>ERZ779890.1347-NODE-1347-length-25419-cov-6.318483_pt1 | contig 25419 bp, 27 predicted proteins | sample MGYA00511553_ERZ779890 | MGnify/ENA primary metagenome ERZ779890 (study PRJEB29588, sample SAMEA2152064) | human gut metagenome | biome: human gut; feature: human-associated habitat; material: faeces | place: Denmark | collected 2008/2010 ... | reverse complement strand
TCAGAATTATACAAAGGATAACAGCAAAAAAAAGCCTCCTCTCCTATATGAGTTATTGTATTTGGTAGCGCAGCATCATATAAATTAACACAATTAGAAAAAGCGCCATCATAAATGTAACGTAATGTATCTGGCAGGAAAATCTGTCTAAGGGATGAACAGCAACAGAATGCCTCTTTACCAATTGAGACAATTCCCGAATCGACTGATACATACTGAATTGCATGTAAATTGCAGAAAGCATTTTCTCCGATTTCGACTATTTTTTTGCCATCTATGACGCTTGGGATACGGAGCATTTTTTTGTCAAACCCACAGTATTTCTTTATAACCCAGCCATCTTTTGACAAATCTATTTCAAAATCTTTTTCGGATACTGGCGAATTTCTAAGTGCATTTCTCCCTCGCATACTTAGTGAAATACATTCCGGACAATACCCCATAGTATCTACAAAAGTATGCCGACAATATGGACATACTTCCATAGATTCAGTATTAGGTGTTGCGTTAGTACTATTACTTCGAGGAATAGGTATAGAGGGTTCTATATATATTGGCGCTGCACTATTATATGGTTGCGATTTATATCGTACACTTTTTAGACGATATTCAGGGGGGTATTTAGGGTTATATCCGAACAAGTTTACATATTGAAGCAGGTCATCTTTTTCTTTTGCCATCTCGATGAAAACGTATAGCAAAGCACGTGTGTCATCAGCCGCTCCATGACTGTTTTGGACAGTACCCTCCAAGTGATAGTAACGAATTGCATTCTCCAGTCTGTGCGGATAGGGCGCCCGGTCTTTGAACACAGTTAATGTATCGATAATATCCTTACTCTGAAAGAAAGGTAAACATCCGACCTTTAAGGCTGCAACGGAGGCAAAGAGCATATCAAAATTTGCGTTATGTGCAACCAATAAAGCCGAATCCCCGATAAGTTCTTTGAATTTGGAAATGGCATATTCTATACTAACACCTTTTGCCATCAGGATAGTTTCTGAAATATGGTTAACCGCTTGCGCTTCCTTGCTGATTTGATGCCCGTCGTAAAGCTTAATATAAAAGTGAAGCTCTTGTGCATAGAGTCCATCTTCTTTTCGGTAGAGTTTCTGTGCTGCTAATTCGATTATCTGGTCTTTATATGGGTTCAGACCTGAAGTTTCGACATCAAAAAGTACGACTGAACCGTACTTTTCAAGAATAGCTGTTAATCCGTTTGCCATTTGTTCTCTCCCCGCTCAATGAATTATTACCTGATACACATTCCCTCTATATTGTCCTCTTTGAAAAACTCAATGCCCTCTACATTAAATGGTTCATCAGAATTTTCCCATAGATATTGCCAGTATGTGTTTTCCCATTCCAAAAATTCTCGTCGCTCTTCCTGCCAATAATAAAAGTCCGCCTCAGCCTGTTCTTGTTTCGCGCGCTCATAATCGTCATCAGAAGAAATCGTATAATTTGAGTAACTGTTCCCCCTACCTGCTGTATTCTTGTGGCTGGATGTTTCTTGGTATTTGGGGCTTTTCTCTTCTGAGACTATCTGCGGCAAAGGTGATGTGTTCGGCTTTGTGAGAGGCTTGAGATTTTGAGCACGATAGTGTTCTTGGATGAAATCAAGTGGACAGCCACACGACGGGCATCGCCCTTGGTTATCGACTACCTCAGAACCGCACATGGGACAGATATAGTTTGCCATACCACACCCGCTTTTCTTTCCGGTGAGAAAATAAAAAGTGCGCAGCACGAAGCTGCGCACCGAAAAACGCAAGCTCCTTGCTGCGACACAAGTTTTTGTCCATTCAAGCGAATGCCAAAATAGAGCCTGCGCTTTTACCAAAGTAAAAGCACACACTCGCTCAAATGGATAATTTACTTGTGTCGCGAGGCTATTGTATCATGCGTTTTGGAAAATAGCAATAGCTTGCGAAATCGGGCAGATATTACGACTGCGCATGAAAAACGTCCCCTGAACAGCAGCGGATCCGCTGCGCGGTCCGTGCTGTAGGGGACGGAATGGAACGCTCCAATTTTTGTTTTATCAACTTCAAAGCCGTCGAAAAAAGCAAGCGCCCATCCCCTACACGACATAGGGAATGAGCGCTGCGGTTATTCTATAGAGATGTCGTAAAACCCTTGCAGGTGTTCGTGGAGCCAAGCTGCCGATTTGCTTTCGGAAAGTCTGCGCGTTATTTCTTGCTCCTTTGAATCGTCTGCGTAATAAAATCCTCCGAAATCACCTTTCAGGTCCTTAGGCTTGATTTTGATGCTCGTCTGCATTTGACCGTCCATCTTTCGGAGAAAACGTCTTGTCAGCTCGTCGGCATCGGCTTTCCTGCGGTCATAATCAGTAGGACAGTATTTCAGCGCCTTTTCGCTGTCTATGACCTCATAATGTATCTCCTGCCAGCACGTTATATCACCGAGCATCGTTCGCCTATACTCCCTTTGAAGCCTGTTAAGCTCCTGCTTCAAGTAAATGTTCCCGAAGAAATCCCGCCCCTGCGGTACATCTGCAATAGGTGGCAACCGCTTCATGTGGTAGCGGCTTTGATAAGCGCATTGACGCAGATAATCCGTGACATTATCCAAGGCTCGCACTTGAGCATCATCTGCAATGAAAGACTGCAACCGACCATCGCGGCATAGTTGCTGCTTATATTCCTTGTATTTCTGCATGGAGTAAATCGACCTGACAAGCTCACAAACAAGCTCTTCATCCAAGCAGGAATTTTCCATAGATGCTTTTTCGTGTATCGTCTCATAGCAGGACTTCAACCGTTCCTGAATCTCGGAATAGGCTCCAAGCCTCTGCTCGCCATCATCCATCCCAACACAGGCGTTAGGATAAATAAGCGTCATCCTTTGCCATGTAAGAATCCGCTCTTTCTGCAAAGAATCTAACGCTGTTTTCAGGGCTTCTTTCATCGTCCTCGTGAGCAGATAAGCGTAATGCTTCTCCCCAATTTGAGGATGAAACTGCGGCCGCCAGATATTGACATCATCTTCCTTGCCCTTTTGAATAAGCCCATTCGCTTCCGGTCTTATTTTCAGTTCGTCATAATAGGCTGAGAACAAACCGAGCTTATTGAACAAGGCATACATCTTCCGGTCATAGCTCTGCTGGGAAAGCAATAACGGTCTCAGCAAGTCGATATACGTCCCATGTCTCCGCCTCTGTGTCTCCCTTGCAGGAAGAGGTGGATTGTGTAGCTCTGTGATAACGACAGGCTTCTTGCGCTTCTCGGTGGGGTCAATCTCATGCACAGGGCAGTAGCTCACATAGCGGTTCAGCTCTTCCTTTGCCAATGCGATGTTCTTTGACCGGCTGGAAGGCCATGGCTTTCCGAACACAAACCGGTATAGCTCTGCTTGACTTGAAAAGTGCTGATTAAGGACTGGATAGACAGGAAATACAGTCTAAAGGGTTAGATTATTCATTGATAATCCTCCAATCATAAAAATCTAATTAAATTGTATAATAAGGTTCAAAAACTGGTATCTTTTGTGACTTTATATAATAAATCTTAGCTATATAAGGAGGGAAGAGGAACCAGTTTTTGTGTTATCAGCTTGTGGTGAAAACTGGTATTTCTTCTGGCGAATATATAATAGATACCGATAGATACCGCATTGTCGGCAGAAGAAAAAAGAACAGCCTTGCCGGAAAAGACAAGGCCGTTTTAAGAAATAGGTTTTATGTCCCTAACAAAGCTTGTTCCGTGTCTATCATCGCAGCATCATCTTCGTTCATAGTTCATATTCTATTAGTGCAACTTCTTGCTCTTGTCCCTGCTTTGTGTATGTATTATAACACACAGCATATTGCTTGTCAAGTAAAATTTAATGAAAATATTATTTTTCATCTCTGTTTACTTAAAAATTAGATGAGTTTATTTTATTTCTGCAATTTTTGATTTATAATTAGCTCAAATTAAATTTGTAAACCAAAAGAGTACAAAATTTCCATGTACGGCCTTGTAATCTAACTTGGAACATGATATTGTATTTGCAGTATTCAAGCGCGTTAAAACCATATATTCAAGCGTGTTTACTGCTTTTCTACGCCATGCTATCTTATTTAGGCTGAGTTCAGCAAAACAGCATATCCGGGTGTGGCGAAGTTTGGTATCGCGCTTGAATGGGGTTCAAGAGGCCGCTGGTTCGATTCCAGTCACTCGGACCAAAATGGGGAAAACCGTTGAAACTACTGGGTTTTGACGGTTTTTTCTTTTTTCTCTTTCCCTGATTCTGTCTTTTCAACGCGCTTGAATTTTACAACGAAAAAGGAGATTCAAGCACGATGAAAAAACGTCTGAAAGCCACTACGATTGACGAAAACTTCCGCACCTTCCTTGCCTCAAAGCGCTCGTCCGGTGTCAGAGAGAAAACCATCCTCTCCTATCATCAAGCCTATCAAGCCATCAATAAGCACTACCCGATAGGAGAAATGGATATGACCGCATTTCATGCGGATACGCTAAACGCTTTGATTGAAGCGCTGCTGCGTGCCAACCTCTCCCGCAATTCCATCCACACCTATACGGTCGCATTGGCCTTGTTCTTCAACTGGTGCAAGACCGAGGGAATATCCCGCTATACCTTCAAGCCATACAAGGGGGAGGAAACGGTCAAAACGCCTTACACCGATGTCGAGCTAAAGCTTCTGCTCAAGAAGCCGAATCTGAAGCGGTGTGATTTTTCCGAGTACAGAACATGGGTAATCATCAACCTTCTTCTAAACTGTGGGTGCAGAGCAAGCACGATACGCAGCTTTCATATACAGGATTTGGATTTGGAAAACAGAGTGCTCTTCGCACGTCATGTCAAGAACAACCGTCCTCAACCTTTGCCTCTTTGCTCTGATATGGTCGCTATCTTACAGGAGTATCTGACATATCGTGAGGGGAAGGCACATGAGCCGTTGTTTCCATCCGACGCAGACCAGCCAATGACCGAAAACGGCTTGCGGTGCAGTATTGCCAACTACAATAGGAAACGTGGCGTGGAAAAGACCTCTATCCATCTTTTCCGTCACACCTTTGCCCGCAAGTATCTTATCGATTGCGGAGGAAATGCGTTCACGCTCCAAAAGCTGTTGGGCCACTCTACGCTTGATATGACAAAGCATTATTGCGCCATTTATGACGTGGACCTAATTAAAGACTTCGACGAGTTCAGTCCGCTCAGTCAACTCAGCACGAAACGGATAAAGCTCCCGACCGGAAAGCGATAAATCGTGCCGACCTCCGTGTAGACCTACTCCTCTCTATATCGAATCTGTTTCCGCCCTCCAAAATGTAAATTCGGTCCCATCAAAAACTGTCGTCTTTTCTCGCTCTATATCTACTCTACAGGTATATAGGAGACCAAGAGGCGACAGTTTTTTCAAAACGCCATAGAAAAGTTCAAGAGCTGTACCAGCATTCTCGTGATGCCGGTGCAGCTCTTTTTTCATATATACCCTGACTCTATTTCTGAAAGGAGGTGTCCCCCCCATGAGCTATGTCCTTACCCTTTTCCTTGTGCTATTCCTCTCCAACAGCAGAGAGCTTACGCCTATTCATATCTGGGTTATCGAGTTCTTTGTTCTCGGCTTTATCGTCTGCATCATCGGTATCGGAAATGAAAAATAAACATCAATTTTTTTGAAAGGAGAAACTACCATGTCTACGAATGAAATCATCAGCAAAATCGAGGCCCTCCGCGAATGGGAATCCCTTATCGCCAATGCGCAGGAAGAGGCCGAAGCCCTCCGCAATAGCATCAAGGCCGAAATGGAGCAGAGGGACTTAGAGGAGCTTGAAGCAGGAGCATACATCGTCCGCTGGACTTCTGTTCTGAGCAATCGTTTTGATTCCTCTGCCTTTAAGAAGTCCTACGCTGACCTCTACAAGTCCTTTACCAAACAGATTGCGTCTCGTCGCTTTTCCATCAGCGTATAAGGAGGGATTGAAGATGAAACAGCTTACGTCCTATAACCGCGTTGCCGGATATCTCAACAAGCTCTTTGACCTCTTGAACGAGCACTATTTTGAAAATGCACTTGTAAGGCCGACCATCACGATACAGTCCACGCCCCGCGCCTACGGTCACTTCTCTATGCGGGATGATACTTGGGTATCTGTTACCGGCAACAGCAACGAAATCAACATCGGCGCGGGAACATTGGCAAGGCCCATCGAGAATGTATGCGCCACGCTCCTACATGAGATGGTCCATTACTACTGTCACGTCAACGGCATTAAAGACACGAGCCGAGGCAATACCTACCACAATAAGCGCTTCAAAGAGATTGCGGAGAGCCACGGTTTGATAGTAGGCCATGACGAGAAGTATGGCTGGACGCTGACCTCACCGAGCGACGACCTTATCGAATTTATCCTGCAAAATGAGTTAACGGACATTCTCATTACGCGCAACGAGTTCTACGGCGTTGCGGTCGCAGGAACAGGAGCACACAACAGCACAGGCGCATCAGCTCCGCCGAGAACATCCAGCAGCCGCAAGTATGTCTGTCCTTGCTGCGGCAACAGCGTGCGGGCAACGAAGTGCGTCCATATCGCTTGCATGGATTGTCGGGAGGAGATGGTGCTTGCGGGATGAAACCGATACGAAAAAGCAACTCCCCATGTATGAGCCGAAAAAGCCGTACATGGGGAGTTTTTTCGTAAAAGTGGAGGAATACGAACCGTAAAATCCAGCAATATCAAGGCTTTCCCGAATCTGCCGCCGAAAGTTCGTATTTCGAGCGCGGTAAGTTCGGATTTGGAGCCAAAACAAAGGAGAAAACTACCATGAACATCAAGACCGTTGCACTCACCAGAGAGCAGTATCAAGCCATCATCCAGACGATGAAGCAAGGCTTTACCGGATGTAGACCAAATGAGCGTGTCGCTACCGCCTTAGTCCTCGAAGCGAATCTTGGCTTGCGTATCTCAGACATTATCCATCTGCGCCTTGCCGACATCGTAAAGGACGGAGAGCGTTACCGTCTTTCCATCGTGGAGCAGAAAACGAAAAAGGCGCGGACGTTCACCGTTCCCTTGGCGCTATATCAGTTCATCCGCTGCTACTGCCTCGACCATGGGATTTCAGCGGAAAGCATCATCTTCCCCTTGACGGAACGCGCCGTGCAGAAGCACCTAAAGCTTGTCTGTGACTACCTTGGCTATCAGGGCATCAGCACGCACAGCTTTCGTAAGTTCTACGCCACGGAAATTTATAAGGACAGTGGTTACAATATCGCCCTTGTCCAGCAGCTCTTACAGCACTCTTCCGCCGCCGTGACACAGCGCTACATCGGCATCCAGCAACAGGAGTTGGAGCAGGCCATCGAGGGGCATTTGATGCTTGACTTCTGAACCTGAACTTTCAATGAGAAATAGAAAGAAAAACGGCGCTCTGAGCGATTTTAGACAGGGGTAGTATCTCTATACTCAGAGCGTCGCAGAACGCCATTTACAGCGAAATTTATAAGTAATACAAAGGAGAATCAATATGACTTTTGAGGGTATTATCATTTCGGCGTGTCTGCCGTTTTTGTTCATTGCGGTCATGGTGTGGTCGCATAGATGAGTTGTGACTCTATACAGGATAGCGATGGGAATAAACTATCGCTATCCTGTATTCTTTCCTTATAGATAATCAGTTTCATCACCGTATGATAAGTCATGTTGGTACCGCATAGCTTCTTGATACTGCATATCTTTTGTACGCTTCTGCATTTGTAGAATTTCTTTCCTAACCTCATTGATAGTTGGAATTTCATGTGGATACGGTATGTTCTCTCCAGAGCGTTCCCATTCTACTGCGCCAAGCCCATACTCGCGTGCATACCGCAAGGCCTCGGACCCTCTTTCACAATGAATTGTTAGCGGGTAATTGCTATGATATACTCTAAGGGCCTTAGGTTGAATTGATGTAACACTTTTAGGTATATAAATATCTACGGAATTTTGAGAGAAATTGATGTTGAAACTATTATCTGCTAATGAAGTAACACCATCTGGAATCACTATGGGACTTGGGTAAAATGGAATTTCTACGGCATCCCACGGGCGAATCATCCAAGTGCCAAATGTGATTGGCATAATTGAAGTTAGCCGCTTTGGAAGTATCAGTCTTTTTATATTACAGTTAAAAAATACATGCTGTGGAATTGTAGTAATCGCAGTATTTTGTAAATCGATATTTATAAATCATTTTTCTTGGAAGTCCTGAAATTGCTTGCTTTTCAAGGCATCTGGATGTTTCTCTGCTCTCAATTTCCCTTGTTTTTTCCCTTGCCGGAAAAGAACAAGGGAAAGTCTTATTGCACCTTGTCCAGCAGTTTCGCGGCATCGCGCTTAGCCTCTCTGCTTGCGTGTGCGTAAATATTCATTGTGGTCGTCACATCCGAATGGCCAAGAAGCTCCTGCACGTCCTTCGGCGCTGCGCCGTAGGACAGCAGATTGCTGGTGAAGGTGTGGCGAAGCTGATGGAAATGAAAACTCTCCATGCCGTCCACTCTTTTCTTTGCTACCTGACACACATTGGAAACCGTTGCCGGAGACTCATACCTGCCATCCTGCCGCACACAGACAAAGCTGATCGCCTGATAACCCTCTGGAGGATGCTCCGAAACCGGCAGGCTGTAAACCTCATAGTAGGTGCGGTTCTTTTCTTCAATGGTCAAGTAGTAATTCTGGCTGTATAGCGGTCCACAGGCAAGGCGGTCAAGCATCTGCGTTTTCTTTGCCTCTTTCAAAATCTCCGCCAGTGTGTTGCAGAAATCCACTGAGCGGATCTTTTTGCGCTTCGTGGTGCCAATCTCCGTCCTGTGCCGCGCCGAGTTGTAGCGGATGCTGCGTCTCACCGTCAGCCGCTGCTCCTTCAGGTCAATGTCCTGCCAGGTCAGGCTGCAAACCTCGCCAATGCGAAGTCCGGTGTAGTACGCGATCTGGATAGGCAGAAGGGCGGGGTTTTTCTTTTTGAACAGCATCTCATTCAATTCAAGAAACTGTTCGTAGGAAATCGTCGGGATAATGGGAATATCCTCCTCCGCACCGTCCTCCGAAAACAGGTCGTAGTCCTCCGTCCTCTTGCGGTACACGATGTACTGCATGGGGTTGAAGGAGAGGTACTGCTTCGGGAACACCGCGAAGCGGAACGCACCTTGCAGCACAGCGGAGTATTGCCGCATGGAGCCGCTGCTCAGCGCTTTCCTTACCGTGCCGTCCGGCCATTCACCGCCAAGGCTCAGCAGGTCCAGATAACTTTGCAGATGATCCGGTGTGATCTTCTTCAGCTTACGGTCGGCGATGGGGTGCTTCTTGATGCGTCTGGCTGTGTCGATGTAGGCGGCCACCGTGCCGTTGCTCAGAGAACCGGGCTTCAGTTCCTCCTCAATCCACTTGTCCAGCAGCCCTGCAAGGGTTAGATTTTCGGATTTTGCTACGAATTGCTTTTCCTCATAATCCGCCATGGCCTTGCGGAGCATGGCTTCCGTTTCGCTCTTGCTCTCAGAACCGGGAAACTCCCTCTGAACGCTGTTGCCGCTGGCATCCTCTACATAGAACCGATAGTACCACTTCTTTCCCTTTTTTCTTACAGAACCTTTTGCCATAGTGCTTCTCCTCTCATAGCGGCAAACGGAGCTGTTATGATGTGTTGTCTGCTATTATAGCAGACCTCACATGAACCGGCAAATAAAAAGCTTCGCACTGTCCTGTCCTTCATCTGACCGCACGGACCTGTTCCCGCACCAGAAGATCTGCACCCTGGTTGGCTTCCATGAACTTATGAATGACATCTATGCGGATGATGTATCTGCGTCCGATCCGCAGTACGGGAATCTTCTCCCATTCCACGAGCTTCCGCATGGTGTTTCTGCCAATGCCTGTATAGTCTGCGGCTTCTTCAATCGTTAAGCCGATTTTATCTGTCATGGGGATACCTCCCAAAATAGTAAAAGTTATAAGTTGTTATTATCACGCTATAAATAGTGGCAAACCGGATGGCCGCTGGCAGCAGCCCACGGGAATTTCACCCCGGCCCATGCTGATGGGTGCGCCGCGCAATGCTTTGAGGGCGTTCAACGCGGGAGTATCATTGTCGGAAACGGAGGTCATTGCCGTCTGCGCTGCCACACGCAGGTGCAGACTGGCTGAATCGCTCTCTCGTCAAGGGACCACCCAGCAAAGTCAAAAGACTTTGCCGGGTGAGGATGAGCAGTGTAATGACTGCACCTTCACGCCTGCGTGGAAGCACAGGATGTGCAGCTTGCTCAGACAAGATCATGGCGCGCCATCTGCCGGGCTCTGCTCCGTTTCGTTCGTTATCCGGTTGCCTGTGAAATTTTCAAGGTGCAATTCTGCGCTTTATGGGCGCAGAGGCAGGCTGTGAATCAGCCGGGAAAGGCTCTTAGCCACGAAAGGTAATTGCCTTGCCCTTGAGAATATTGTAACGCAAAGCAAATGAAATTGTTACGGCGTTGTAGTCCGCCTTTTTGTGAAAAAACTGGACTGTCAGTCCGGGTTTCTCTCATTCCCCTCTAACTGGTCAAGTGCAATTCGCATTTGACCGATCAACTGTAATGCCTGTGGCGAAATATGCCGCTTTCCCTTGATAAGAACATCAAGGGAAATACCTAACACCTCAGATACCCCTAAAAGCACATCGAAAGAAATTCCTCTTTTACCCAGTTCGATCTTGCCAAGGTGATTCGGAGTAATGCTTAAAGCCGCAGCTAATTCCTCCTGCGTCATGCCGCGCTCCTTTCGCAGCGCTTTCAGGCGACGGCCAAACTCCACTTGATTAAAGCGCATCTTATTTCCTCCATTTTCTGAAAAATTTGAAAGTTCCAAATTTCAGAAGCCGGAGGCGGACCACGGCAGCGGGGAATGACATGGCTATGAAAAAGAGCATCGCCGCGGTACGACATACCAACAGCGATGCTCTCATTTTCTATGCGATTGTACTTGCACATGGCAAGGCGGCGGGGCGGCCACAGGACTGCGCGCCCCGCTATCCTGCCATGGTTTAGAAGAAGCCGGCTGCCCTTGCGGGCAACGCAGATGCCCTCACGAACACCAAGTCAGAGGGTTTTTATCTGCTCATAGTTTTCTGGCAGATCCAGCCGTGCGCGGAGGCGGAGAGGGGGACAAGCGAATTCATCCAATATCCAATCATAAGTGCCCTCCGATTCGTCCTTGTGAAAGCCGCTTTGATGGGAAGATGGTTCGTTTACTGTGCGTTCTGGATAAACCGCGCCATCATGGCGGCGACCTGCGCGCGCTCGGCGTTGGCTTTCGGGCCAACGCGCCCGTCTCCATAGTCGTTGAGAATGCCGTTTTGCACTGCCCAGAGGAGCGCGTCCTGGGCATAGAGAGATTTGCCTCATGGGTATCGGTAAAGGACAGCGTAGCACGCTGCTCCCTGTCCGCTTATGCGGACGGCACACAGGCGGCTGGCATCATCCCCTTTCTTCCATCAATGTGGCAGTTCTACGCTGCCGCCTTTGCTGATAGTTTTTAATTATAAGTTCTAAATTTGGAGAACCTTGACGGTTTCCCTCGGAATTTGTCGATATCATACATAAGGCGGTCCTTATCCATAAGATAAAGACCGCCTTATGTATGATACTGTTTTTGCAGCCCCTCATCGGCCTCACCTCACTTTTTCCCAGAGGATGGGTAGACTGTCACAGTAAGAGCTTATCTTGGAGAAATCATCAGAACTACATCGGGAAATGTAAAATTTCCTCGTTTTTTCTTTCAATCCTTATAACGAAATTATACTTGAGTTTTGGACACTTCTATCTTTTCTTCCAGCTAATATTGTTATTGGTAAGGTCACACCCGGCGCTCTTGATGGATTCCATCGGATAGGTTATATTGGCTGTGTCTGGGTGAATCAGAACTACCGGAACATCGTTCTTCCGCGCATATCTGACACACTGCATTGTACCGGACCGCAGATTCCGTACATCGTCATAAACTGCCACCAGGTAGTTGGCCTGATCTACCATGTAGCAATTTCTCTTGACATAGCTCTCACGGCAATCTTCGTTTCCAATGACCTCTTTTTTGCTGCAATGTTGCAGGATAAACTCCATCCGGCGCTTGCTGCGCTGATCCCACTTAGCATCATGGCCGACAAACGGCAGGGCCACAACCAATTCAATATCTTCGTATCCAGGCTGTTCCTTCAGACGAAGGATTTGTTCAGCCGCCCACATATCAACACTCAGGGCGCCGCCAACATAAAAGCGCTGGACTTCCCTTTCATCATGTAGCTTTCAGAACACCTCCAGCATATTGGCCTTGATCTTCTTACAAAGACTATAATCTTCACTAATACTTGAACTTGAACCGGCTCGGCCGGTGTCCAGTAATGGCACAAACGCATCTATTCATGCGGTTTCCTCCTGTTCCAATATAGGATTACACATAAAAAGCAAAAACAACTCATTTAATAAGTATAAAGCAAGGATGCAAGCCAAATTATAGCACAAATAATGTTCAATAACCAGGGAGCCTTTCTGATATGCTAACAATCAGAGAGGTGAACTTATGGACGAAGAATTTATCCGCAATCGGATCACGGAGCTGCGGTTGAAAAAAGGCATTTCTGAATACCAGTTGAGCTTGGAACTGGGACAAAACCGTGGCTACATCCAGGCTATTTCCTCCGGCCGGGCATTGCCTTCCATGAAGCAATTCTTAAATATCTGCGAATATTTTGAAATAACGCCCCTGCAATTTTTTGACGATACTGAAAACACCCCACAGCTTGTCAGAAAGGCGCTGGATGGTATCAGGACATTATCAGATGATGACTTGATAATTTTGCTTGGCTTATTGCACGGCTGAATCAAGAAAAATGACGGCAGGCGCCAAATGGCTCCTGCCGTTTATCTTTCCCGGTATTGCTCCAATTTTTTCAAACAGAAACATTATGTAAATCGAATCTATTTTGCTTGTTGAAGGTTCAGACTTCATGGTACAATAAAAAGAATACTAACTAGGGGTTCGCATTATGTTGATTTATTTGCAAATGCTGGAAACTCCAGAGGAGAAGTCGCTGTTCGAACAGATCTATCTGGAGTATTGTGGCCTGATGTTCCATGTGGCCTACGAAATTTTACATAACGAGCAGGATGCAGAGGATGCTGTGCATCAGGCTTTCGTAAAAATAGCAGAAAACATTAAAAAAATTGATGCTCCTGTGTGCCCAAAAACGCATAGCTATGTCGTTACAATAGTTGAACACCAAGCAATAGATCAGTATAGACGGTTACAAAAACACCCTTCTGTCGAACTGATCGAGGAAATTCAAGGCACAAATGCTCATTATGAAGGGGACAACGATTTGACAAAATGTATCTTGAAGTTGCCTGCCAGGTATCGAGAAATGATTTTGTTGCATCATCATCAGGGGTACTCTGTCAGAGAAATTGCAAAGATGTTGAGGCTGTCGTCGCCGGCCGCAATCAAACTGGATCAACGAGCCAAAAACAAATTGAAAAAACTATGTGAGGAGGCGGGAATCCTGTGATAAGCGAGGAAATGCTGAAAAAAGCGGCGGCTGAAGCAGAGCAGGCGATCAGGGACTCTCTCCCTGCTCCAGCAGCCTGTAAGCATGAATTTTCCCCATCATTTCAAAGAAAGATGCGTCGCGCCTTTCGCAAAGCAAAACATCCTATAATCTACAAGTTTCCTAAATATGTAGCCAGCTTTGTGCTTGTGGCAATTCTCACCAGCAGTATATGGCTGACAGTGGATGCAGAAGTGCGAGCTGCTTTTTTTGCATGGGTGCGTGAACAATATGAGACCTTTATTGAATATCGCTTTGCTGGAGACACCACACAGAATGATAAGTCAAAACAATATGAATTAACGCAAGTACCGGATGGATTTTTCGAGAGTAACAGAATGGAGTCAAAAGGAAACGCAGTAGTTATATATCAAAACGAGTCCGGAGAAATAATTCAATTCACCTATTCACAAGGCGATGATTCAATAAGTCTATTTCTCGAAAGTGATACTTCCGATGTTCAAATCGTTCGTGTTGGAAATATTGATGCTGAGTTTTATCTTTCCAGTGATCCCGATAAATCCAATGGCTTGGTTTGGCAATCAGAAGATGGGAATACATTTTTTTGTATTACATCCACTTTACCCCAAGACATTATGCTTCGATTGGCGGAAAGCGTACAAGTAAAAAAATAAATATGTAAACAACTGTCCAAAATGACCCCTTTCATTCGTCTAAGAGATAAAACGAATGAAAGGGGTCATTTCTTTGAAAAAACGAATTATTCCACTTATACTATTGCTCGCCATGCTATTGTCACTTTCAGCTTATGCAGCGTCTCCCCGTGTTATGACAATTTTACCTGCAATCTCCTTCGATGGTACAACTGCCAATTGTCGTGTTTCTGTTTCTGCTGATAGATCAACTGATCAGATAAGTGCCGTTATCCAACTTTGGAATGGCTCCACACGTATTGCGCGTTGGACTGACTCCGGGACTGGATACCTTCTTTTCTCTAATTCAGCTACTGTTTCAAAAGGCAAAACCTATGAGTTAACCGTTGATGTGAAAATAAATGGTGTCTCAAAGCCACAAGTTTCAATCGAAGGTACTTGCAAATAGAATCACAATCACTCCATTTCTTGGTGGACGCGGTATTGCTTTAAGGCTGTAGTGAAACTATGTATTCATAAACCGCATTCACCATAAAAACTCATGATACAAAAGTTGCTTTATAAAAGCACTTTTGGAATACTGTCGGTGTGGTAGTTTAGTAAGAGGAGGTCAAGATTTATGGCAAAAATTGAAAAGCGTTTTCTCTCCTTTGGTCTGGTGCTTGCTCTTATGGTTGCACTGTCCTCCGTCTGTTTCGCAGAAGAATTCAATTTTTCCAAGCTTAAAAAGTCTGTGGACAGTAACAGCTGGAGCTACATCGGCTCGGCCACCAAAGACAGCGCAACAGAAAATGGTGAGTTAAAAATCACCAAAATGTATGACGCTGATGGGAATGAGACGAGCCTGTACTCCCAGGTGTACGCAAAAGCAACCAGCAGCGGAACTTCCACGCTTGTAACCTCGGGCAGTTGGTACGATGTTCCCATTCCCTCCTCTTTTCAGGCAGCTAGCAAAAGTGTTAGCTTGTACTGCAAGGGGCACATTCCTTGGATCGATTGCAAAATCTCCGGTTACTGGAACGTACATTGATTTCACACCTGTTCACCAATAACACATCAAGTATTAAATAACTAAAATTACCACACCGACAGTTATTATTTAGGAGGCAGCCAATGATTTTTTCATCAATCTGCGTACAGATAAATACCATGTTTACCAAAAAAGAGTTTAAGGTCGCAGCAGTGATTGCCTTATTTTATTCATGCTTTGCATTTGCTTTTACATTGACAGAGTTTTCTGGAATAGATATATCAAAAATAAAAGATGCTAACCAACTCGTCTGTTTTTCACAGTCAAATAGGCTTTGGTTTTTCTTTTCTTTACTTTATCCGTTTTTGTTGGTCTTACCTTTTTCGACTTCATATATTGATGACTACAAGAACCAACTTCTTCCTGTATATATAAGCCGTACTTCACGAACTATTTACTATGTATCAAAACTAGTTGCCAGTTTTTTTGGCACTTTCCTTATTATTGCCGTTCCATTTTTCATTAACCTCATTCTTTGCAATGTTTTTTTACCTCATAATCAAAATACATGGCTTGGTGAATACCAGATGGGAAATTATTTCCGTCAACTCTTAGGAACAAATATATTGTATCAGACTTCATATACCAAAATGCCTTTTTTAAAAATTTTTCTTTATAGTCCATTTTTATACAATTTTATCTATCTGCTTATTTTCGCTGCATTTTCTGGATTACTTGCATCCTTCACTCTTAGTCTGTCTTTCCTATATAAAAAAAGTAAACTTTTTTTGTTCATACCCGTGTTTGCAACCTTACAGCTGTTTAGAGTATATGATTCCGATCTATTTTCTCGTTCAATAGAAGGCGGTCAAACATATGTTAATTTCGACATATTGGACTATGTTGTTCCAACGCTTCTTAAAGGCCAGGACTATGCGTTCTTTGCCAAACTTGTTTTTATAATTTTTTTAGCAATTGTTACTTTATGTATATATGGGATTAAAAGTGATTTAAAAAGTCTCCAATAAAAGCATACAATCTATTATGTGTTGTCTGAGTGGAGGAATCTTGAATGAGAAAAAAGAATGTTTTCATTTGCGCAAAAAAAATATTACTTATAATTCCATACATATTTTTTATGTCGCTTTCAGACATTTTTTTGTCGTCTCCACAAGATCAACCTCTCGCAGAAATTCTATGGTACGACATTTTTGGGCGTCTTTCTTCAGGTAATGTTCAAACACTTGTTATGTCCATTGAAAGCCTCGGGGTTTTTTTTCTATTTACTATACTCTTCGGAAACCACATATCAGTTTTCTTCGATTCAATAGGAACATTTATCTTCAGTCGTCTCCCAAGCCGTAGAATTTGGATTTCAAAAAAAGTTATTGGTCTAAGTATTATTTCGATATTCTACACAATTCTTTACCTATCTCTAAAATTCTCTATCTCTTCTAGACGAGTTATTGTATGGCAGATGGACCGTCAGACTTTATTTACACTAGTTACTCTATTTGCAATGTTATTTCCTATGTTTGCTACAGTATGTTTATTAGCCAACTGGATTTCTATTAAGCATGGTTTACCTATTGGCATTATAGGCGTGTTTGTGCTCATATTGGCTTTGGAACTCATTGCTATTCTTAATTTTGATAGTTCGATGAATATGATTTTAAATCCTCTTTGCTTTAATATCGATATAATCCAATCTGTTGAAATAGCTTTGGCAAAAATATTGTCTGAACTAGTTTATCTTGCTATTTTGTCAATTGGAATCACATTATATATATGCCGCACAGATATTTTCTAACATTTGTGGGAGGTGCAAAGGTGAAACAACTTTTATATGCTGAAAGTGTCTCTAAAAAAATAGGTTCTAAACAAATATTGCAAAATATATCCTTGAATTTGTCTGGAGGAAATGTATACGGTTTTGTTGGCGAGAATGGTTCCGGAAAAACTATGCTTTTTCGTATTTTAAGTGGACTAGTAAAACCAACTACTGGAAAAGTTTGTTTAAACAGAACTGATATCCACAAAGGCCGCTGTTCAGAGAGAATTGGTGTAATTATAGAAAATTCATGTATGTGGCCTGAATTAACCGGATGGGAAAACCTCCTATTTTTAGGTTCGCTCAATAAGCGAATTTCAAAAGCTGACATTAGAACCACATTGGAGAGGGTTGGACTTGATCCAACCAATCCTCTTCCTATCAAAAAGTATTCACTTGGTATGAGGCAACGTCTCATTGTTGCTCAGGCTATTATGGAGAAGCCAAATTTTCTTTTTTTGGACGAACCCACAAATGCCATTGATAAAGAGGGTGTATTACTTATACGCGACATCATTGCTGAGGAAGCAAATCGGGGTGCTGTTGTTTTGTTGGCCAGTCATATAAGTCAGGATATTTCTACACTATGCACAGAAATCTACCACATGAAACACGGTAGGATTGAGGAATAGGGGGGAAACAAATGAGAAAAAAGCATCATATTTTTTTTATTGCTAACATCTCCCTCCTTTTGATTGCTATTATACTTGGTCTCGTCTTTCAAGGCAGCATTTCTGATTGCGGAATTTCTCACCTGTCAAATATAAAAGATGTCGAAGATTCACATATAGTATTAAATTATGCGTGGAATGAAAATGATGAAGGGGGGTTGACCCTTACATCTTTCGGATCAGATGTGGATCTATATGGTGTGGCTTCTGCAGAAATTATTGCAGTTGTTGCTCCAACTGGAAACATAATTCAAACCGAGGGAAGCATCGGTCAAGAATTCACTGTGAAGGAAATTATCAAAGGCGATGCTTCTCTTTCAGTAGGTAATACAGCATATGTTTATCAATATTTTGGATTTCAAGAGGTCGATGGACATATCGAATTCATGAATACATTAAATTTGATGAATCCTGAAAATGACTATCTAATTTTTATGGACAGCTCTCCGCTAAATGCATATCAAAATGAGCCCGCATTCATTTTAAAATCAGAGTTTTTTGGTTATATCAAAACGGATCATACCGACACATTAACACTTGAAGGGAATTATAGGGACTATAATTTTTCTGATTTAGCTAATTACGAATTTTTCTCTACATCTGAGTCTGTAACAAAAACATTAAATTATATTAGAAGCGAATTGTTAAAAAAATTCAAATAAAGAAAATGCGCTATGAATAACGGCTTTCTCAAAAGATTTATCTCTATCCTCCTATCACTTAGTTTAACGATTTTGATGAGTCCTGCCTCATTTGCGAGTACTAGTTCCTCTGAGGACAAAAAGTACAAAAGCTATCAAGATGTAATTGATAGCGCTGTTGTACACGGAGTTCCTCTCGATTTGACCTATGAAGATTATATTATCGCTTGGCCAATGCTGGGATTGATGCTCAAACATTACAGAGAATCCGGCATAATAAGCCTGTAACAACTGACACCCTTGGTAAGTTGTGTTTTATTATGAATTGTCAACCGAGTGATTTGATTGAGTACCATCGGGATGATAGCTGTTAAAGCCGACCTGATTTGACGAAAAAAAGCCGGGCTGTTTTGTCGGATAGCCGGAGTGTTTTGGCTGCATGGCCGAGTTGTTTTGTCATTTTATCGGCTGTTTGATGTGGCAAGCCACATTTCGTCATTTATAAAGGAACAAAACATTAGATTTTTCGTCTATTATCGTGTAAGATATAATAGAACTTGTGTCTATAACGAAAAACGAGGTGGTGTAGTATATGAAAGCACAGTCCAAAACGATAGGAATGGCTATTGGCGTTGTTTTAATAATTGCTATATTTACTGGGGTGGTGTTGAGCAGCCGGGGTCAAGCTATTTCAAGTGAAATTTCGGGAAATTCGGAGGGAGGTGCCGCATTGTCTCTCGCAAACACGGAGGATACAGAAATTATAATAAATGAACTCGCCTCGGAAATTCCCGAAACAGGCTTCTTTGCTTTGGGCCCCGACAACTACCATGAATACACAAAAGAAGAGCTTTTTGATTACTATGGGATTGAATTTGATATTTCAAGTGTTTTCCCCGACATGATTGAGGAGAACACCGGGTCTTATGGCATCTTCAAGTTCAGCGATGGAAGCGATATGCAGGGGCATAATTTCATATGGGCCAACCCTATCGGTAATGAGAAAGTAAGTATAGAAATAATCAAAGACGGAGCACCAAAGTCGGACAATACCCAAGTAACTAACGATAGTGCGCCATTGGCCTCTACAATTTCGGGAGAAAATGTAAATATATTCCGCTTTGACAGTGACGAGCAAAGTGGATATTATGCTGAGTTCGTCCACAAAAGTCTCGGGTTTACAGTCTATGGGTACAACTTCGATAAAGATGATTTTGTCAGGATTCTATCCTACTTAATTTCTTGTTAATGTGTTGCAAACTTTGCGGAATTTGTGATATAATTACTGAACAAATTATACAAGGAGGCTCGTAAAGATGAAAATCGGAAAGAAGTTTCTCTCGTTACTGATGGGAGTTGCGGTGCTTTTGGTTTCGAGTCTGCCCGCATTTGCAGCGGAGGTTGAGACAACAGACTGTGCTTCTGTCTCTTACGACTATGTTACCGAATTTGATGATGGTGGCAAAGACTATGTTTATATCATCGACGGCGTCAAGAACCATTATCTCGTTCCCCCTGATGATTTCGACCCCTTAACCGCAACGGACGAAGAATTGGACCGTTACTGTTTTCCTGACCGTCCAGAAGCAATGGCGTTATCTGATGCGGCCAACAGTGACTACTCAGATTGGTATTCTCTGATGGCCAACTATACTGGTACTCCAGAACCTGAAATCTCAGTTTCCGTTCAGCCCGTCAATCCTGAGCCGACTGCTCCTGTGACGAGAGCAACATCGGCCACTTCCTATAATTGGTCTGGTTATGTTTCCGACCTTGGCGATTCCAGCTCCAAATTTTATACACAGGCCCAAGTGGACTATACCCAGCCGACTATTAGTGCCATTGAGTCTGGGGCAGTTACCTTAAATTCTTATTGGATTGGCTTTGGTGGTTACAATGGTTCTGAGAAGCTGGTTCAGGCTGGTACAAGTACCTATGGGAAGAGTACACACAAAGCATGGTATGAATATCTGAGCGATACTGGCGAATCTGTTTATATGCAGTATATTGACTCATTAACAGTTAGTGCTGGAGACAGTATTCATGTTTACATCACATTCCAGAAAGCTAACAACAAATTTGAATATTATATTGCAAATAACACGACTGGCAAGAGTGCCAGCGGTTATGTAGAACTTGATGCAAGCAAGCAGTTTGATGGAACTACTGTTGAATGGGTTGTTGAGAGGTGTAAATCTGGTGGTTCGTTGACATCTCTTGGGGACTATGGGACGATGACCATGAAAAATTGCAAAGCTACCTTGAACAGTTCCAATACCTGGCTGAACTTGGGCAATCTTTCCAATCTGTACAAGGTGACTATGATTGGGTATGGAGGAAACACATTGAGTAGCCCTGGAAGTATTAGTTCCGGCACACAATTTACCTGCACCTTCAAGGATTATTCTTAAAGCGATTTTCCCATTAAATATGTGTGTAGGTATTCCCTATCTGCCACTTGGTGGGCTACTGGCCTGCCAAGTGGCTTTTTTAGCGGAATAGCGATTGAGAGCAGAATCTCATATTACAATGAATTGCGGTTGCGGCGCATTTTCATCGTTTGAGATCCTGCTCTCATGTCCTTTAGACCAAAGACATGATTAGTGTAGCACGATTTGAAAAGGCTCGCAATGGGGAGATAACAAGAATCTATGGCCAAGAGGAAGTTGTGTGCCCCGTCTGTGGTGGGGCCTTAAAAGTCCATGGAACCTGCATTCGAAAGGTTCGACAAGGGGACCATACGCACCAATACCATCTGAGGGTGATGGAGTGCCGCTGTTGCGGAAAGACTCACCGGGAACTGCCGGAGGGGATTATTCCTTACAAGCGGCACGGACTGAACTCCCTTTGTGAGATTGCTGAGGCCACAGAAACCCAGCACACTTGTGAGACCTCGACTTGGCTGCGCATCCGCTTCTGGCTTGCGTGGTTTCTTTGGTATGCCCAAAATATTATGGAAGGACTGATTGCGGCAGGACAAATTCCAGTGACATTTCACCCCGGCCATTCCCTGCGCCGACGGACGGCGAGTTTTGTCCGGCTGGCGGCAAACAGTGGAAATTGGGAACAGCATCGTTCCGCCATGACAAGGAAGTGTATCCCGTCTATACTGGTGCCATCTTAAAACACAGGAGGCGATGCCAGCAATGGAAATGAAGGACAAGAAGCTCGCCACGGAGGTTGCTGAAGAGCGTATGTCCATGATTGCACCCCTGCTGTCTCAGTATATGGACGGCGGCCAGGTTGCTCAAATCCGGCAGGAAATCTGTGAGCGCAACCAGATTTCCCAGAGAACCCTGGAACGGTATCTGAGCGCATATCTGAGTGGGGGATTTGACGCCCTGAAGCCACAGAGCAAATGCCCCGAGTATAAGTACAAAATCCCACAGGAGTTGCTTGACGAAGCCATCCAGCTCCGCAGGGAACTCCCCAGCCGAAGTATCCCGACCATTATTAAAATCCTGGAGCTGGAGGGAAAAGCGGAACCTGGATTTCTAAAGAGAACCACCTTGCAGGATGCCATGAGCAGAGCCGGATATGCTCAAGAAGAACGAGCCGTACAACCCCGAACTCTACCGAAAGGGCGACCGGCCACCTGCACACCATGAGGTTTCTGTGGATGAAGCCATCTTCATCCTCCAACGCCAGGGCTATCTGGTGACCGCTCCACCTACTGCATAGCCTTTAAGCATAACTTCTTTTTTGCCCGCTCTCAGGGGGGCTTGGTTTTATGCACCCTTTTTAAAATGGCGCTTACATCACAATGTTTCAACCTTAACCTCCAATCGTGGATGTTGTGGGAAGTGTAACAGATTATAACATACCATGTCAATAGGGAGTATCTTTTTTCTTGGATAGCGCTACCTATTCCTACCGATTTGTTCACTGTAGTATTTCGGCCTGCCAATCGAGGCAAAGCCGCTTTTCCCCGTCACCACCACATTGTTCGCTCCGCTGGCGCAGTGGATGATGAGCAATTCACCGTTTGCGTCCCTGCCGCCAACGATGCCAACATGGGAATTATCCGGATAGAACACTAAGTCACCGGGCTGTGCGTCCGCCCATGAAATATTGGTACAATAGCTGTGCTGCATGGTGGCTCCTCCGCCGTGGCCGATGACATAGCTGCCGCCGGACTGATTGTAGAAAACCCAATCCACAAAACCGCTGCAATCCAGCCCGTAGGGGCGGTAGGTCCCCGTGGTGGAGCTGCCCGCCGCCGTGACCTGCCGCAGTTCGCCCCATCGGCTGTCCCAGCCCATGACAAGGGATTTTCCGCCCCAATAATATCCGACCTTTCCTACCAGTGAGCAGGCGTTTTTTACCACCGCCCGCCGCTCTGGGGACAAGTCTGCGGGAAGGCTCCGAAGCAGTTCTTTGGCCTCGACCTCCATGCTCTCTGTTTCTCCCGCCAGTTCCGTCAGCAGTTCCCGCTGAGAGAGCAGTTCCTCCAGCGTGTCCAGCTGTTCCTGGTGGAAGCCATAGGCGGCAGCCATTTCCTCCACCGTTTTGGCTGATATGGTAATGGTCAAAATCTTCTCGGAATAGCTGTCATCCACGGAATCATTCGGGTCGCTGTCCGGGTGGCGGATCGTGGTGACTGCGGAATCCAGCGCAGTCATATCCCAAAATACCGCTTTCAGGCGGGCGATGCGGTCTGCATCCATGGTGGCAACATCCACGGGATCGTCCCCTCCGGCCACATAGACAGCAAACACCGCCAAAATGTCCGCCCACTCCGGGGGTTGACCTATGATCCTGACCTCGTCATAAGATCCGCTTTGCAGGACTTCCAACCGGGCGTTCAGGTCATAGTTAACCTGCGCCACAGCAGCGGACACGGGGACAGAGCCGTTGCCGCTCTCCCCGGCAAACAGGATTCCGAAGGGCGATGCCGCCAGCAGCCCTATCATGCACAAAACGACTACGAGAAGCACACAAACACTCCCACCCGCAGCCAACGAAGCCAGCAGATCTCTGGCCGCCGTTGTCATGGCCCGAAGCGTCCAGCCAACAGCCTGTACTGCCGCCACAGCGCCCCGGCTGGCGGTATGGGCCACCTGTCGGGAGGCGGTCCCACCGCCCGTCAGCTGGCGCACGGCATGGGCTTTTCGGGCTGCCGCCTGTGGGGCCTGTGCTGCGGCTTTAGCGGCCTCGACAACCTGAGATTTTCCTTTTGCGGCCTGTCTGACCTCCCGGCTGACCTGCTGCCCCACGCTTCTTCCAACAGTCCGTTTACCGGTGGAAACGCCGTGGACAGGGGCAGTGTTTTCCAACGGAGTATTGGCAGAAATTCTGCCGTCTGGAAACTTCACATTTCTTTGCTGTTTTCCTTGCTTTACAGGGTTTTCTCCTGGAATTCCAGCCTGTACGCCATCCACAAGTCGGGGCATTGGGGCGCTCTCTTTAGCTCGTTCCCGAACAGCTTTTTCCGCTGTCCGTTCCTGCATAAATGCCCTTTTTCCCTGAAAATGTTTCCCGGATTGGGCAGTATCCGCCATTTGCTTGCTCTTATATGCCTCTCTGGTTTTGACCCGTGAAGATGGGGCCGTCACATCGGATGGACGCTCTGACCAAAACGACACATCGGTTTCCGTTGAAGAAATGGGACTCATATCAGCTGACTGGGAATCGGCTTGAGCGGTTCCAGCCTTGCCGTTTCGGCCTATGCTTCTTTTGGCTTTCCGCAGCAGTTGTTCTCCGCCACGGTTCAGTCTCTGTGCGCTTTCGAAGATGCCCTCCTCCAGCTGTGTCTGGCCCAAGTCCTCTGACTGGCCCTGCTGGCCGCCCTCCCGAAGCTGACGGCCCAGCCGATCCATACCATCGGAGAGACCGCGCCGCGCCAGTTCCTTGGGCGCTGCCGTTACCTTCTCTTTGATTTTCGTGGCGGCTGTTGGCTTTTCTTTGATGCGGCTGATCGCCATTCACCTCCTCTGGTCAGGCGGCCATATCCCGGTCAGCAGGGCGCGTTGTCATCATCTGGTAGAGCTTGGTTCCGCGAGGGAAGCTGTCCATGAAGGGGACGATGGCACTGCCGCACTTGATGAGACCACGGCCGGACTCCACATTGGTGATGTAGGAGAGTTGGTTATCAGAGATATTCAGCAGCTTCGCCAATTCCGCACGGTCAGTGGCGGCCTGGTTCAACATGACGAGGAACTCACTGTTGGCCAGCATGGTGCGGGCAATGTGGGACTGGAGCAGATCGTCAATGTTCTGGGTGATTCCGGTGGCACAGGCCCCGTATTTGCGCACCCGTTTCCACAGAGTGAAGAGGAAGTTGGCGCTGTACTCATGCTGAAACAGCAAGTATATCTCATCTACATACAACCATGTATTCTTGCCCAGAGCGCGGTTGCGGATGATCCGGTTGAAGATGCTGTCCAGCACCACCAGCATTCCCACCGGCTGGAGTTGCTTGCCCAGGTCCCGGATATCGTAACAGAGGATGCGGGAATCGGTGTCCACATTGGTGGGCTTGGCAAAGGTGTTCAGACTGCCCTCGGTGAACAGTTCGATAGCCAGCGCCACATCCCTTGCCTCCGGCTCCGTCTGGCGGAGCAGTTCCGCGTGGAAGTCCCTGAGGGTGGGGGCGCTGCCCTGATACCCTCCCCGGATGTAGTCCCGGTAGACCTGGGCGGTACAGCGGTCAATGATGGACTTTTCCTTGGCAGAAAGACGGCCCTCGCCCATGAGCTGCTCACACAGGGACAGCAGAAATTCGGACTTCAGCACCACGGGGTTCTCGCCGTCCCCGTAGCCCTTCTCCATGTCCAGCGCGTTGATATGATTGCGAGAAGTGGCGGAGATCTCAACCACTTCACCCCCCAGCCCTTCGATGAGGGGCCGGTACTCGCTCTCTGGATCGATGCAAATAATATCATCGTTGGGATTTGCCAGAGCCAGGGCGGCGATCTCCCGCTTGGCGGTGAAGGATTTACCTGAGCCAGAGACACCCAGCACAAAGCCGTTGCCGTTGAGCAGCCGCCTACGGTCCGCCAGAATCAGGTTCTTGCTGATGACATTCTGCCCGTAATAGATACCGCTGGTGTCCCGGATCTCCTGGGCCTTAAAGGGCATGAGAACAGCCAGCGCCTCCGTGGTCAGAGTG
>ERZ779890.1337-NODE-1337-length-25504-cov-3.420252_pt1 | contig 25504 bp, 25 predicted proteins | sample MGYA00511553_ERZ779890 | MGnify/ENA primary metagenome ERZ779890 (study PRJEB29588, sample SAMEA2152064) | human gut metagenome | biome: human gut; feature: human-associated habitat; material: faeces | place: Denmark | collected 2008/2010 ... | reverse complement strand
GGAATCGTAAAAAAGTGGAGATTGGCAATATTTTGATTGCCGAACCATTTCTGCAAGGGAAATATTTTTCCCGGTCCGTTATTTTTATGGTAGAACATGACGAAAAGGGAAGTATCGGTTTTGTTTTGAATAAGCCGATGGCTTACACCACTTCGGATCTGGTTACGGAATTAGCCGGATTGGAATATCCTGTCTATATCGGTGGCCCTGTCGAACAAAATCAACTGTATTATCTTCATAATCATGCAGAAGTTGAAGATGCTTTGCAAATTGTGCCGGGTATCTATTGGGGGGGCGATTTCTCGAAACTGACTCGTTTGTTGCAGGAGGGGAAAATACAGCCGGGGGAAGTTCGCTTTTTTGCCGGATATAGTGGCTGGGATGCCGGTCAACTGGATCGGGAGTTGGATGAGAATTCGTGGATGGTAGGGGATATTACTCCTGCGCGTTTTTTCGAAATTCCTAACGATAATTTATGGGAAGCTTCGATGAGCGGATTGGGAGGACGTTACCGGATTTGGGCTAATTTTCCCAAAGATCCGATTATGAATTAATTCGTGAAAAACGAATCAGATAAAATAGCAGGCCGTTCTATCGCTGTCCCGCGAGGGAGAGAGGAAAGTCCGGGCAACATAGAGTGCCATATTTCCTAACGGGAAGCTGTCGGCGACGGCAGAGCAGTGTGACAGAAAACAACCGCCACGCAAGTGGTAAGGGTGAAAAGGCGGGGTAAGAGCCCACCGGGCGCGATGGCGACATTGCGCGCCGCACATCTTATGGGTTGCAAGGTCAAGTATACCGGCATTTAAGGGCTACTCGTCCATTGCCGGGGGGTAGGCTGCTGGAGCCACGTGGCGACGCGTGGCGTAGATAAATGACAGGACGCGGCTAAGGCTGCGACATAACCCGGCTTATAGCCGTACTGTTTTTTTTAAGAAAGTGGAAATACGAAAGATATATTTGACGGTGCGTATTGCTGTCAGGAGGTTTCGGCATCTATATGCTTACTGCACGGAAAACGTTTGGCGTGATCCGCGCGATGTGTGGTATGTGAAGCTGCTAAAGGTTGTCAACCTCTCGGTTAAGTCTTTTTTTGACAAAAACATCCAGACTCTTGCCAGTTCGCTGACATACACCACGCTTCTTGCCGTCATACCCATTCTGTCGCTGCTTCTTGCCATAGCCAGGGGCTTCGGAATGCGCGACGTGCTGATACAGTCGCTTTACAAGGGGTTGCCATCGCAGCGCGCCATGCTTGAGAATTCACTTGATTTCGTCGACCGTTTTCTCGCCACCCTGTCGAAAGGCGTGTTTGTGGGCATCGGCGTCATGTTCTTGCTGTGGACGCTTGTCAGCATGCTGAGAAAAATCGAGTCGGTCTACAACCATGTGTGGAACGTGAGGAAAGGACGGCCGATTTATCGCCGCATCACCGACTACACGGCAATACTTCTTATCATTCCCATTCTTCTGATTTGCTCCGGCGGCTTGTCGATATTTTTGTCAAACTTCGTCCAGGAGTTGATTAATTCACCGATAGGCGTGTTGTCGCCCGTGCTCAAGTTTCTTCTCGACCTCTCCCCGGTATTTTTGCTTGGAGTTCTGTTTGTCGGGATGAACGTGCTGATACCCTACACGAAAGTGAAACTTAAAAACGCGCTGTTGCCCGGATTTGTGTGCGGAGTGCTGTTTTATTTCATCCAGTATGCCTTTGTGCATGGTCAGATATCCGTGACAAAATACAATGCCGTCTATGGCGGATTCGCTTTTCTTCCGCTGTTTCTGATTTGGATGCAGCTGTCGTGGACAGTGTGTATCGCGTGTGCGGTGATGACCTATTCATCGCAGAATTTCTTCCGTTTCAACTATCTGGCGCAGGTGAAGAAAGCATCGGCACGCTATGTCGACCAAGTGGCACTGTTTGTGATAGCCACCGTTGTGAGCCGTTTTGAGGTAGGCGCCGACGCCGTGGGCAAGAAAGAGTTTGCCGACCGCCGTCAGATACCTGTGAAGATGGTCAACGAGGTTGTCGACCGACTGTGTGACGGGGGATTCCTGTCGGCGGTGATTGATGACGACGGCAACATCTCTTATCAACCGTCGCGCAACTTGTCGGGGATGACGGTTGAGGAGTTTATGAACCGATACCATGAAATCGGTCATTCCGACTTTATAGAAGAGCCGGCGGTGGCAGCCGCTCTCGACCGCATGAAGTCGCTTCTCGATGTCGACTCTGAAGCCTACCGCACCACTACACTTTCCCAGATTCTTTGAGAGCCGCCAACAAGTCGGCAACGATAAATGTGCTTCCGCCAACGTATATCATATCGTCGGCCACCGCACCGCTTTTTGCCGCAAGATATGCATCCTTGACAGATGTGAAGGTGCTGCCCGTCAGCCCGAATTCAGAGGCCTTCTTTGCCAGGACGGTGCACGGCAACGCCCGCGCCACCGACGGTTGCGTGAAATAGTAAAGGGCATCGGATGGCAGCATGTTGAGGATATGGGAGATGTCCTTGTCGCTGACAAAGCCGATCACCACGCGCAGCGTGCCGCACTCGGCGTGTTGCAGCTGGTCGGCGATGTATTGGAAGCCTCCAGGGTTATGTCCGGTGTCGCATATTGTCAGCGGATGTTCGTCGACCTTCATCCATCGCCCCATCAAACCCGTTGTTCTGCAAACCGATGCGAAACCGTCGTGCACGTTTCCGTCTGTGATGATGAATCCATTTTCGCGAAGTAGGCAGACAGCATGCAGCACGGTGTCGGCATTGAGCGTTTGGCATTCTCCAGCTAATTCATCGGAGATGTCGCCGAATGAACGGGTGGAGAGGTGCAGGCTGTCGACAGAACGGCTGAAGTCGGTGATTTCCGAATTGTCCTGTGCGAATACGATAGGCGCATTCACGCTTTGTGCCTTCTCCTCAAACACCGGGCGAGTCTCGTCGGTGTATTCGCCGACGACAACGGGCGTATTCGGCTTTATTATGCCCGCTTTCTCGCCGGCTATTGCAGCAAGCGTGTCGCCGAGAAACTGAGTGTGGTCAAACGAGATGTTGGTAATGACGCTCAGCACCGGTGAGATTATGTTTGTGCTGTCGAGCCGTCCGCCGAGTCCAACCTCGATTACGGCAACGTCGACTTTCTCATGTTCAAAATATTTGAAAGCCATTATTGTTGCAAGCTCGAAAAACGACGGTTGCCGTCCGGAGTATCCGCTGTTGAGAAACTTATCGACAAACGAGCACACAAACTCTTCGGAAACCATTTTGCCGTCCACACGTATGCGTTCGCGGAAGTCGAGCAGGTGGGGCGAAGTGTAAAGTCCCACCCGGTAGCCCGCTTTTTGCAGGATAGCCGCCAGTAAGTGTGACGTAGAGCCTTTTCCGTTGGTGCCCGCCACATGGATTGTTTTGAAAGCCTTTTCCGGGCATCCGAACACCTTGTCGAGTTGAAGCGTCGTGTCGAGCCCCGGCTTGTAGGCCTGCGCGCCGACGTGTTGGAAAACCAAAGTTTTGTTGAACAGATAGTCGATAGTTTCTGCGTAGTTCATTTTCAATATATTATATATCCCGTCAAACCGGCGAGAACGATAATCAGAATGGGGTGTATTTTATAGAAAAAAGCCATCACGAAGCATACGGCACAGATTGCGATGCTTGAGAACAGGTCGTCGAAGTTCTCGCGGTTCATCAGCAACAATGCCGCAGAGCCGATGAGTCCGACCACGACAGGCCGCAACGCGGCAAAAATGCCCTTTATGTGGTGGTTGTCCTTGTGTTTTTGGATAAATCGGCTTGTGTAGAGCACCAGCAGGAATGACGGGAGGATTACGGCGAGAGTTGTCACCATCGATCCCATGACTCCTCCACCCACAGTGTAGCCGATATAGGTGGCGGAATTGATGCCTATCGGTCCGGGAGTCATCTGCGAGATGGCTACAATGTCGGTAAACATGTGCTCAGTGATCCATCCGCGGTCCACAATCTCGTGGCGTATGAGCGACAGCATTGCATATCCGCCACCGAATCCGAAGATGCTGATTTTGAAGTAAGCCCAGATAAGTTTCAGATATATGCTCATTGTTTGTCCCCTTCCTGTTTTTCAACCGCGGTGCGGAAATTTTTTGAATAAATGAAATATCCGAACAGTCCGCCTATAATGATGTAAAGAATAGGACTGGATACAACCGGAATGTTAGACCAGATGAGCAGAGAGATTGCAATCGGGATCCAGGCGTTCTTCCACGATATTTTTGCGGATTTTGCGGTTGTGAACACCGGCGACAGAATCAGCGCCACCACGGCAGGGCGTATTCCTTTGAAGATGCGAGTCAGTGTCTCATTGTTTTTGATTGTATCCGGTGTCAGAAACATCGCGATGGCGAGAATAATCATAAATGACGGCAGGATGGTGCCGAGGACAGCGAAAATTGAGCCCCAAATTTTGTTCATTTTGTAGCCCACAGCTATGGCAACGTTGACCGCCATGATGCCCGGCAGCGACTGTGCTATTGCGAGATTGTCGATAAATTCCTCTTTTTCAAGCCATTTGTGCTTGTTTACAATGTCTTCCTCCAATAAAGAAATCATCGCCCAACCGCCACCGAATGTGAATGCACCGATTTTGAAGAACGATGAAAACAACCTCAAATTAATATGCTTCATCAGATGTTTCCTTAAATTTACGGCAAAGTTACGATTAAATTGTAACTTTGCTGAAATGATTAAAGACTTTTTTATGAAGGAACGAAGCGTATTCGTATTATTGATGGCTGTTGCGGCAACCTTTATGCCGGTTGGTGCTGCAGATTGGCAACAGGATGTGCTTGGCGACGGGTATGTTGCCAAAACAATATCGATGGCCGACGACTACAGGGGCAAAGTGGTATCGACGGTTGTCAAGAAGCAAGACAATCCTGCAACCGGCAAGGCTGTGCTTTATGTGCATGGCTATAACGATTATTTCTTCCAGCGCGAACTGGGCGACAGCGTTGTGGCTCATGGGTATGGTTTTTATGCCGTCGACCTCCGCAAGTATGGACGTTCACTTCTCGACGGACAGAATCGTTTCGAGGTAAAGAATATGAAAGAATATTTTGCCGACATCGATTCCGCTCTGAGTGTGATGGCTCGGGAGGGATATGACAAAGTGGTTCTTATGGGGCATTCCACTGGCGGACTTACCACATCGTACTATATGACTGTGCATCGTGCCGATCGGAGCCAGGTGAAGGCATTGGTGCTCAACAGTCCGTTTCTTGATTGGAATTTGAGCAAGTTTCAGGAGAAGTTTCTTGTTCCGTTTGTCTCAGTGTTGCCGTTTAAGAAGATGAAAATCAGTCAAGGGATGAGCCGTGCGTATGCCGAAAGTCTGTTGTCAAAATACCACGGAGAGTGGGACTACAATACTGATTGGAAACTTGAGGTGTCGCCGTCGGTCACCATTGGTTGGATTTCAGCTATTCACAAGGCTCAGCGTTTCTTGAAGAAGAAAGCCGACGTCGAAGTGCCGGTGCTGCTGATGCATTCCGACAAGAGCGTCTACGGCGACACGTGGACAGCCGAGCATAACGCAGGCGATGGGGTGCTTGACGTGAAGGATATTTCAAAATATGGCAAACGTCTTGGCGCGGATGTGACGGAGGTTGGGGTAGCCGACGGTCTGCACGACTTGATATTGTCGCGCAAGGATGTCAGGGAATCGGTCTTCAGAACAATTTTTGAGTGGCTCTCCACAAAAAAGATTGATTAAATCCAGCACGGGAAGAGCTGCTTGTTTCGGCGAATTCGTAAAAATGAACTTGGATGTGCCAAAATGTGCGATTCTCAAACACTTCTGCTGAATTTGTATTTACTATTCCTTGTCGAATTCAGCCCGTCGGAGATGTCACGCACCGAGTCACATCCTGAGAACTGGCAGAACATCATGCTTATAAACTGACTCCAAGTGTTGTAGCCCTGCAGTGCTTGTCAGTTTTTTCTTCACGGATGATTTTCCTTATGTTTTCTTTGGGCAGTTTGCCGATTGCTTGAGCGAAAAGTGTTATATTTGCTATGGAAGTAAATGAGGTGGTTCTCTTTGCTAAGGTAGTGAATTCTGCCTTAGCATTTACTTCATTTTTTGTTTTTTATTCAAAACGTTTAGGACAACATTGTATAGTAATATTATCATGAATTATGACAAAGAAATTTGAAATACGAAATAGTACGGTTGAGTTCCTTACCTTTGTTGCAGAAGGTGAGGAACAAGGTGTACAAGTTTTATATAAGAATGAGACGATATGGGCAACACAAAAGGCAATGGCAATGCTTTTTGACTGCTCCACCGACAACATAGGACTACATCTGAAAAACATCTTCAAAAGTGGTGAATTAGAAGAAAGCTCAGTTACCGAGAAAAACTCGGCAACTGCTACGGATGGAAAGAACTACATGACAAAGTTCTATAATCTTGATGCTATCATTTCGGTTGGTTATCGTGTCAACTCTATTCGTGCCACTAAATTCCGCCAGTGGTGTACCTATGTCATTCGCCAGTTCTCTTTGCGTGGCTATATCATAGACAAAAAACGCATGGAGAATGGTTCATTCATCGGAGAAGACTATTTTGAGCATTTGTTAGCAGAAATACGTGAGATTAGATTGAGTGAACGAAGATTCTACCAAAAGCTCACGGATATATATGGGTCAGTAGAAATTTATCCCCACTAAAAATCTACTGACCCCTGATGTGCTTAAGAGTGTTTTTTTTGTACTTATTGACAAAGCAACAGGAAAATTATTTCATAAATATTTGCCTAGTCATGACAAAAAAATCGGTGAAGAAGGTTTTGACTTAGGAACTGAAATATTAGATCAAAGTCGCCAACTTAAAATCTCTGGAGCTGAAAAAATCACCGATAAGGTAATAGAAGAAAAGGACTCTAAAAATAGTAATACAAAAAATAATAAATAATGGATACGATACCTCTATGGTGCATAATATTTATTAATTGCATAACGCTCTTGAGCAGTGTATGGATACTTATATATTTATACAGAAATAGGAGTAAAAAAAGTTTTTAATCATGTCCCAAACTTGAAAAAGCCACATTCCAGAGCAAACTCCCCCAAAACACAATAATTTGTGACTTACAATCTACTTGCATCATCTACGTTCCCAAAGCCTATCTCCAGGACTACAAGAATGCATTGGGTAGCAAGTATTCTTATATATATGCCTCAAAAGATGATGAATCAGGCGAAGAGAAGCCTAACGAGCAATGCGCAGTACCTACTATTTCGTATGCTGATGGCAAGCTGACATTTGCCAGCTCTACACCCAACGCCGAGTATCACTATACCATTACCGATACTGACATGGCTTTGGATGCGTATAGCCAGGACGGCATAGTAAAGCTTTCGGCAGCTTACAACATTTCGGCATACGCCACAGCCGACGGTTACAAGGCTTCTGACAAGGCTACGGCAACCCTATATTGGGTGGAAGCCAATCTGCAGAACACCACTACCAATATCAATCAGACAGCCACTCGCGGCATCATCGTTACTTCAAATGATGGTATCGTAACGCTCTCAGGTCTCAACAATGACGAGACTGTGCGCTTCTATACTGTTGACGGCAAGCAGCTGGGTGCTGCCAAGGCTGTCAATGGCGCAGCATCGCAAGCCGTGTCAGAATCTATTGTTATCGCCAAGATGGGCAATCAGACCATCAAGATTGCAGTAAAGTAAAAAATATTCAAAAAGCCATCCCTTTAATTGAGGGATGGCTTTTATATTGTCTGATTAGCAGCAAATGTTTTCTTCTCTACAATCTTATATGGATTTTTCAGTAATGTCTTGTCAAAGAAGCAAATTTGAATTTTATCAGCTTTGCCTAAAACCAACTTGTCTCCAGGAAATCTGACAACAGTCTTTTCAATGGTGTATGGATGCGGCCAAACCCTTATAGCCTTATAATCAAACTCAGATAACTTTTTCATATAAGTGAGTACCACGGGAAAACTTACCGATTTTGTATTTAATTTAGCTTTGATGAATTCGGCACATACTACAAATTCATCAAAATGCTTCATATCACCAACCAAATCAAATAGCAAAGGTGAATGTTGGTCATACGTTGTGTGACAAATAATATATCCTTTTTGGCTGTAAACGGTATCTCCCCACCATTGAGCGTCTGTAATTCTTGTGTCCCAAAAATAATATCCCTCGCCAAGCCACGGCTCTTTTACACCACTTTTGGGTATGCCATTATCATCCCGTACATAACAAAAGAATGGACCATGTTCTTCAACCTCCCCATAGTTCTGTCGATCTTCGAGCGTCTGATATATGTCCGTATCTCTCATTACACTTAATAAATAATTTGGGTTTGTTTTTTTAGCTTTTCAGTAAGTCCCATTAGATTTACTGTAGGCAAAATAACAGGCTGAACATTTGCCTGCAAAGATATTGTGCTCACAAAAGCTCTAACGTATGGGAATATAATAGCAAGACTATTTGGATAAAAATAATCAGGTATATCTTCAATAGAGACCTTATTACCGAAAGAGAAAGAAGCTTCGCATGAAACTTTTACGACTTCTGTACCAGTCTCAACACATTCTACTGTAACATCAAACACTAAATCATAGTGTGCGTCTTTGGCATAAAACACACCTTTGGGATTGAAAGAAATATTCAACTCTGCATCATTGGGGATATTAAAATCCAATGATGCTTTTGTAAAGTGATAATTATATAATTTAAAAGCTGCCTTTTCCATATTTCCTTGTCTTATGCCGCAAAATAATACTGTGCATCTACGGCAATTCCATGATTCCCAGAATTTACTGACACATCATATCTGTGCGTTTCATTTATAGATACAGAATTTGAATACGACACAGCAATGCCAAATTGTTCCTTTACAAATTTGGCATACTCAATGACATCGGGACCAATCTCATTGAGATACTTTATCTCTTTCCAATCATTATCAAGAACTTCCTTCGGAGTGTTCTCGAAATAATTTTTAAGACTTTCAAAAAGATTACCCATAATCAATGTATTTAATTGTTTTATAATGCAAAGTTATTGCTTTTATTTGTTAAAACGCCATTTTAATGTTGTCGGTTATCTACTTATACGAATATTTAACATAAAATGTCCTTAAAAGTCACAAAAGTATGCCGACGGCAAGCTGATATTTGCCAGCTCTACACCCAACGCCGAAAGCCCCACGCCAGTGTAAGTATATAGAATGCACTCTTGACAACGAACAATGGAATCGTCCGAAGCCAAGGAGGGTTGTATATAATACACCTCATGAGACGTTCCCGTTGCTTTGTTTTTGACAATCAGTTTGAAGTTGCGAAGTTCTTATGGTATCAAAACCAAAGCGTACAGTTACGCCTTAAATGTATATATATGTCTGACCAACCTCTGCCCTTCGGGGCTTTCGGTATGGGTATAGACGCTACAAAGGTTACACTTTATGTATAAACATGAAGCAAATATGCCTCTCTATTTTTTCTTGAATTTATATGATGCGTTGTTGTTCTTGATTATGTATGTGCCTGACGGAAGGTCATCAAGCTGTAGCGGTGTTCCCGCAGAAAAACTCTTTAGCATGCGCCCGTTAAGGTCGAAGATGCGGTTTGGGCTATCGTCATTTGACGTAGAAACGACCGATTGCACCTTTACAGGGGTTTGTTCGTAGGTGACATAATCAATGTTAGAAAGAGGGAAACGGAATGTAAACGTAGTGGTTGTCACAACAAGTTCATTTGCCTTGTAGACAGCCACAGGCTTTTCACTTAACAGCACCTCTACAGGGCTACCCTTACGTTGATGCACCATCATCGAAACTTCATCAGCGGCTCTTACGCCTGCAAATGCAAGTGTGCAAAGCACAAAAAAAAGTAAAAGTCTGTTCATGAAGAACAATGTTATAATATTGTTATTTATTTGAAGTTTGATGCTATACAGAGACATTAGCAGGCTTATTTTGCGTATTGTCGCAAAATAAGCCTGTGGTTAGTTTATGAACGTCACTACAGAGACTCAAGTATGCGTTTTAGGACTACCGAAGCAGAGATTTCGCGATTGGCAGCCTCTGGAATGACAAGCGATGTTGGCGCTTCTATGACCTCGTCGCTCACAATCATGTTGCGCCGCACTGGCAGACAGTGCATGAAGAAAGCATTGTCTGTAACCGCCATGTGGTTGGCATCAACCATCCAACTCATGTCTTTGGAGAGAACCTTGCCATAACTGTCGGGTCGGGTGACACCTGGGCAACTCCAGTTCTTGGCGTAGACAAAATCGGCATCCTTAAGAGCTTTCATTTGGTCGTATTCAGGTTTCAGGTCACCGACAAATTGAGGGTCAAGTTCATAACCCTCTGGGCAGGTATATACAAAGTCTACATCAGCGGCAAGCATCCATTGCGCAAAGCTGTTTGGCACCGCTTGTGGCAGGGGCTTGGGGTGGGGTGCCCATGTCATGACCACTTTGGGGCGGTTTTTCTTGCGATACTCCTCGATGGTAATGAGGTCGGCAAAAGCCTGAAGAGGATGCACCGTAGCACTCTCCATTGAGAACACCGGCTTGCCGCTATAGCGGATGAACTGGCGTATGATACTCTCGCCGTAATCTTCCTCACGGCTTTCAAAGCGGGCAAAAGTGCGCACACCTATTATGTCGCAATAGGAACTCATTACCGGAATGGCCTCAAGCAGATGCTCGCTCTTGTCGCCGTCCATCACAACACCACGTTCGGTCTCAAGTTTCCATGCACCCTGATTGACATCAAGCACTATGACGTTCATGCCAAGGTTCATAGCTGCCTTTTGGGTAGAAAGGCGCGTGCGCAAACTATTGTTGAAGAAAATGAGCAGTGCAGTTTTGTGTTTGCCAAGATGCTCATATTTGTAGCGGTTCTGTTTCAAATCAAATGCTTCGTCGAGAGCCTTTTTGAGGTCTCCGAGGTGAGCCGGGTAAAGAAATTCCTTCATATTTTTGTAGTTATTATCGTATTCATTTGTTTATAGGTTCGCCAAGCCATTGCGAGAGAGTGGAAAGAATCTCGTTGCGTTGTTCTTCCGGCATATTGCTGATGCGTGTGGAATGCGAGCCACCTGATTTGACATAAACCTTAAGGTTCTTCTTGGGATATTTGTTCAGCCATGTTACACCAGCTGCCGTCCAAGGGTCAATCTCACCGTAGATGCATATCATCTGTGGATCATTTTTCTTGAGATATCTGGTGATATGGCGCGACACCGTCTTGTCGAACTTGTCCGAACGCAACTCGGGAGGAAGCATGACATCACGCACATAGTGTTTGGCAGACTTGACAGACAAGTATGGCTTGAAAGGCTTCAAGTCGTAACCGTAATAACCAAGTTCGCGATAAGCCTGAATAAAGAAGGAAAGGTCTCCCTTTGTGGAGAAATATTCTGGTCCGACAACACTTACAAGTTCATTAAACAAGATGTCGTCGGGTGCGCCAGAGTTTGGTATGGAAGTTATCTTCTTACCCCACTGCCATACGGAGAAACTGTATTCCAACACGCAATAGTCATAGACATCCTCAACTGGCACATAGAAACTAAGTCCCTTCTTTTCACACAAAGCCTTGAAACGGGGCATGAACTCTGCCTTCTTCTTCAACACGGCCAGTTGGAAACTTTCTATCATCTTGCGTTCGGCCGCAGTGCCCACATTGCGAAGAAACGGTTCGTGGCGACCGTCTATGACCCCATTGCATACAGGGCCGACATAGGGCACCGAGATGTCTACATCGTCCGGATAATAAGAGCGAAACTCAATGCACGTCTCACCGCCCTTGCTTATGCCTGTGCTTATCCACTTCTGGGGATAGATGCCCTTGAGAGCCGTAACCACTTCATGGAGGTCGGCCATTGCATCACGGTCACGCAGATAGCGCCAGTCGCAAGGTGAGGGGGTAGATTCCTGAAAGAAGCGGTGCTCCACAAATATGATGTTAGTGTTGAAGTAGGTTGACAGTTCGTTGGTATAATGCGGCCCAGCGGCATACCCGGCCCCATAGCCCTCTGTTACCAACAACGTGGGACGACCGACTCCACGATTCATCACAATGACTCGCTGAGTAAACGTACCCTTTGAAGGGTTGGCATGGTCAAGAGGCTGGGTAAATTTAAGTATATAGCGACTCTCAAAGCCTGCCTCGTCTTTCACTTCCACAACATCTGCCACCTGCGGCAGCGATGCCAACCTGCTCTTCAGCGCCTCGTCGGCCATCATTGCCAACGGTGGCAAGAGCATGGCCAACAACAACAGAAGCCTGTTTGCGGCAACAGACCTTAGAGAATATAATTGTTTCATGTGAACTACAGGAGATTATTTCTTATTCAATGCATCTTCAATCTGAGCCACTATGACATCATCGCCAGGATAGCCACCTGTGGCAATATTGTCGTAGGTACGCTGCCCGTTTTTGCCAATAATATAATATGTAGGAATACCTCTGATGCCCAGAGAACTCAGAAGGGCGTTATACTCCTTGGTCGCAAGCCTGTAATGATAGCCCTTGATTGTCGGTATTGTAGCCTTCCACTTCTCCAACGGAGATGTTTCGCCTGTAATATACACAAAGGCCACTGGTTTCTTTTCCTTGAGGTACTTGTCTTTGATAGGGTCAACGCTCTTCATTGCTGCCATGCAGGGCGGACACCATGTGGCCCAGAAATCCACTACGACCACCTGCCCTTTAAATTCCTTGGCGATATTGTCTAAAATTTCGTCTACAGGCAGTCCGACAGGCAAGGTTTTGACAAACACTGAATCATTCTTTTCTGCAGGTGCATTTTCTGTTTTCACCTGTTTTGCACAACCGCTCAAACATATTGCGAGGCAAGCTATTGCCATTAAAAAAAGTTTTCTCATCATTACATTATTTTTTTGTTATTAATATACATCTAACTAACGTCTACACGTCTTGAGGTGGTACAAAAGACATTTTACTGCAGTTTGCCATCAGCCAATTTAATAAGGAACTGACCGTACTCGTTCTTTGCCATAGGCTGGGCTATCCGCCGCAGTCTGTCGGCATCAATCCACCCGTGTTCATAGGCGATTCCCTCCAGACATGCAACCTTTAGTCCCGTGCGCTTCTCTATCACCTCAATAAACGTTGAAGCCTCACTGAGGCTTTCATGGGTTCCGGTGTCGAGCCAAGCAAATCCTCGCCCCATGGTTTGCACCATCAGTCGATTTTGTCTGAGATACTCCTGATTGACACTTGTGATTTCAAGTTCCCCGCGTGCGCTTGGTCTGATTGTCCCTGCAATATCAAGCACATCATTCGGATAGAAATACAGTCCCACAACGGCATAGTTGCTCTTTGGCGCAGAGGGTTTCTCCTCTATAGACACACACTTGCCGCTTTTGTCGAACTCTACAACGCCATAGCGTTCCGGGTCGTTGACCCTATAGCCGAATACACACCCGCGCTTTTCCTTTTCAACCGTTTCGACAGCCTTGTGAAGAAGGGCTTCAAAACCGCTACCGTGAAAAATATTGTCACCCAACACCAGACATACGGAATCGCGGCCAACAAACTCACGTCCGATGATAAAGGCCTGAGCCAAACCATCGGGCGAAGGCTGCTCAGCATATTCAAACCTTACGCCATAATCCGAACCGTCACCCAACAGACGTTCAAACAAAGGCAAGTCCGTTGGAGTGGAGATTATCAGTATTTCCTTTATGCCCGCAAGCATCAACACCGAAATAGGGTAATACACCATCGGTTTGTCATAGATAGGTATCAGCTGCTTGCTGATAGCTTTTGTTATGGGATAGAGACGTGTTCCGCTTCCACCCGCCAGAACAATACCTTTCATCGCTTTATTTTCTGTTATATTATATCTGCAAATATACTATATTTAAATTTACAGTAACGCATTTGAGCGCAAAAATTAGGGAAAAACAGGCAAACATACACAAGCAGAACATTATTTGGAGATAAAAAACATAAGGCCGAACAATTTTGCAACCTATGACTATCACGAATATTAAACCCAAATCGGTCATTAGGTCGTAAATGACATCTTTTTATGCACGAATATTTTATTGATATAAATTTAAAATGTTATATTTGCACAACCAAAAACAAAATAATTATTAAACACAGCCTATCAAAACAAAATGAAAAGACTCAGTTTATTTACTATCGCATTATTATGCATGCTTATGACCGCATCAGCCGTAACAAAAGACGAACAGGCCATGTATGACCTCGTGGGTCGTATTGCCCCACAACACAAGGCAGGTTTTGTATTCAAACAAAAGAAGCAGAAGCATGACACCTACACCGTTGAGGCTAAAGGTGGCAAGGTTACCATTACTGGACCAAACGCCAACACTATGGCAGTGGGACTCAATTATTACCTTAAATATGTTTGCCACACCACAGTGTCATGGCTCATCTCAAGCCCGGTAGTAATGCCAGACAAACTGCCTGACACAAAAAAACTGAGCCAGACCGCACGCTGCGACAACAGGTTTTTCCTGAACTACTGCACCTACGGATATACCATGCCTTGGTGGCAATGGGCTGATTGGGAACGCCTTATAGACTGGATGGCTCTCAATGGGGTTAACCTACCACTTGCAAACACTGGCGCAGAAATGATAGCATACCGCGTGTTTACAGAACTTGGACTGACAGATTTGGAAGTACGCTCTTTCTTCACAGGACCGGCCCACCTGCCATGGCACCGTATGTCGAACATTGACAAATGGCAAGGCCCGCTTCCTCAAAGCTGGTTAAAAGGCCAACTTGAGCTGCAGAAAAAGATTGTGGCCCGCGAACGTGAACTTGGTATGAAACCCATCCTGCCAGGATTCTCTGGACATGTGCCGGGAGTGCTGAAAAACAAATTTCCAACTGCCAAGATTACAAAACTTCACAACTGGGCAGGGTTTACAGACGAGACCTCATGTTATTTCCTTGACCCACAAGACTCTCTTTTCGCAGAGATACAACACCGCTACATAAAAGAGGTTATCAAGGAGTTTGGCACTGACCACATATATGGCATCGACCCGTTCAACGAGATGAAGCTGCCATCTGAAGACCCAGCCTATCTGGCCGCTGTGGCAAAAGGCATTTACAGCACACTGACAGATGTTGACCCACAGGCCATGTGGCTTCAGATGACTTGGATGTTCTATTTTGACAAGGCCACATGGACTCCCGAACGCATCAAAGCATTTTTGGGTGCAGTGCCTCTCGGTAAACTTCTTTTGCTTGACTATTGGGGAGAGTTTCAGGAAATATGGCGCCGCACTGACAAATATCACGGACAGCCATATCTGTGGTGCTATCTCGGCAACTTCGGTGGCAATACCGGTTACAATGCCGAATTCAAGAAAGTACGCGAACGCATAGAGGGAACATTCAAAGACGGTGGCAACAACTTCAGCGGCCTTGGAGGTACGCTCGAAGGGTTTGACATCAATCCGTTCATGTATGAATATTTCTTTGAGAAAGCATGGACAAACTACCCTACCGACGAAGAGTTCATTAAGGGCCTTGCAGACCGCCACTGTGGCACAACAGACGAATCATACCGTCAGGCATGGCACGACCTTTTCTATAAAATCATCGACAGTCCAGACTATGCCGGAAGCCCTAATACGACAACCGAATATCCCCGTCTGCGTAAGATTGATGTAAAGAAAGACGAGAAAACAATAAAACAAGAAGTACCTTACCAGACTTCTGGAAAAATTGCCAACGACAATGTTCTTGCTTTCAACATATGGCAGCAGATGCTTTCAACCAAAAACAATAGCAACATGCTCTACATCTATGACGTAGTAAATCAAGGACGCGAAGTGCTCGGCACTTATTTCTATTGTCTGCGCAATGACTTTTCACAAGCCTGCTATGCCCGCGACATAAAGACGGCAGAGCAAAAAGCTCGGGAGATGCTTGAAACTCTCGACGACCTTGATATGGTGCTCGGCCTGCACGATGACTTCTCGTTCAACAAATGGGTAAACGATGCACGCTCATGGGGTCAGACTCCAGAAGAAAAGGAATATTTCGAAGTCAACTCTCGCACCCTGCTCACCACATGGGGTTTCAAAGGCCACTCGCTGCGCGACTACGCCCGTCGCACTTGGCACGGACTGGTGTCGCATTTCTACAAACACCGTTGGGAAATCTTCATCAACCACTCACTGACTGCCGCCAGGCAAGGTGTCAACGTTGACGAAAAGAACCTGCGTGAAGATATCTTCCAGTTTGAATGGAACTTCACCCAAAAATTATCTGACGCAGACCTGACAGAAACCCATGCCAATGGCAGCCCAATCAGCGTGTTGCGCAACATGGCCATCAAATACGCCCCACTTGTTCAAGCCCAAGCTGACAAGAACTCTGCCAATACCGGCACAGAAAAGAGAAACAGGGTGACTCCTCACGATTTCTATTAAGAGAGTATTCAAACCTACAAAAACTTCCTATACAATGAAAAAGTCATTATTTTTCACGCTGGCTGCCAGCGCGATGCTCCTTGCCTCTTGTTCCAAAGAGCCAGTGGCACAACTAACGAAATCAGGGCTTAACCCCGCAGATTTCAAAACCGACTCTACCGCACTATACGTTCTGACTAACAAGAACGGAATGGAGGTATGTATCACCAATTACGGAGGCCGAATTGTCAGCATCATGGTGCCAGACAAATCCGACTCTTTGCGTGACGTAGTGCTTGGGTTTGACAATGTTGCCAGCTATCTGCCCGAAAACAACAAGACAGACTTCGGGGCCTCCATTGGCCGCTATGCAAATCGCATAGACCACGGCAGGTTCACCCTGGGAGACTCAACATACCAACTTACCATCAACAACGGAGTCCACTCGCTACATGGTGGCACCACAGGCTGGCAATATCGCACCTACAAGGCCAACCAAACAAGTGACAACTCTCTTGAGCTAACCCTTACCTCACCTGATGGCGACAACGGATATCCCGGCACTGTAGAAGCCAAAGTTGTATATACCCTTACTGACGACAACGCCATTGACATTAAGACCTCTGCCACAACAGACAAGCCGACAGTTGTCAATATGACAAACCATGCATATTTCAATCTCAACGCTGATGCTACAATTCCAATCACCAACAACATCCTTTATGTCAACGCTGACGAATATACACCAGTAGACAGCACCTTTATGACTTCTGGAGAAATAGCACCTGTAGCCAACACTCCGTTTGACTTCAACACCCCTACCGAAATCGGGGCACGTATCAACGAGGATAACGAGCAGTTGCACAACGGAAACGGATATGACCACAATTGGGTTCTCAAAGGAGGCTGCGACATCCAACGCCTTGCTGCAAGCGTAGAGTCTCCCATTACGGGAATCAAACTTGAGGTATATACCGACAAGCCCGGATTGCAGGTTTACGTTGGCAACTTCCTTGATGGCACTGTTACGGGAAAGAAAGGCATTGTCTATCAGCAACGCACAGCAATCTGCCTTGAACCACAGGTCTACCCTGATTCTCCCAACAAAAAAGACCTCAAAGGATGGTATGACCCGACCATTACGCCCGACAAGCCATACTCCCATCACTTTATATACAAATTCAGCGTAGCCAAATAGGGACACTGTTATAATCCCCATAATGCAAATTCACTGCCCGAAAGATTCTTTATGTTCAAAAAGAAGCCTTTCGGGTTTTTCTTTCCGACAAAGACCACTTCGGTTGCGGCACGAAGCTGTATTATTCATTAATTTTGCAACTCGGTTGCACGAATAAAGCCATAACTTTGCAAAACCAAACAACAACATCAAATGGAAATAGTATACAAATTCTTTTTCAGTTTTGCCGCCACACTATGTGAGATGGCACCATTTCTTCTTATAGGTTTCGGTTTTGCAGGGTTGCTTTACGCTTTTCTTCCACAAAACACTATCCACCGATATTTTGGAGGCAGCCCACTTGGTTCTGCCACACGAGCAGCACTGTTAGGGGTTCCTCTTCCGCTATGCTCATGCGGAATTATACCAACCAGCATGGCCTTCTACAAAAACGGAGCCTCCAAAGGAAGTACAGTCTCGCTGTTAATCGCCACCCCCCAGACTGGGGTAGACTCCATACTTGCCACCTATAGCATGATGGGGCTTCCGTTTGCCATCATGCGACCTATCGTAGCATTCATAACAGGTATCGTCGGGGGCTGGATTGAGGGAATCAGAGAACAAAAAGAGGACGGCAACACTTCTGGCAGCATTGAAATTGACAACAACGAGAACTACTTCAACAAAGACAACAATATCAAAGGCGGCTTTGTTGACAAATTTATGATAGCATTGAAATACGGCTTCCACGACTTTCTTGGCGACATTGCCAAATGGTTATTGGTAGGTCTGGTTCTTGCCGCTGCCATATCTGCCCTTATTCCGAAAGACTTCATTGCAAGCCTCAACCTGCCACCTATCATACAGATGTTATTGGTGCTGATAATCGCCATTCCACTTTATGTTTGCGCCACAGGCAGCATTCCACTTGCAGCATCATTCATTGCTGTAGGAATGAATCCCGGAGCGGCCTTTGTGTTTCTTATGGCAGGCCCTGCCACAAATGCCGCAACGATAACCGTGCTTAACAAGATTCTTGGAAAGAAAACCCTCATAACATATCTTACATCTATCATTATAGGTGCTGTCGTGGGTGGTCTGCTCATAACCTACATACTGCCACCAGAATGGTTTGCATACTGCTCACCCATTCATTGCCACAACTGCATCGAAGCAGAGCAATTGGGGCCAATCTCAACCATTAGCGGCATTCTGCTGGCCGCATTGATTGCCTTTGCATTCATAAACAAGTATATACAATCAAGAAAAATTCACAAGAAGATGAGAGACAACATGCAAACGCAGCAGACCGCAACATTCAAGGTTGACAACATGACATGCAGCCACTGCAAAGCAACTATAGAAAAGGTGTCCCTGAACGTGGCCGGCACAGAAACAGCCATTGCCGACCTGCAATCAAAAACAGTTACCGTATGCGGAACCTCGTTTGATCCACAGGAAGTGATAAAAGCTATTGAAGCCGCAGGCTACATCATCCACAAGGCCTGATTTCTCTGAAACCCATCTGGCCACCAACACCACAAACACACACATATAATCATGAACATTGCAGTCCTTGCTTCTGGCGGAGTAGACAGTGCCGTTGCCACACACCTGATATGTGAACAGGGTTATAAACCCACCCTCTTCTACATTATTATAGGAGCAAAAAAAGATAGCGAGTTCTCGTGCACGATGGAAGAAGATCTCGAGATGGTAAACATGCTGGCCCGCCAATATGGTCTTAAGGTTGAAACTGTAGACCTTCACAAGGACTATTGGGACAACGTTATAGATTATCTCATTGACCGCGTGCGAAAAGGCCTCACTCCTAACCCAGACGTGATGTGCAACAGCCTTATAAAGTTTGGGTGCTTCTACGACAAGGTAGGACGCAGTTTTGACATGACCGTGACCGGACATTATGCATCCACTGTCATAAAGGACGGAATCAAATATCTTGCCACCACCCCCGACCCCGTTAAAGACCAGACAGACTTTCTGTGCCAGATAACACCCGAGCAACTACGGGTGCTTCATTTTCCCATCGGCCACATGCAGAAACACGAAGTACGCACCATCGCCGACCGGTTTAACCTGGCACCCGCACACCGCAAAGACAGTCAGGGGATATGCTTTCTCGGCAACACCACCTACAACTCACTCCTTGAACACTATCTCGGAAACAAGCAAGGCGACATCGTGGAATGGGAAACCGGCAAAGTGCTCGGACAACATCAAGGATACTGGTACTTCACACTTGGCCAGCGCAAGGGGCTGAGACTTGGTGGGGGGCCATGGTTTGTTGTCAACAAAGACATTGACAACAACATTGTCTTCGTCACCCGACAAATTGAAAACCCGTCGCAGCTTTGCAATGCTGACAGATTTGCTCTTAGCGACTTCCATACCATAGCAACCCAAAAACTTGACTTTGTCCCCGACCACACCCAGATATTCTTTAAAATACGACATTCGCCAGAATTTGAAACTGGCACATTCAGCTACTCCCCCAACGACAACAAATACATCATCAAAAGCAACCGCAGCATACAAGGCGTAGCTCCGGGACAATTCGCTGTTGTATATCTTCCCTATGATGACGAGCGCAAGATTTGCCTCGGAAGCGGAGAAATAGCAACAAAACTATAGGACTCAGTCGCGCAAGCTGCCCGTAATCCCACCAAAAGCAATTGCCCTGCGCAAAAAAAATAATAAAAATTCCTTTTCGTACACTACCGCTTTTATTGGCCAAAAAATTATAAAAATCTACACGTTTCAGATAAAAACACAATCCAAAACCGACCCATTTTACAAAAACGAGCTACAAAACAAATCTGGTTTTATACTTTTTCCTTGAACATCTGCCCATAGTAAACGCATATTTTTCTATTTTTATGTAACCACATGAAAATATATTACTAACTTTGCACCATAAAACAATCACACAAACTAAATACTATGGCAATAAAAAGATCCCGATTGGAAATGTTGCGCAATCTTTTGCAGTCACACAGGTTTGAAAGTCAGGAGGAAGTCCTCAATGCTTTAAGAGAGCAAGGGTTTAAATTGGCCCAGCCCACATTGTCACGCGATTTAAGAACACTTAAAGTGTCTAAAGTCTGCACCGAGGATGGAGGCTATGCCTATATATTGCCAGACACCGCAGAGACAGAGCAGAAACGCCAAATCGTTCCATACGGTTTCAAAAACGTAGATTTTGCGGGCAATTTTGCTGTAATCAAGACACTTAGTGCCTATGCCAACAGCCTTGCATTGGAAATAGACAATCTTAACATCAAAGAAATCGTAGGCACCGTAGCCGGCGATGACACTATTTTCGTTTTGATGAGAGAAGGAACGGCCAAGAGTGTAATTCTTGATGCTCTAAAACAAATCTTGCCAAATTATGACGAATAGCGAAACTACAGAAAAACACAACCATACATCACAAGGTGTCAGCACCGAGCCAGACGACGGAATCAGAGTTGTCGTGGCAGATGCATCACACAAGAAGTATGTTGACACCATCTTACAAACCATCACAGAGTCAGCCAAAGTGCGCGGTTCTGGCATTGCTTCGAGAACCCACGAATATCTGGCCAAGAAGATGGCAGAGCGCAAGGCAATTATTGCGCTTGACCAAAACGACGAGTTTGCGGGGTTTTGCTACATTGAGAGTTGGGAAGACAAGCATTATGTTGCCAACTCTGGTTTGATTGTGCTGCCAAAATACCGCGGCCACCATCTTGCAACAAGAATCAAGAAAGTAGCCTTTACTCTTAGCAGGCTCAGATGGCCCAACGCAAAACTCTTTGGCCTGACAAGCCAGATTGCCGTGATGCGCATCAACACCATGCTGGGCTATGTTCCAGTCACTTTTGCCCAGCTCACACAAGATGACGCATATTGGGCAGGTTGCGGAACACCCGAGCAGCCACGCTGCATAAACTGCGACGTATTGGCCCGCACGGGTCGCAAGTATTGCGTATGCACAGCAATGCTTTACGACCCCGCCCAACACGTGGGAGAGCCATTGCCCGTCCAACTGCCAGACGACATAGTAAAGATGGCACAAGAAGCGGCAAGAAAAAACCTCAGATAACGCACGCACAAAAAAAACTGATGTAGAGGGAGAGAGACACACGCACGCTAATACACTAATACCTCCTCCCCCCTCTCGCTTTAACTGAAAATAAGAATCTAAAAAATATCATTATGGCAAAAAAAGTGGTAGTTGCCTTTAGTGGCGGTCTTGACACAAGCTACACAGTCATGTATCTTGCAAAGGAAAGGAATTACGAAGTATATGCTGCATGCGCCAACACCGGTGGCTTCAGCACCGAGCAGCTAAAAGCCAACGAAGAGAACGCCTATAAACTTGGTGCAAAAAAATATGTCACACTCGACGTCACACAAGAGTACTACGAGAAGTCATTGAAATACATGGTCTTCGGCAATGTGTTGCGCAACAACTGCTACCCCATTTCGGTTAGCTCCGAACGCATCTTTCAGGCCTTGGCCATTGCGCGCTATGCCAACGAGATAGGTGCCGACGCAATAGCCCACGGCAGCACGGGAGCAGGCAACGACCAAATTCGTTTTGACATGACATTTCTCGTAATGGCCCCCAATGTAGAGATCATCACCCTTACACGCGACTACAACCTTAGCCGACAAGAAGAGGTTGACTATCTTAACAAGCACGGATACTATGCCGATTTCACAAAACTGAAATACTCCTACAACGTAGGAATATGGGGCACCAGCATCTGTGGCGGCGAAATACTCGACAGCACACAGGGCCTGCCAGAAAGCGCATACCTCAAACACCCCACCAAGCAGGGCACAGAACAACTCAAACTCGGATTTGAGAAGGGCGAGCTATGCTCTGTAAACGGCACACACTATGACGACAAAATCAAAGCCATACAAGCCGTTGAAGAAATCGGAGCAGCCTATGCCATCGGTCGCGACTGCCATGTGGGCGACACCATCATCGGCATAAAAGGCCGTGTGGGGTTTGAAGCTGCAGCCCCAATGCTTATTATCGGGGCTCACCGTTTTCTTGAGAAGTTCACACTCTCCAAGTGGCAGCAATATTGGAAAGACCAGGTAAGCAACTGGTATGGCATGTTCCTCCACGAGAGCCAGTATCTGGAGCCCGTGATGCCCGACATCGAGGCCATGCTCACCTCTTCACAACGCAACGTCACTGGCGAAGTGACCCTCCAACTGCGCCCACTCTCGTTCGAAACAGTAGGAGTAGACTCCCCCAACGACCTTGTCAAAAACAAGCTCGGAGAATATGGCGAAACAGCCAAAGCATGGTCTTCTGACGATGCCAAAGGCTTTATAAAGGTTTCATCAACAGCCCTACGTGCCTACTACTTAGCCCACCCCGACGAAAAGAGGTAACACACGGCGCGGCGCGCAGGGGGGCAACCACCACCCCACCTTTTGACACCCAATTTGCCAACGAGGTATGCTTGCACGCAGGCAGATACTATAGGCAACAAAACAACTGAGAAATGATTAAAGTAGGAATTTTAGGAGCCGCAGGCTATACGGGCGGCGAACTCATAAGACTGCTGTTAAACCACCCAGAGGCAAAAATCGTGTTTGCCAACAGCGAGAGCAATGCCGACAACAACGTTGCAGACGTCCACGAAGGCCTCGTGGGCGAAACAGACCTGAAATTCAGTTCCGACATGCCATTCAGCGACGTTGACGTCGTGTTTTTCTGCTTCGGCCACGGCAAGAGTGCAGCCTTCCTCAAGGAGCACCACATACCCGCGGGAGTAAAGATTATTGACTTGGCACAAGACTTCCGCATTGCCGGCTCACACGACTACGTCTACGGACTCCCCGAAACACACAGCTGCGCCATACGCCTCGCCCACCACGTGGCAAACCCCGGGTGCTTCGCCACCTGCATACAGTTGGCCATGTTGCCAGCCCTCAAGGCAGGCATTCTGAGTGGCGACATCCATGTCAACGGCATCACGGGCAGCACGGGGGCGGGCCAGAAACCCGGAGCAACAACTCACTTCTCATGGCGCAACGACAACATCTCGGTCTACAAGACCTTCACCCACCAGCACCTTCTGGAAATAAACCAGACGGTGCAGGAGCTCTGCCCTCACTACAACGGCCGAGTACTGTTCATTCCCCAACGCGGCTGCTTCGCGCGCGGCATCTATGTCACCGCCTATGCCACTTGCAGCCAAACCATCGAGGAAGCCACGGCAATCTACTCTGACTACTACAAGGACGCAGCCTTCACCCACTTCGTCACAAAGAGTCCAGACCTGAAGCAAGTGGTCAACACCAACAAGGCCCTTGTCTACATAGAGAAACACGACGACCAACTGCTCATGATTTCGTGCATCGACAACCTCCTCAAGGGAGCCGTGGGGCAAGCCGTGCAAAACATGAACCTTATGTTTAGTATTGACGAGAAATCGGGGCTGACCCTTAAGGCCTCGGCCTTTTAAAAAAAAAAAAACTATGACACTATTCGACGTATACCCCCTCTTTGACATTGCCATAGACCACGGCAAGGGGTGCCGTGTGTGGGACACTGATGGCAACGAATATCTCGACCTCTACGGAGGCCACGCCGTGATCAGCGTGGGCCACTGCCACCCCCACTATGTTGAGGCCATGACGCAGCAGCTCGGCAAACTCGGCTTCTACAGCAACTCCGTCATCAACCCCCTGCAAAGGGAGTTTGCCGCACGCCTTGGCAAGGCATGCGGATATGACGACTATCAGCTGTTTCTCGTCAACTCGGGGGCCGAAGCCAACGAAAACGCCCTGAAGCTGGCCTCGTTCCACAACGGGCGCACACGCATTCTCTCCCTCGAGAAGGCCTTCCACGGGCGCACCTCGCTTGCCGTAGAAGCCACGGCCAACCCCAAATATATTGCCCCTGTCAATGCCAACAACCACGTAACCTATCTGCCTCTCAACAACCTGCAGGCATGGAGGGCAGAGATTGAGAGGGGTGACGTCTGTGCCGTTATCATAGAGTGCATACAGGGAGTAGGCGGCATACGCCTTGTCTCGGCCGACTTCATGCAGGGGCTTCGTGAGCTCTGCACCAAGCACAACACCGTTCTCATCTGCGATGAGATACAGTGCGGATATGGACGCAGCGGAAAGTTTTTTGCCCACCAGTGGCTCGGTGTAAGGCCCGACCTCATCACCGTGGCCAAGGGCATTGCCAATGGGTTCCCCATGTCGGGCGTGCTCATCTCGCCCCAGTTCAAGCCAGTCTACGGACAGCTTGGCACCACCTTTGGAGGCAACCACTTGGCCTGTGCTGGGGCGCTCGCCGTTCTCGACATCATGGAGGGCGAACACCTCGTTGACAACGCCCACACAGTGGGAGAATATCTCACAGAGAAGCTCCGAGGCGCATCGCTGCCACACGTTACGGAGGTGCGCGGCCGCGGACTCATGATAGGCATTGAACTCGATGTGCCCTACAAGGATGTGCGCACGCGCCTCGTTAAGGAGCAACACGTGTTCACCGGCTGCTCTGGCACCAACACCCTGCGACTGCTCCCACCACTGACCTTCTCCAAGGGCGAAGCCGACGAGTTCGTCTGCAAACTTGCTAAAGTGCTCAACAGCACTCCGCAGAAATAACAGGGAGAGTAGTGAGGGAAGCAGCGTTGCTGCCGCACGATAAAATTCTGTAAAAAAACACACTTAGGGCCGACACTTCTATACAAGGTGTCGGCTTTTTTTTGATTTGCTTGTTTTTCCTGACTTCGTCACTTTTTTGAAGTAAGCTTGTAAGTGCTTGATAATAAGCACGTGGATTTAAACCCAATTCGGTCGTTAGGACTTATTGTAT
>ERZ779890.1335-NODE-1335-length-25544-cov-7.247165_pt1 | contig 25544 bp, 17 predicted proteins | sample MGYA00511553_ERZ779890 | MGnify/ENA primary metagenome ERZ779890 (study PRJEB29588, sample SAMEA2152064) | human gut metagenome | biome: human gut; feature: human-associated habitat; material: faeces | place: Denmark | collected 2008/2010 ... | reverse complement strand
ATGAAACGGTTTTTCTTTTCTGCTCTGGCGCTTTGCGTTTGTTCCGCTGCTCCACTTTCAGCCCAGTCCAGGACGGGAGCTCCTACTCAATCCACGGACGATTACAACCAGAGCCAGTTCTGGATCGGCAATTTTCCGGAGGGGCAGTATGTGGTGCATCTCAGCCGCATTGTGGCCGTGGCCCAGCACAGGTATATTCTGGACAATGCCTGCATGGTGCATGAGGTGACCCTCATCACCATGGGAAATACGCCCACCAAGTTTTATTACCTGGAAACGCTGGGACAGGGGTCGGGAATCAACGCCATCAAGAATGTGACCGAACGGGCGAAGGAACTCGGTTCCGGCGCCGTCAACCGGGCGACCGGAGGCGGCATCGATCCGGATACGACTGTCGTCAAGGCGTACCCGAATACGAATACCGTCGAGTTCCGCGTGGCTACGCTGGAACAGCTCAACAAAATGTACGCCTCCCTCCTGAAAGCGTGGCAGGACGGAAAGGGGAGGACTTTCAAGCCGTAAAGGTGGAAAGAAAGACTGAATACTAAAGATTAAAGACTAAAGTTGTTGAGGTCCAGGGACGGAATGTCCGGGCACTCGCTTTTTGGTCTTTGATCTTTTGTCTTCCGTATTTGAGACCTCGACCTCAAATATATTTCCGCTCTATCATGTGGGCCTTCAAGGGGTCCGCGGCAAAGAGGTGGGTGAGGCCGATGGCCAGGGCATCCGCGGCATCGGATTCCGGCGTTTCCCGGAGTTCCAGCAGGGCGCGTACCATGAAGGCGACTTGCGCCTTTTGCGCCCCGCCCCGCCCCACGACGGAGAGTTTGACGCTTTTGGGGGAGTATTCCATGATGCGTAGTCCGGCTTCCGCCGCGGCAATGACCACGGCCGCCTTGGCCGCTCCCATCGTGATGGCGGTCTGGTGGGACTGGACGTAGATGATGCGTTCCACCGCTATTTCATCCGGCTCCCATTTGTCAATGAGGTTGCCCAGATGCTGCTTGATGGCCAGCAGGCAGCCGGACTGAGACACGGTCCGGGGAATGGACAGCGTGCCGTAGTCCAGGGCATGCGCCCGTCGGTGGTCGCCTTCCACCACGGCGTATCCCGTATTGCGGATGGCTGGGTCTATGGCAAGAATACGCATGGGACAGGGTTCTTCCCCGCCGTTCCTTGTGATTCCTAGCGCCTGCGGCGCTTGGGAGCCGCGTGCTTGGGCTTGCGGACGGAGCGCACGGGCTCGTCTTCCAGAAGGGCGGAGTAAGTGTAGTTGAAGCCTTCCAGCTTTTTGCGGGCAATGGGCTTGCCGATGAAGTTTTCCACGGCGGCGGCAAAGTCCACTTCATCCGCCGTCATGATCGTGAAGGCGTCCCCCGTGGCTTCGGCACGGCCCGTACGGCCGATGCGGTGTACGTAGTCTTCCGCATTTTCCGGAACGCGGTAGTTGATGACGTGGGTAACGCCGCTGATGTCAATGCCGCGCGCGGCCACGTCCGTAGCCACCAAAATATCGTATTTGCCGGCCTTGAATCCCTTGAGCGCCTCCATGCGTTCCTTTTGAGGAATATCGGAGTGCATGACGGCCACTTCGCCGCGGTAGCCGTGCTGCTTGAGCATGCCGCACACGGCGTCCGCCTCCTTGCGGGTGCGGGTGAAGATCATGACGGAGTGGAAGTCCGTTCCCTTGAGCAGGGCCAGTAGCAGTTCGTCGCGCTGGTCCAGGGCCACCGGATAGATGGCGTGGTTGATGGTGGCGGCCACTTCCCGGCGGGCGATGGTCACTTCCGCGGGGTCCGTCAGGCACCATTTGGCAAATCCGGCAATGACCGGAGGCATGGTGGCGGAGAAGAAGAGCGTCTGCCTGCCCTCCCACGGGCACAGGTTGACGATTTTACGGACGATGGGCAGGAAGCCCATGTCCAGCATGCGGTCCACTTCATCCAGCACCAGCGCCTTGATCTCTCCGAAGCGCATCGTGCCGCGGTAGAAGTGGTCCACCAGGCGGCCGGGCGTGGCGACGACGATGTCCGCGCCCTTGTTCAGCTCTTCCGTCTGCTTGCCGTAGCCCAGGCCGCCGTACAACAGGGCCACTTTCAGCCCGGTGAATTCGCCGTATTCGGCAAAGGCTTCCGCCACCTGGTCTGCCAGCTCGCGGGTGGGTTCCAGCACCAGTATCTGGGGCTTGCCCATCGGCTGTATTTTGGTCAGCAGCGGCAGGGCGAAGGCCGCGGTCTTGCCCGTTCCCGTCTGGGACGCTCCGATCAGGTCCCTGCCCTCCAGGATGATGGGGATGGCCTGCTCCTGAATGGGGGTGGGATGTTCATAACCGCATTTTTCCACCGCCTTCAAGACGGATTCCGATAGGCCTAATTCTGAAAATAACATTGATTTTGTATGTTTGATAAACGCAAGACCCCCAACGCGGCGCCGGACGGCGAGGCAGGCGGAGTCAGGAAATAAACGGATTGGTCAGCAATTCGTTTTTCACGGTGGTGTACGGTCCGTGGCCCGGGAAGATCATGGTGGTGGCCGGCTGGTTGAGCACTTTTGTTTCTATGCCCTTCTTCAGCAGGCGCAGATTGCCGCCGGGAAGGTCCGTCCTGCCGATGGAACCGGCAAAGATGACGTCCCCGGTGAACATGATCCCCTCGTCCGGAAGATCGTACACGATGCTGTCCGCAGAATGGCCGGGCACCTGGTGCAGGTGCCAGAGCAAACCGCCCCAGTTGGCCGTATGGATGTCGGACGTGAGCACTTCATCCACCACGAAGGGCTGGACGTTGAGGGGGAGCCCCCACGCGTCGCGGGCCATTTTTTCAAGTGTCAGGTTCTCATTGTACGGCTGGCCGGCATGAATGCGGCAGTCGAAAATCTGGCGCATCCGGCAGGCATCCTCCACATGGTCAAAGTGCTGATGGGTAATCAGCAGGTCCGTGATGATGATATCGGGTTTTTTGGAGTAAATCCAATCCGCGAATCCGGAGGGAGCGTCCACCGCCACGTAAGTGTTATCCTTTGTCTTGAAAAGATAACCATTACAGGAAGCTACTCCGCCCGTATAAACACGAATCCGATCCATGGGGAGGGATTGTAATGGAATCGGCGTGAATATCCAGTACAAAGACAGGACATGCAACCCGCTTTATGTCATTTTTGTAAAGCCGCCCTGCATCAGGCTCCACGGGATGACGCACCCGGCTTCCATGGGCACCACCTTCTGCCCGTATCCTTCATAAGCGTCCGGCACCAGCATTTCCCGCCTTTCCAGGCGCACCGTCTTGGCGGGCGGCGTGAGTCCGTACAGCGCGCACGCGTGGCCGGAAACAAATCCCTGCAGGCGGTCCAGCGCATCGTGTTCTTCAAACAGGGCGGCCAGGCGCGGCAGGGCGATGGGCGCGGTAAACACGCCGGCGGCGCAGCCGCAGGCTTCCTTGGCATGGACGGGATGAGGCGCCGAGTCACTGCCGAACATGAGGCGGGGATGGCCGGACAGGGCGGCTTTCAGCAGCGCTTCCCGGTCTTCCGGCCTTTTCGCGATGGGCTTGCAGAACAGGTGGGGGCGCAGCATGCCGCCCGCCACGTCGTCCAGCGTGATGAGGAGATGCTGAAGGGTGACGGTGGCCGCCAGGTTTTCAAATTCGTCCAGCAGCCGGACGGCGGTGGCCGTGGTGATATGCTCCATGCAAATAGTCAGCCGGGGAAATTGTTCCGCAAGATTCCGGTAGATGTCCAGGAATTCCGCTTCCCGGTCCATCACGAATCCGTGGGTTTCACCGTGTACCAGCAGGGGAATGCCCATTTCCTGCATCATGGCCATGGTGGCTTCCGCGTCCTTCATGGCCTTCACGCCGCCTTCGCTGTTCGTGGTGGCCCCCGCCGGATAAAGCTTGATTCCGAAGACCAGGTCCCTGAGCCGCTCCAGCTCCTTTTCCGTGTAGGAGCGGAAGAACGCCGTCATGTAAGGCTTGAATACATCGCCGCCGCAGGCGTCCATAATGCGGCCGCGGTAGGCCTGCACCGCCTCCGCATCCGCCACGGGGGGAACCAGGTTGGGCATGACGACCGCCCCGGCGAAAGAGGCTGAACTCAGCGGGGCGACCAGTTTCAGCATGTCGCCGTCCCTCAAGTGAAGATGCATGTCCAGCGGAGAGTGCAGTTCCAGAATCATGGGGGCATCATGCCGGAAGCAACTCCCGAAATCAAGCATGGTCCCCCGCCCGCGGGAAGGAAGCGGCAGGAAACGGTATTTCCGCAGAGAAATTCAGGAACGGCCGGTACCTTTCCTTTCCCATAAAATCAGGAGCAGCTGTCGCAGGAGCACTCCATACCGAACATGCCAAAACGCGGCAGCCGGGCACAAAAAAACCGCCCGGAGGCGGTTGTTTCTGCAAGGCAAGGTGGCGAAGCGGACGGGGCTCGAACCCGCGACCTCCAGCGTGACAGGCTGGCGCTCTAACCGAACTGAGCTACCGCTCCATAACCTTGACTGCCGTCCCCTGCCTTGCGGCGAGGACGTGAGGTTTATATACGCCCGAAAAGATTCTGACAAGAAAAAAAGTTTATTTTTGCAACCGGAAACGGACGCCGGTGTTTATCATTAAAGATATTTATCGTTTTAACTCTCTATTTATTTCAAAACGATAACAACTTCCCTGCATTATTTATTTTAGTTTGACAACTATTCACACCATTTGACATAACATCCGCATGATCCAACCTGCCGTAGATATTACCACCTCCGTCCACAAGTTTGAAACCATTCTCTACCAGTTTAAACGGGATAACCTGAATGAAGTGGACGAGAACCACTACCAGAAAATCATGGCGCTCTCCGTCCGCCAGATGAACGCTCTTGGCGCCCTCAACAGGCTGATGACCAACCGCCATGAGGGCATTCCTCTGAAGACGCTGGCCCACCACCTCCGCATGAGCGTCCCCTCCACGTCCCTGCTGGTGGACAGCATGGTGAAGAAGGGCCTGTTTGACCGCAAAGAGAACCCGCGAGACAGGCGTTCCCTCTGCATCCGCCTTTCCGAGGAGGGAGAATCCAGATTCCAAATGCTTTACAACGGCATGAAGAAGCGTCTGGATTCCCTGTTCGGCATCCTTTCCGAGCAGGACCAGGAAGATTTCTGCCGCATTGTGGACACCCTTTACAACCACGTCTATACCAAATAATACCATATGAACATACATACTCATGAACGGAAGATTCCGCTCCGCCTGCTGGCCGGTTCCGGCCTGCTTTTCAGCCTCATGATGCCGGGCTACTCCCAGGGAATGCCGGGGGCCCCCGCCAAGCCCAGCACCGTGCTCGTCCAGAAGGCCAGCACGATCGACAGCGCAGTAAACAAGAAGTACATAGGCCAGGTGGAATCCATCGACCGCGTCACCGTGCAGCCCCGCGTTTCCGGCAACATTGTGGCCACCAGGTTCCGGGAAGGGAACGTGGTCAGACAGGGCGACCTCCTTTTTGAAATAGAAGACACGCGCTACAAGGCTGCCGTGGAGGAGGCGGAAGCCAAGAAGGCGCAGCTGGAAGCCAAGCTTCTCTATGCCAGGAACAGCTTTGAACGCTACAACAAGCTGCTCGCCTCCAAATCCGTCTCCATGGACACGGTGGAAAACGCCAAAAGCACCATGCACGCGCTGGAAGCGGAAATACAGTCCGCGGACGCCTCCATCATCGTGGCGAAGGATGATCTGAATTATACCAGAATCACGGCCCCCATCACGGGCCGCACCGGGAGGGTCACGTTTTCCACGGGCAACTACATCACCCCCACTTCCGGCTCCCTGGTGACCATCACGGGCATTGAAGAGGTGTATGTAAAGTTTCCCATCAGCGAACGCGACTTCCTTTCCCTGTTCGGCACCCAGGACAACATGAAGAAGGAGGCCGTCGTCACCCTGACCCTGGCCAACGGCAAGGCTTACGCCCATCCGGGCAAGGTGTTCATGACGGACAACACCGTCCAGACCACCACGGACACGCTGAACGTCTGGGCCAAATTCCCCAACCAGGAGGACGTGCTGACGCCCGGCGGCGTGGTGACCGTCAATCTCTCCAAGAAAAATGTGGACCGCTTCCCGGCCGCAAACATCTCCTCCGTCATGCATGACGCCTACAAGAGCTATGTTTACGTCGTGAACGACCAGGGCGTGGTGGAACGCCGGGACGTCACGCTGGGCAACACGGTCAACAACGAGCAATGTTTCAGCTCCGGCGTCAAGGAAGGGGAAGTCATCGTCATCGACGGCATGCACAAGGTGCGTCCAGGCGCCAAGGTGAACCCCGTATATTCCACTCAAAACTGATGTTTCCATGATTGCGGACCTGTTTATCAAACGTCCCAAATTCGCCATCGTCATCGCCATCCTGATGGTGCTGGCCGGGTTGCTTTGCCTGGAAAAGCTGCCCGTGGCGGAATATCCGGAAATCGCCCCCACCAGCATCAACGTGCAGGCCACCTATACGGGGGCCAGCGCCCAGGTGGTGATGGAGACCCTGGCCTCCCCCATTGAGGAAGAACTCAACGGCCTGGAAAACCTGATCTACTTCTCCTCCAAGTCGGACAACACCGGCGGCTATTCCCTGTCCCTGACGTTCAAGAGCGGCACGGACTCGGACATCAACATGGTGAACGTCCAGAACGCGCTCAAGCGGGTGGAATACAAGCTGCCCAAGGAAGTGACGGACCAGGGCATCAAGATCAGGAAGCGTTCCTCGGACATCCTGGGCTTCTTCGCCTTCCGCTCCACCAACATGAGCTCCTTGGAGCTGAACAACTTCGTCAAATCCAGGGTGAAGGACGAGATCGCCCGTGTGCCGGGCATTTCCGCCATCAACCTGATGCCGGAAAAAAACTACAGCATGCGCATCTGGCTGGACGCCCTGCGCATGTCCGCCCTGAACATCACGCCGGATGACGTCTCCAACGCCATCAAGGCGCAGAACGTCCAGGCCGCCGCCGGTTCCATCGGTTCCGAAGGGGAAAACAACTTCATCCAGTACAAGGTGAACGTCACCGGCCGCCTGAAGACGGTGGAGGAATTCAGCAAGATCATCGTCCGCACGGGCCAGGACGGGCACGTCACCCGTCTGGACGACATCGCCAGAATCGAACTGGGCGCGGAAACCTACTCGGGCAGCAGCCGCAACAACGGGGAGGACTCCGTGAACATGGCCGTATACCGCCTGGACGACGCCAACGCCATGGAAGCCATGACCGGGGTGAAGGACGCCCTGCAGGAGCTTTCCAAGCGCTTCCCTCCCGGCGTTTCCTATGAGGTGAGCTACGACCCCACGCAGTACATTTCCGCCACCATGGCGGAAATCGTGGAAACACTCATCATCGCCCTCATCCTGGTGGTGGGCATCACCTACCTGTTCCTGCAGGACTGGCGCGCCACCCTCATTCCGGCCCTGGCCATTCCCGTCTCCCTGATCGGCACATTCGCCATCCTGTACCCGCTGGGTTTCTCCATCAACGTGCTGACCATGTTCGGCCTGATTCTGGTGATCGGCTCCCTGGTGGACGACGGGATCATCGTGGTGGAAAACACCATGCGCATTCTGGAGACGGAGGACCTGACCCCGGAAGAGGCCACCAAAAAGAGCATGCACCAGATTACGGGCGCCATCATCGCCACTACGCTGGTGACGGTGGCCATTTACGTCCCCATCGCCTTCTTCGGCGGCATGGTGGGCAACATCTACATGCAGTTCTCCGTAACCATGTGCGTGGCTCTCTGCCTTTCCGCCGTAAACTCCCTGACGCTCAGCCCCGCCCTGTGCGTGTTGCTGCTGAAGAACAGGAAGGAGAAGAAGCAGAAAAGGTTCAGCCTCTTCCGGCCCTTCAACGCCTCCCTGGAATGGGCGCGCCGGAGCTACATCAAGTGCGCCGGCGTCATGGTGCGCCGCGCGTGGCTCACCCTGATTCTCCTGGCCGCGGTCTTCGCCGCCAACTGGAAACTGTTTGAAACCGTTCCCAAATCCTTCCTGCCCAAGGAAGACAAGGGCACCGTCTTTTGCGACATCCAGCTTGCGCCCGGCGCCACCCTGGGCCGTACGGAACAGGCCCTGCGCAGTGCGGAACAAAAGCTCATGGGCATCCCCGGCGTGCGCCAGGTCTCCTCCACCTCCGGCTTCAGCTTCATGGGCGGCAACGGAGAAAACCTGGGCATGTGCATCGCCCAGCTTGATTCCTGGGACAAACGCAAGACTCCGGAACTCTCCGTGGATTCCATTATCCATCAGGCCTCCAACCTGTGCGACGAGATTCCCGCGGCCAAGGCCACCGTCTTCAGCCCGCCGGCCATCATGGGGCTGGGCCTGACCGGCGGCGTCTCCTTCATGCTCCAGGCCAGCGGGGATGAAACCCCCAAGGATCTGGAGCGGGAGCTGGAAAAACTGATCGACCAGATTGAAAAACTCCCGGGAGCCCTGTTCCCGCGCAGCTCCTATGAGGCGAACACGCCCCAGCTCTTCCTGAACATCGACCGTGAAAAGGCGCAGAGCATGCACGTGCCCGTCAACCGCATTTTCACCACGCTTCAGAGCAAGCTGGCCTCCATGTACATCAATGACTTCAACCTCATCGGCTACACGTTCAAGGTGAAAATGCAGTCCGCACCGGAGGACCGCACCACCATCAACGACATCATGAACACCTACATCCAGAACGACCAGGGCCAGATGGTGCCGCTCAGCTCCGTGGCCACCCTGTCGTACATGGTGGGGCCCCGCCAAATCGCGCGGTTCAACCAGCTCATGTCCGCGGAAGTGACCGTGCAGACCAGGCCGGGAACCAGCAGCGGGGACCTGATGAACCAGATTGAAGCCATTCCCCTGCCGGAAAACTACTCCATCACCTGGACGGACATGAGCTACCAGGAGCGCCAGAACGACGGAAAAATCGTCCTGCTGATGGGCCTGGCCCTGCTCTTCGGCTACCTGTTCCTGGTGGCCCAGTATGAAAGCTGGACGGTCCCCGTCTCCGTGATTGTCTCCGTATCCGTGGCTCTTCTGGGCGCCCTGCTCGGCTTGCTGATCTGCAGCACGCCCCTGAGCATTTACGCCCAGCTCGGGCTGGTCATGCTCATAGGCCTGGCCGGGAAGAACGCCATCCTGATGGTGGAATTCTCCAAGGCGGAGCGCGAACACGGCGTTCCCATCCAGCAGGCGGCCCTGGAAGGCGCGCGGCAGCGTTTCCGCGCCGTGATGATGACGGCCATCTCCTTCATCATCGGCGTATTCCCGATGGTGATCGCTTCCGGGGCGGGAGCGGAAAGCCGCAAGGCCATCGGCATCACCACCTTCTATGGAATGATCCTGGCCACGATCGTGGGCATTCTATTCATTCCGGCTCTGTACTCCATGTTCCAGCGCTACCGGGAATGGGTGAAAAACCTGTTCTCCGGCAAGGCCGGCTAATGGGTCTCCGGGATCTCCCATCCGGACGGAGCGGCTCATCCGCTCCGTCCTTTTTCATTTCCGGAATTTGTAAATTCCACCATTTTCTTAAAAAGAAATAAAATCTGAAAATCTGCGTGTGACGCAAAAAAACCCCGGCTTTTCCTGCTCCCGAAAAAAGGCGCTGGTCTTTTTATCTTGCACGCCAGTTTGGTCCCATGATAATGCCCCGTACTATGAAACAGACTCCACTCGTTCCTCTCATCATGGCATCGGCCGCCCTCCACGCCCAGGCAGTCCCGGCCCCCATGGAAGTGACCGCCCACGAGTCCGCAACCATCTGGACACAGGGCTACGGAGTCGGAAACGGCAGGCTGGGAGCCCTTTCCTATGGAGAATTCCCCAAGGAAATTCTCGTCCTCAATGAAGAAAGCATCTTTGCCAAGTCCAGCATTGTCCCCAGGGAGGGTGCGGCGGAAGGCCTGAAAGAGGCCAGGGAATGGTGCGCCCGCGGGGATTATAAAAAGGCGGACGAAACTTTCCGCAGGAAAGTCCTGTCAAACAAATCCTCCTCCGGCAGTTACCAGCAGGGCGGCCTGCTGGACGTCCAGTGGCAGGACCTCCCCCCTTCCACTTCTTTCTCCAGAAAGCTGGACATGAAACACGGGAAGGCCCAAATGGACGTCCATTTTGCGGACGGGGCGCTGAAAACGGAACTGGTCGCCGCTCCCTATGCCGACTGCATCGCCTACCGCATGACCTGCACACTTCCCAAGGGCTGCACCGTCACCCTCTCCCTGCGCCATCCGGACAAAAAATCCGTCATCACTCCAGCCAGGGACGGATGGATTCTCCAGGGCCAGGGCCACAACGGAGGCACCCGCTTTGAAAACGCTGTCAGGGTGCAGGCCATCGATGGACACGTTTCCCAGGACGGCGGCATTCTCAGGATAGACAACTGCAAGGAACTGCTCGTTCTCTCCTCCACGAAAACCGACTACAACAGCCGGGAACCGGACAGTCCACTGAAAAACAACCTGGCAGACCTCAACCGGAACATTCTGGACGCCGCTTCCAGGGCAGGATGGAAAAAGCTGGAACAGGAAACGGCCAAATACTTTTCCGAACGCATGATGCGCTGCCAGGTGGACATTGGGGACACGCCTGCCGAAATCGCCCAAAAAACGACCCCCGAACGCATCCAGCTGGTCAAACAGGGAGGCAAGGACCCGGACCTGATTGAACAGCTTTTCCAGTTCGGCCGCTACTGCATCATTGCCAACACGCGCCCCGGCGCGCTGCCCTGCGGCCTGCAAGGGCTGTGGAACCCGGATCTCAACGCCGCCTGGAAGGGGTGCTTTTTCCTGAACATCAACTGCCAGATGAACCAGTGGCCGGCCGACGTGACCGGACTGGGGGAATACCACCGTCCCTTCCTTGAATTCGTGGTCAGCCTTCAGCCCGGCGGTGAAAAATTCGCCCGCTTCCTGAAACTTGACGGCTTTTGTTTTGGCCACAACGTGGACTGCTGGAAGGAAACCTACTACATCGGGAGCGTACCCGCATACTCGGCCAGCCTGATGAATGGGGCGTGGGCCTGCGCCCACCTGATGGACAGCTACCGCTTCACGGGGGACAAGGCATTCCTGAAAAAATCCCTTCCCATCCTGGAATCCAACGCCCGGTTCATCATGTCCTGGTTCCAGAAAGACGGGAAAGGGCGCTATATCTCCGGTCCGGGGACTTCTCCGGAAAACGTCTTCAGAGTCCAGGATGAAACAGGAAAAAAAATCAGCCTTTCCGTCTCCAACGGCTGTTCCCATGACCTCCTGCTCGGCAGGGAAGCCCTGCGTAACTACATTGCCGCGTGCCGGGAACTCGGAATCAATACGCCCGTACTGGCAAAAGCCCGCCAGTTCCTGCCGCGCATCCCCCAGCCGGCCATCGGAGAGGACGGCCGCATCCGGGAATGGCTGGAACCCTTTGAGGAAGTCCAGAAGGGCCACCGCCACATCAGCCACCTGTACGGCCTGTTTCCGGGAAATGAATGGGATGTGCTCAACACCCCCGAATACGCCGCCGCCGTCAAGAAATCCGTGGACTACCGCCGCAGCTTTACCGGAAAAAACGGCATATGCACCGGATGGAGCACCGCGTGGCTGATCAACATGTACGCCACGCTCGGCTGCGGCAACGATGCGGAGGAACGCATTTACACGCAGTTGAAAAAATACATCAACCCCAACCTGTTCGACATGCACCCCCCCTACCAGATCGACGGCAACTTCGGCATGGCGTCCGGCCTGGCCCAATGCCTGATCCAGAGCCAGGTTGAGCAGCAAGGCTACCGCGTCATCATGCTCGCCCCGGCGCTGGCCGACTCATGGACGGAGGGTTCGGCCACGGGACTCCGCACCCGCGGGGGTCTTACGGTCAACCTGTCCTGGAAGGACGGCGGCATCAAGGCCACGGCCAAAGCCTCCCGTCCCGGAAAATTCCGTTTCATGCACCAGGGCAGGAAAAAAGATGTGGTCATGAAAGCGGGGGACAGCGTCAACATCTCCTTTTAATCCCTCCTGCCTTAACACAGGTAAAGGCGGCCATGCCTCGTTCACCCCGGCGTCCCCTCTGGCCCGGCAGGTATGGCCGCCTTTCAGTGCCGTACCGGATGAAACGGAAGGCCAGCCCGGAGCCGCCGGTGCGTGCCCCCTTCCCTTCGGCAAAGCTTCCGTTCCCTGTCCACAGAATAAACGGTAAAAGGGGACCATCTCCTGAGGAAAGCGGCACAGAACCTGCGTTTCTTCCAAATCCCGCCTGCTCCGTGCAGGAAACCGGGGAATGCATTTATTCCACCCGCACGGTCTGTTCGATCAACTGGTCCAGACGGGCCGCTGAAACGCCTCCCACCATCTCACGGAGCTTCATTCCCTCCAGATACAGGACCGTCAGCGGAACCGCCTCCAGATCGTACTTGCGGGCCAGCTCCGGATGCGCGTCCGCGTCAATCAATACGGCAAAGGCCTTCCCATCCTGCGCCTCGGCATAGGATTTGACCGCCTGGACGTACTGCATGGCCTGGGAACTCCACGGGGCGTAAAAGACGACCAGCACCCTGCGCCCGGAAAGTTCCGTCAACTGCCGCATGTCCTCCCCCCGGTAATCCATCCATGCGGGTTCCTTCTTTTTGGGGGCGGAAGGCGGCAATACCTGTCTGGGAGGGTCAAAATTCCGCTCCAGCGGACGCGGAGCGGGCTTCTTCTCCGCATAGCGGGAACGCCGGTCATTGGAATCGTCGCAGCCGGCCAGTGCGGCCAGCAGCAGCCCGCTGATCACTATAAACGCTCCCTGCCTCATCACGGAGGCAAGTATGCCCGCGAAAGGCGAATTTGCAAGACTGAACCTTTCCATCAGGATTCCGCGTTTTCGCGGTTGCCTTGACCGTCCCGTCTCTGTTATGGTAGTCACTGAATGAACAGCGTGCCGCCACTGGAATTTGGAGGAATGTCCCATTGGGCGGCCCTGGCCGTTCTGCTGGCGGCGGGCCTGTGCCTTGTGGAACTGGGGCAGTCCTACAAAAAATCCGTCAGAAACCGCACGACATTCTGGCTGGGGACCGCATGTCTGTTGAGCCTGGTTCCGGACCTGATCGCCCTGCTTGCCGACGAACCGGACAAATCCTGGGAGTGGTTGCTGCCCCTTCACTTCTGCTCCGTGATGCAGGTGGCGTGCGCCCTGAGCCTCTGGATACCTTCCCGCATTCTGCGCTCCATCGTGTACTACTGCGTGCTGTGCGCCACTCTTCAGGGGCTGGTGACGCCTTCCGTGGCCCACGACTTCCCGTCATGGACGTACTTCGCCTTCTTCTTCTCCCACGGCGTTACGGTCATTGCGGCTCTCTACCTGCCCCTGGCCCTGCAATGGAAGCCGGCGCGGTGGGACTTCCTGTGGGCCCTCCTCTTCGCCAACCTGTATCTGGCCGCGGTGCATCCCGTCAACAAATTCCTGGGCACCAATTACGGCTTTACGGTCTCCACGCCCGCCTCCGGATCCGTGCTGGACCTGTTGGGGGCGTGGCCCTGGTACCTGCTGTGGATGCAGATTCCGGCCCTGATCCTGATGTACCTGCTCACACTGCCCTTCCGCCATTATCCCAAGGGCCGTACGGGCAGTTCCCTGTTCCGGAACTGAAAAACTTACGCAGAAAAACATCCCTGCCATCCTGCATCATCATCCTTCCATGTTTCCATACCTCTACCTGTTTCTCCCCGCCGGAGCGGTCTTTTACTTCCTTCTTCACCTCTTCCCGGGCATCCCTGCCCATCCTCCCGCGGCGCAGCCTTCCGTTCCCCTTCCCTCCGGCTACGCCCTCTCATGGAATGACGAATTCGGAGGCGCGTCCCTTGACATGGAAAAATGGTTCTACCGCCAGACCGGGCCGCGCCACGACGCCGTAAACACCCCGGAGGCCGTCTCCGCGGGCAACGGAATTCTAAGCATCCGCACCTATACGGAAAACGGCAAGCATCATACCGGAATGATCGCCACAAAAAAGAAAAGCTTGGACCGGACATACGGCTTTTACGAGGCTTCCATTGAGTTCACCGGAGACAGGAATGCCTCTTCCGGCATGTGGTCCGCCTTCTGGCTCCAGAGCGACACCATTTCCACCGTGGGCAACACGGGAAAATACGGCACGGAAATAGACATTGTGGAATACAGGCCCAACCCCGCCAACGGATATGAAACCAACCAGGCCATCCACTACCACGGCTACGGGGAACACCACAAATCGGCGGCAAAACAGCACAAAATCGGACTTCTGGAAGGCTATCACACCTACGGCGTGCTCCGGACGGCCGGAGGATACACGTTCTATATGGACGGAAAGGAAGTCTGGAAAACGCAGGAAGCCCTGTCCTGCATTCCGGAATACATCATCCTGAGTTCGGAAATCCGGGATAAAAACTGGGCAGGCGACATCCCCGCAAACGGCTACGGCAGCAGGGACAAAAGCCCAACGGCCATGAACGTGGACTACGTGCGGGTTTACTCCCTGCCCGATTCCTACCGGACCGCACCCGACGGAAAATGGAGCGACCGCCAATGGGAAACCGTCCTGCCTTCCGGCAGGAAAATCGCCCGGTTGGCGCCCCCGGACGGAGCCAACGTCTGGTTCAACAGGGAAAGGACAAGCAGCCTGCTTCTGGACCGAGACGCCGTCGTGGACTCCCTCACCGTCGGGAAAGGAAAATTCTTCCACCTGGAAGGCAGGGATAAAACGCTGGTCGTACGGAGCGGAATCGCCGCGCTGGAAAGAATGGATATGGTCTTTGACACGAAAATGGCGCTTGAAGGCGGCGATGTCGCCTGGACTCTGTTTGAACCCTATTCCTCCTTGTGCGCCAACGGCCCCGTACACGGAAAAGGCAGCCTGATCCTCCGCTGCGGCAGCGGAACACTCGTGAACTCCACGTTTCTCTTCAACGCCCCCGTCACCCTCCAGGGGGAAATGGACGTGAAAGGGCAAGTCGCTCTCGGTCCTTCCGGGAGCCTGTCCATCTCCGGCAAAACCGTTTTCCGCCGGAATTCCCGTCTTGTCGTTCATCTGGACGGCAAAAATGCGTCTCCCAAAATAAAGGCGGAGGGAGGGCTGGAACTGGAGAAAAACGTTTCCCTGTACCCCGAATTTTTCTATGTCCCGGAACCGGGCGACCGGATCATCCTGGCGGACGGCCTTAAAAAGACCGCCGGGGGAACTTTCTTCAACCTGCCGGAAGGCCGCGTTTTTGACGCTGAAATATACCGTGATTCCCCGTTGAAAACCTCGCTCGCCGGAAAAGCCTCCCTGCGCATCCATTACACGGATACGGGAATTCTGCTGACGGTCCTCTCCGTGGACAAAACGGCCCCCTCCCGTTAAAATCCTTCCATCATCCCCGGAAAAAGGCCCCCTTCATCCGTCCCGGACCGGGATGAATAAATAAGGGAAAATCTCCCCAGAACGGAGCCACTCACCCTATCCACCCTATCCACCCTATCCACCCTATCTCACGATCGGCTTGAGCACGCCCAGATAGGTATCCGCCGTGCCCGTCCCGGGATAAATGGAATCTATCCTGATCCTGATGGTATGCACGGGAGCCTTGTAATACGGGGGAATGACAATCTGCGGCGTCCAGTCGTCCCGCAGGGTGGCGTCAAAAGTGTACTCCCCGTTCAGCGTTACCTGGACGCTTTTGGGACGGCCGAACATGGAATACGCAATATTCGGATGACGGCGAGCCTCCGTATCGTTTTCCGGCAGCGTTACCGGGGAAATTCCTGATTCCAGCATGATTCCCAGCAAACGGCCCGGATTCTTAAGCTTCACCTCCAGGGTTTCCCCCTGCCCGTCTCCGGAAACGCCCTCCGCCCAGTATCCCTGGCCGTGTTTCAGATTGTCCGGGGAGCAGGGATTGCCGTAAGGGTCCTTTTCCAGGGTGGAACTGGCCGTAATGTCGTACTGGTCCGTCAGGGAACCCTTCTCCCCGCGGATGGTGACATGGCCATTCTTGTCCAGCGTCCAGCCTGGGCCGGGAGTCAGCACCACGGAGGGCGCGTACGGACGGCCGTCCGCCCCCAGCAGGGACCAGGTATAAACGCCTTTGGGCGTCGTGACGATGGACTTGGCATCGGCGGAAGGGTCCAGCTTCACGGACTGGTTGGTCATCTCGGAACTGTACACATTCACCACCGCCCTGGGCGTTCCGCCCGTCCAGGTCATGACGGGAGAAGTGAGCAGCGTCAGGCGCGGTTCACCCATCCTGACTTCCGTTCCTGGGGTGATGCTGATATCCTGCGTGTAAGGCACGGAAAACTGAAAAGTCAGCACGTGCGTTCCCGGCTTATTGGGAACCTGGGCCACCAGCCAGTGGGCAATGCCGGCCACGGGAGCCATGGTGGGCGCGTCCGCCTGCTGGTGGCGTCCCTCGATAAGGGAGGAATCGCACTTCAAATCGTCCACGGACGCCACGGCATCCAACACCGCCTTGGTGAAGGGAAGATTGCGTATGGGATCCGGACTGGCGGCGTTGGCCCGTTCATCAGGAGGGTTGTACCGGAACGGAACGCCCACGGGAATGGTTTTCCCCTTGATGCCTTTGGGAATGTCCAGGGCACAGGTATAAATCAGGAAAGCCTGGTGCTGCTTCAGGGCAACGGTCAGGTCCAGGGCCTCCAGGCGGATGCCGTCCGCCTGCGTCAAATCCATGGGAACCGGCAACCCGGGCACCGGGGCTATGCTCTGGACCGCGACATGGCGCGGAGCATCCTGCCGGGTCTTTTCCCCAGCGGGCTGTTCCTGAGGCGGCGGCGCGGCGGCCATGCACGGCGCACAGCCCACGGCGCCGGCCAGACAAATGAGAGAAGCCAGTCTCATGCCGTTAAAATAATGTTTCTCCATCCGTTCATCAAGGTTCATTTTCCGGACCGCCGGAGTCCGTCCGCTTGCCTCCGCCCCTCTTTCAATCCGGAATAACGGAACGGGAACGAACCTTCGACAGAGAATCATGAGCAATTCCCCGGGCCGGAGGCTGGAAAAACTTCTCCCTGTTCCGGACTTTTCCGACCGCCCAATCCGGCGTCATGAAAAAGGAGATAGGAACAGCCCCCAATCCCTCCATGAACACAACGGTCTCTTCCTGGCGGGGACCGGAAAGGAAAATGTCTTCCCCTTGAGCCTGCCGCCGGCCGGCGCTGAACATGTCTTTCATCACATAAAAATCCGTTGCCCCAAAAAATGCCGCCCGAACGGAAGCCTGTTCCTCTTCGGCCACATCCGGAGAGAAAACAACATACAGGATGGACAAGACTCCGGTATTTTTCCCGACCTCATCCAGGGAATGGCAAACCTTCCCCCGGTAAAGAAAAATACAGGGACGTCCTTCCTCCGGAAGAGGATTTTCCGCAACGATGAGCGTATCTTCCAGGGCGTCTTCCAACTCTTCACGATCCACTGCACAGGGCAATCTGCCGGAAAAACAAAAATTCGGCGCCGCAAGTGTATGGGGAACCTTCATCAGGCGGCCGCTCCTGTAGCTCCATTGATACCGGACGCGCCCCATGTCGGAATCCCGGGAAAAAGGGTCCTGAAGCCATTGGCCGCCCTCTTTTCCTTCCGCCGTTCCGGTTCCGAGCCAGCCAGGATTTTTCCATTCCCGCGCAAGCCGCGTCCCGCGGCTCCTTCCCTGAGGAGTGACGCCACACCCGTAAACAGGACCGCAGGCTTCGGGAAAGGGTTCCGACAGAGCAACGCCGGAATCGGCGACTCCCCAGCAGAACAAGAGAAAAATTACAGGGTAGTTCATGTTAGATAACACTATATCCATCTCATTAATAATATTCAAGGAATAATCTTCCTTCTCCGGAGTCGGACCAGCCCCCCTCATCCGCCTTCCACGTAAAAAAGCACTCCCGCCAGCCGTCCGCCGGAAATTCCGCCGTCCGGAACCGCTGCCGTTACATAGCTCTTTCATGATGAAAGGAAGCAGGGAAAAAGAAGAAAAAACGTTCCCGGAAGAGCATTCCCGTCAAGCAAAAAAAGTTGAATTCGGAAGACAAAAAAAATGTCCGCAAGACCGGACGGAAATCCCTTGGAAACAACGCCAATACTACCATATGTGGTATGCATTAAAAATATTCGTACAATATTTCCTTTTCATCGCGATTTTTTTTCAGTAGATAATGCAAACGTTACGCGCCGCCCCCAACACCGCGACGAAGCAACGCCCTCAGTACCTTTCACTTCGCAAACCATGACTACTGACAACTCGCAAATTACGCTCAAATTACGCACCGGACAGGAAATCATCCTCCCCCCCAGGAAGGACCTGCTGGGCGGCCTGAAGTTCACCAGAAGATTTTCCCATAACGAGGTTCATCCCTACGATGAAGTGGACTGGGCGCGGCGCGACGTCCGCATCATGGACTGGAAAACCGGAAAAACCATTTATGAGCGCCTGGGCCTGGAAGCCCCGGCCCACTGGGACGACAACGCCGTGAAAATCACGGCGGACAAATACCTTTTCGGCAGCGAGCCGGGCTCCCTGGAATACGAAGACAGCTTCCGCAACATTTACGACCGTATTTCCAACACCTACACCGTCTGGGGCTGGGAGGAAGGCTACTTTGCCACGCTGGAGGACGCGGAAATCTTCAATGAGGAAATCAAGGCCATGCTCGTCCAGCAGATCTGGGCGCCCAACTCCCCCGTCTGGTTCAACATCGGCCACTGGGAGCAGTGGCGCTGGGGCCGCCCGGACCTGCGTGAAAATTATACCGGCCACGGCAACAAGGCCTACCATGCCAAGGGCTCCAAGAACAATCTGAAAACCTACACGGTGCAGTCCACCTATGAATATCCGCAGTGCTCCGCCTGCTTCCTGACGGAAGTGGGGGACAGCATGGAGGACATTCTGGACCACCTGACCACGGAAGGCCGCATCTTCGCGTCCGGTTCCGGCGTGGGCATCAACCTTTCCACCCTTCGCTCCTCCAAGGAACCCATCAGCGGCAAGGGCCGTTCCTCCGGCCCCATCTCCTTTGACCGCGGCTGGGACCGCATGGCAGGCGCCATCAAATCCGGGGGCAAGACGCGCCGCGCCGCCCGCATGGTGCTGATGTTCAGCGATCACCCGGATATTTTCGAATTCATCAACACGAAAAACCGCCAGGAAGACATCGCCAAGGTGATCCTGCGGGAGCACAACGTGCATGTGGAACTCAAGCAGATTGCGGAAACCAAGCTGGTGGCCGGCACCCCTGCGGAAAAGGCCGCCGCCCGCGTCATCCTTTCCCTGCCCCTGGCCACCAAAAACAGCTTTGACCCCCACATGGACGCCCTGCTGTACGGGGAAACGCTTTCCCATCAGAACGCGAACCACTCCGTTTCCGTAAAGGGGGACTTCTGGCAGGCGCTGGCCAACAACGGCAACACCTACACGCGCTGGGTCACGAACCCCGCCCACATCGAACAGACCTTCCGGGCCCAGGAACTGCTGGAAGCCATGGCCAAATCCATCTGGGAAAACGGGGAGCCCGGCGTGCACAACAACGACGTGATCAACCTCTGGAACCCGGTCAAATCCATCGGCTCCATCACCACGTCCAACCCCTGCTCCGAATACGTCTTCCTGAACAACACGAGCTGCAACCTTTCCTCCTTCAACGCCTACCGCTTCCTGACGAAGGGTGAGGACGGGAAGCCCGTCTTCGACGCGGACGCCCTGACCCACGCCGCGCGCCTGGCGATGGTCTGCGCGGACCTGAACGTGGAACGCGGCGGCTTCCCGATTGAAGAAATCGCGGAAGGCACGTACAAGTACCGCACCACCGGCATCGGCTTCGCCAACGTGGGCGGCTCCCTGATGGCCCTGGGCGTGCCGTACGACTCCGACGAAGGCCGCTGGATCGCCTCCCAGCTTTGCAGCGCGCTGACGGCGGCCTGCTGGACGGCTTCCGCGGAAATGGGAGCGGAACTCGGTTCCTATGTGGAATATCCCGCCAGCAAGAAGGACCTGCTGGCCGTGCTGCGCCTGCACCATGCGGCCCAGAAGCTGGCCGTCGCCCTGCCCGCCCAGAAAGACGTCAAGGCCCTGGACGACATGATCGACAACATCATCGCCAATGCCGGAGGCGTCCTTCCGGAAGCGCAGGGGCTGACCGCCTCCTACGCCCTGCATGCCTACCTCAAGAGCTTCAAAGCGCCCACCCAGATGAACAAGGAGCGCATCGCCCCCGCCGCCAAACTGGCGGAAGCCGCCTCCGCCATGTGGGCCAGGGCGGCCAAGGCCACCGCGCACCGCAACGCCTTCGTTTCCGTCATGGCCCCCACGGGCACCATTTCCGCCCCGCTGGGCTGTTATGATGAAGGCACCACCTCCATCGAACCGGACTACACGCTGGTCAAATGGAAGCAGCTTGCGGGCGGCGGCTCCCTGAAAATGTTCAACCGCCTGGCTCTGGAAGGCCTGCGCTCCCTGGGCTATCCGGAAGACTTCGTCAATGAGGCCGCTCTGGAAGTAGCCGGCCTAGACGGCCTGATTTCCGCCTTCCAGGGGAATATGGACTCTGTCGTCAACCAGCTCATCATCGACCCCTGCAACGATCAGGCGGGCCCCGTGCGCCTGGCGTGGCGCCGCCTCCTCTCCGGAACGGAATCCCGCAGCGAAATTCAGGAAAAGGTGGCCTACATCAGCAACCCGGCCAACATGTCCGTGCTGACTGCGGACGAACTCACCGTCGTGAACGGCGCGGCCCATATCGAATCCATCCCGTGGCTGGACAAGAAGGACCTGGCCGTCTTCGACTGCGCCGCCACCAACGGCAACGGCGTGCGCTCCATTACCCCCGCCGGGCACGTACTGATGCTGGGCGCCCTTCAGCCCTTCATCTCCGGCGCGTGCTCCAAAACGGTGAACATGCCCGTCTCCGCCACCGTGCAGGATATTTACGACTCCCTGATCATGTCCCACGAACTCGGCGTCAAGTGCATCGCCATCTTTCGGGCCGGATCCAAGGCAAACGCCGTGTACGTGGTGGACACGCCGGAAACGCGGATGTTCAAGGCCAACCACGTCTGGGAACAGCTCGTAGGGGCCGGATCGGAAGCGATTGACGAAATCATCGCGGAAGCGTCCAAGCCGCGCCAGCGCAAACTGCCCGGCCGCCGCCTGGGCCAGACCGTGAAATTCTCCGTGGGCGGCCAGCTCACGGGCTACCTGACGGTGGGCGTCTATGCGGACGGCACCTGCGGGGAAGTCTTCGGACGCCTGGGCCAGGTAGGCTCCTTCGCCTCCGGCATGTTTGAAGCGTACTGCAAGCTCCTTTCTACGGCGCTCCAGTTCGGCGTACCCCTCAAGGAAGTGGTGAAGGGCTTCCGCAACTACTCCTTTGAGCCCTCCGGCTTCTGCCGCGTGGGGGACGACACGGACGCGGACACCTGCACGGAAATCCGCTCCTGCGCGTCCGTCGTGGACCTCATCGCCAAAATTCTGGCGTGGCTCTTCCCGGAAAGCAACGGCTACCGCCTGCGGGACGTATTCTCCATCCCCAGCGTCAGCCTGCCCGGGCAAAGTCCGGACACCACGGTAAGCGTGCTGCCTCCCCGCATCATTACTACGCCGGCCCACAAGCAGAATCCGGTCCTGCCGGAAATTCCCGCCGGAAAAGCGCCGGAAGGCACCATGCTCAACGGAGCCTCCCTCTGCCCGCAGTGCCATTCCCTGGCCTACGTCCAGGACGGCAAGTGCAAATCCTGCCGCTCCTGCGGCTACAAGGACGGCGGCTGCGGGGAATAAAGCCCCGGAACACTTCCGTTCCATCCATTCATCAGGCGGAATCCGGACTTTCCGGGTTCCGCCTTCCTCATGCCCTTATACCGTATGGCACGGGCCGACTCTCCATGTTCAGGAAATGCCACATGCCCTTGCGGCGCTGAAAATCATGGAACACCCGCAAATCGGTCTTTAAATCCCTCCCCAACGCGGACGGGAACGGGAGCCAGCAACAGGCCAGGAAAGAACGCCCTGCGGCGCCGGCCCAGATTGCCGCATGGCATACGGCGCTCCACGCGGTTAAAGAAGAACCGCGTCAGCGCACCGCACCCCAGACGATGATGGCCGCCAGGCACAGGAAGAGGACGCCCAGCAGCATTTTCACCAGAAAGGCGTGCTTCTGCTGGTAGCGGATCAGGGCCTCCGCCTTCATCCCCCGGTAGGCCAGGAAGAAAATGAGCAGCAGGGGCAGGATGAATGCCAGGTTGTACAGGGCCAGCATGCCCACGGCGGACGAACTCCCCTGCCTGATCTGGTAAATGATGGGAGCGTACACCTGCCCGGTGCAGGCCAGTTCCAGCGCGGAAATGACGATCCCGGCAGCGAACGCCGCCACGATGAAGCGGGCGGACTTGCTCTGCTCTCTGGCCGTCCGGCGGATGCGCTTCTTCAGGAAATCCGGCAAAGTCAGCGACATGTCCGCCAGCCGTCCCCGGCGGGCCAGCCACGCATCCCGGAAGGAAAGGACGGCCGCAAGCAGAGCCAGCAGGGAGAACAGGACGTCCATGACCATCTTCAGGGAAGACCACGCCTGCAGCTGCCCGATGAGTTCATGGAACGCCAGGCCGATGGCGAAGTACGTCAGATAAACGGAAAGGACGAAGCTGCCGCCCGTCAGCAGCAGCTCCCGCGGGGAGCGCCGCGCAATCTGCAGATAGGACAGGAAGAAAATCAGAGTGGCGAACGCGCACGGGTTGACGCCGTCTATCAGGCCGCCCAGCAGCACCACGCCCACATTGTTCTTGTCCAGGTCCATCACCATGCCCCGAAGGCTTCCCTCAAACTCCAGCATTTCCCCGGCCATCACATCGGCCAGGCCCGACACATGGCAGATGCCGTCGGACACGCTGATGACCTTGCCGGTCTGATAAACATCAATGGAATTGTCCGTGCCGCTGAGCTTTTCACGAATGCTCTCCAGCACCGACAGCTCCTCCTGGTCATCCATGCGGCTGTTGAATTCCACCTCCTGGCTCAGTCGGTCCAACTGATGCGCCAGGGTTCCGTCGTACACGGTGTCGCCCACCTGCATACGCACGCCGCCCACCAGGCCGTCGTCCACCTCATTGCGCACGGAGAGGAAGGTCTCGCAAAGGATCTGCGTCACCTTCTTCATCTCCTCGGCGGGGAGGGGCTCCGTGTGCTCGAACTGCTCCGAGACGCTTCGAATCAGGATGCGGTAATCTTCGTTGTGTGCAGTGCTCACAGTTTTGTGTTCCTTCACTTTAATATTTGTCAATGGCGATCTGCTCCACCTCGCCACCCTTGTACTCGCCCAGGAACAGGTCGGCTGTCTGCACGAACCCGTCCGGCGCGTCACTGACATAGAAATGGGCCTGCCCGGCGGGGTGGTCGGCCTTGAGCCCCCGCTCGCTCAGGATGCGCTCCAGATGGTGGGCGGCAGTCTTGGCCGGGTCCACCAGCACCACGTTCCGGCCCATGAACTCACCGATCATGGTCTTGATCAGGGGATAGTGGGTGCAGCCCAGGATCAGGGTGTCCACCCCTGCATCCCGGATCTCCGTCAGGTACTGGGCAATGACCAGCTTGGTGATCTCCTGCTTGTCCGGGGCGCTGTGATCCACATAACCCGCTTCCACCAGCGGCACAAAGAGCGGGCAGGGACGGGCGGTGATCTCCACACCGGGCACCAGCCTGCGCAGGAGCGTCTCATAGCTGCGGGAACGGATGGTGGCCGCAGTGCCGATGACACCGATGCGCCGGTTTCGGGTGGAAAAGGCAGCCTCCCGGGCGGCGGCATCCACCACACCCAGATAGGGCACTGGGAGCTTTTCGGCCTCAGCGGCGGGGTAGGTGCTGGACACCGTGCCGCAGGCGGCCATGATGCATTTGACGTTTTTGGAAAGCAGAAAGGCCACGTCCTGCCGGGCGTACTGCAGAATGGTCTCCGGGCTGCGGCTGCCGTAGGGTACCCGGCCGGTATCGCCAAAGTAGATGATATCCTCATGGGGCAGGCGCTTGCGCAGCTCCCGCACGCCGGTCAGGCCGCCCAGACCGCTGTCGAACACACCGATGGGGCGATTATCCATGCTGCTTTTCCGTCCTTTCCACCGCCAGTGCGATCAGGCGGTCGATGAGCTGCGGCACCGGCAGACCCTCGTGCTCCATGAGCTTGGGGTACATACTGATGGCCGTAAAGCCGGGGAAGGTGTTGATCTCGTTGATGAGCACCCGGCCGGTGTTCTTTTCCACAAAGAAATCGCACCGTGCCAGACCCTCGCAGTTCAGTGCGGTGTAGGCCATGGCGGCGTAGGTCTTTACCTCGTCCAGCTTGGCCTCCGGCAGATGTGCCGGGATGACGGTCTGGCTCACACCGTTCTTGTACTTATCATCATAGGTGTAGAACTCTGCACCGGCAAGGATCTCACCGGGACGGGTGGCAACAGCGGGGTCGGAGCCGATGACGGCGCACTCCACTTCCTGTCCGTCCACAAAGGCTTCAAATACCACCTTGCGGTCGTTTTCCAGCGCAAGGGCGATGGCAGCCTTCAGCTCCTCCTGATTGGACACCTTGGAGATGCCCACACTGGAGCCTGCGTTGGCGGGCTTGACGAACACCGGCCAGCCCAGTTTTTGTTCCACACCGGCGCAAACGCCCTCCAGATCCTTCTCGATCTCCCAACGGTTGGCGGCTACCCACTTGGTGTGGGGCACACCGTTGGCCTCGAACAGGGCGTTGGCCACAGCCTTGTCCATGCACACAGAGCTTGCCAGCACGCCGCAGCCCACATAGGCGATGCCTGCCAGCTCCAGCAGGCCCTGCACGGTGCCGTCCTCGCCCCACAGGCCGTGGAGCACCGGGATCACCACGTCAAGGTGCATCTTTTCCACCCGGCCGTCCGGGGTAAACAGGATCATGCCGTGGTCGGCGCGGTCCGGGCTGATCACGCAGGGCATATTGCCGGGCAGCTCTTCCCAGCTGCCATCGGCCATCTGTTCCGCCGTGGCCTCGGTATAGAGCCAGCGGCCCTCCTTGGTGATGCCCACGGTGAGCACCTCGTATTTGCTGCGGTCGATGTTGCGGACAAAGTTGCCCACAGAGACACAGCTGACCTCATGTTCGCTGGACATACCGCCAAACAACAGAGCCACGCACATTTTATTTGCAGACTGCATGATATCTCACTCCTATTTATAGAGCCCCGGTAAAGGGGCGGCTTCAAACCGGTAAAATGCCGTTTCGATTCATTATACAATATCTACGCCCGCGATGCAAGCAGAATGCAAAAAAGCTGCGTTGGGACAAAAAGACAGCGGCTGCGAAAAAAGTTTCTCAAAATCGCTTTTTTCTGCTTGACGGATTGAAAAACGCGTGGTACAATGATATCACCTCTTTTGCGGGGTTATTAAGTGCGCCTGTTTTTACAGCTGCCACCCGCACCCGAGGGAGGTTCAAAACAACCGTTATAATGGAGGTGTCAACAAATGACCGTTAAAATCACTCTGGCCTGCACCGAGTGCAAGCAGCGCAACTACAACACCACGAAGAACAAGAAGAACAACCCCGATCGTCT
>ERZ779890.1333-NODE-1333-length-25569-cov-32.736302_pt1 | contig 25569 bp, 18 predicted proteins | sample MGYA00511553_ERZ779890 | MGnify/ENA primary metagenome ERZ779890 (study PRJEB29588, sample SAMEA2152064) | human gut metagenome | biome: human gut; feature: human-associated habitat; material: faeces | place: Denmark | collected 2008/2010 ... | reverse complement strand
GCCGTCACCGCCTGGGGCTCCAGGCTCCGGGCCATGCGGTTGGCGGCGGTGGTATAGAAGCTGTTGCCGGAGAAAAAGGCGCGGGGAGACGCCTCCGTCACCACGCTGCCGTCAAAGAACAGGGCGCAGCGGTGGGCATAGCGGGCGCAGAACTCCACGTCGTGGCTGACCATCAGCAGCGACACCCCGCGGGCCAGCAGCGTCCGCAGAATCAGGGCGAAGGCCTGCTTGAACTCCGCATCCAGGCCCTTGGTGGGCTCGTCCAGCAGCAGGATCTCCGGCTCCAGCAGCAGCACCTTGGCCAGGGCCGCCCGCTGCTGCTCGCCGCCGGACAGGTCGTAGGGGTGCCGGTCCAGCAGGTCCTCCAGGCGGCACAGAGCCACCATCCGGGCCACCCGCTCCTCCTGCTGGGGGCGGGGCGTTTTTGTGCCGGAAAATATCTCGAACAGGTCCTCCCGGACCGTTTTTTTCACAAATAAGGTCTGGGGATTCTGGGGCAGCATGCCCAGGGTCCCCTTTACGGAAATGTCGCCCCGCTGGGGCTTTTTCATGCCGGACAGCAGCTTCAGCGTGGTGCTCTTGCCCGCGCCGTTGCCGCCCAACAGGGCCAGAAACTCCCCACGGCCCAGGGTCAGGTCCAGCCCCTTGATGACGTCGGGGCTGTCCGGCTCATACCGGAACCACGCGCCCTGCACCGTCAGCACCGGCTGGCGCCGGGGGTACGTCTGCTCCCGGGGCAGCGGAACCAGCGGATGCTCCGCCGCATAGCTCCGCAGAAAATCCCGGCCCTCCCGCACGGTGACGGGACAGGGGGCCTCCGTTTCCACCGAGGCCCAGACGCGCATGGCGGCGGGCATGGCCAGAAACATCCGGTGGCCCAGGGCCTTTAGCCGGCGGCCCACGTCGTAGGGCGTGCCGGTGCACAGCAGCTGCCCCCGGTCCATTACCGCCACGGCGGTGGCCAGGGGAAAGGCCTCCTCCAGCCGGTGCTCCGTCAGCACCACGGCGGTGCCCAGCTCCCGGTTGATCTTTCCCAGCACCGCCAGGAAATCCGAGGCGGCGATGGGGTCCAGCTGGCTGGTGGGCTCATCCAGAATCAGCACGTCCGGCTGCATGGCCATGACGGAGGCCAGGTTCAGCAGCTGCTTCTGGCCTCCGGACAGCTGGGAAACGTCCCGGTAAAACCAGTCCTCGATGCCGAAGAATGCCGCCATCTCCGCCACCCGGCGGCGGATGGTGGGGGTGTCCACCCCCAGGCTCTCCAGCCCGAAGGCCAGCTCGTGCCAGACCTTGTCGGTGACGATCTGGTTTTCCGGCGACTGCTGGACAAAGCCGATGCGGGCCGCCAGCGTCCGCTGGTCCACCCGGTCCAGCGGCGTATCCCGGAACAGAATGCGGCCCTGCCGGGTCCCGTGAGGGGCCAGGGCGGGCTTCAGCTGCCGCAGCAGCGTGGACTTGCCGCAGCCCGAGGGACCGCACAGCACCAGGAACGCACCCTCCGGCACCGTCAGCGACAGGCTGTCAATGGCCCGGGCGGTCTGCCCCGGATAGGAAAAGGTCAGATTTTCGACGGTGAACAGCGCCATACCCGCGCCTCCTTTCGGTCTATGATCACCGGCGTCAGGCACAGGGCCAGATACGCCAGGTAAAAGCTGATGGAAAACGGCTGGGCCATGGCTCCCTGGAGCATGGGGAAATACCACCATTTCAGGCCCCCGGCAAGGCTTCCGCACAGCAGATACATGCCGCAGAAGCCCAGCCAGCCCAGGGCGTATTTGTCCCGGTCCTCCATGCGGTAAATGGAAAAGGCCGTCCGGCCCCGGAGGCCGTAGCCCCGGCTTTTCATGCTGTCGGCGGTTTCGATGGCGTTCTCCAGAGCCCAGGTCACCATGATGGAAAAGATGGTGACGGCCTTTCTGGCCCGCTGCCATGCGCTGCCGGTGGAGGCATCCCGCCCGATGCAGAACTGCGCCTGGCGCACGGTTTCCAGCTGGCGGCGGAACAGGGGCACAAACCGCAGGGTCATGCTCAGCACCAGGGACAGGGCCGGGATCACCCGGCCAAACAGATACACAAATTTGTCCGACGTGATGACCCGGTTGAAGCACAAGAACCACAGCACCACGGCGCACAGCATGGTCCCCGCCGCCAGACCATACAGAATACTCTCCAGCGTCAGGGGGTTGCCGGAGGGCAGATAGATGAGAATGGTGACACCCGCGTGGTTGAAGGCGGGATTCACCAGGGCCGCCAGCAGCAGCACCGGCAGGGCCACCCGCAGGTGCCTTGCCAGGGCCCGGCGGCCCTCCAGCTGCCCGGCATACAGCAGCGCCCCCAGCAGGGACACCGCCAGGCAAACCGGGTGCATCAGCACCATGGAATAGGCCAGCACCAGGGCGAAAAACAGGAAGTTCACCAGGGGGTGATAGCGGGAAAAGGCGTCGCCCACGGCTCCGGCCTCCTTTCACAGAATCGTTTTGGGGACAGGCTCAGCCGCCCATGAAGCCGCCTCCTACATCATACCCCAGGTCGCAGGTATACACCCAGCAGATCACGTCGCCGGGCTGCACCTGATACCGGGAGCAGCCGTAGTTGGGGAACCAGTCGTTGACCTTGTACATCCAGCCGGAGCCGTCGCCGACGTCGAACTCGTACAGGTTGTAGATCCCCTCGATATAGGCGGAGTTGTACATCGGCGTCCAGCTGAACTCCATGGGGATCTTCCTTTCCTTGCACACCCGCTGCAAAACGTCAAACACGCTCTCCCCCTGGGAAAACGTCACCGTAACGGCAGGCAGGATCACCCCGTCGGCGGGCACCAGCCCCCGCTTGGACTCGTCGCATTTGTCCATATTGTTCAGGATGGTGGCGCAGGAGATAGAGATGGTGCAGGTGTCCTGGTGGGACGTATCCGGCTGAGACGTTTCCGGCTCCACGGGCTTGGGCTTGCCGTCCGGCACCGGGTCCGTCTGGTAGCGGTCCTTGCCGCCGGTGGAGGAGTCGTCCGTCCCGGGCTCCTGGGGGGCGTCGGGCGTCTCCGGCGTATTCGTATTCCCGGGTTCCTCCGGCGTATCGGGGGTATTCTGATCGCCGGTCTGCTCCACGCCGGGAGGAATGGGTGCTTCCGGACCAGTGCCGACCATCAGGTCGCAGCCGGAAAGGGACAGGGCCAGCAGCAGCGTCAGCAGCAGGGTCAACAGGACTTTGGGGAATCGATTCATCATCGAAAAACACCTCCTATCAGAGCACCGCGCGCAGGGACGTTGTGACAACGTCCCTGCGCCGGTGTATTTCCTTGGGGTTACGCGAGTCTGATGCGGGGCTTATGCCCGCTTTTTCTTTCTCTGCATCAGCAGCACAGCGGCGCCGGACAGGGCGGCAGCACCCATCCACAGCACCAGCAGGCTCTCGTCTCCGGTGCGGGGGGTATCAGGCTTTTCGGGCTTGGCGGGCGTCACGGGCTGGTCGGGGGTCACGGTGACGGTGACATCGCTCATGTCGTACAGGCTGGTCTTCTGGGCCAGCAGGCGATAGTAGGCCGCCAGGGCATAGTAGCCCTGCTCGGTGGCCATGCCGTCCACGGTCTTGTCGGCCATCAGGTGGCGGAAGCCGCCGCCGGTGACATAGAAGCCGCACAGCGCGTCCACGACGCTGACGCCGCTCTTTACGAACCGGCTGTCGGCGGTGGGATCAATGCCCAGGGCCGTCAGGGCCACGATGACCTGGGCCGTGGACTCGGCGGAGGCATCGGTGCCGGGGATCTCGCTGAAGGTAGCGTCGTCGTTCTGCACGCCGGCCAGGAAGGTCAGGGCCGCGTCCACAGCCGCCTTCACCTGAGCATTTTCATAGTAGGGGGCCAGGGCCTGCACGGCCATGGCGGTCATGTCCACATCGGGGACCTGGGAGGAGGCGATGACAGGCCAGCTGCCATCCTCGCGCTGGGTATCCAGAATGGCACGGACCAGCTTCTCCCGGGTCACGTCGCCGGAGGTGGGATAGCTGTGGCTGTCCAGCGCCAGCAGCGCCCAAACGGGACCGTTGACGCTCTGCTTGGTGATGAACGCCATGGAATCCAGACCGTCCAGCAGGCTGCGGCCGGCCACATGGGTCACGTCCTTGCCGATGGCGGTCAGGGCCAGGATCAGACGGGAATTCTCGGTGGAGCGGGAGCGGTTCAGACGGCCGTTCTCGTCCATGGCCTTTTGCACATACTCCACCACGGAGGCGTAATACGCGTCCGCACCGGGGACGTCCCGGCCGGAACGGGCCAGGCCCAGAACCGCCCACTCGCCGCCGATGGAGCCGGTGACGGGGGCGCCCTTGGAAACGATGAAGTCGCCGGTAGTCTTATAGATGTCCTGAGCGTTCAGCTCCGCCAGGCGGGCCTCGGCGGCCAGCAGCACATCGTAGTTGCCCACGCGCTCCTGGAGCTTCTGGCCCAGGGCGTCGTAGGCGGCCCGGGCAGCCTCCACGGCGGCACGGGACGCGGGGATCACGGGCTGGCCGATGGCGTCGATCAGCTCCTCCACATGGGCAACCGCCTCATCCTGGAGCTGGGCCAGCTTCTTCTCGGCAGCCAGCAGCACATCGTAGTTGCTGACCTGGGCCTTGCGCTGGTCGCTCAGGGCGTCATAGGCGGCGCGGGCGGCCTGGATGGCCTCCTCGGAGTCCAGGGTCACGGTGCCGATGGCGGCGATCTTCTGCTCCACGTCGTGGACATACCAGCCGGTCAGAGGCAGCACCAGCTCAGGCAGACGGGTCAGGACTGCGGCGGTGGTGGAACCGTACTGGCGGTCCATGCCGGAGCGGTAGGACACGCCGCGGTGGGTGGGAATGCCGCCGAAGCCGCCCACCCGGATGGTACCGGTCAGGTCATAGCTATAGCCTTCGGCGGTCTCGGGGATGGTGACGCTCAGCAGCTGGCGAACGGGGTTGCCGCTGAAATCATACTGGCCGAAGGGTGTGCCGGGGTTGGTCTGATACTTGTTGCCCTGGGCATCCAGGTACAGCAGGGAGAAATTGAAGTTGTAAACGCCGGAGATCTTCTCCTGGGGGCTTACTAGGTCGTGGAACTGGACCTTTACGGCCTGGCCGGGGACCAGCTCAGCATCCTGGGGCAGGACCTTGCCGTCGGCGTCGATGAGGTCATAGCTGACGCCCCGGGCGGTGATGACCTGGTAGGCGGCCATGCCGTCCTTCTCGATGCGGAGAATGTGGCGGCCGGTGGTCAGGCCCGTAACGGTGACCTGGCCGTTTTCATCCACGGAAACGCCCTGGCTGGTGAAGCCGTTGAAGGTCATCTTATCGGTGACGGTGGAGCGGGCCACGGTAACGGTGCAGCCCTCCTGGGGAGTGAAGCTGTAGCTGGCGCCCTGGGTACCCACATAGAACAGGATGTCGTGCTCGGCATCCAGATACTTCTGCTCGTCCTTGGTGATGTTCACGGTGGGACGGTCGATGAAGGTGTTGGTCTGGATAGAGGAGCCGTCGGCACCCACGGACACCACGAACACGCCGGTGAACTCCGGCCAGATGGCGCTGAAGTCCTTGCCGCCCATACCCTGAACGAAGGTCATGGCGTCATAGGTCACCTGGACGATGGCGGTGCCCGGGTGGTTGGCGGTCATGGTGGCCAGGCAGGAATTGTTGGCGTCGGGGGTGATGGTCACCACGTCGCTGTCGCCGCCGTCCAGGCTCAGCACCTGATAGTGCGCGTCGGGCAGGGCGATCTGGCTGTTCATGAAGCTCTCGATGGCCTGCCAGTTACGCAGCACGTCCAGCTCGCAGCTCTGGCCCACCTCCAGGTTCTTATAGCCCTGGCGGTTGATGTTCAGATAGATGTTGCCCAGGTCGTACACGTTCTTGTCGAAGCGGTACACGGTATCGCTGCTGAACGCGTCGTCCATGTGCAGGTCGTCCCGGGTCACAGCCAGCTCCTGGCCGCCGGTGAATTTGCCGAAGGTCCAGTAGGTGACGCCGTCGGGATTCTGGGCCCGCAGGAACTGCTGACTGCCGCTCTCCGGCAGGCGGAAGGAGGCGGTCATGGTGTCGCCCTTGGTCTCCTGGGAAACGGGCTCCAGGAAGGTATAGCTATAGTAGCTGCCGAAGGTGCCCATCCGCAGGGTAGAGCCGGCGGGGGCGGTGACGGTGACGTCCAGGGCCTTGGGAATGGTCAGAGAGAAGCTCTTGGCGCCGCAGTCCACGGTCTGCTTGTTGGTCATGGTGGTGGTGACAGGCAGATAGCCCGCCGCCTTGTCGCCGATGGGGGTCAGGGTGATCTTCAGGCTGCCGCCCTCCACAAACAGGCAGGCGGTGTGGGTGCTGCCATAGGTGGTGGAGACGCCGGTCTTGGCCTGGAGGTCCGTGCCGTCGGGGCCGGTAACGGTGACGTCGATGGTGTAATCCTTGCCCTCCACCCAGCTGCTGCTGTCGTTGGTGGCATAGATCTCATAGACGCGGTTCAGGGTGAACACGTTGTCCTGATTGGCCTTCACGGTCAGCACCAGGCTGCCGTTGCACTGGCCCTCGGCGTTGTAGCCCTCCACCAGATAGTCGCCGGCCGGCAGCTTGGTGTTCATCATCAGCTTATAGCCGTCGGCCTCGGGGGTCACATTGGCCAGCAGGTCCCGGTCTCCCTTGACGCCATCGGCGAAGTCATACAGCTTCAGGGACGCCAGCTGTGCATTGTGCAGGCCCTTGAAGGAGACGTCCATGTCGCCCTGGGGCGCATCGCCCTCCTGGGACACGGTGACGGTGTAGGTGGTGGGGGTGATGGCGGGGGACCACTCGGTGGCCGCCGCCTTGTCGCCGCAGCGGATGGTCAGGACGGTGCCGTTATGGACGGGCACGGTCTCCACCCGGCGGTAGTCGGTGCCGTCGGCGGTGAGATACACCTGGTTGTTCTTGTTGGAGGCGGTGGCCGTCATCCGGATGCCGGTGACGCCCTGGGGCAGGGTCAGGGTGTAGGCGGTCTTGTCTGAGGCGAAGTCGGGAGTCAGGACACCCTCGCTGAAGGACAGGGCCGCCAGGCTGGTGTCGCTCTGGGTGTTCCAGTCGCCGCCGATGTCCGCGCCGTAGCCTTTGGTGGTGTACATCACGCGGATGATATCCCCGGCGAACAGCTTGTCCCCGGCCTTGATGTCCTTGAACCCAACGTTGGTGAACCAATCGTTCAGGGTTCCCATCCAGCCGGAGGCTTCGCCGCCGTCACCGGCGGACAGGCCGTTGATCTCGCTGATGTAGCCGGACTCGGCACCGGTCTGGGAATAGGTACCCAGGGCGCTGACGATGCAGTCCATCATGGAGGACCCGGGGGCCAGGTCCACCCACTTGTCCACCAGCGTGCCATCCCAGGCAGCGCCGTCGGCCTTTGCGTAGGTCGTGTTTTCCACAACGACCCGAACTTGGCCGTCGTGGTTCTCTGCTGCCCAGACAGTGGCGGGTACCAGGCTCAGTACCATCACCAAGGCGGAGGAAAAGCAGATACACGCCCGCTGCAAAAACCGCCGGTACATCCCCTGAAAAAGGGAGACACCGGCGGCGCATGGTTCCTGTCTGCGCCCAACGAAGATAACGCCCGCCGCGCTGAATGCCCTCCGCTGTGCAATTCTCCTGCCTCGCGCCGTGGAGCCGATGGCTCCTCGTTTGCATCCTACCTTCTCAGGGGACTGCCCCCAATGGCGGACTTTCGTCCCGGCGGCCAAGGCCGCTTCGGTGCATTCTTGCGCCCACAGTGCCGTTCGCGTGGGGTTCTTTCGCCCCGTTTCTTTCAGGCTGGCACCTGGCCGTTTTCCGGCCTTTGCGGTACCCGCCGCACAGCATCCTCGGACATGATTCGATTATCCGGCTCTGCGTTCTCGCAAAGCCATTCTTATCATACAGCATCCGGCAGGAAAAGTCAACGGTCCGCCCCATGCAAAACGGCAGTGTATTGCAGGACTGCAAAAAACCGCCGCAGCGGCGCGGAGTCCCCTTGTTTTGCCGGAAAAAAAGATGTATAATCAAGGCCAGTGGGACAGGGCGAGAAAACCGCGGGATGCTCCCCGGGAAAGCCTGTCCGCATCCGTCAAAGAAGCAAAGGAAGAGCACTGTCATGGAAATTTTGCACGAGATCAACCCGGCGCTGGAGGCTCTGGCGTACTTAGGCTCCCGGGCCAACGGCCATACCCTGGACCGCCTGGAGGAGCGCTTACAGGCCCGGGGCGTCCGGAAGGCGGAGCCCTTCCATCGGGCCAGCGCCGCCCTGCGGGAGCTGCTGCAGGACCTGGACGCGGAGGTTTCCGTCCCGGCAGAGACCCTGCAGCGTCTGTTCGGCGACATCAAGGGCTTTTCCTACAGCACCATCGGGTCCTATAGTCCGGCTTTTCTGTTCTTCTATCCCGTGCTGTCCCGCCGGCAGGACTTTGAGACCCTGATGCAGCGGATGGAGCGCCTGACGCCGGATGAGACGGCGCGAAACATGATGATCTCGCTGAGCCTGGAGGAGCAGTCCGGTCCTGCCGCCGGGGCCGCCGCAAAGCTGGTTTCCCGGGTGCTGGCGCTGACGATCCCCACGGAGAGCCGCCTGGCTCTGCTGGAGATCCACCAGAATTACCGGATTCTGCTGCCGGAGATCGCAGCCTGTCTGCGCCCGGCCATAGCGGCGCTGGAGACGGAGTCCGGCCGCATTCAGGAGATCATAGAGGCCTTCTGCCGGGAGGTGGAGGGCCTGGGGACGGAGAGCTATCTCCGGGAGACCTCCAGCCTGGCCATCACGCCGGAGGTGCATTATCACCTGATCCCCTTTCTGATGGGACCGGATACCAACCTCTCCATGGAGCAGGAGGACGGTAGCGTGCTGATCTGCTGCGGAGTCCTGCGGCTGTCGCTGCGGCGCACCCTGGCGGAAAACAGCAGCGCCTCCCAGGTATATGACGCCATCCGGATCATCGGGGACAAGACACGGTTTGACATTCTCTGTTATCTGAGGGATCATCCGGCGGTCTACGGTCAGCAGCTTTGCAACCATTTCGGCCTGGCCCGCAACACCATTCACCACCATATGAGCAAGCTGGTGAATGCGGGGCTTGTTACCTGCCTGGTGGAGGGAAACCGTATTTATTACACCACGGACCGGGAGCACCTCTCCTATTTGCTGAACCAGCAGCGGCAGCTGCTGATCGGCGGAGAGGATACGGAGCAGCAGGAAAAATAAAACCGGCAGAAATGCCGCCGGCGCAGGGTTTGCCGCGCCGGCGGCATTTTTTTTGCAGGGTAAACACATGGCCGCACCTGTAGGTACGGCCATGTGTTTACCAGCGCCGCTTTTTCTTTTCGCCCTCCCGGCGCTGGAAGGGCTTGTCGATGAGGATGATGTCCTCTCCGAACCGCTGGACGCAGTCCCAGGGAATGTAATAATCCTCGCCCCGGCCGAACAGACCGAAGAACCGGCAGGGGCCAAAGACGATCAGGGCCTTGACGGTCCCCTCCGGGATGCAGAGCTCCAGGTCTCCCACGCAGCCCAGACGGCTGCCGTCGCAGATGTTGATGACCTCCTTGCGGCGCAGCTGTGAAAATCGGCACATCATGGTCTCCACCTCAGCTCCAGCCTATGCGCCTTCCGGCGCGTCCTATGCCATCAGATCACCGCGTCCACGGGAATGCCGCCGCCCGTGGCCGCCGTGAACCGGCGGGTGACAAAACTGTTAGATCATCTTTAAGGAATCTTAAAGGTTCCCCCCTTGTTTCTTTAACTGTTTTTCTTTATACTGAATTTTGTGAACAGGGACAGCTGATCGGAAGCTGTATCGACAAAAAAGAGCCGCTCTTGACAGGGAACAGCAGATCATATATACTAAGTGTATCAACCATCTTGATATAGTTGCTCCTGTGCGCACAGAGAAAGGAAAGCGCCTATGGAGACGTTAAAAACCATCAATTTTATCATAGCGGTTATTTTCTTCGTCTGCTATACCTATCAGTTTTTGTATATCCCGGTGCCCTGGCTGCGGAAGGAGAAGCCCCACGGCCCGGCCAAGGCCAACCGGTACGCCGTTCTGATCTGCGCCCGGAACGAGCAGCGGGTCATCGGCGACCTGATCGCCAGCCTTCGGGGGCAGACATATGACCAGAGCCTGCTGTCCATTTTCGTGCTGGCGGACAACTGCACCGACGACACGGCCATGGTGGCCCGGGTGGCCGGGGCCCATGTGTATGAGCGGTTCAACCAGGTGCGGGTGGGCAAGGGCTACGCCCTGCAGGAGCTGCTGGAGCATCTGGAGCAGGATTATCCCCGGGGCTTTGACGGATACTTCGTGTTTGACGCGGACAATATTCTGGCTCCCAACTATGTGGAGGCCATGAACCGGACGTTTTCCGACGGACACGAGATCATTACCAGCTTCCGCAACAGCAAGAATTACGGCGACAACTGGATCAGCGCCGGTTATGCCCTGTGGTTCCTGCGGGAGAGCCGGTATCTCAATCACGCCCGGTTTCTGCTGGGCACCAGCTGCGCCGTGTCCGGCACCGGGTTCCTGTTCAGCCGACAGGTGCTGGAGGAGATGGGGCCCTGGCCCTTCCACCTGCTGACGGAGGACATCCAGTTCTCCGTGGACCAGGTGACCCAGGGACGGAAGATCGCCTTCTGCCCCGACGCGGTGCTGTATGACGAGCAGCCCACCACCTTCCGCCAGTCCTGGAACCAGAGGCTGCGGTGGTCCAAGGGGTATTTGCAGGTATTCCAGGGCTACGGCGCCAAGCTGCTGCGGGGCGCGGCCGGGGGGAGCTTCTCCTGCTACGACATGGCGGCGGCCATTATGCCGGCCTTTGTCCTGTCGGCGGCGGCCATCGTGTGCAATGTGACGGCAGCGGTGCTGGGAGCCATTCGGGGGGCGGATCTGACCATTGCCCTGTGGTCTGTGGGGCAGATGCTGCTGAACATGTATCTGACGCTGTTTATCCTGGGGGCCATCACCACCGTTACCGAGTGGCGGCGGATCCATACCAAGGCGGTGAAAAAGGTGATCTACGCCTTCACCTTCCCGCTGTTTATGTTTACATACATTCCCATCTCCTTTGCGGCGTTCTTCTGCAAGGGGGAGTGGAAGCCCATTGAGCACCGGGTCAGCGCGGCAAGCTTGCGGGGCCGGGGCCGGGAGGAGCTGCTGCCCTTCTGACGGAGCGGCCTGAGAGAATAGAGAGGCGAACACCATGTACAACATTCTGGTCTGTGACGACGAAAAGGATATCGTATCGGCGCTGCATATTTATCTCAGTGCCGAGGGCTATCGGGTGCTGACGGCCTTTGACGGGCCGGAGGCCCTGCGGCTGCTGGACCGGGAGGAGGTACACCTGGTGCTGCTGGATGTGATGATGCCGGGAATGGACGGCATCACCGCCATGACCCGGCTGCGGCAGAGCCGGAATCTGCCGGTGATCCTGCTGACGGCCAAGTCCGAGGACACGGACAAGGTGCTGGGGCTGAATATGGGAGCCGACGACTATGTTACCAAGCCCTTTAACCCCGTGGAGCTGCTGGCCCGGGTCCGGTCCCAGCTGCGGCGGTATATGACTCTGGGCGGCGGCCATGTGGCCCCCACCGCCGTGACCATCGGCGGAGTGAGCCTGGACGACAATGCCAAGACCGTCACCGTGGACGGGGACACCGTGAACCTGACGCCCCTGGAATACGACATTCTGCGGCTGCTGATGCAGCATCCGGGGAAGGTGTTCTCGCCCCATGAGATCTATCGCCGGGTGTGGCATGAGGACCCGGCGGCGGACAATCCCGTGGCCGTCCACGTGCGGCACATCCGGGAGAAGATCGAGATCAACCCCGCAGAGCCCCGGTATCTGAAGGTGGTGTGGGGCAAGGGGTACAAAATGGAGGGGGCGGCGCAATGAAAAAGCTGCTGGAAAAGCCGTGGGCCAAGGCCCTGGCCTTTCTGATGACCCTGCTGCCGGGCACGGCGGCGGTGTATGGCGGCGTCGAGCTGGTATACATATATGTCTATAACATGCATACGGACAGGCGCCTGGATGTGCTGTGGGCCGTGACGGCGGTGTGCGCCGTGGCGGCTGCGGCATCCCTGGTGTTCTCCCTATCGGCGGCGGGACACTGGCCGGGCCATGAGGGCATCCATCTGACCTGGGTGGAGAAGATCCCGGTGGACCTGTTTGTGCTGGGGTTGACCTGCGTGTGGTACATCTATCTGGACGCCGTGTACTATCCATCGGCCACGCTGGGCCTGGCGGTATTTGTGGCGCTGGCGTATCTGTTCGTGCTGGCGTTTACGGCCCGGTGCAAGGCCGGGACCGTGCTCAGCGACCTGCTGGCGCTGCGGCTGCTGCGGCTTTTCAGCCGGGGGGCCGTGTGGACCTGGCGGCACCTGCGGCGGCTGTTTCTGGGCCTGCCTCTGGCGTGGAAAACGGCGGCGGTGCTGCTGGCCGTTATGGCGGCGGACCTGCTGATCTTCGCCTATGGCATGGACGGGGGGCAGGCGGCGCTGTATGTGGCGCTGCACCTGGTGCTGCTGGGGGCGGCTATCTGGCAGGTGCTGGCCCTGCGGCAATTGCAGCAGGGAGGCGAGAAGCTGGCGGAGGGGGACTTTTCCCACCCCGTGACCCTGAGCCGGGGGGCGCTGCCGGAGCTGAAGCGCCATGCGGAGAACCTGAACTCCGTGCAGGCGGGCATTCAGCGGGCTGTGGAGGAGAAAATGAAGTCCGAGCGGCTGAAAACCCAGCTGATCACCAACGTGTCCCACGATATCAAGACGCCGCTGACGTCCATCGTCAGCTATGTGGACCTGCTGAAAAAGGAGGAGATGCCCTCCGACGCGGCGCGGGAGTATCTGGCGGTGCTGGACCGGCAGTCCCAGCGGCTGCGGAAGCTGACGGAGGACCTGGTGGAGGCGTCCAAGGCATCCACGGGGAATATACCGGTATCGCCGGCCCCTACGGACCTGAACGTGCTGCTGAGCCAGGTGTGCGGCGAGTATCAGCAGCGGCTGGAGGACCAGGTGCTGGAGCCGGTGCTGGCTCTGTGCCAGCCGGGGCCGGTGGCCATGGCCGACGGGCGGCTGCTGTGGCGGGTGCTGGACAACCTGATGACAACATCTGCAAATACGCCATGCCCGGGACAAGGGTGTATCTGTCCACGGAGGCGGGAGAGGACGGCGTGCGGATGGTGGTGAAGAATATCTCGCGGTATCCGCTGAATATCTCCGCCGACGAGCTGACGGAGCGGTTCGTCCGGGGGGACAGCTCCCGGTCCACCGAGGGCAGCGGGCTGGGGCTGTCCATCGCCACCAGCCTGACCGCCATCCAGGGCGGCGACTTCCGACTGACCATCGACGGCGACCTGTTCAAGGTGACGCTGACGCTGCCCCGGGCGGAGCAGGAGGAAAAACAGGAATAACGGCGCATGAAAATACCCTCCGGCGGAATGAAAACCGCCGGAGGGTGATTTTTATGTGTTGGCACAGCGGGACAGAAACTGCCGGGTGCGCTCCATCCGGGGATGGTCCATGACCTGACGGGGGTCCCCCTGCTCCACGATGACGCCGCCGTCCATGAAGATCAGCCGGTCCGCCACGTCCCGGGCGAAGGCCATCTCGTGGGTCACCACGATCATGGTGGTGCGGCGGCCGGCCAGCTGGCGGATGACCCGCAGCACCTCGCCGGTAAGCTCCGGGTCCAGGGCGGAGGTGGGCTCGTCGAAGCACAGCACGTCCGGCTCCATGCACAGGGCCCGGGCGATGGCCACACGCTGCTTCTGGCCGCCGGAGAGCTGATGAGGGTAGTGCCCGGCCCGGTCTGACAGGCCCATCTGATCCAGCAGGTCCAGCCCCCGGGCCCGGATGTCCTGCTCCGTCTCGCCGTCCCGCCGGGCCAGCCGCCGGGCCAGGGTCACATTTTCCAGGGCTGTGTACTGGGGGAACAGGTTGAAGTCCTGAAAGACCAGGCCGAAGTGCAGCCGCTTCCGGCGCAGGTCCCGCTCCCGGTCCGGAGGCCGGGACGCATCCAGCAGGGGCTCTCCCCGCAGGGAAATGACACCGCCGTCGGGGCGCTCCAAAAAGTTCAGGCACCGCAGCAGGGTGGTTTTGCCGCTGCCGGAGGAGCCGATGACGGACAGCGTTTCACCCTCCGGCAGCTGGAAGCTCACATCCCGCAGCACCCGGGTGCCGCCGAAGGCTTTCTCCAGGTTCTCGACGCTTAAATATGCCATGGCGGCCTCCTTTACCGGAAATAGCTGAGACGGCGCTCCAAATACCGGAACAGCAGCGTCAGCAGCCCCACGAACAGCAGATAATATATCCCTGTATAGAACAGGGGCCAGGTGATCCCGGCGGACTTCACATAGTCCTCGCCGGCCTTGGTCAGCTCCACAATGGCGATGATCCGGGCCAGGGAGGTGTCCTTTACCAGGGTGATGATCTCATTGGACATGGGGGGCAGGATCCGCTTGACCACCTGCAGAAGCGTGACCCGGAAGAAGATCTGCCGCCGGGTCATGCCCAGCACCTGTCCTGCCTCCCGCTGGCCCGCCGGGATGGCCTGGATGCCGCCCCGGTAGATAACGGAGAAGTAGCAGGCGTAGTTCAGCACAAAGGCCACGATGCACGCCAGCATCCGGTGGCTGCCCCAGATGTTCCGGCCCAGCCACAGGCCCGGACCGTAAAAGATGATGATCAGCTGCAGCACCAGAGGCGTTCCCCGGATCACCCACACCAGGGCGTCGAACACCGCCCGCACCGGGCGGCACCGGCTCATGGACCCCAGGGCCACCAGCAGCCCCAGGGGCAGGGAGAACGCCAGCGTCAGCCCGAACAGCACCGCCGCCTGACGCAGCCCCTGAAGCAGGGAAAGGGTAACGGTCCAGAACATGGCGTTATGCGGCGGGAACCACCACCACCTGAGCATTGCGGCAGTAGGCGGGGGTGCAGGTCATGGCGTTCTGCACGCCGCCGGTGAGGGTCATGCCGTTCCACACCACGTCGATGGCCTGGCTGTTCAGCTCGTTGACCTTCTGGCCCCAGTCGATGACCACAAATTCCACCTCCACGCCCAGGCGCTGGGCCACCAGCCGGGCAAGCTCCGCGTCGAAGCCGGTCCACTGGCCGCTGTCGTCCTTGTAGTCCATAGGCGCAAACTCCGTGATGCCCACCACCAGGGTGCCCTTGCTCTGAATGTAGGCCACGTCACCGGCGGCATCCTGGGTATAGCTGGTCTGGGGCAGCTCTACCAGCAGGTCCTCCCGGACGCCGAACTGCCGGGCCAGCTTCTGGGTGGTGCCGTCCCGGTAGGCATCCTCCAGGACCTCGGTGATGAAGTCCGCCAGGTCGGAGCCCTGGCGGCAGCCGATGCCGTATTCCTCCTCCGTGAGGCTGTCGGTATAGGTGAGGTTGGGATAGCTGGTGTCGGGTCCGATCATGGCGCCGGCCATCAGCAGGTCAATAACGGCGGCGTCGGAGGTCCCGGCGGCAACCTCCATCAGGGCGGCTGCCTGATCCTGGACACTGTTGACGGTCCAGCCCTTTTCCTTGGCCACCTCCTCGCCGGCGGAACCGGCCTCCACGGCATAAATCGTGTTCTTGGCGCCGCTCTGGCCGCAGGCGGACAGAGCGGCGGTGACGGCCAGCAGCAGGAGCAGACAGACTCCGCGTTGAATGATGTTCTTCATGATTTCCTCCATTCCCCGGTCCCTATCGTCAGGCGATTTAGTATACTAATACACTACCACGCTACTGAGATAAAGTAAAGACGGAATAACCACCAAATTTACCCCTATGGGGCCGGGGTGTTTTGCATGGAAAACACAAAACGACAAAATGTCCGCATAAAGCGGACGTTTGACTGCGATTGACGGCGGCGGCCCCGGGGCATGCTAACCGGGAGAGGAGGCGCACATGGACATTTTTGACGGATTGTCCGCTCTGGGCGGACTGTGCCTGTTTTTATTCGGCATGAGCATCATGGCCGAGGCTCTCCAGCGCCGGGCAGGCGGACGGCTGGGAGGACAGCTGCGCCGCATGACCCGCAGCCGCTGGGCGGGCTTTTTCACGGGTCTTGCGGTGACGGCGGCGGTGCAGAGCTCATCGGCGGCTATGGTGATGGTGGTGGGATTCGTGAACTCCGGACTGCTGACCCTGGGTCAGGCGGTGGGGATCATCATGGGCACCAATGTAGGCACCACGGTGACGCCCTGGCTGCTGAGCCTGGGCGGACTGGAGGGGGGCGGTTTTCCGGGACGGCTGCTGCGGCCTGCGGGCTTCGTGCCCCTGCTGAGCCTGTGGGGCATCATCGCTTATCTGTCCAGGAATGGCCGCCGCCGGGATACCGGCCAGGCCCTGCTGGGCTTTGCCACATTGATGCAGGGAATGGAGCTGATGTCCGGCTCTGTGGCAGGACTTGCCCAGGCAGAGGGCTTCCGCCGGCTGTTTACGGCCTTTACGGACCCGCTGCTGGGGTTGCTGGCCGGGGCGGTGCTGACGGCGGTGATCCAGTCCAGCTCCGCCTCCGTGGGGATATTGCAGGCCCTGGCCGCCAGCGGTCAGGTTACGGTGGGCGCCGCTGTGCCCATCATTATGGGGCAGAACATCGGCACCTGCATCACGGCCATGCTGTCCTCCGTGGGGGCCAGCCGCAATGCCCGCCGGGCGGCGCTGGTCCACCTGCTGTTCAACCTTACCGGGGCCGGGGTGTGGCTGGCGGTGTTCTGGCTGGTGAAGGTGCTGGCGGCTCCGACGATGCTGGCCCGTCCCGTGACTCTGCCGGGGGTGGCGGTGATCCACACGGCCTTCAACCTGCTGTGCACGATGCTGCTGTTTCCGGCGGCGGGACTGCTGGAGCGGGCGGTGCTGCGGCTGCTGCCGGGTGAGGACGGGGAGAAGGGGACGGCGCTGGACCCCCGGCTGCTGGCGGCCCCGGCGGCAGCCCTGGAAAAATGCCGGGAGCTGGCCGGGGACATGGCGGCCCTGGCCCGGGATAACCTGCGCCGGGGCGTGGCTGCTCTGACGGAGGTGCAGCCTGCTTCGGCAAAGGAGCTGCGGCGGCAGGAGGAGCGCATCGACCGGATGGAGGACGTGCTGGGGACATTCCTGGTGCGGCTCAGCGGCCAGACGCTGACCCGGCGGGACAACGCCCGGGCGGCGGAGCTGCTGGCGCTGATCGGCGATTTTGAGCGGCTGGGGGATCACGCCATGAACCTGTTGGAAAGCGGGGAGGAGCTGCGGGATAAGGACATTTCCCTGCCTGCCGAGGACCGCCGGGAGCTGCGGGTGCTGACAGACGCCGTGGAGGAGATCGCGGACCTGGCCCTGGACGCCTTCCGTCGGGAGGACCCCGCCGCCCAGGCGGAGGTGGAGGCCCTGGAGCAGGTCATCGACGGCCTGAAGGAGCAGCTGCGGTCCCGGCGCATCCGGCGGATGCAGCAGGGGAGCGGCACCATGGAGCTGGGCTTTGTGTGGTCCGACGTGCTGACGGACCTGGAGCGGGCGGCAGACCATTGCAGCAACATTGCCGGGTGCGTGGCGGGGCTGCCCGATGGGAACCAGGGGCTTCATGCCGCCCAAACGGCCCTGCGGCAGCAGGACCCGGCGTTTGAGGACCGGGTCCGCCGCTATGCGGAAAAGTATCGGGTATGAAAAACTACTCCGGCGCAGGCACCGCCTGCGCCGGTTCAGCTTATGGGCAATAAGAATCCCAAGGCGTAAAAAACCCCTTAAGGGGCTTTGTCAGACCCCTTTACCAGCCCTTCCGGCGTGACTCCGGGACATTCTGTAGAATCATCCGGGAAAACCTCCTGATGGATTGATAATGGGCCCGACGGCTATTTTATATTCGCTAAGCGCCTCAATTCAGATGTACAGCCTGCAGCCGCTATAGCCGCATAGACAGGGAATATGGCAAGGGGCAATAGATCCGTGGGAAACTCGAAGGGCTGTTTGAAACTGTCGAAGAAAATATCATGGGGCATGAATATAAAGAAAACCAAGCATATGAAGGGCAGCATCAGTAGTTCGAACAAGAGAAATGACACATATAGCTTTCGGGCAGCTTTCATTTTCTCAACCCGGTACTTGGCAACCGTATGGGGGTCTGCATCCGGATTCAGTTCCGCCACCAGAAGATCTGCCCCTATGACCAGGGTCCTTCGGGATATATCGGAAATCTTTCGTTCTTCTTTGCCGCAGGGGCTGTCGTAGCCAAGCGTAGATCCTCGTCCTGCCTGAAATCGGCCAAACAGGTAATAGTCATGGGGGCACCGTTCCGACTTCTGAAAGGTGATCCGCCATATAGAAAATAGGATCTCCTGAAAATCCACAGGCTTATATCCGTTCTGGACATATTCTGCCAGCTCTCGTTCCACAGCGCCGGTCCGCCAGGCCGGAATATAAAATAGTTTGCTGAATTTGCTGCTTTTTTTCATATGAATTCCTTCCTTGGTGAGGGAAATTTCCACATCCCGTTTCGACGATTATTTGCTATAAGCATACCATAGTACACGCTGATTGGCAATCGTTTTTTCACTGGCCGGGGCCGGAAAAGGAATCGCACCGGAAAAAACCCGGTTTTAGGCAGGGGAGGGCTTGAGAAATTGGGACATATCCTGTACAATATAATTTTACAGGCATACAAAGGGGGGATTCCCATGAAACGATATCGTCGCCGGGCGCTGTGTCTGCTGCTGGCGGCGGCGCTGCTGCTGGGCGGCTGCGCCGGACCCACGGCAGGGAAGGACGACGGCAGACTGCGGGTGGTTTGCACCCTGTTTCCTTACTATGATTTTGTCCGGGCCATCGGCGGCGACCGGGTGGAGCCGTATCTGCTGGTGACCGCCGGGCGGGAGGCCCACAGCTTCGAGCCTACGCCTCTGGATGTGATCCGCATCTCTGAGGCGGACGTGTTTCTCTGCAACGGCGGCGAAAGCGAGGAATGGGTAGAGGACATTCTGTCCGCTGCCGGGGAGAACATCGGCTCTGTGGTCCGTATGATGGACCACGTGGACGCCCTGGGTGAGGAATTTTCCGAGGGCATGCAGGGCGGCCACGACGATCACGACGGCCATGACCACGACGGCCATGACCACGATGGTCATGACCGCGACGGCCACGAGGAGCACATCGAATACGACGAGCATATCTGGACCTCGCCCCGCATTGCCATGGACCTGTGCCGGGTCATCGCGGATACCCTGTCCCAGGCGGACCCAGACCACGCGGCGGAGTATCAGACGCGGCTTGCGGCGTATGTGCAGGAGCTGGCGGACCTGGACCAGGCGTTCCGGGACACGGTGGAAGGAGGCAGCCGCCGCCTGCTGGTGTTCGGCGACCGGTTCCCGCTGCTGTATTTCTGCCGGGAGTACGGCCTGGACTACCGGGCGGCCTTCCACGGCTGCTCCGGCGACACGGAGCCGTCTCTGGCTACGCTGAAGTACCTCATTGACAAGGTGCGGGCGGAGCAGATTCCGGTGGTGTACACCATCGAGCTCAGCAGCCAAAAGGTGGCCTCCGCCATTGCCGAGACCACCGGGGCCAGGATCCTGACCTTTCACTCCTGCCAGACCCTGACCCGGCAGGAATTTGACCGGGGGGAGACGTACCTCTCCCTGATGTGGAAAAATGTGGACGTACTGAAGGAGGGGTTGTCATGAGCGAACCCAAGATACTCATAGACTGCCGTGACGCGGCCCTGGGCTATGAGGGCCGCCCCATCTGGGAGCATCTGTCGTTCCGGGTGCGCCGGGGGGATTATCTTTGCATCGTGGGGGACAACGGCTCCGGCAAGTCCACCCTGCTGAAAAGTCTGCTGGGCCTGCTGCGGCCCCTGTCCGGGGAAATCCACCTGGACGACAGTGTGCGCCGGGGGGCCATCGGCTATCTGCCCCAGCAGACCCGGGCGCAGAAGGATTTCCCCGCCACCGTCAGCGAGGTGGTGCTGTCGGGCTTCCTGAGCGCCCGGGGCTGGAAATTTTTCTACACACCGGCTCAGAAATCCCAGGCATTGCAGCACATGGGCAAGTTGGGCATTCTGGAGCTGAAGGACCGGTGCTACCGGGAGCTGTCCGGCGGCCAGCAGCAGCGGGTGCTGCTGGCCCGGGCTCTGTGTGCGGCAGGGGATCTGCTGGTGCTGGATGAACCGGTGACGGGACTGGACCCCGCTGCCGCCGACGACCTGTACCGCACCCTGCGGTATCTCAACCGCACCGAGGGCATGGCCGTGGTGATGGTGACCCACGACATCCGCAGCGCCCTGCGGGACGCCACCGCCATCCTGCACGCCGGACGGAACCAGTGGTTCCTGGGCACGCCCCGGGAATATCTGGCCTCGCCCTACGGAAAACGCTTCGGAGGTGACCTGTCATGAGCCTGCTGCTGGAAATGTTTACCTATCCCTTCATCGTCCGGGCCTTCGTGGTGGGCATTCTGGTGTCCCTGTGCGCGGCGCTGCTGGGGGTGCCCCTGGTGCTCAAGCGGTATTCCATGATCGGCGACGGCCTGAGCCATGTGTCCTTCGGGGCCCTGTCCATCGCCGTGGCCTGCGGCTGGGCCCCGCTGCCGGTATCCATCCCGGTGGTGATCTTGGCGGCCCTGGGCCTGCTGCGGCTGACGGAAAACAGCCGCATGGGGGCCGATGCCGCCATTGCCGTGGTGTCCGCCTCGTCCCTGGCTGCCGGCGTCATTGTCACCAGCCTGACCACCGGCATGACCACGGACGTGGACAGCTATATGTTCGGCTCCATTCTGGCCATGGACCGGTCGGACGTGGCCCTCAGCGCCGGACTGTCGGCGGCGGTGCTGCTGCTGTTCGTGCTGTTTTACCACAAGCTGTTCGCCATCACCTTCGACGAGAGCTTCTCCCGGGCCACCGGTGTGCGGGTGGGGCTGTACAATACGTTCCTCTCCGTGCTGACGGCCCTGACCATCGTGCTGGGAATGCGGATGATGGGGGCTATGCTGATCTCCAGCCTGGTGATCTTCCCGGCCCTGTCCGCCATGCGGGTGAGAAAGAGCTTCCGGGGCGTGGTGATCCTGGCGGGGATCCTGTCCGTGACCTGCTTCTGCGCGGGGCTTACCGCATCGTATCTGCTCAGCACCCCGGTGGGCGCCACGGTGGTCATCGCCGATCTGCTGGCGTTTCTGGTGTGCAGCATAGTGGGGAAGAAATAGATAAACGCTCCCTGTCAAAGAACCCCCGCTTTCACGCGTGAAAGCGGGGGTTCTTTGACAGGCTGAGAGCTGGGACGCCTGTGCGTTCCAGTCCTTTTCCGGTTTACAAACGGCTCACAGGCTGACACCGCCATCGGCGGAGGATGCGTCCTCCAGCAGGGGGGCAATGCGGTCCAGCAGAGCGCGGACCTGCTGCGGGCAGCGGCCAATGTAACGGGCCGGGTCCATGAGGCAGTCCAGCTCCGGGCGGGTCATGCCAAAGGCCGGGTCCGCCGCCAGACGGTCCAGCAGGTCGCAGGGCTCACCGTCCTTCATCCGGGCGGTGGCGGCCATGGAGTGTACCCGCACCCGCTCATGGAGCTCCTGCCGGTCGCCGCCGCGCTTGACGGCCTCCATCATCAGGTTCTCCGTGGCCAGGAAGGGCATATACTCCCGGATGGTCTTGTCCACCACCTTTTCGTTGACCCGCAGGCCGTCTGTAACGTTCTGGGCCAGGCGCAGAATGGCGTCGGCGCACAAAAAGCCCTCGGGCATGGACAGGCGGCGGTTGGCAGAGTCGTCCAGGGTGCGCTCCATCCACTGGACGGAGGCAGTCATGGGAGCATTCATGGCGTCGGCCATGAGATAGCGGCTCAGGGAGCAGATGCGCTCACAGCGCATGGGGTTGCGCTTATAGGCCATGGCCGACGAGCCGATCTGGTGCTCCTCAAAGGGCTCCTCCAGCTGACGGTCGTGCTGCAGCAGGCGGATGTCGTTGGCCATGCGGTAGACGCTCTGAGCCATAGACGACAGGCAGTTCAGAATCCGGGCATCTACCTTCCGGGGGTAGGTCTGGCCGCAGACGGTGAAGCAGGAGTCAAAGCCGAACCCGGCAGCGATGCGGCGGTTCATCTCGTCAATCTTTGCCTCATCGCCCTCAAAGAGATCCATGAAGCTGGCCTCGGTGCCGGTGGTGCCCCGGCAGCCCAGAAAGCGCAGGCTCCCCAGGACAAAATCCAGCTCCTCCAGGTCTGACAGCAGATCCTGGAGCCACAGGCAGGCCCGCTTGCCCACGGTGACAGGCTGGGCGGGCTGATAGTGGGTATAGCCCAGGGTGGGCGTGGCGGCGTATTTCTCCGCAAAGGCAGAGAGATTCTTCATCACCGCCAGCAGCTGGCCCCGGAGATAACGCAGCCCGTCCCGGTACAGGATCAGGTCGGCGTTGTCGGTGACGTAGCAGCTGGTGGCCCCCAGATGGATGATGCCCGCCGCCAGAGGCGCGGCCTTGCCATAGGTATAGACATGGGCCATGACATCGTGGCGGACCTCCCGCTCCCGCTGCCGGGCGGTGTCGTAGTCGATATCGGTGATGTGCTGCTCCAGCTGGCGGACCTGCTCCTCCGTTACCGGCAGGCCCAGGTCATGCTGGGCCCGGGCCAGGGCCGTCCACAGGCGGCGCCAGGTCTGAAAGCGCATGTCCGGAGAGAACAGGTGCAGCATATACGGTGAGGCGTAGCGCCCGGCCAGGGGGGATTCGTAAACGTCGTGGGACATAAGGGTCCTCCGTTTCCTTGGTTTCAGCGGACGATGAGGCTGTCGCGCTCGGCGCCCACGGACACATAGCCGATGTGGCAGCCGATGGCCCGCTCCACATACTCCACATAGTCCCGGGCCGCCTGGGGCAGATCCTCCCAGGTGCGGGCGGCGGAAATGTCGCAGGCCCAGCCGGGGACATACTCGACAACGGGCTTGGCCTGGTCCAGCAGCACCGGGAAGGGGAATTCGTCGGTGCGCTGGCCGTTGATCTCATAATGGGCGCAGACGGGGATCCGGTCCATGTAGCTGAGAATGTCCAGCTTGGTCAGGGCGATGTTGGTGGCGTTCTGCATCCGGACGCCGTAGCGGGTGGCCACCAGGTCGATGGGGCCCACCCGGCGGGGACGGCCGGTCTTGGCGCCGTATTCGTCACCGGCGTCCCGGAGCTTCTCGGCATCGGCGCCGAACCACTCGCAAACGAAGGGACCCTCGCCTACGCAGGAGGAATAGGCCTTCACCACGCCCACCACCTCGTCGATGGATGCGCCGGGCAGACCGGAGCCCACCGGGGCATAGGAGGCGATGGTGTTGGAGGAGGTGGTGTAGGGGTAGATGCCGTAGTCCAGGTCCCGCAGAGCGCCCAGCTGGCCCTCGAACAGGATGGACTTGCCGGCGGCCTGGGCCTGGTGGAGATAGCGGGTGGTGTCGGCCACATAGGGCTTTACCCGCTGGCCGTACTGCTCCACCCAGGCCATCATCTCGTCCATGGTGTACCCCTTGGCGCCGTAGACCTCCCGGAGGATCAGGTTCTTCCACTCCAGCAGGTCCTGGAGATGGGCCCGCAGATGGTCGGGGTACAGCAGCTCGCCGGCCAGGACGGTCTTTTTCTGGTACTTGTCGGAATAGAAGGGGGCGATGCCCTGCTTGGTGGAGCCGTACTTCTTATCCTTCAGCCGCTGCTCCTCCAGAGCGTCCAGCTCCCGGTGCCAGGGCAGCAGCAGGCTGGCCCGCTGGCTGACCAGCAGATTCTCGGGGGTGATGTCCACGCCGCCCTGGCGGACGGTGTCGATCTCCTTGAGCAGATTCTCGCAGTCCAGGGCCACGCCGTTGCCCAGGATGTTCATGACACCGGAGCGGAAAATGCCGGAGGGCAGCAGATGCAGGGCGAACTTGCCCTTTTCGTTGATGACCGTGTGCCCGGCGTTTCCGCCGCCCTGATAGCGCACCACTACGTCATATTGTTGGGTGAGGTAGTCCACCATGCGGCCCTTGCCCTCGTCGCCCCAGTTGATACCCACGATCGCGCAATTTGACATGTCTTTGTCTCCTCATCTATATCATAACAGAATTTTTGGCGGGTTTCCACCGCCAACAGCCCCTTATTATACCGAAAAGCGCGTCAGAAGTAAATAACAAATCCGACATATCTGACATTATTATTTCTAATGCTTGTTGTGAATATACACGATAAACATGCATGTATTTTCAGCATAAATTACAAAAAACTTGTGCGTTCTGCCGCTTGACGACCGGGGGGCGGCGGGGCTATAATCATATGTTCCTTTTATGGGAGGTAAATGCTATGGAAAAACAGAAAAAATCCCTGTTCGGGCCAATGGACCTGACCGAGGGGACATGCTGGAAAACGATTCTGATCTTTTCGCTGCCGGTGATCCTGTCGTATCTGCTGCAGCAGGTGTATTCCATCAGTGACGCGGCCATTGTGGGCCAGACGCTGACGGCCCAGGAGGTGGCGGGCGTCAACGACACCACGTCGCTGGTGTTCATCTTTCTGCAATTCGCCTTCGGTGTCAGCGCAGGCTTCTGCGTGGTGACGTCATGCCAGGTGGGCGCCCGGAACCAGGCAGGCGTGCGGCGGTCCCTGGCCACCCAGATCATCCTGTCGGCGGTGCTGACGGTGCTGCTGACGGCCCTGGCCCTGGCGCTGCTGAATCCCATGCTGGCGTGGATCAACGTGACGCCGGACAATGCCGAGGTGTATCGCGCCGCGTATACCTATTGCTTCATCATCTTCGCGGGCATCGGGGCCCAGCTGTTTTATAACTTCATCTGCGCGTTTCTGCGCAGCATGGGCGACTCCCTGACGCCGCTGCTGTTCCTGCTGTTTTCCACGGTGCTGAACGTGGGGCTGGACCTGCTGTTCATCATCGTGTTCCGGTGGGGCGTGGCCGGTGCGGCCATTGCCACGGTGGCGGCTCAGCTCATCAGCACGGTGGCGTGCTTCATCTATGCCTTTGCCAGGTATCCTCAGCTGCGGCTGCACCGGGAGGACATGCGGATCACCCGGGGCGATATCCGCCGCCATGTGGTGCAGGGTGTGCCCCTGGGGCTGCAATTCTCGGTGCTGGCCATCGGCATTATCGTCATGCAGGGCGTGGTGGTACAGTTTGACATGCTGGACGGCGTTATGGTGTCCTCCTCCGCCCAGATGGGCTTCGGCGCGGCCAACAAGCTGTCCAGCCTGACGGCAACGCCTATGAATGCCCTGGGCACGGCTATGACCAGCTTCACCGCCCAGAACCTGGGCGCGGGCAACTATGACCGCATCCGCAAGGGGACCCTGCAGTCCCTGGTGATGGTGTCGTTGCTGGCGGCTCTGGCCGTGGGCATCGGCCTGCTGCTGACCCTGGGCAGCACCTATCTGCGGATCTTCCTGTCCGCCGACAAGATCACGGCGGACCCCGTCCGCTACGGCAATACCTATCTGTATGTGGACTACGCCATGTATCTGTTCCTGGGTTTCATTTTTGTGGTGCGCAACTGCGTTCAGGGCATCGGCCGGTCCCGGTTCGTGCTGGGAGCCGGTGCGGCGGAGCTGGTGGCCCGGATCGCCGTGTGCCTGGTGCTGCCTGCGGCTGTGGCAGGGGGCGCCGTCAGCGCGGCG
>ERZ779890.1323-NODE-1323-length-25628-cov-3.957064_pt1 | contig 25628 bp, 19 predicted proteins | sample MGYA00511553_ERZ779890 | MGnify/ENA primary metagenome ERZ779890 (study PRJEB29588, sample SAMEA2152064) | human gut metagenome | biome: human gut; feature: human-associated habitat; material: faeces | place: Denmark | collected 2008/2010 ... | reverse complement strand
TGCGCTCCGACGGGGTGATCGTCTCCACGCCCCTCGGCTCCTCGGCGTATGCCCTGTCCGCCCGCGGGCCGCTGGTGCATCCCAAGGTGCAGGCCCTCACCCTGACGCCCATTTCGCCCTTCTTCAAGAGCTTCCCGCCCATCGTCCTGCCCGCGGACTCCCGCATCCGCCTCGAAACCGACGCCGCCGCGCCCGACGCGTTCCTGACCGTGGACGGGCAGGAGGGCATCCCCCTGTGCGGCGGCGACGTCATACGGGTACAAAGCCTCGATGCCGGGCTGCGGGTCCTTTCCTGCTCATCCGGCACCTATTTCCAGCGGCTGCGTGAACGCGGCTTTATCCAGACGGACGGGACGTCCGCCCCGGAGCACGTATGAACAGGCTTCCCGACATCGGGCAGGTCAGCGCTCTCCGGCTCGGCGACCATCCCGGCTTTGATGCGTGGTTCTACAGCTTTTGCGCGGAAAACAACATCGAACACGGCATCAACCCCAGCGGCGTCGCCAGCCCGGAGCAGCTCCGCTTCATGGTCGCCATGGACGAACGGCAGGTGTACGCGCCGTGTTCCGACGCCACCTTCCGGGAATTGGCGGCCTCCTTCCACCTCCGCAGTTTTCCGCCCCGCGTGCGCAGCCAGTATATCGCGGCATGGCGCTCCATCATCCGGGTCGTCCGCTACGAAAAGGACCGCCAGAAGCGCCGCGACATGATCAACTATTGCCGCCACCGTTTCCGGGGTTGCCTCGCGCTCGGCAATATCCTGCCCTCCCGCCTCGTCAAGCGGCTGGTCACCACGCTCATCAGCCATTTCGACGCGGGCGATCCGTGGCTGAACGAGCGCCTGTTCTACAACGAAACGCTCGCCTCCTTCCTCCGTTCGCAGACCCTGCAGAAGGCCCTCGGACGCCTGCCCGACGGCCTGAGCGCCGAGGGCATCCCCGATCTGCGCCGCGCGCTGGATCTGGCTGAGCTGGCCCGCCTCTTCCACCTTGCCGGGCGCTCGCACCATACCCTCACCCAGCTCATCCACAACTGCGCGGCGGCGGAAAGCGGCAAATGCGAACTCCCGGACATCTTTACCGGTTCCGAAGCCTTCATCCCGCAGGTGGAGGAGCTTTTCCCCGGCCCGCCGCGCACGTTCCTCTACATCTGCGCGATGGAGGGCGGCCTTGCCCTTGATCTGCGGATCATCCAGACGCTGCTGCGGCTCGGGCACAAGGTCATCCTGACGCTCAAGGAAGCGCCGGTCTACTACGCCCCGACCGTGTGGGACGTGGACCGCGATCCCCTGCTGGTGGACAATCTGCCCGAATCCCATATATTCAAGGCTCCGGCCGCATCCAAGAACGAACTGCTCCGCCGCCTGCGGGAAAACCGCCTGCTCATCATTTCGGACGGCACGGGCGAGCGGCTCAACCTGTACCGCACCTCGGTCACCTTCGCCCGCGCCTGGAAAGAGAGCGACGCCATCATCGCCCGCGGACGCTGCAACCGCGACGTGCTCCTCGGCACGAGCCACCTCTTCACCCGCGACGTCTTCTGCTTCTGGGAAGATCGCGGCGAAGTGCGTATGCAGCTCAAGCCCCATGCGCCCGGCATCCGCAAGTTCAGCGAACAGGCGCTCACGGCCAAGGCCCGGACCATCATCAAGAGTATGCGTGCCTCCAAGGACAGCGGCAAGGCCGTGATGTTCTACAGCTGCATCATCGGCAGCATCCCCGGCCAGACCGCGACGGCGATCAAGGTGGCGGACACGTTCGTCCGGTCGCTGCGGGAGCGGCTTGATCAGGTCTTCATCATCAACCCGGCGGAATATTTCGAGCCCGGCATGGACGGGGACGATCTCATGTTCATGTGGGAGCAGGTGCAGCGCAGCGGCCTCATCAACATCTGGCGCTTCCAGAGCATGGAGGACATCGAGGCCAGCTTCGGGCTCATGGGGCTCAAGGTCCCGCCCGTCTGGTCCGGCAAGGACGCCACCTTCTCCACCGGGTGCACCAAGGAAATGCGCATCGCGCTGGACATGCAGCGCTCCCATCCCGAACTCCAGATCGTCGGCCCCGGCCCGGAAAAATTTTTCCGCCGCGGCGACTACGGCGTCGGCAAATTCTTTGACGCCACCATCTCCAACGCCAATCAGGAATAGCCATGACCACACCCACGCAACTGTTCACGCTTCTGGATGCCTGTTTCGACGCCCAAAACGAAGCCACGGCCCTCTGGCACAGCCAGGAACCCGAGGCCGACGACGTCGCCCCCGACGCCTCCGCCTCCCCCGAGACGCTCCTTGCCCTCGTCCGCGCGCAGCACCTGCGGAATTTCCGGCTCTGGCACATTGAGGACACGGCCCGCCGCCGCGACGTGACGCCCGATGTCATCGCCGACTGCAAGTACCGCATCGACAGGCTCAACCAGGAGCGCAACGACCGCATAGAGCGCGTGGACGCCTGCCTCGTGGCCCTGCTCTCCCCGCTGCTCCCGGCCTCGCCCGCGCCGCACATCAATACGGAATCCCTCGGCATGGCCATCGACCGCCTTTCCATCCTCAGCCTCAAGATCTGGCACATGGACGAGCAGGTCCGGCGCACCGACGTGACGCCCGAGCACATCGCCTCCTGCGAAAAGAAGCTCGCGGTCCTCAAGGAGCAGCGCGCCGACCTCAGCCTTGCCGTCAAGCATCTCGTCACCGAGTTCGTCGAGGGGACCAAGACCCCCAAGCTGTATTTCCAGTTCAAGATGTACAACGACCCCACGTTGAACCCTGAGCTGTATGGAAAATAGAGGAAGCGTGAGGAATCGGGGAAGGGGAAAGGAACCCTTCTGGAGAAGGGCTTCCTTTCCCCTTCCCCAAACCCCATCCCCTATCCTCCTAAGACTTTTACGTTTTGAATTCCGGGCGTCTCCAGCGTCTGGAATTGAAAAACAAAAGTGTTTGATGCCTGAATAGAATAATCGTTCGGCCTTTCGGAGTCGCCCTATGTCCGCTTATGAAACCGTCATCGGCCTTGAAGTGCATGTTCACCTCTGCACCAAATCCAAGCTGTTCTGCTCCTGCCCTACGACGTTCGGGGTGGAGCCCAACACCAACGTCTGCGAGGTGTGCGCCGGGATGCCGGGCGTGCTGCCCGTCCTGAACCAGACCGCCGTGGAGTACGCCACCCGCGCGGGCCTCGCCCTTGACTGCACCATCAACAACGATTCGGTGTTCGCCCGTAAGAACTACTTCTACCCCGACATGCCGTACAACTACCAGATTTCGCAGTTCGAGCGCCCGCTGTGCGAATTCGGGCATCTGGACATCAACGTCGGCGGCGAGACCAAGCGCATCGGCATTACCCGCATCCACATGGAAACCGACGCGGGCAAAAACATCCACGAAGGCGACCACAGCTATCTCGACCTCAACCGCGCCGCCGTGCCGCTCATCGAAATCGTGAGCGAGCCCGACATGCGCAGTGCCGAGGAAGCGGTGGCCTATCTCAAGGCCCTGCACGCAATCGTGGTCTACCTCGGCATCACGGACGGCAACATGGAGGAAGGCAGCTTCCGTTGCGACGCCAACGTGTCCATCCGTCCCAAAGGCGCGGCCGAATTCGGCACCCGCGCCGAGCTCAAGAACCTGAACTCGTTCCGCCACGTCCAGAAGGCCATCGAGTACGAAGTTTCCCGCCAGCAGGACGTGCTGGAGGACGGGGACAAGGTGATTCAGGAAACCCGCCTGTTCGACAGCGTGAAGGGCGTCACCATGTCCATGCGCGACAAGGAAGAGGCCCACGACTACCGCTATTTCCCCGACCCGGATCTCGTGCCCGTGCACATCACGGACGAGCAGCTCGAAAGCTGGAAGGCCAGCCTTCCCGAGCTGCCCGCGCAGCGCCGCCGGCGGTTCATGGATGAATGGAAGCTTCCCGAGCAGGATGCGGACATCATCACATCCGACCGCGCGCAGGCCGACCTCTTTGAGGCGGCGGTGGCCCTGTACAACGAGCCGCGCAAGATAGCCAATTATATGACCGGCCCCATGCTCCGCGAGATCAACCAGACCGGCGTGGAGCTCAAAGACTCCGCCCTCAAGCCCGAAGCCCTTGCCGAACTCGCCAAGATCGTCGACGGCGGCCTCATCAGCGCCAAGATCGCGCAGGATATTTTCAGTGAACTGTACGCCAACGGCGTCATGCCCGAAGCCTACGTCCGTGAAAAAGGCCTTGTGCAGGTGTCCGACACTTCCGCCATCGATGCCGCCGTCGCCGAAGTGATTGCGGAGAACCCCGCCGAAGCCGAAGCCTACAAGGGCCCCTCGCTGATCATCGCCTACGCTCCCTGCATCAACCAGGGCATCCGCAAGGGCATGGGCAAGAGCATGGAAGAAGGCAAGCTGGCCGTCGACAGCGGTTACTGGCCTCTGTACCGCTTCAACCCCGAATTGGCCGAACAGGGCAAAGCGCCCCTGACTCTGGAGTCCAAGGCTCCCGACGGAACGCTGCGTGACTTCCTGGCCGGTGAAAACCGTTACGCCCAGCTGAAGAGCATCGCGCCTCAAGATTCCGAACGTCTCCAGAACGACCTGGAAAAGGCGTATAACGATCGTTATCAGCTGTTGAAGTACATGGCGGCGTTCTCTGGTTCTGCCGAACAGCCGAAGGCCGCTGAAGAACCCAAGGTAACGGAATAACACTCTCTCCCGGGAACCGGTTCTGCCGGTTCCCGGTTTTGACTCTGTCGGCGGAGTGCCTTTTGACAGAAAGGGGCACTCCGTCTATTATTATGTGGATTTTACTGCTTTGCGGAACAAACTGTAATCCTTACATCCCGGAGTACCTCTTTATGGCCCATTCTCTTTATATCACTGGTACGGAAGGCTCGAGTGGGAAAACCGTAGTCACCTTGGGGCTGATGCATTTCTTGCAGTCTCAGGTGCGCAAGGTCGCCTTCTTTCGTCCTATCATCGACAGCGAGGACGAAGCCCGGCGCGACTCCAGCATCAATCTGATCCTCAAGCATTTTGAGCTGGATATGCTGTATAGGGACACCTACGCGTGTACCTATAAGGAAGCGCTCGAACTGGTGACTTCGGGGAATATGTCCCTGTTGATCGAAAAGATTTTTCAGAAGTACAAAGCTCTCGAAAACGAGTATGATTTCGTTTTGTGCCAGGGCACGGATTTCCGGGACAAGGACACGGCCGTCCAGTTCGAGCTGAACTCCGAGATCGCCGCCAGCCTCAATATTCCGCTCGCGCTCGTCATCAACGGCAAGGATAAATCCCTCGACGCCATCCAGGCCTCCGTCAGAAGTAACCTGGAATTGCTGAAGGACAAGCGGCGCGAAGTGGGCTGCGTGTTCGTCAACCGCGTATCGTTCACCACCGAAGACTGCCCCACCTGTGCGAGCACGATCATTGAAGGCTCCGGAGCTTTCACTCCGCTGTTCTTCATCAGCGAAACCCCCGCCCTGTGCAATCCGAGCGTCGGTGAAGTCCAGAAATGGATGAACGCCGACGTGCTTTTCGGCAAGGAAGGCCTGAACAACCTTGTTCACGACTATCTTATCGCGGCTATGCAGGTCGGCAATTTCATGAACTACCTTGAGCAGGATCTGCTGATCGTCACCCCCGGGGACCGTTCCGACATCATCCTCGCCAGCCTGACCTCGCACCTTTCGTCCACCTATCCCAACATTGCGGGCATCCTCCTCACCGGCGGCATCGATCTGCCCGAGAGTATGCAGAAGCTCATGGAAGGCTGGACGGGCATCCCTGTCCCCATCCTTTCCGTGAAGGGCGCTACCTATGATACGTGTCAGGAACTGCTGAAGCTGCACGGAAAGATCTCCCCCGAAGACTATCGGAAGATCACCGTGGCGCTTGACGCCTTCTCCGAAGGCGTGGACAAGGAAACCCTCGTCAACAAGATTTTCAACTTCCGCTCTGATCGCGTTACCCCGATGATGTTCGAGTTCAACCTCGCGGAGCAGGCTCAGAAACATCGTATGCGCATCGTCCTGCCCGAAGGGGAGGAACTGCGGATTCTGCGCGCCGCCGAGTCTCTGTGCGAGCGTGGGATTGCGGATATCATCCTGCTTGGCGATACCGACGCCATCCAGGAGAAGATCAAGAAGTTTGGCCTCAAGCTGCAGGATGCCACGATTATCCAGCCCACAGCCTCCCCGCGTTTCAATGCCTATGCCCAGCAGTATTACGAAATGCGCAAGAGCAAGGGCCTTACGTTGGAGCAGGCGCAGGAGCGTATGCAGGACTCGACCTACTTCGGCACGATGATGGTTCAGATCGGCGACGCCGACGGCATGGTTTCCGGCGCTGTGAACACCACGGCCCACACCATCCGTCCCGCCTTTGAAATCATCAAGACGAAGCCGGATACCTCCATCGTTTCGAGCGTGTTCTTCATGTGCCTCAAGGATCGCATCCTTGTGTTCGGCGACTGTGCGGTCAATCCTAATCCCACAGCCAGCCAGCTTGCGGACATCGCCATCAGCTCGGCGCATACCGCCCGTGTCTTCGGCGTCGAACCCCGCGTCGCCATGCTGTCCTACTCCACCGGTTCTTCCGGCAAGGGCGAAGCCGTGGACGAAGTCATCGAAGCGACCAAGCTTGCGCATGAACGGGCTCCCGAGCTCCTCCTTGATGGCCCCATCCAGTATGACGCGGCCATCGATCCCGAAGTGGCCCGAACGAAGGCTCCCACCAGCCCCGTCGCCGGTCACGCCTCCGTGTTCATCTTCCCGGACCTGAATACCGGGAACAATACGTATAAGGCCGTCCAGCGCGCCGCCAACGCGCTTGCCATCGGCCCCGTCCTGCAGGGCCTCAACAAGCCCGTGAACGATCTGTCCCGCGGTTGCACCGTGCCGGACATCATCAACACGGTCATGATCACGGCTATCCAGGCTCAGGCTGAAAAGGGTTTAATCACCCTTAAGTAAGGCACTCTTGGAGGATCCGGATCCACCTCTTTCGTACTGATGCCTTTTTGCGGAAGATGCCGGATCCTTCATCTTTTTATTGTCACAAGACTCTTCAACTTTTTTAATCAGCTGGTAGAACAATGAAAATTCTGGTCATCAACGCGGGTTCTTCTTCTTGTAAATACCAATTGTTCAATATGGACGACCAATCCGTTCTGTGCTCCGGTGTCGTCGAACGTATCGGGCAGCCTATGGGCAAACTGAGCCATAAGATTGCTCCCGGTAGCGACAAGGAAGAGAAAATCGTTGTCGAGCGTCCCTTCCCCACGCACGTTGAAGGGATGGAAGACGTCATTTCCTTGCTTCTGGACTCCGAAAAGGGCGTTATTCAGGACAAGTCGGAAATCTCGGCAATCGGGCACCGCGTGCTGCATGGCGGCGAAGCGATCACCGATCCCGTGCTTATCGACGAAAAGGTAAAAGAAATCATCCGCGACTGCTTCCCCCTCGGCCCGCTGCACAACCCGGCCAACCTGATGGGCATCGACGTTGCGGAAAAGCTCTTCCCCGGCGTTCCCAATGTGGGCGTTTTCGATACCGAATTCGGTATGACCCTGGCTCCCGAAGCGTATCTGTATCCCCTGCCCTACTCGTTGTACGAAGATCTGCGCATCCGCCGCTATGGCTTCCACGGCACCTCCCATAAATACATTGCGAAAGCGACGGCGGCCTTCCTCGGCAAGCCCCTCTCGGAACTGAACTCCATCACGATGCATCTCGGAAACGGCTCCTCCATGAGCGCCGTTCAGAACGGCAAGTGCATCGATACTTCGATGGGCCTGACGCCTCTTGAGGGTCTGATGATGGGTACGCGCTGCGGTTCCATCGACCCCGCCATTGTTCCCTTCATGATGGAAAAGAAGGGAATGACGCCTCAGGAAGCCGATACTGTCCTGAACAAGCAGTCCGGCCTGCTCGGCATCTGCGGCACCAGCGATATGCGCGACGTACACGCGAACATCGAAAAGGGTGACGAAAAGGCCGCCCTTGCGTTCAAGATGCTGACCCGCAGCATCAAGAAAGTGCTCGGCTCCTACTTCTTCCTGCTCGGCAACGTTGACTCCATCGTGTTCACCGCCGGTATCGGCGAAAACGATGAATTCGTCCGCGAAGCCGTCTGCGAAGGCCTTGAGCCCTTCGGCATCAAGGTGGACAAAAAGGAAAACCATACCCGTAAGCCCGGGGCCCGCGTCATCAGCACACCTGACAGCCGCATCCCCGTCCTCATCATTCCCACCAATGAAGAACTGGAGATCGCTACGACCACGATGCGCATCGTGGAAGAAAGCCAGAAGTAAGATTTTCTCCTGAAAAGACTAGAGCCGTCCTCCTCTGTATGGGAAGGACGGCTCTTTTATGTGATTCGAGCCAAGGGCAGACCTGTCTGGTCACTAATCCTTTTTCCGCTGCTGCCACTCGCTGACGAGAGTGAGGATCTCTTTGCCTTCATTTGGGGCAAACCACTGGATCCGGCTATCCGCGTTGAACCACGTCAGTTGCCGTTTCGCGTACGCCCGCGTGTTTTTGATCCACAGCTCCCGTGCGGCATCCAACGACAAGACGCCCGAAAGATACAGATGAAGTTCCCGGCATCCGATACCGGACCATCCCGGCAGCGTCCCCTCGGGGTATACAGCATACTCGGAACGGGCTTCCTCAAGCGCGCCTGCCTCAAGCATCAAGTCGATGCGGCGCGCCAACAGAGGCGTCAACGTATCAAGCGGAAGGCGCAAGCCTATACGCAGCACATCCGCATCCCTCGGGGGCGGCGTTTGGCTGTGCCACCATGAAAAGGTTTTCCCTGTGGCCTCATAGACGCAAAGGGCTCTCACAATGCGCTGCCGATCGTTCTCATGGATACGGGCGGCGTATGCCGGATCGATTTCCTTCAGTTTCCGATGCAGCACCAACGAGCCTTCGATGCGGCACGCTTCCGTAAGTCTCGTGAGGATATCATCCGGTATGGGCGGAATATCCACAATGCCGTCAAAAAAGGCCCGGAGATATAACCCCGTCCCTCCCACAAACACGGGAAATGCCGTGTGTTCGATATGCTCCAGGGCCTTTTCCCCCCAAGCCCCGGCGGAAAAACGGGCGTCCGTTTTCAAAAAACCGTAAAGGCGATGCGGGAGCACGGACTGTTCCGCCTGAGAGGGTTGAGCCGTGATGATCGGAAAAGCTTCAAAAACCTGACGAGAGTCCGCATTGATGATCTCTCCGTTGAACTGCCCGGCAAGGCGTAAAGCGATCGCGGATTTTCCAACGCCCGTAGGGCCGACAAGACAGACGACGCGTGGTTTCGTCATTTATCAGTATCCCTGTCGAGTGACGCTTCCAGTTCCTGTAAGCGCGCAAGTTCCGAGAGTTCCGGTACGGGCGGCAGCGATACGGGTTCGATCTCTCCGTGCGTGAATCCGAAGCGCTCGCGCAAGCAGCTGAGAACATGGTCAGGGACAAGCCCGCGCACATCTCCGCCCAAACTTGCGACGGTCTTGACGATAGTTGAACTGATATACAGCCAGCGGTAATCGGAAATCAGAAACAGCGTCTCAATATCCGGGCGCAGCTTGCGGTTCATGAGCGCAATCTGAAATTCATATTCAAAGTCTGAAACGGCCCGAAGCCCTCGAAGCACAGTATGGACATTCCGGCGTGCAACATACTCCACAAGCAGCCCTTGAAACGGCTCAACGGAAATATTCGGCTCCTTGGCGAAAACTTTCTCCGCCATGGCCACGCGCTCTTCGAGGGAAAACAGGGGCGATTTTCCCGTATCGGCGGCTACCGCGACGATGATGTTGTCGAACATGCGCAATCCTCGCCGGATGATGTTCGCGTGTCCGTTCGTCAGGGGATCGAACGTTCCGGGATAGATCGCTACTCGTTTGTCTTGTGCCATAAGATGATCCGGGTTTGTCCGTAATTTCGATCGATTTCCAATTCAAGTTCCTCATGGGCCGCTGCGGCGTCAAAACGCAGCAGACCTTCAATCTCGGCAAGCAAATAGCCGTCGGGTGCGAGCCAGCCGCCCTTCATAATGGCCTTGAGCGTAGGGACCAGCCGATTTTCACCATACGGCGGATCGGCAAAGATGACATCGTAAGGCTGATACGCCCTGCCCCGCAGAAAACGCAGGACATCGCTCTCCGCCACACGGCACCGATCCGACACATCCAGCGCTTCCACATTCTGGTTCAAGCATTGCACAACTTTCGGCTCGCGCTCGACAAGGCAAACCTCTTGCGCTCCCCGGCTGAGAGCTTCAAAGCTCAGGCTTCCGCTTCCGGCAAACAAATCCAGAACGCGCAAACCGCTCCATACAACGCCCCGCGAGGAAAGCATGGAAAAAATGGCTTCGCGTACCTTGGCCGTAGCCGGACGATACCCCGGCCCTTCAACCGTCTTCAGATTCCGGCCTCCAAGGGCACCGGCAATGATTCGCATGAAAACTCCAGTAGGAAACGGTCGGTTTGTCACCAACGTTGAAGTGAACGGATTCTATTCAATCAAAAACGGAGAAAAAGAGGCCCATTGCGGGCCCCTCTTCTTCACTTACAGCTGAGTCAGGACGGACAGCAATTCCTTGTTGAGCTCAAGGATACGATCCCGGATATCAACCTGTTCATCCCAAGGCCGTTCCCCAGCCTTTTCAAGGCGCGTACGGAGCTTGGAAAGCTTGCCTTCCGTTTCTTCAAGCAGCAAGTCCCAGTCCACATGCGCATAACTCTTCGGTTGGGCGGTAACGACCACTTCGGGAGTAGCTCCCGCCGCAAGAGCCATTTCTTCCAAATAGCCGGGAGCATACACTGAAAGATGGAACTGGTCTTTGATAAGGCCGGAAAGGATCTGCTGTGCTTTCTCTTCGCCATGCACCAGCACGACTTGCATACCGGGATGCGCCATTTTCCGGATCCAATCCAAAATCTGGCTCTGCCCGGCGTGCGCGGAAAACCCGCCAATCGTAAAAACTTTGGCCTTGATGGCGACATCTTCATTGAAAAGCCGGATGGAGCTTGCGCCATCGACGATCTTACGACCCGGCGTGCCGACACCCTGATACCCGACAAAGACGATGCTGGCCGTGGGACGCCATGCGTTGTGCCGGAGGTGGTGCTGGATGCGCCCGGCATTGCACATTCCGCTTGCGGAAATGATGATCGCCGGCCCTTTCATCACATTCAACGCCTGGGATTCCAAAGCGCTCAAGGTAAATTTCAGGTTGGGCAGCAATGCGGACATGTTCCCTGACAGGTCGATCTCGGGCGTGTCCAAATAGTCCTTGAATTCTTTGAAGACTTCCGTTGCGCGGATCGCCAGAGGGCTGTCAACGAATATGGGCATGTCATCCGGGAGCTTCCCCTTCTGCCGCAGCAGGTACAGGCAGTACAAAATCTCCTGTGTGCGCCCCACGGCAAAGGCGGGAATGATGACCTTGTCATGGTTATTGTAGCTGTAGGCGATGGCTTCCGCCAGTTCGTCAAATGTCGCTTCTTCGTTCTTATGATTACGATCGCCGTACGTACTCTCAATGAACAGATAATCAGCCTGGCTGGCGACGACCGGATCATGCATCAGGAGCGTGCCCGGACGCCCCAAATCCCCAGAGAAGACGACACGGGTCGTTTTGCCGTCTTCCGTTACGGTCAGCTCCAAGAAAGCGGAGCCGAGGATATGGCCGGCGTCCTTATAGGTGACGGCAATGCCCGGATGGGGTTCGAAGGTTTTGTTGTATTCCACCAAACGGAATTGATCCGGGACTTTACGGGCGTCTTCAACCGTGTACAGCGGTACGATCTCTTTGCTTTTGCCGTTTTGTCCGGTGTGCCGCTTTTGCTTCTTTTGCCTCCATTCAGCTTCCATTTCTTGAATATGCGCGCTGTCCTCAAGCATCAGCCCGGCAAGGGCCGCTGTCGGTGGCGTGCAGTAAATGGAGCCTTTGAACCCCTCATGCACAATGCGGGGCAAGAGGCCGGAATGATCGATATGAGCGTGTGTCAAAAGGATAAAATCAATATTTCCTGATTGGTAGATATCGGTATCGAAGTTACGGGCCTCGATCTCGGAGTTCCCCTGATGCATACCGCAGTCCACGGTAAAACGAATCCCGCAAGCCTCAATGAGATAGCAAGAACCGGTGACCGTCTGCGCCGCACCGAGAAAATGAACTTTCATAGAACCTCCTGATGCAGAGTAAATTCCCAAACAGGGTCCCATACTACCTGTAACCGGTATCCCATGACAAGAAAAACTATGCGCTCCCATAAGCCGGAATTATTCTCATTATACCGACATGATATGAAGAAGAAAAATTACGCGCCCTCATCGCGCACACGGTTTCTCTTGGAGCGCTTGCGCCATTATGCACACCGGGCTATAGTCCCTTTCATACCTCAAAAGGAGCTATCTATGAGCCAATCCCCGATAGACATGCTATCTATCCGTGAATCATGGCGAATGTTTAGGATTCTCGCTGAAATTGTCGATGGGTTCGAAACGCTCAGCGATCTTGGTCCTTGCGTGTCCATTTTCGGTTCCGCCCGGGTCAAGCCCGAGAACCCGTTGTATGCCGAGGGCGAGACCATCGCCAAGTTGCTGGTCGAGTCGGGTTATGGCGTCATCACCGGCGGCGGTCCCGGCCTCATGGAAGCGGGCAACAAGGGAGCCACCGAGGCCGGAGGAACGTCCGTCGGCCTGCATATCCAGCTTCCCCACGAACAAGAATGCAATAAGTATGTAAAAATACGCAGTGATTACCGCTACTTCTTCCTGCGCAAGCTCATGTTTGTAAAGTATGCGCTCGCGTATGTCGTCATGCCCGGCGGCATGGGCACCATTGACGAACTCTCCGAAGCGTTTGTGCTCGCGCAAACCAAACGTATCCGTCCGCTTCCCATTATCCTGTACCAGAGTACCTTCTGGAACGGCTTCCTCGACTGGGTCCGCAGCACAATGGTTTCCGGGGGCTACATCAGGGCTTCCGAGGTGGACGATCTCGTCACGGTCTGCGATACGCCCGAACAGGTCGTTCAGCAGATTCGCAGGCGGGTCATCCTGTAATGACGCCATCTAAGAGGCCGCCCTCCGGATCGGAGTATCCTTGGGCGGCCTTTTCCGAGACAGTCTGCGACCCCCGCGCCTATACGGCATGGGGCCCCGTCCCTCCCCCTCCTTCCGGCTGGTCGTGGGAGGGGTTGATGCTCCAAGCGATTGCGAAAGCACGGCAAGCGCCCCAGCAAGGAGAAGTCCCCGTAGGGGCGCTTATCGTCGATCCGGCGGGGACGATCCTCGCCGCCGAGCACAATCAGCCCATTACCCTGTCCGATCCGTCAGCCCATGCCGAAATCATGGCCATGCGTTCAGCCGGAACCGTTTTGGGCAATTACCGCCTCGAAGGCTGCATTCTCGTCGTTACGCTTGAACCTTGTCTGATGTGCACGGGCGCCATCGTTCATGCCCGCCTTGCCGGTGTCGTCTATGGGGCTGCGGACAACAAAGCCGGAGCTGTGGAATCGTGCTTCAACGGGCTGAATCTGCCTTTCCACAACCATCGTGTATGGCATATGGGCGGTATCGCCGCACCGGAATGTGCATCCTTACTGCAAAGTTTTTTTCAAAAAAGCAGATAACGCCGTTTCTTTATTCCCATTAAGTTTTTTTGACAGATTGTATATCACCCTCTCTTCTGATTTGCCTTTCTCATGGACAAACGGCGTTTATCGCGCTAATTTCAAAGGAGGAGGAATACGTATGAATCCTACTCTCAATATTCTCGGCATCTCCGGAAGCCTGCGCGCCCAGTCCCGCAATACGGGGCTCCTTCGGTTCGCCAAGCAATGCCTTCCCCCCACGGTGAACTTCCACATCGCCGATCTCGCCGATGTTCCTTTTTACAATGCCGATCGTTGTGATTCCAAACCTGAACCAGTACAAACGCTGATCCGGCAGGTGACCGAAGCCGATGCCCTCGTGCTGGCTTGTCCCGAGTACAACTACTCCATCGCCCCGGCCCTGAAAAACGCTCTTGACTGGGTATCACGCGAACCGGACTGTGCGCCTTTCAACGGAAAACCGGTAGCCATCATGGGAGCCGGCGGCGGCATGGGGACATCGCGCGCGCAGTATCATTTGCGGCAGGTCTGCGTTTATTTGAACCTCCGCCCAGTGAACAAACCGGAAGTCTTTTCCAACGCCTTCTCCGCCTCTTTCAACGAATCTGGAGATCTCATTGATCCCTCCTTGCAGCAGCAAGTCACGGCGCTCATGAACGCCCTGCTCGCTTGGCATAGCCAGCTCACCAAGTAATGCCGCCGCAACAGTAACAAAAAAGGCACCCGGATGAGGTGCCTTTTTCTTTTTCTGTCAAAGAGAACTGGCTATTTCATTGCCCTAAAGGGAGAAATCGCACGCAACTGCTCAATGATGGGCGGCAGATTTTCAAGGACGTAATCGATTTCAGTGTCCGTTGTATACCGGGACAGCGAGAAACGGATGGAGCCATGCGCGAAGGTGAAGGGAACGCCCATAGCACGCAGCACATGCGAAGGTTCCAAACTGCCGGAAGTGCAGGCCGAACCGGAGCTAGCACAGATGCCGAGCTGATCCATGAGCAACAGGATCGCCTCGCCCTCAACATACTGAAACGCGATATTGGACGTATTCGGCAGACGGTTCTCCACATCTCCATTCACGATGGCATCGGGAATAGCCGCCAAAAGGCCTTTTTCCAGCTTATCGCGGAGGGCGGGCACTCTCGTGTTTTCATCCGTCATGTGGTTCATGGCCAATTCACATGCGGCACCGAGGCCTACGATGTACGGCGCGTTTTCCGTGCCGGCGCGACGCCCCCTTTCCTGATGCCCGCCGCGAAGAAACGGGATGAACCGCGTTCCCTTGCGGACATACAGCACTCCGATCCCCTTGGGGGCGTGGAGCTTGTGCCCGGAAAGCGCCAAAAAGTCCACCGGCATCTTGGCCAGATCAATAGGAAGCTTGCCAGCGGCCTGTACGGCGTCGGTATGGAACAGGATACCCCGCTCCTTCACCATTTCAGCGATCTTCTGAATCGGAAAAACAGTACCGGTCTCATTGTTGGCGAACATGATGGAGACAATGGCCGTATCTTTGCGCATAGCGTCCGACAGTTCGTCCAGATCCAGGCGCCCTTTGGAGTCCACGCCCAGATACGTCAGCTCATACCCCTTCTGCTCCAGATGCTGCCCGAGGGCGATAAGCGCCGAATGCTCAACACGGGTCGTGATGACATGCTTTTTTTCAGGCTGCGCCTGCAAAGCGGACATCACGGCAGTGGAATCGCTTTCCGTGCCGCAAGAGGTGAACACGATCTCTTCAGGCTGCGCACCAAGCATCGCCGCAACCTTTTCCCGTGCATCCTGAATGCTCTTGCCCACCTGCCCGCCGAACGTGTGCATACTCGAGGCATTACCATATTTTTCCGTAAAAAACGGAATCATGCTTTCAAAAACTTCCGGCGCTACGCTGGTCGTGGCGTTGTTATCGAGATAGATGACGCTCATGCCTTCACCTCTTCAACCACAATTTCCGGTTCCACCTGTTCACGGAGGATCTTCTCAACCAGATCCTTCAGCGTCACCGTGCGGGAACTGCAGTTCGAGCACAGGCCGCGCAAAGCGACGACGACCCGATGGCCATCGACATCCACCAATTCGATATCACCGCCATCCGCAGCGAGACGCGGACGGACTTCATCCTGGAGGACCTGCATGACCTTTTGCATACGCTGCACATTGGTCATTATGGACTTTGGAGCGGGATTAAATTCCTTCAGCTTCGGCTTCCCCAATTCCTCATCAAGAATATCCTGAATGGTATCAAGGCATTCTCCGCAACCACCGCCAGCCTTGGTGTAGTTTGTAACCTCTTCCACCGTCTTGAGGTTGTTTTCCTCAATGGCACGGCGAATCTGAACATCGGTCACACCAAAACACTTGCAGACCAGTTTGCCTTCATGCTCATGCTGCTTCTCGGCGGGTTCGCCGCGCCAGTTACGCAGAGCCGCCTCCAAGGCTTCCTGTCCCATAACGGAGCAATGCATCTTTTCACGGGGCAATCCACCAAGGTATGTCGCAATATCCTTATTGGTCACCTTGGCCGCTTCTTCCACCGTCTTGCCCTTGATCATTTCAGTCAACGCAGAGCTCGACGCAATAGCGCTGGCACAGCCGAACGTCTGGAAGGAGGCATCTTCGATGATGCCTTTGTCGTTGATCTTCAAGAAAAGCTTTAAGGCATCGCCGCAAGCAAGGCTTCCCACCTCGCCAATGGCGTTGGCATCAGCAAGTTCACCCGCATTACGCGGCTTCAGGAAATGCTCCCGAACGGTATCCGTGTATTCCCACATATGCTGTCCTCCAAAAAAGCTGGTCACCAATCCGGGGTGCAACCGGAGTCACGCCCGGAGAGCATAACGATTCGTTAAGGGACTTCTCCCGACAGAATACCATATAAGCCCTAACCTCCATAATGGAAGGGGGAGCAAGGTATTTTCTTGTCATCCGTTCTACTCGGAAATCTATGCACCGCTTCACTGGGCAGGTCAAGCTGACATCACATGGGGATATGCATCCGTATCCAGTTATCGTATATGGATATTATTAAAACACCCCCTCTATCCGTTTTAAAGAATAAGCTTTCCAAAGTCACAGGAGCGGACGTTCCCTTCACAAAAAGGCCGTGAATCTTAGGGAGGAATCACGGCCAGCAAACCTTGCTTTTCTGGCGTAGCCTTACTCAATGCGCAGGAGCATCTTGCCCGGCTTGCCGCCGCGCGCAATGATGTCCCCATGTGCCTGAGCCGCCTTTTCAAGGGGCAGTATGTCGCCAAGAACAGGACGCAAGGCACCGCTCCGCAACGCGGCCGCAACCGCAGCTTCCGCCATGCGCGCCTCTTCCGGGGCGCTATGCCAGATGGCCATCCCCATCACCACGGATTCCTTGGCCATGAGCAGACGAGGCGTCATTTCAAGGCTGCCCCGGCTGCCTATGACGACAATACGCCCATGCTTGGCTATCATCCGCATGTCATTTTCCAGATTCTTATCCGCAAGCATTTCGAGAATCACATCCGGCCCCACTCCATCCGTAAGCGCGGCCAGCGTATCCAGATAGCCCGGTTGCGTGTGATCCAATACGATATGCGCTCCGATGCTGCGGACAAGTTCCATAGAGGCAGGGCTCCCTGCGGTACCGATTACGAACGCTCCACATGCACGCGCCAGCTGTACGGCGACGGTCCCCACACCTCCGCTCGCGCCGTGTATGAGGATGCGTTCTGCGGGCTTAAGGCCTGCACATTGAAAAAGAGCCCTATACGCGGCCATACCGGGAAATCCCACCGCCGCACCTTGCTCAAGCGTAACGGCATCGGGCAGGAGATGAACAGCCTCCGCATCACAGACAACCTTCTCAGCATAAGTCCCCGTATTGCGTCGCGCCGTAAGAGCCGTCACAAAAACCCTATCACCGGGTTTACTGCCTTGCACCCCCTCGCCCACCTTGTCCACAACTCCCGCGCCATCAAACCCGGGGGTATAGGGCAATGTGGGTTTGAAGAAGGCATACTGGCCCGTTCTGATATAGGCTTCGGCAGGATTGACCCCCGCCGCATACAGCCGAACACGGATCTGCTCATGTTCCGGTTCTGGTTCCGGAATGTCCGTAAGGCGCAAAACCTCCGGGCCGCCAAATGCCGTCATGACAATAGCGCGCATAACGATACTCCCTCAGTCTGTAAGCTACATGGGCATTTCCGTCGCCCCAATCATTGTTACCTGAAGCCCTTACCTCTGAGGCTTCTTTATTAAGATGCCTCCTGTTGCAAGTATATGATTTCCCAAGAAGCACACTATGGAGATAGGGCTATCCTTCATATTCAAAAATCCCAATCATACTTCTCACGCCATTGCTGCCCAGCGCCACATGGCATGGGACACATTGTTCATGAGAAGCCCATCTTAGACCTTGCGATTCAGATACCTCGCTGTTATTTTAGGGTAACCTTCAACCGTAGATATGTATTTTCTATGGCGGGCCACCACAGCAGCGTGACGAAGAGCCCAACGGCGAACGTCTTGCACTCATGATGGCGGCCCATTGCGATGAGGCTGATTACAACAGGAGCACAGCATGGCAAGTACGGAATCCGGTCGTCAGATGTACCCTTCGTTTAAAGAAGCCCACGAGGCCTTTGTGGCGGAATACACCGCCTTGTATCAGGGATTTCCCAAATATCTCGAAGATCTTGTGATCGGTTTCGGCTGGGGGGAAGACGCTGCGGGGCAACGGTGGTTCATTATTTCGGCCAATCCGCAAGGTTTGCAACACTTGACCTATCCTGAACTCGTGAGCTGGGATTTCGAAAGCTTTACCGACATCCCGGAGCTTATCCAGCACGCGCATCTGGATAACATCAGCTTCTAAGTCGCCTATGCTGCATATTCCGACGCAATACGATGCATAGCAAAAGGCCCGCCAAAAGCGGGCCTTTTTAAGTATCAGGCAACGGCGCATCAAGCGCGCTTGTAAACCGTATTACCGCCCACAATAGTTTCTTCCACCATGATGTCCTTCAACTTGACCGGATCCACCTTGGTGGGGTCCTTGTCCAAGATAACCATATCCGCCAGCTTGCCCTTTTCCAGAGAACCGATCTTATCCTCGAGCCGCTGCATATAGGCACCGTTAATGGTTACGCCGCGCAGGGCTTCCATAACGTCGATGCGCTGATCAGGGCCAAGAACCTTACCCGAGGACGTGAGACGATTGACTGCCGAAAAGACGTCCATAAGCGGACTGATGGGCGTCACGGGCGTATCGTTATGCAAGGCGAAGGTAATCTTATGATCCAGTGCCGCCTTCAACGGGCTGATATGGGCCGCACGCTCGGGACCGGCCACCATGTCGCGGTGGATGTCGCCCCAGAACCATGTGTGGGTCACGAAATAGGAAGGCACAAAGCCCTTTTCGGCAATGGCCACCACCTGATCAGGACGACAGAACTGGCAGTGATTGAGAATATGGCGATGGTCCTTACGCGGATTCTTTTCCAAAGCGGCGCTATACGCGTCAATCATGTCCTGAATGGCTTGGTCGCCATTGGTATGTGTGGTGATCTGCCAGCCCGCATCGTGGAGTTTCTGGACCAGCGCAAACAATTCTTCCTGCGAATTGAATACCGGAAAACCGCGAAAATCTGCCGGTTTACCGGGCAACTGCTTGAAGTAGGGCTTGGAGAACCATGCCGTATAGCCCTGCGGGCTACCATCGGCAAAAAGCTTGGCCGGCCCAAGGAACACCTTGCCGGCCTTATCCAGCTGCGCACCCTGCCTCTTTTCGCCATAGCTTTCTATCAACTTGGCATTGCGGCCGTTGGGCCAGATGACCACACGGATGCCCAGATCGCCGTTTTCGCTGGCCTTGAGGAAAAAGTCATCCACTGTGGGGCTGCCGCCATTGTTGGCCGTCGTAATCCCCGCAGCGGCGTAGATCATATTGTCACGACGCACGGCCTCTTCATATTGTGCGGCCGTAGGCTTGGGACGGATGGCTGAAACAGGCGCTTGGGCCGCCGGACCTTCCAACACCCCATCCAGCTTTCCGTCCGGACCGCGACGGAATTTACCGCCTTCAGGATTCGGCGTCTCTTCCGTAATGCCGGCCAACTCCAGAGCTTTGCTGTTCGCCACACCTAAATGGCCGGACACATGCTTCACAAAAATGGGGTGCTCGGTGGACACCGCATCCAGATCGGCACGGGTTGGATGCCGTTGTTCTTTAATCGCTAAATCGTTATAGTTATAACCGACGATCCATTCACCCTTTTTCGTCTGGGCTGCACGTTCCTTCAGCAGGTTCTGCATATCCGCAATCGACTCAGCACGCCCAAGAGGAGGCACGTTGAGATTGACCATCGTCAACTCATTGAAAGCCCCTGATGGGAAGTGGCTGTGCCCGTCGATCATGCCGGGGATAAGCGCTTTGCCCTTAAGATCCACTACGGTGGCGCCCGAACCCGCAGCGGCCATAACCTCGGCCTTCTTGCCCACGGCCAGAATCGTTTCACCTTTCACCGCGATGGCTTCTGCGATGTCGTTGTTCTTGTTCATGGTGAAAATGGGGCCGCCCACATAAACACGCACCGAATCCTTGGCAAAAGCTGTCAATGCCGGTGAAACCATGAGAGAAAACGAAACAGCAGCCGCACCTTTTAGAAACGTTCTACGGATCATGGATACCTCACAGGGGGGTAAAAAAGGGGGTAAAAAAGGAGGGGAGAAGGGAACCCTGCCATGTTTTGACCCTACTTGCTCTTTTTTTCACTGTCAATGCATTTCTGCATTACAATTTCAGTTACGCATATGTTATAGTTAATGACTATCTGAATTATAATCTCTTTCGCTTTATTGGCGCCGTGTTTCACTCCTGTCTTCTATTGAGATACCTCAAGAAAAGAGAAATGAACGCAGGTAACGTTACTTTTTTCTCAATATCTACAGCATAATTATTTATCAAAAAGGGATAACATATAGGGATAACATATAATGAAAGTCCCACCATGTTGGAGCTCAATGTTCTACACCGCACAGCCGCACAAAGTCGGGGATGCAAAGCTGTTACGGTTACCCATTTGGCATTCCCTTGAGACTCTGAACTTTTCTATGCCCGTTAACGACGGATGAGCTGGATCAAGCCTGTTCAAGCACCTCAAGAGGAAGGTTAGGCACATGCTGAGCCTCTGGAGGGCCTCAGTTGTGTCCCTACAGAATTTCTATTTTTACATTTACAAGTAAAATAAAAATGTCATGAGTAAAAAATTGCAGAAATGGTTTATGCATGTGGACATGGACGCATTTTACGCTTCCATTGAGCAGAAAGACCATCCTGAACTGCGCGGCAAACCGGTCATCGTTGGCGGAGGCGGTCCCAGGGGAGTCGTCAGTGCGGCTTCCTACGAAATCCGGAAGTTCGGCGTCCATTCCGCAATGCCCATAGCACAGGCATTGCAGCTCTGCCCTCATGCTATCCTCGTTCCCGTGCGTATGGCACGCTATGCCGAGGTTTCCCGAACCGTCATTGATGTCTTGCGCTCGTATTCCCCCCGAGTCGAAAAAGCGTCCGTCGATGAAGCCTATCTTGACGCGACGGGGCTGGAACGGCTCTTTGGCCCTGTGGAAGACATGGCCCGGCGCATCAAACGCGAAGTGAAGGAAGTAACCGGAGGATTGACCTGTTCCATCGGGCTGGCCCCCGTCAAGTTTCTTGCCAAGATAGCTTCCGATCTGAACAAACCTGATGGGCTCAGCATCCTTTACCCAGATAAACTGCCCGCCTTCCTTCAGTCGCTTCCAGTGGAACAAATACCGGGTGTGGGAAAAACAATGGTCAGAGAGCTCCAAAGTCTTGCCATCCGCACTGCAGGCGATGTCCCCCGTTATCCCAAAGTGTTTTGGGAGCGCCGTTTTGGAAAAGCCGGCATAACCCTCTACGAACGGGCACAAGGTATTGACCCTCGCGAAGTGGAACCCTATACGCCTCCCAAATCAGAAAGCGCCGAAACGACGTTTGACATCGACACCCGCGATATAGGCTTCCTCAAGAGCTGGCTTTTCCGCCATGCGGATCGGATAGGGCGCACCTTACGGAAACAAAAGCTTCAGGGCCGCGTGATCACGCTCAAAATCAAATATGCAGATTTTCGGCTCATGACCCGCAGGGTCACGCTTGATGCCCCGACCAGCGCTACGGAAACCATTTATGAAACAGCGTGTGATCTGCTCGATCACATGCGTCTTGAGGAGAAAATCCGGCTCATCGGTGTAGGCGTCTCCGGTTTCGACAGCCCGCCGCACCAATTGCGGCTCCCTACCATCGGAAAGGACAGTCAATCCAACGAAGAACGCCGCACCAAGCTGGACAAGGTCATGGACGAGCTTCAAGACAAGTTCGGCCAAACATCAGTCGTACGCGGGCGCCTCTTCCAGCAGGCGGCACAGCCCAAAAAATGGACCTGATCCTTTCCCTTCTGCGGGAAAGCCCCCTATCCCTCTTCCTTTCTCTTCGGCGCACTGCTATACTCTTCCGCCATGAACATCATTATTATGAATAATAGGGCCAGTTTTCTGGTCAGCTTTTGGAGTGTGCTCATCTCCCGCCTACAGGAAGAAGGGCATCAGGTAACGTGCCTCGTCCCTGCGGGTGATTCCGAAGCCGAAGCCACCCTCAAGGGGTTTGGGGCGAGTATCCGCAACTATCCTTTGGACAACAAGGGGCTGAATCCAGTCCATGATTTAAAAACTTGCCTTGCCCTGTACAGGATCTTCCGTGAGGAACGCGCCGATATCCTGTATGCGTCCACCATCAAGTCGGTCATTTACGGTATTCCGATGGCAGCTTTGGCGGGCATCCGATCCCGCTACGCCATGATTACGGGGCTCGGGTATATGTTTGAAGCCAACACCCCAGTAAAAAAGATGCTCACGTATCTGGCCTCCTCCCTCTATCGTATTTCGCTTTCTTTTAGCGATGCCGTGTTCTTTCAGAATACGGACGATGTCCAGACGTTTCGGGATTGGCATTGCCTGCCGCGCGGTGCCCATGTCGTCATGACCAAAGGTACGGGAGTGGACACGGACAAGTTTGCCGTGGCACCTCTTCCCGAAGCCCCCCTTACATTCCTTCTTGTGGGAAGGCTTCTTGAAGCCAAGGGATTGTATGAATATGCGGAAGCGGCCCGTCTGGTAAAGAAACGGTATCCCAATGCCCGTTTCCAGCTCCTGGGTGCTCCCGAAAGCTCCAGGGGCGGAGTCCCTCTTGAAACGGTCAAGGGATGGGAACGGGAAGGTATTATCGAATACCTCGGCGTCACGCGTGATGTGCGCCCCTATGTCGGGCAGGCGAATGTTGTCGTTCTCCCCTCCTGGCGGGAGGGCTTGCCGTGTTCGCTCATGGAAGCCATGAGCATGGGACGTCCCATCGTGGCAACCGATGTTCCCGGATGCCGGGATGTGGTCGTCGACGGGAAGAATGGTTTTCTCGTGCCTGTACGGACCCCCGAGGCCTTGGCAAAGGCGTTGAAGTCGTTTTTGGAGGATAGCACTCTGACGGCCCGTATGGGGAAGGAAGGAAGGTTCATTGCGGAAACAGAACTGGATGCCCGCAAGGCTGCCGATCTTATCCTCAGCGTCATGAAGTTGGTTTCGTAACGAGGATTCACTGGAGGTTTCCCTTGCTTATCAGCGGTTATCGCAAAGGGCTGTTTAAAGTTCTGGATGCCGTCTGCATCCTTGCGGCGCTCAGCATTACCGGGTGGTTTATGCTGCCTGCGGATCTTTCCGTTCTGGACGACTACACAGGGGCGTCCCTGTTTACCGTCGTCTCCTATCTTTTCTTCTTTTACGTGCTGGATGCCTATAACGTCGGGGCTGAAGATTTCAAGGACACCACAGGCCGGGTCCTCATAGCCTTCTTCCTTGGCGCCATCGCTTCCGCCTCCGCATTTTATGCGTTCCAGCACTGGCGTTTCGATCGCAGGACACTGCTGCTGCTCTTCAGCTTGTGCCTTTTGTTCTGCCTTGGCTGGCGTGCGCTCTATTACAAGCACATCGGCCGCTTTGTGCATAAAGCCAGAATCCTGCTCATCGGGACCGACCGTGCCGGGAAGGTACGCCAGACCATTTCCGAATCCCTGACCGACGCCGACATCGTCGGTTATGTGGGCGACTGCGATAACGACAGGGAAATCCCCTATCTTGGCACCCCCATGCAAGTTGAGGAAATCGCCAAACAGCAGAACGTCACCATGATTGTCTTGCTGCCCGACGCCCCCATCGACGAAGACATCGCTACCGAACTGCTACATGCCAAACTGCACGGGCAGATGATCGTCGATGTCCGCTCCTTCTGCGAACATATGGTGCACCGGCTCCCCGTCTCACAGATCAGCTCCGAATGGTTGCTCACGGAAGAAGGCTTTTCGCTCAATACCCGAGGTTCCCTGCGCCGCCTCAAGCGGGCTTTCGACCTGTTCGCCACGCTCGGCCTGCTGATCTGCACATCGCCCATCATGCTTCTCACCGCCATTGCCATCCGTGTGGAATCTCCCGGCCCCGTCATTTACCGGCAGCGTCGCGTGGGCCTGTTCGGGCAGGATTTCACCGTCTACAAATTCCGCTCCATGCGTACCGACGCCGAGAAAAACGGTGCTGTCTGGGCCATGAAATCCGACCCGCGCGTCACCAAGGTGGGGAAAATCATCCGCAAGACCCGCATCGACGAATTGCCCCAGTTGTGGAACGTGCTCAAAGGGGAAATGAGCCTCATCGGACCTCGCCCGGAACGCCCTGAATTCGTCAAGGAACTGGAGAAGGAAATCCCCTTCTACAGCCTGCGCCACGCGGTCAAGCCCGGCGTCACCGGCTGGGCTCAGGTGTGTTACCCTTACGGCTCCTCCGTCGAGGATTCCCGCCGCAAGCTGGAGTATGACCTGTACTACGCCAAAAACATGTCCATCCTGCTGGACGTCCGGATCATCCTCAAGACCATCGGCGTGGTGCTCTTCCCCAAGGGCGCGCGCTAGCCCTTCCCCTTCTCTCGTCAGGGAAAAGGCATACCGGAAAAAACGGTATGCCTTTTTTGTTTTCTCGGCACATTCTAACGCCTCAACGCCTCCAATCCCGCATTTATCATAGGGATACAGCTATCATGCGGTTGACGGACATCCCCGAAAAGGCTTCAGTGTGAAACAGGTACGGCAGAAAAGGAAGCCGTCCGTGCGGATGTGTCTTTTGCCAAGGACCCGTCTTGAACACAACGCTGACCAAAAGAAGGATGTATCCATGTTCAACCCAGAGGAAACCCAGTACGAAGTGCTGCGCCGCAGAGGCATCTGTCGACGTGATTTCCTGAAATTCTGCTCTATGGCGGCGGTTGCCTTGGGTCTTGGCCCAATGGGCCACCTCGAAATCGCCCACGCTATGGAAACCAAACCCTATCTGCCCGTTCTCTGGATCAACGGCCTTTCGTGCTCCTGCTGCACGGAATCCTTTATCCGTTCGGCGCACCCTTTGGCTTCCGACATCATCCTTTCCATGATCGCGCTGGACTATCAGGACACCATCATGGCGGCTGCGGGCGATCAGGCTATGGAATGTTTCGAAGAAGCCATCAGCACCTACAAGGGACGCTATATCCTCGCGGTGGAAGGCAATCCGCCTCTTGGCGAAGAAGGCATGTACTGCATCGACGGAGGGCGTCCCTTCATGGACAAACTCCAGCGCGGAGCCGCCGGAGCCAAGGCCATCGTCGCGTGGGGGACCTGCGCCTCATGGGGATGCGTGCAGGCTGCCCGCCCCAATCCGACTCAGGCGACCCCTATCCACAAAGTCATTCACGACAAGCCGATCATCAAGGTCCCGGGCTGCCCCGCCATCCCGGACGTTATGAGCAACATCGTCGCCTACATCCTGACCTATGATCAAATCCCCAAACTCGACTCTCAGGGACGCCCAGAGGTCTTTTACGGCAAACGCGTGCACGACCAATGCGTACGCCGCGCCCACTTCGACGCGGGACAGTTTGTGGAGTCTTGGGACGACGCCGCGGCGAGCCTC
>ERZ779890.1305-NODE-1305-length-25878-cov-4.762537_pt1 | contig 25878 bp, 18 predicted proteins | sample MGYA00511553_ERZ779890 | MGnify/ENA primary metagenome ERZ779890 (study PRJEB29588, sample SAMEA2152064) | human gut metagenome | biome: human gut; feature: human-associated habitat; material: faeces | place: Denmark | collected 2008/2010 ... | reverse complement strand
GTGCGCATGCACGGACACAAAATACACATACAATATGCATAAAACCGTCAAGAATAAAATGTTTAAATTGACGAAATGACAAAAAGCTATTGCATTTCTGACCATACGGGGGTATATTAAAGCTACGAAAACGATTAAGTAATGCATGAAAGGAATGAATCTATGGTATCTATGAAAGATGTTGCTGTAGAATGTGGGGTTTCAATTGCTACAGTAAGTAAAGCTCTCAATGACCATAGTGACATCAGTGAAGAGACACGCAGGAAAGTTAAAGAGGCAGCTAACAGACTTGGATATTATCCGAATTCAGCAGCCAGAGCACTTAAGACGAACCGTTCATATAACATAGGAGTTCTTCTTAATAATGGTCTTGCACATGAGTATTTTGCCGAGGTTCTTGAGAGTTTTAAGAATGAAGCAGAGAAGAAGGGGTATGATATTACATTTGTAAGCAATCACTCTAAGAAGATGACTTTCTACGAACACTGTTTATACAGGAATTTTGATGGCGTGCTTGTAGCTTGTGAGGATTTCAGCAATCCTGAAATCTATGAAATGGTTAACGGGAGATTACCAGTTGTGACCATCGACTACATTTTCAATGGCAGTACATCGGTCAATTCTAACAACGTGAAAGGGATGAGTGAATTAGTACGTTACGCGTACAGCAGGGGACACAGAAAGATAGCTTATATTTATGGAAACGTTGAATCAGAGGTTACGAAAGAACGTCTGGCAGCCTTTTATAAGACAATGGGTGAATTAGGGGTAGAAGTTCCAGATGAATACATTAAAGAATCAACCTATCTTGATTCGATAAAAGCTGAGAAGCTTACATATGAGCTGTTAAAATTAAAGGAACCGCCAACATGTATTTTTTATCCAGATGATTTATCTGTTGTTGGGGGCAAGAATGCTATTAAGAATATGAAATTGCATAGTCCGAAGAATGTGTCTGTTGCAGGTTACGATGGAACAAGATTCTCGCAGATGTTAAATCCTAAGATTACAACAATTCGTCAGAACACCAGGGAGATCGGCAAGATTGCCGCAGATGAGCTTATAAGTGCTATAGAGAATCCCAGGGCAACGATAGTAAAGAGGGTTGTTGTAGATGCGGAACTAATCGAAGGGGAAACAATTAAAAAGATAGGAAACTAAAGGTGTCGTCTAAGATTTATGGAGGGTTTTTTATGAAAAAGAGATTATTAAGTCTGGCACTTGGCACAATGATGGTGCTTTCCACATTAGCAGGTTGTGGATCAAAGGATGGTGGTTCGGCAGCAGTTAATACTAAGCCTGAGGAACAGGGTAAGGTACTTAACATTTACTGCTGGAACGAAGAGTTTAAGAGCAGATTTGAAGGATATTATAAGAATGTTCCTTCAGATGTTAAGGTAAATTGGGTAATTACTCCTAACGAAAACAACGCTTATCAGAATGCTCTTGATGCTGCATTATTAAAGCAGAAGGATGCAGCAGCAGATGATAAGATTGATATGTTCCTTATCGAAGCTGATTATGCTTTAAAGTATGTTAACAGTGATTACACACTTGATGTAAAAGATGTAGGCCTTACAGATGATGACCTTAAGGACATGTATCAGTACACAAAGGATATCGCAACTGACAGCAAAGGAAAACTTAAGGCTACAACATGGCAGGCAACTCCAGGACTCTTTGCTTACAGACGTTCTATTGCTAAGGATGTTCTTGGAACAGATGATCCGGATAAGGTTCAGGAAGCACTTTCAACTTGGGATAAGTTTGATAAGGTAGCTGAACAGGCTGCTGCTAAGGGCTACAAGATGCTTTCAGGTTATGATGATTCATACAGAGTATTCTCTAACAATGTATCAGCTCCTTGGGTTGATTCTAATAACAAGATTGTTATTGATGATAACATTATGAAGTGGGTTGATCAGACTAAGAAATATACAGATAAGGGCTATAATAATAAGTCATCTCTTTGGGATTCAACATGGGCAGCAGATCAGGGACCTTCTGGTAAGGTATTCGGATTCTTCTACTCAACATGGGGAATTAACTTTACACTTTTAGGTAACTCGCTTGCTACTCCTGTTAAGGAAGGTGGTAAGGAAGAAGTTGGTAACGGTATCTACGGCGACTATGCAGTATGTGAAGGTCCACAGAGCTACTACTGGGGTGGTACATGGATCTGTGCAGCAGCAGGAACAGATAACGCTAACCTTGTAAAAGATGTTATGAAGACACTTTGCTGTGATAAGGCTACAATGAAGAAGATTACAGAAGATACTCAGGATTACACTAATACAACATCAGGTATGAATGAAATCGCTAGCAGTAACTTCAAGTCAGATTTCCTTGGCGGTCAGAATCATATCAAGTTATTTGCTAAGTCAGCTCCTAAGATCAGCATGAAGAATATTTCTTCTTATGACCAGGGTCTTAACGAAGAATTCCAGAAGGCTATGAAGGATTACTTCGATGGCAATGTAACTAAGGATAAGGCTCTTGATAACTTCTATAAAGCAGCTATTGAGAAATATCCAAACCTTTCAAAGTAATTAGTAATTGCTAGTCATTAAGGCACAGTCATTATAATAAGTATGTTATATGGCTGTGCCTTTTTATATGGCAGGAATGGAGATATGTATGAATAAAAAGAAGAAAAAGTTTGTAAGCTATGCAAAATGGGGATACATATTTCTTATACCGTTCTTTGCAGTATATATTGTGTTTTCATTAATACCACTGATATCTACATTTTATAATAGTTTTTTTGAGAACTATATGGTTGGACTTATGCAGGTCGGACCTAAGTTCGTTGGATTTGACAATTACAAGGCCATACTGTTTAACGGTGATACATTGCTCTATCTGAAGAATACAATGATAATGTGGCTGATGGGATTTATTCCACAGATTCTTATATCATTGCTTCTGGCGTCATGGTTTACAGATCTTAGATTAAGATTAAAATGTACAGGATTTTTCAAAACTATAATCTATATGCCTAATTTGATTATGGCATCTGCATTTGCCATGTTATTCTACGCAATATTTGCAGATCAGGGACCAATCAATAACATGCTTAACAGTATGGGATTGCCTACATATAGATTCCTTGCAGAGGTAGCAGGAGCAAGAGGATTGATTGCTCTTATGAACTTCCTTATGTGGTTTGGTAATACAACAATAATTCTTATGGCTGCCATCATGGGCGTTGACCCTTGCCTTTTTGAAGCAGCAAGAATTGATGGTGCTAATTCAAGACAGATATTTGGAAAGATTACACTTCCGCTTATTAAGCCTATTCTGGCATACACACTTATTACATCACTGATTGGTGGAATCCAGATGTTCGATGTTCCTCAGATTCTTACTAATGGTAATGGTAATCCGGATAGAACAAGTATGACGGTTATCATGTATCTTAATAAGCATCTTTATAGTAAGAATTATGGTATGGCAGGTGCACTTTCAGTTATTCTGTTTATTGTAACAGCAGTACTTAGTATATTTGTATTTAATTATATAACTAAGGATATGGAAGCGGCAGGAATAAGAAAAGCTAAGAAGAAAAAAGCAAAGGAGGCGAAGTAATATGAGTAATTCAGGTAAAGCCTCTGCAAGTGCCGATATTAAAGGCACTAATGCTGGAGTGAAAGACAGGATAATACTTACAACGGAGAGAGTGTTATGTTATATCGTGCTTATTCTTATAACATTCTTGTGCCTTTTCTCGTTCTATGTACTTATTATTAATACAACAAGATCACACCCTGATATCCAGAAGGGATTCTCATTCCTTCCGGGAAAGTCATTTATAGTCAACATGAAGAATGTTCTTGCTAATGAGAATATTCCTGTTGTCAGAGGTATGTTTAACAGCTTGTTTGTTGCAGCATGTTCAGCGGTTCTGTCAGTGTATTTCTCAGCACTTACAGCATTTGCTATTCATGCATATAACTTTAAGTTAAAGAAGTTTGCATTTACATTCATTCTTCTTGTAATGATGGTGCCAACACAGGTATCAGCACTTGGATTTGTTAAGATGATGGGAGACTGGAATCTTCTCAATTCTTACATACCACTTATTGTTCCTTCGGTCGCAGCGCCTGTTGTATTCTTCTTTATTAAGCAGTATATGGACAGTGTGCTTCCAATGGAACTTATTGAGGCAGCGAGAATTGATGGCGCAAGAGAGTTCAGAATATTTAACCAGATTGTTCTGCCTCTTATGAAGCCAGCTCTGGCTGTTCAGTTGATATTTACTTTCGTATCATCATGGAATAATTATTTTATACCTTCACTTCTTATTAACAAGGCAAGTAAGAAAACACTTCCTTTGTTAATAGCACAGCTTCGTAGTGCAGATTTCCTGAAGTTTGATATGGGTCAGGTATATATGATGATAGCATTTGCTATTGTTCCAGTAATTATAGTATATATCTGTCTTTCAAAGTTCATTGTAAGAGGTGTTACACTTGGTGGTGTTAAAGGTTGATATGCTTTTAGATGACAAAGAACCGTTCCGATTTAATTCGGGACGGTTCTTTTTTTGATGTGTGTCAGTCTGGCACACGCTTCTGATTGTATGGTTATTCAAAAATGTATTCTATATATCTATCCAGATGTTCCCCTGTTTTAAGAACTGGCGAAGGAAAATTATCATGATGCATTGCATCAGGGAAAAACTGTGGTTCAAAGCATATGCCATGCTGGTCATTATACTGGATGCCATACTTGCCAGTGCATCTGCCTATATAGTTTCCGTTATATAGCTGTAAACCCGGAAAATCTGTTTTTAAATACATGGTTATTCCGATTTCAGAGTCAGTTACTTTAGCTGCATATTCATATGAGTCTGACAGGACATAATTGATATCAATGTAATCAGTGCCTACTTTTCTTGGCTTGCGGAAATCATACATTGTTCTCTCAACAGAAAGAATATCACCTGTCGGGATGCTGTGATTATCTACAGGGGTATAGCAGTCTGCACCTATTGATACAATATAGTCACATATATTCTTTACGCCGGAAAAGTTGAAATAACTGTGGTTAGTAAAATTGCAAACGGTATCCATATCTGATACTGCATCATAGTGTATTTTAACAGAATGATTGTCTGTAATTGTAATTGTCTGCGTAACAGCAAGATTTCCGGGGAAACCATTGTCAAGATGAGGACTGTTAAGAGTAAGAGTAAGTGAATCAGAACTGACGTTATATTTCCACATACATTTGTTGAAGCCACGTCCGCTGTGAAGGGTGTTGCAGCCTTCATTAGCCGTAAGATGCCAGTCTTTTCCATTGAGAGTTATGCATGCTCCGGCAATTCTGTTGGCAAAACGTCCCATAGTGCCACCAAAATTCTGCTGGTCATAATAGTATTCTTCAGGAGTATCATAGCCAAGAATTATATCACGGCGCCTGCCGTCTGAATCAGTCGTGAACAATGACTGGAATGTTGCGCCATAGTCTGAAACGAAAAGTGAAATGTCATTGTGTGAAATCTTTATAAGATGACACATTGTACCATCGGGGAGTCTGCCCCATTCTTTGATATTATATTCCATAATTCCTCCTTGTTCTTAATATACAGAATTAAAACAAGGCGTCAGATAAACGCCGCAGGTTACATGGTTAATACGAACATTATGTATGAACTAAGTATATCATTTTATACAAAGAAGTTCTATGCTTTTTATGTAAAATATGATATATTTATTTACATGTCGGAATAATAAAATATTTTATTATAGGAGTGCAACTTGGTATGTTTTGGGCAAATTTGTTTTATATGATTTTAGTTACCACATTTACTGGGAGCATACTAACAGTGGCATGGTTTGTAACTTCATATTTACTTGATAAGACTGGTCACATTGATTTATCTTATAGTCTGAGCAAAATTGTTGTAATATTCTGGATAATACCAGTTACATATATGATTATAAAATTGATTGATGGAGTTGGTTTTGTATGGCTTGGATATTCATTTGATGTATCACCGGTAATTGTCATAGTGGCAAAATGCATTGCTGGCGTATGGATGACTGGTATAGTTGTGGGTATGGTTGTTTATATACGTAAACGCATAAAACTCTCAAAATCCAGCAGACAGGCATTTGTATGTGATAACAAGACTGAGATGTTCTTTACACAACTCAAGGAAGAACTGGGACTTGGAAAGCGCAGAATCAAATTAAGACAATCATACAGTACAACTACAGCATATGTTACCGGAGTAGTCATACCTTGTGTTGTAATAAATGCAGAACGTTTTACGGAGAAAGAACTGAAAGTTATATTTTCGCATGAGCTTACACATATATTACATAAAGATATTTTCTTCCGATATTTAATTGCAATTGCATCTGTTTTAAATTTCTTTAATCCTGTTATGTGGATATTCTCAAAGACATTTATAAAATATTCTGAATATGCATGTGATTACAGTGTCTGCGTAAGGGCTGATGGACTGCGTGAATATTATGGGATTCTTCTTGGTATGGCAATAAAGAATAAAAATCTGATGGATATTCTGTCTGCAAGTTTATATGAGAACAAGAGCAGTTTAAGAGAAAGATTGGAGCATGTTATGAAGAGTTTTAATGTTGAGAAGAAATCAAAGTCAGTTGCAGTAATTTTATCAGCAATGTTTTTCGCAATCAGTATATTAGCAGTAGGAGGAGCATCAACATTAGTTGTGAAAGCATCTGTAAAGGCTGCAGATGTTACTGCTGATGTGGAACAAAATACATATACTGAGATTGTTGAGTATTATGAAGCACCTAATGAAGACAATGATGGCTTTACGGTAGTAGATGGAGATGATGTTAATCCTGATGAAATAGCAACATATGCGTCAAGTGGAACTATTTCATGGAATATATATGCTGGAGTGCGCAGGACAACTTCAAGCTTTTATGCATCTGATGGTCAGCGAATTGTTACAAGCATATTTTCAGTTGACCCTTCTCATACAGTAAGAGTTGGTATTATACAGCCGGATGGTTCTAAAAGATATGTGCTTTTAAATAATAATAATGCATATGTATTTGAACTTACAATGAGCGGATTCTATCAGGTATATATTATTAATGATTCAACAGAGAAAATCCATGTTGAAGGTAGTTATGATACACATTAATAGTTACAACTGTAAATGTTAGTTAGAACGGAGAAGATATGAAGATATTACATTGTGCAGATATTCATCTTGATTCTGCTATGACAGCCAATCTTGATAAAGATAAAGCCAAAGAAAGAAAAAGTGAGCTGCTGGCATCTTTTAAGGATATGGTTGCATATGCGGTTAAAGAGAATATAAGGGTTATTATAATTGCAGGAGATTTGTTTGATACAAGAAACATTTCTGTTGGAGCAAAGAAAGAAGTTTACAATATAATAATTAATAATCCGGATATAATGTTTTATTATCTTCAGGGAAATCATGACAATGGAAGCTTTTTAGCCTTTCTGGAAGAAGTTCCTGATAATCTTCGTATGTTTGGAAAAGAATGGACAAGTTATAACGCCGGGGTTATTGATAATGGCAGCATAATAAAAAATGTTGTTATTACCGGCGTTGAGCTTGACAGTGATAATTCTGGAAAGATATATGGAAGTCTCTCGCTTAATGCAGGCAATTATAATATTGTTGTACTGCATGGGCAGGAGGCTTCTCATATTTCTAAAAATAATGCACAGGTAATAAGCCTTAAGGATTTGAGAAACCGTGGAATTGATTATCTCGCATTAGGACATGTGCATGAATACTCAAGTGACAGACTTGATGCCAGAGGTGTGTATTGTTATCCGGGATGCCTTGAAGGAAGAGGCTTTGATGAGGCCGGAGAACATGGATTTGTAATACTTGATATTGATGAAGTGACAGGAAAGTCTGACACATATTTTGTCCCTTTTGCAAGGAGAAATGTTTATGTTGCACAGGTTGATGTAACAGGATGTGCGAATACATTTGAAATAGAACAGTGTGTAAGAAAATTTCTTGCAGCTTCCGGTTATGCAAAAGAAAGTCTGGTAAAGATTGAACTTACCGGAACACTGGATGTTGAATGTGAGAAGAATACAGATTATCTTTGCAAACAGTTTGAAAGCGGATTTTTTGCATTTAAGATAAAAGACTGTACACAGTATAAAGTAGATTATATGTCGTATGAACATGATGTTTCACTTAAAGGTGAGTTTATAAGAAATGTTATGGCAAGAGAGGACATTAACGAACAGGATAAAGCAGAAATTATCAGGTATGGATTACAGGCATTACAGGGAGAGGAGATAGGCTGATGAGACTTATCAGTTGTACAATTGAGAATTTTGGAAAACTGAATAATGTTACATACGATTTTACCAATGACTGTAATACTATATGTGAGGACAATGGCTGGGGTAAGAGTACACTTGCATCTTTTATCCGTGTCATGTTTTTTGGATTTAAGAATGAAACCAAGAAAAAACTGGTGGATAAGGAAAGAAACCGTCTTATGCCTTGGCAGAAGGGTGTTTATGGCGGAGAAATTGTTTTTGAGGCTAATGGAATAGTCTATTCCCTTAGAAGAACTTTTGGAAAGAAACAGGCAGATGATGAATTTCTGCTTAGAAGAAAAGATACTAATATGGAATGTGATGATTTTTCTTCTGAAATAGGAGAGGAATTGTTTAAGATAGATGCGCAGTCTTTTGAGAGAACTGTGTTTATAGGGCAGAGTGACTGTGTCACAGCCACTACTGACAGTATTAATGCAAAGATTGGTAATCTTGCAGATAATACGGATGATATTAATAATTTTGAGACTGCAGTTGGAAGGCTGACAGCAGAACTTAATAATATAACAAGCACAAGGGCTACAGGTTCTATATCAAAGAGAAAGTCAGAAATAACGCAGTTACAGGCACAGATTAATAATTATTCTGAGATTGATAAAACTATTGATGAACAGATGGCAATAAGGGATGATCTGTGCAGAAAAAGAGATGCACTTAAAGCTGATAAAGAAAAAATGCAGGAACAGCAAAGAAAGCTGAGTGCCCAGAAGGATGTTCAGGCATTAAAAGAAAAATATCAGCTGCTTGTAAAAGAATGTGATGTTAAAAAGAAAACATTTGAAAATATTAAAGGATATTTCAATGAGGATGTTCCAAAAAAGGAAGATGTTTTAAAAGAAATGAGTCTTCTTGATGAAGCGGGCAGGATGAGTGGAAAAATATCTCATTCTGATGGCGAAGGCAGCGGAATGTACAATGGGTTGTCTGTAGAGGAACAGGATAAGCTTGAACAATTAAAGAAACGTTTTAATAAAGGAATACCTAATAAGAATAAGGTTGGACAGATCCATGATATATGGGCTTCTGCCCAGAACAGGCAGAATGGACTTGTCGGCAAAGAGATGAAACTTGATATTGCCAGAGAAAATCAGAATGTCAGACTTGAAAGGGCAGCTGCATATAAGAATACAGGCTTTATTGGATTAATAGCGGGCATTATTGCAGCAGTAGCTGGCGTAGTATTACTTTTCTTTGTTATGCCGGCGGGAATTGCAATGATTGTGGCTGGGTTATGTATTGCCGGTATTTTTACTGCTATGGGTGCTGCAAAGAAAAAGCAGCATGAAGAAGAATTCCAGAGCATCAAAGATGAGTCTGAAAAGAAGATTAAGGCGATAGAAGATGATATCAATGATGACAAGAGCTTTATTGCAGGTACTGAAAAGGCTGTAAGACAGTTCTGTGAAGAGTATGGTATTGTATTTAACAGGGATAATGTTGCGTGGGAATTGTCAGGTCTGAATCGCGATATAGATGCTTATCATGAACTCGGAAAGAGGATAAGCGAGGAACAGGATAAGCAGCAATTATACAGGAAAGAATATAATAAGCAGATAGAAGATATAACACATTTTCTTAAATTGTATATAAAAGATTTTAATCAAGAGGAAAGTATTGGAGAAATGCTTAGAAATCTTGACAAAAAGCTCGATGAATATTATCGTGCTAAAAGTGAGTATGAAAATGCGCTTGCAGTAAAAGCAGGTTTTGAAGCAGAAACAGATATAAGCATATTTTCCGGTGATGAAAGTGAAGCTGATAAAGTTTCACTTGAAGAACTTGCAGGTCAGATGATGCATACTGACAATATGATTGAAGAATATTTACAACAGATAGAACAATGTAATAAGCAGCTGGAAAGCCTTCAGGTACAGTCTGATGAATGTGAAAACTGCAGACATGAACTTGAAGAATTACAGAATGTCCAGGAAGAGGAAAAGAATAAAGAAAGACTGTTGAAACTGACAAAACAGATTATGGAGGATTCAAAGCAGTCTTTTACTTCTGAATATATGGGCCCTGTAATGGCAGGCTTCAGAAAATATTATACTATCCTTACCGGATGTGAACCGGATGCATACAGTCTTGATGCAGATACAAAGCTTACTGTCATGGAACAGAATATGCCAAGGGATATAGGATATCTTAGTGCAGGGAAGCAGGATCTGGTTGGAATATGCATGCGAATGGCACTTGTTGAGGCAATGTATAAAGAGGAGAAACCATTTCTTATATTTGATGATCCGTTTGTTAATCTTGATGATAATAACATTAAGGGAGCTATGAAGCTTCTTGATGAGATTGCAAAGGATTATCAGGTTATATACTTTACATGTAGTGAAAGCAGAATATACAATTAGTGTAAAATACATATTTATTAAGGAGAGATACAATGGAAGAAGTTATTCAGTATGTACCTAATCTGTATGCAACCTTTTGGGCACTTATACCGCCACTGGTTGCTATCATATTAGCGTTAATTACTAAAGAGGTTTACAGTTCACTTTTCGTCGGAATTGTAATAGGAGGACTGTTCTATGGAAATATATTCCAGAGCGGGTTTAGTTTTGAAAAATCAGTTCTTCATATATTTGAAGATGGTCTTGTAGGAGTATTGTCAGATCCTTACAATGTAGGAATTCTGGTGTTCCTTGTTGTACTGGGAATCATGGTGTGCATGATGAATAAAGCAGGTGGTTCTGCAGCATTTGGAGAATGGGCTGGAAGACATATTAAGACAAGAGTTGGAGCACAGCTTGTTACGGTGCTTCTTGGAATTCTTATATTTATTGATGATTATTTTAACTGTCTTACTGTTGGAAGTGTTATGCGTCCGGTAACAGACAAGCATAATGTTTCGAGAGCGAAGCTTGCATATCTTATTGATGCAACAGCGGCACCAATCTGTATTATTGCACCTATATCTTCATGGGCAGCAGCGGTAACAGGTTTTGTTGAGGGCGAAGATGGTTTTGGAATATTTATTAAGGCTATTCCTTACAATTATTATGCATTATTTACTATTGCAGCAATGATTCTTATTGTAGCGTTAAAGGTTGATTTTGGTTCAATGGCAGTTCATGAAGCAAATGCAGCTAAGGGAGACTTGTATACAACTCCTGACAGACCATATGCTAACGCAACAGAAGATGTAATTAAGGGACGCGGAAAAGTGCTGGATCTGTTATTTCCAATTATTACACTTATAGTATGCTGTATAATTGGAATGCTATATTCAGGAGATTTTTTCAAGGGAGTAGGTTTTGTTGATGCATTTTCAGGAAGTGATGCTTCGGTAGGGCTTATGCTTGGAAGTTTCTTTGCACTTATAATAACAATTGTGTTCTATGCAGTAAGAAGGGTACTTTCATTCAATGAATCATGCTCATGCATACCGGAAGGATTCAAGGCAATGGTACCAGCAATCCTTATTCTTACATTTGCATGGACACTCAAAGCAATGACAGACAGTCTGGGCGCTAAGGAGTTTGTTGCCGGACTTGTAAAAGGAGTATCGGGCGGCTGGTTAAGTATTCTGCCGGCAGTTATATTTCTGGTTGCGGTATTCCTTGCTTTTGCAACAGGAACATCGTGGGGAACATTTGGAATTCTTATCCCTATTGTTGTAAATACATTTTCAGGAACGAACCATACAATGATGATTATATCAATCTCAGCATGTATGGCTGGAGCAGTCTGTGGAGACCATTGTTCACCAATATCAGATACTACAATTATGGCTTCGGCAGGAGCACAGTGTAATCATATGAATCATGTGTCTACACAGCTTCCATATGTAATTGTAGTTGCAGTTATTTCTTGCGTGACATATGTTATTGCAGGATTTGTACAGAATCCTGTTGTTCCTCTTATTATAGGTTTCGTTATTCTTATAGGTGCATTTACAGGTATCAAATATATTAATAAGGGTAAGAGTAATGAATAATATAAAGGGAAGCCTGATACTGCTTCTTGCTGCATTTATCTGGGGGACGGCATTTGTTGCACAGACAAGTGGTGCAGGAGCAGTTGGGACATTTACATTTAATGCTGCAAGGTCTATAGTGGGTGCACTGTTTCTGGCAGTTGTAATTGTAATTAAAAATGTGTTGGATAAAAGAAATAATTCTGGAAAAGTAATTAATACAGAGAATAACAGTCATTTACAGACATGGCCACTGGGTGCGGGCATAATATGCGGAATTGTTCTTTTTGCAGCAATGACATTCCAGCAGTATGGAATAAGTGTGTATCCACAAGGCGTTGCGGCATCAGGAAGGTCTGGATTTATAACAGCAACATATGTTGTTATGGTTTCAGTGGTTTCGGTTTTCATGGGCAAGAAAATGCACTGGATAATTGGAGTTTCTGTTGCAGGCTGTGTTGCAGGAATGTATCTTTTGTGCATGTCTGGCGGAGTATCAGGAATATATCTTGGCGATGTCCTTGTGTTCATGGGAGCAATATGTTTTACAATACACATTCTTGTTATTGATAAATTTTCAAGTGCAGACAGCATGAAAATGTCCTGTATACAGTTTATAGTTATTGCAATTATTTCAGCATTTGTTATGATGTTTACGGAAAATGTTACATTTGCAGGAATTAAAGCGGCACTGGTTCCGATACTTTATGCGGGTGTTTTATCAGGCGGTATAGCATATACACTTCAGATGGTTGGACAGAAATATGCACAGCCTTCGGTGGCATCTATTGTCATGAGTCTTGAATCAGTGTTTGCAGTGCTTGCCGGATGGATTGTACTTGGGGAATTGTTAAAACCAAAAGAGATAATGGGGTGCGTACTTGTGTTTGCAGCGGTTATTCTGGCGCAGATACCAGGAATGAAGAAGGGTGATACGAAATGAAAAAAATAATAATTGGGTTAGCGGTACTTGCGTTGATAGTATTTGGCGGATATAAGCTGTTTAATAATATTTCATCAGGCGATGCTATTACCAAGAGTGTGCAGTTTGATTATGAAAATGTACAGCAATATGATGGAACTAAGGCATATGTAGAGGTTAACGGTAATAAGCCGTATTTTACAGAGAAAGAGCTGACAAAAAAAGCATATGTTAAGTATGCGGCTCTGGATACTCTTAAAAGAGTTTCATCAACTATGGGGTGCATAGGAACAGAAACTATGCCTGAAGATGATGAGAAAAAAGACAGCATGGGTGATAATTATCCAACAGGTTGGAACAGCGAGAAATATGAATGCATAGATGGTGACGGATACAGTCAGAAAAGAACTTCATGTATTGCAAGGTTTTTGAGTGGAGCTTATACTGAAAAAAGAAATATCATCACAGCAAGTCCTTTTATGAGTAATAATATGAATGTATATGAGGTCATAATTGCAAGATATATAGAAAGAACTTCTAATCATGTGATGTTGAGAGTTACTCCAATATATAAGAGTGATGAACTTATGTGCAGAGGAGTTCTTATGGAAGCTTATTCTGTTGAGGATGATGGAGCAGGAATATGCTTTAATGTTTTCTTATATAATGCCCAGCCTGGCATCAGCTTTGATTATTCAACAGGAAAATCAACATATACAGGCGAATATCTTAATCTTGCTAAAGTCACACGGGATTATCAATATATTATAAATAATGGCACAATGACAATTCATAGGCCTGATTGTGAGAACGCAGACAAGATAGGAAGTAGAAATATATTATATTCTAATGCGGAAAAGGAAGAACTTATTGGAGCAGGATATACGGCAGCGGAATGCTGTAATCCATAGTTTATAACTTTTTAACAATTGTTCATGATTGTTATACAGACATAGCAGGATTTTTCTGATAATATAAATCTATCGAATCATTATTTTAAAACAGAGAGGAGATAGGGACATGAACAATAGTTTTGAAAGCTTCGAATTATCTACAGAACTTATATTCCAGAGGTTCCTGATGGATAAGGAGAGAAGAAAGAATTTTTACAATGGTCTTGAGCTGGCAGATTATATTGCACTCAAGGTAATGGAGAAAGATTGCATTGATGGCAAGGATAAGACATATCTTAAGGATTTGTCTTCATTTATGAGAATATCAATTCCACAGACATCGGCAATCGCAAGCAGTCTTAAGGACATGGGCTATGCTTTATGGAAACATGATGGCAAAGGAACAGATGGTACATATCTCGTATTCACTGATGCCGGAAGGGATTTCTTGAAAAAAAGAGAGGACAATAACAGAGAATATTATGGTAATGTTATTGCTGAACTTGGTGAAGAAAGAACTACACAGATACTTAGTGATATGAGAACTCTTGTTGAAGCTATGGAGCATGCATCAAAAAAGATGCACCTTAAGGAGGCAGAATAATATTACAGAATACAAGGGAGAATAAAAGCAATGAGTAATGTTAATACTAAGAGTAATGTGAGAACGATAGCAGTGACGGGTATGCTTTCAGCGGTAGCAGTAGTTCTTATGTATCTGGAGATACCGATTCCTATTATGCCAGGATTTATCAAGTTTGATTTTTCGGATCTTCCGGCGTTGCTTGGTGCTTATGCACTCGGACCGGTGGCAGGTATTATAATATGTCTCATTAAGAATGTTGTACACCTGGCGGCTTCACAGAGCATGCTTGTTGGTGAACTTTCTAACTTTATACTCGGTTCCGTATTCGTGTTTACAGCAGGAATTGTTTATAAGAAGAAAAGGTCTAAGACAGGAGCATTGCTTGGCGGTTTATGCGGTGCCGTGGCAATGGGTGTATTCAGTGTGTTCTCGAATTATTTAATAGTGTATCCTGTGTATTATAAACTGGCAATGCCAGAGGTGGTAATATTAAGTCTGTATCAGGCTATAATTCCATCTATGAAATCAATCATGCAGTGTCTGATATGCTTTAATCTTCCTTTTACAATAGTTAAAGGTCTTATAGATGTTGGAATATCAATGCTTATATATAAGCCATTGTCTCCACTTCTTAAGGGAAAACATTAATATAATAATATATATTTGATAATATGCCAGAACTTTGGTTAAATCTGAAGTTCTGGCATATTTTTTTGCTTTTTACAGATACTAACAGATATGAATTAATACACAATGCATATTTGAAACGCAAATCATGACATTTATTTGTGAAAAATGCACAAAAATAATCTGAAAGTTTGTGAATGAGTGTGATTGATTTTGAATGGATGCGATTGTATTATAATTATAACAAAAAGGTCGTGAAGCCAGAAAGGAGAGACAATGGTATATACAGTAACATTTAATCCGTCACTGGATTATATAGTGGAAGTTAAGAGTTTTGAACTGGGGATGACGAACAGAACATCATATGAGCATATGCTTCCAGGTGGTAAAGGAATTAATGTTTCAATAGTTCTTAATAATCTTGAATTTGATACAACAGCATTTGGTTTTGTAGCCGGGTTTACCGGAAAACAGATATGTAACATGGTATCAGAGTATGGCATTAATACAGATTTTATTCAGGTTGATAATGGTTTTTCAAGAATAAACATGAAGATTAAGAACATAGATGGAACAGAGATTAACGGAATGGGACCTCAGATATCAGAAGATAATCTCCATTCTCTTGTAAGTAAGATTGACAGACTTTCAAGTGGAGATGTTCTTGTGCTTGCAGGAAGTATTCCTTCATGTATATCAGACGACATATACAGAAGAATAATGGAAAGACTACAGGGAAGAGATGTTAAGATTATAGTTGATGCGACAAGCAGGCTTTTACTTAATGTCCTTGAGTATCACCCATTTCTTATCAAGCCTAATCAGCATGAACTTGGAGATATATTTGGTGTTAAGCTTGAATCTAAGGAAGAGGTTATTCCATATGCAAGGAAGCTGCAGGATATGGGAGCTGTCAATGTGCTTATATCGATGGGTGGAAAAGGCGCAGTTCTTATTGATGAACATGGAAACATATATGAAGCAGATGCACCAAAGGGCGAACTTAAGAATTCAGTAGGTGCAGGTGATTCAATGGTTGCAGGATTTATGGCGGGATATCTTCAGACATGTAATTATGAAGATGCATTCAGAATGGGCGTTGCAACAGGAAGTGCCAGTGCATTTTCAGAAAATCTTGCAACAAAAAGAGAGATTTCAGAGGTATTAAAGCGGGTAGAGGTTACCTGCAAGAGATAATGTAAAGGAGGTATTTTATGAGAATTACAGATTTACTTGATAAGAGAAGCATTAATCTTAATGCTGCTCCTAAGACAAAGAGTGAGGCTCTTGATATGGCTGTAGAACTTATGGCAAAGAGCGGAAAGATTGATGATATTGAAAGCTACAGGGCTAAAGTATATGCAAGAGAAGAAGAAAGTACAACAGGTGTAGGAGAAGGAATAGCAATTCCTCATGGCAAATGCAGTGCTGTTAATGCACCAGGACTTGCAGCAATGATTATTAAGGATGGAGTTGATTTTGAATCGCTTGATGATGAGCCGGTAAAGGTTCTTTTCCTTATTGCAGCGCCGGATACTAAGGATAACGTACATCTTGATGTATTAAGTAAGTTATCAGTGCTTCTTATGGATGAGAATTTCGTAGCAAAGCTTATGAAAGCTGGAAGCCCTGAGGAATTCATTGAAATCATAGATGGGGCTGACGAAGAAGCTAAGAGTATAGATGAAAGACTTGAAAAGGAAGATGACAAGCTGGCTAAGATTCTTGCAGTTACTTCCTGCCCGACAGGTATTGCACATACTTACATGGCAGCAGAAGGACTTGAGAAGGCAGCAGCTAAGGCTGGATGCGCAATTAAGATTGAGACAAGAGGTTCTGGCGGAGCTAAGAATGTACTGACAGATGCAGATATTGAATCGGCAGAGTGTATTATTGTTGCGGCAGATGCACAGGTTCCAATGGAGAGATTTGATGGAAAGAAAGTAATTGAGTGTCAGGTTTCAGATGGAATTAATAAAGCAGATGAACTTATAAAGAAAGCTCTTGCAGGAGATGCACCTGTATATAAGGCAGGAACTTCTGAAAAGAAGGAAAGCACATCAGCAAAGAAAGGCGGCGGAATTGGACATAAGATATATACACAGCTTATGAATGGTGTATCACATATGTTACCTTTCGTTGTAGGCGGAGGTATTCTGATTGCCATAGCATTTCTTATTGATGGACTTAATGTTGATATGAATGCACTGTCAGAGGCAGAACGAAGTAACTTTGGTACGATAACACCTGTTGCGGCACTGTTTAAGTCTATCGGTGGAGCAGCATTTGGCTTCATGCTCCCTGTTCTGGCAGGATTTATTGCAATGGCCATTGGTGACAGACCGGCACTTGCACTTGGTTTTGTTGGTGGTTATATCGCAGCTAATGGAAAGTCTGGATTCTTAGGCGCTCTGGTTGCAGGTTTTGCAGCAGGATACATTATAGTTCTTTTAAGAAAAATATGTGATAAGTTACCAGAGGCATTGGAAAAGATAGCACCTGTACTTATATATCCGGTAGTGGGTATTCTGGTAATAGGACTTGGAATGACATTTATTGTAGAGCCTGTAATGGGTGGGATTAACACAGGACTTAACAGCTTCCTTGCAGGAATGGGAAGTACAAGCAGGGTCCTTCTTGGATTCATACTTGCAGCCATGATGGCAATTGATATGGGTGGTCCGTTCAATAAAGCAGCATATGTTTTCGGAACTGCTTCCATTGCAGCAGGTAATTATGATATAATGGCAGCAGTAATGATAGGTGGTATGGTTCCACCATGTGCGATTGCTCTTGCAACAATACTTTTTAAGAATAAGTTTACTAAGGAAGAAAGAGATGCCGGTCCAACTAACTTTATTATGGGACTTGCATTTATAACAGAAGGTGCAATACCCTATGCGGCAGCAGATCCTTTACATGTAATACCAGCATGTATCATAGGTTCAGGTGCAGCAGGTGCTGTCAGTATGTTTTTCAAATGTACTTTAATGGCACCACATGGCGGCATTTTCGTATTCCCTGTAGTAGGCAATGCAATATATTATGTGATTGCACTTGTGGCAGGAACTATCATCTCAACAATATGTTTAGGGCTCTTTAAGAAGAAAGCAGCCTAAGAAAGGTGGTTTTAATTATGAAGGAATTTAAGTACGTTATTACAGATGCAGAAGGCATACATGCTCGTCCGGCAGGAGAGCTTGTAAAGGCTGCTAAGGAATTTAGCAGTAAGATTACAATTACTAAGGATGGCAAGTCAGGAGACTGCAAGAAAATCTTCGGTGTTATGGCACTTGCAGTAAAATGTGGAAATGAAGTTACAATTACTGTAGAAGGTGAAGATGAAGAGGCTGCAGCAGCTAAGATTGAAGAATTCATGAAGAGCAATATGTAGCAGTCAGGAGGTGCACATGAATAAATATACTGGAAAAAGTGTATTTGGAGGCATTGCTATAGGTAAGATAATGGTGTATGAGAAAGGTGAACATCAGGTTAAGCGTGTAAAGATTACTGATGCAGATGCAGAGAAGAACCGTTATTATGAAGCTGTAGAAACAGCCTTTAAACAACTGGGGGAACTTCATGATAAAGCACTTCGCGAAGTTGGCGAGGCTAATGCGGCAATATTTGAGATACATCAGATGATGCTTGAGGATGACGATTATAAGGAATCTGTTGAGCATATTATCGAGAGTCAGATGGTGAATGCAGAATATGCTATAGCCCAGACAGGGGATAATTTTTCACAGATGTTTGCAGCCATGGACGATGAATATATGCGTGGAAGAGCAGCAGATGTCAAAGATATTACAGAAAGACTGTTAGGAATACTTTCCGGCAATACAGGAAGCAGTGTAGATGCAGATGAGCCTGTTATTATGGTGGCAGAGGATCTGGCACCATCAGAGACAGTCCAGATGGATAAGAGCAAGATATTATCATTTGTTACACAGAAGGGTTCAGTTAATTCACATACTGCGATTCTTGCAAGAACAATGGGCATTCCGGCTTTAATTGGTTCAGATATTGTTATTGATGAATCTCTTAATGGAAAGCTTGCTGTTGTCGATGGAACTAACGGTGTTGTATACATTGAACCTGATGAGACAATCCTGTCAGCAATGCAAGAGGAACAGCGCAAAGACAATGAGAAGAAAGCTCTTTTGCAGGAACTTAAAGGCAAGGAAGATGTGACTTTAGATGGCAAGAAGATTAAGCTTTATTCTAATATTGGTAACATTAAGGATCTTGCAAATGTTATTGCCAATGATGCAGCAGGAATCGGACTGTTTCGAAGTGAATTCATATATCTTGAATCTGATACATTTCCAACAGAAGAAGAACAGTTCAACATATACCGTACTGTAGCTGAAAGCATGGCTGGAAAACCGGTAATTATAAGAACTCTTGATATCGGTGCTGATAAGCAGTGTGATTATTTCGGACTGGATAAAGAGGATAATCCTGCTCTTGGTCTTAGAGCAATTAGGATATGTCTGACAAGACCTGAGATATTCAAGACACAGTTACGTGCTCTTTACAGAGCAAGCGCGTATGGAAACATATCTATCATGTACCCTATGATAATCAGCGAACAGGAAGTTGATAAGATTAAGGTTATTGAGAATGAAGTCAAGGCTGAGCTTACAGAGCAGGGAATTGAATTCGGCAATCCTAAGAGTGGAATTATGATTGAGACTCCGGCAGCAGTAATTATGAGCCGTCAGCTTGCTAAGAAGGTGGATTTCTTCAGTATTGGAACTAATGACCTGACACAGTACACGCTTGCGATTGACCGTCAGAACACAAAGCTTGATGATTTCTACGATGCTCATCATCCAGCCATTCTTGCCATGATAAGAATGGTTGTTGAGAATGCACATGCAGAGGGCATCTGGGCTGGTATATGTGGTGAACTCGGTGCAGACACAACACTTACAGAAGAGTTTCTTAAGATGGGTGTCGATGAGCTTTCAGTTTCAGCAGGCAAGGTGCTGGCTGTAAGAAAGGTGATTCGTGAGACGAGGATTTCTTAGGAAAACTGCTGTAAGGGTACGTCGTATGGTATGAGGCAGGATGTATGTAGAATCTGCGTCGGGAGAGCTTTTTCGAGCGGGCATTGTTGAGAGTTCTTTGGTTAGTGAGCGTTCTGGGCGTGCTTTTGCAATTTTCCTATAAGAAACATTTTTATTATGTATTGATAGGTTAATTCACCAACAAAATTGAAACATATGGAATAAAAAGCCTATAAGAGCAGTCAACTTGAGACATCTTATAGGCTTTTTAATTAAAAAACAAGACTAAGATAACAGACATATATAAAATAAACCTATAAGTGTTGTAAAAATGCGACTATTAATAGGTATCATAATAAGGAGAATTAACTAATGGTAAAGAAAATAGTGAAAGACCCATTCTTTCTGGCACAGAAATCAGTGGATGCAACAGAGTCGGATAAACATGTGGTTACAGATTTACTTGATACATTAATAGCCAATCTTGACCAGAATTTTAAGAAACAGCATAGAAAATACTCAGGTTGGACAGCGCAGATAATCCAGCATGAGATTGACCATTGTAATGGGGTTGTAATATAAGATAATTGTTATATAGGAAGGCAAATTGTACCCATCGTGTCCTTGACACGAGGTACAATTCTTAAAAATATCCAACAGAGCTAATTTGAATATAGATCAGGCACTTTTCTTTAAAGAATAGTGCTGCTCTATATCTGTATTAATTGATGAAGTTCAGTATGCACCGGAATTGTTTGCCTATATTAAGATGAGCGTAGATAAAAACCACGAACCAGGAAGCTTCTGGTTGATTGGTTCACAGATATTTAAATTAATGCGGGGAGTACAGGAATCCTTAGCGGGAAGAGTGGCAGTGCTTTCTATGACATCCCTTTCTCAGGCAGAAATAGCAGGTGGTGAGATGGAGCGTTTACGCTTGACAAAGCATCAACACCGCGCTCTAAAGGAGCAGTTGTCTGTATGAAGCCTTCACTTGGTGCAATTGATAAGGATAACTATATCGTACCAATTTGGATGATATAGGGTGAGTAAAAATTGCTATATTCACAATCCCTCCATAATATGCTATCATAATGAAAATTTACAAAGTGAGGTTTATTATGTGGGAGAAATTTAAGTCATTTCTGAAACGCAAGGATATTGAAGTTTCAGTTAAAAGGTATGGAATTGATGCACTGGGTGCGATGGCGCAGGGATTGTTCTGCTCACTTCTTATAGGAACAATTCTTAATACATTGGGAACACAGCTGCATATTGGTTTTCTTACTAATACTGTGGCAACAGTGAGCGGTGTCAATTATACAGTTGGAGGGCTTGCGTCAGCAATGAGCGGACCGGCAATGGCAGTGGCAATCGGTTATGCACTGAAATGCCCTCCACTTGTACTGTTTTCACTTATAACTGTTGGATTTGCATCTAATGCGCTTGGCGGTGCGGGTGGTCCGCTTGCAGTATATTTTGTTGCCATTATTGCAGCAGAAGCAGGTAAGATGATTTCTAAAGAAACTAAGATAGATATTCTTGTTACACCGCTTGTTACTATAGGTGTTGGAACAGGAGTAGCGGCTCTTATTGCACCGGCTTTGGGAAAAGCGGCAATGAAGATTGGCGAACTTATTATGCTTGCAACTAATCTTCAGCCTTTCCTTATGGGAATTGCAGTATCAGTTCTTGTTGGAATTGCACTTACACTTCCTATATCATCAGCCGCGATATGTGCTGCATTTGGACTTACTGGGCTTGCAGGCGGAGCAGCAGTTGCGGGCTGCTGTGCGCAGATGGTTGGATTTGCAGTTATGTCATTTAAGGAGAACCGATGGGGAGGACTTGTTTCTCAGGGAATTGGTACATCTATGCTTCAGATGGGAAATATAATTAAGAATCCGAGAATATGGATAGCACCAATAGTTACGTCTGCAATTACAGGTCCTATGGCAACATGCCTGTTCAAGTTGCAGATGAATGGCACTCCGGTATCATCTGGTATGGGAACTTGCGGATTTGTTGGACAGATTGGTGTATATTCCGGTTGGGTAGCTGATATTGCTAATGGAACAAAGACTGCAATTACAGGATTTGACTGGGCTGGATTGATACTTATATCATTCATTCTTCCGGCAGTGATATGTCCGCTTATTAATATGCTTCTTAAAAGGATTGGCTGGGTTAAAGATGGAGATATGAAGCTTTCTTGATTGGGGGAACTTAATTGGAGAAACTAGATTGGATAAAAAGACAGGTTTATGTTAAAAATAGTGGCAGGACTTCAGGTATTCCTAAAGACTGCCACTTTTTATATGCATATTAATTAAAATGTTCTTTCAATTCACCAGAAAGCTTTAAGACATGCTCGATGCCATCGTCAACATTCGAAACGGCTTCTTCCTGCTGGCGGATGCTCTCTGAAATATTAGATATCATTGCAGCATTCTCTTCAGAGGTAGCAACAAGCGTCTGAATGTCTGAGTTAACGTTGTCAAAAGCTGTCCTGACAGATTCGATTACCTTATACTGTTCCCTTACAAGATTGTGTGCAACTTCTGTTGAATCATTAATTCCGGTGAGGACATTGACAAGAGTGTCCATCTTGGAAACAACATCATTAGCTGATTCAGCACCTGCATTCACGCGGTTAGAAACTTCATCTGTCATACCTGAAAGACCGTTAATGATTTTGTGTATATTGTCTGCAGCTTCTGAACTCTGTTCAGAAAGATGACGGATTTCATCTGCAACTACAGCAAATCCTTTACCATGTTCACCGGCTCTTGCGGCTTCAATTGAGGCATTAAGAGAAAGAAGATTAGTCTGGGCTGCAATTGCGTTGATTTCTTCAAGAATTGAAGTAATCTTAGACATCTCGTTCATAAGCTCAGACATAGCTCCTCTGGCAGAGCCAACAGTTTCTGCCATCTCCGAAAGAGTATTTTTAACAACATTTACTTCGTTATTACCGGCTCTGACTGATGTATCAACTTTTTCGAAGCCAGCATCAAGCTCTTTGGAAAGCTCATAATTCTTATTGATTTCATCGGTGGCATCCTGAATTCTCTCAGTTACAGATATAGTTGCATTGGTTGTATCGTCAATAACGGTATTCATCTGAGAAGCAGCTTCATTTACCTTAGTTGCCTGTTCAGATAAGTTATCAAGACCGTTCTTACAATTTTCGATAGCTGAATTAAGATTAATGGCTATGTCATTGGCTGCATGTGAGTTGCTGTTAATAGTAGATAGTGTTTCTTCACTCTGAGAAAGAAGCTCTCGTCCTCTGTCAACAGCTTTGTATAAAATAATAGCAACAAGGTCAAAAAGGAATACCTTTGTAAAGGCATCTACTCTGTCGTAATTAGCCCCATCAATAACGAATGGGAAAAATATGGTACATATAAGTGCAATATTAGCAACAGGAACAGAGTAATATATAATGTACTTCTTATCAAAATATAATGCCATCATTGATAGAAATACAAAATTGGCAAGAAATGCAACTGAGTTGCCGCCTAAAACAAAAGCATATACAAATGTAGCAATTGAAGGCGTAAGATTAATGAGCAAAGCTTTAATAAAATGATTCTGAATTAAGAACTTACCAATACCAGCAGCAATAAGACTGGCAAGCATTATGCCAATTCCGATAAATGCACGGATATTAATCCCTTCTGAAAAAAATGTCATAACTGATAATGCAATTGTTCCAACTAAAACAATAAGATAGTTGTGTGAATGTAATTTATCCATTAGTTCCTCCCTAAAAATAATATTAAATTGTTCGAAAATTAATATAGAAATAATAGCATTTTTAAATACAAAAATCAATGATTAACAGGTTGACATTATGTAAAATTTGAAATATACTTCTTACTAAAGCGTTGACGAGAAGAGTACTATGTTACGGTTCTACAGAGAGAAGCATATATGGTGGAAGTGCTTTAGAATACGGATATGGGAAAACCACCTCCGAGCGGCCCCAATACGGCACGGTGATTCCGTTATAATCATAATGAGATGTTCTCCTGATTGAGAGAATAATAAGGGTGGAACCGCGGATTGAATATTCGCCCCTTATACAGCAAGCTGGAAAGCCACTGTATAAGGGGCTTTTTTGCGCGAGTAGCGATGAGAATATACAGGGAAAGTCAACAGCTGTGCTTGCACAGGGTGTGGACATTGCATGGATATTCGAGGAGCACCGCGACAGTGACAGAGCGAAGCTCTGGAACATGAGCTACGAGCACAAGCAGCGATGATAATAGCAACAAAAATATTAACACAAAAGGAGATTTATCATGGTTAATTTTAAGGAAGATGAAAGACTGAATACTCTTAATCATTCATGTGCACATGTTATGGCACAGGCAGTTAAGCATTTATATCCACATGCTAAGTTCTGGGTTGGACCAGTAGTTAAAGAGGGATTCTATTATGATATAGACCTTGGAGATAATGTAATCAATGACGAAGCTATTGAAGCTATCGAAAAAGAAATGAAGAAAATCTGCAAGGAAGGCAAGAAGATATACAGAAGAGAAGTTTCTAAGGAAGAAGCCCTTGAGATGTTCAAGGATGATATGTATAAGCTTGACCTTATAAACGGCCTTGAAGATGGCAACATTACAGTATATGACCAGGGCGATTTCACAGACCTCTGCCGTGGACCTCATGTCGATAATACTAAGCTTTGCAAGAACTTCAAGCTTGTTAAATATTCTGGTGTATACTGGAAGGGCGATGCCAGCAATCACGTAATGCAGAGAATCTATGGTGTATGTTTCCCAACAGCTGAGGAGCTTGAAGAACATCTTAAGCTTCTTGAGGAAGCAAAGGAACGTGACCACAGAAAGATTGGCAAGGAAATGGAACTTTTCATGTCAGATGACTTAATCGGTCGTGGACTTCCAATGTTTTTACCAAAGGGATATACAGTATGGCAGGAGCTTGAGAATTACATTAAGGACAAGGAAAGAAAGCTTGGATACCTTCATGTAATGACACCATGTGTTGGTACAGTTAATCTTTACAAGACATCAGGTCACTGGGATCACTACAAGGAAAACATGTTCCCAGCTATGGAAGTTGAAGGCGAATCATTTGTCTTAAGACCAATGAACTGCCCTCACCACATGATGATATATGCTAACAAAATGCATTCTTACAAGGATCTTCCTATAAGAATCGGTGAGATTGCACATGACTTCAGATTTGAGGCAAGTGGAACATTAAAGGGTATTGAGAGAGGAAGACATTTCTGCCAGAATGATGCCCACCTTTTCGTAACACCAGAGCAGATTGAGTCAGAATTTGCCAAGGTTGTAGACCTTATATTTGAGACGTATAAGGATTTCAATATTACAGATTACCGCTGTGTTCTCTCATTAAGAGATCCAGAGGATAAGGTAAAGTATCATGATGATGATGAAATGTGGAACAATGCTGAGAACGCATTAAGAAAGGTTCTTAATGATATCGGAATTGAGTACACAGAGGAAATCGGAGAGGCTGCATTCTACGGACCTAAGCTTGATGTAAATGTTAAGCCTGCTATC
>ERZ779890.1292-NODE-1292-length-25997-cov-4.940714_pt1 | contig 25997 bp, 30 predicted proteins | sample MGYA00511553_ERZ779890 | MGnify/ENA primary metagenome ERZ779890 (study PRJEB29588, sample SAMEA2152064) | human gut metagenome | biome: human gut; feature: human-associated habitat; material: faeces | place: Denmark | collected 2008/2010 ... | reverse complement strand
GATCCAGCTTGTCGAGCCGGTGCAGGACACGGAACCGGTATTCCCCGGCCTCGGTGAAGAATTCCCCGTCAAAGGGCGCGGACTGGGTGACGGTGAGCAGGTCTTCCGCCACGACGGAAGAGACCGTGTATTCGTGTTCGGCGCCATCACCGTCCGTCATGACCAGGGTGTCGCCCGCATCCACGGAACCGGAAAGGAAGGCGGCTTCCGGTGACAGCAGGCGCACCAGGTCGCCATCACCATCCTTGCCGACCTTACCGGTGCCGGAGGCGACCTCCTTCTCCGTCACCAGCCGCGTGCAGCCAAGGGCGATACGCCACATGCCGCGTTCCGGCTGCGACATCTGTTCGGCGTGGAGCTTGAACATGGAAAGCACCGCCGGGTCGAACGTCAGCGGCACGAGGGCGTAGACGGGATCGTGCGTCTCCAGACGATCCTTGGCCGCCGTGTAGCCGGCAAGGTCTTCCGAGTCGACGCCGACGCATTTGATGCCGACAGCCGCATTGGCCATGGCGATGCTGACGCCGAAGGCCAGGGGGTTCTCCGGCACGATCTTGCCGAGCTTGCCACTGATCTCATCGACGGAGTACAGCGTGAGGATGTCCGAAAGATCCTGGCGAAGGGCCCTGTAGCCGACGTACAGCTCGGCTGAACTGATCCGGCAAGCCTTGGGGGCGTCTTCCAGGCCTTCGACAGGGGTCGTGACGCCGACCATGCTGAAGCGTTCTGAGGTGACATCCAGCAGGATGCCGTCACTGCCGGCGGGCAGGATGACGTCCTCGACGATGCGCAGGATCTCGACGGCAAGCGTCTTGCCTTCCGGCAGGGTACGGTTCAGGAACAGCGCTTTGGCGATGTCGTCGACCGTGGTGACACGGTATTCCGTCCCGATCTCCTTCGGAGTATCGGGCGCGGTCGTGTCCGTGAGCCGGACGATGTCGCCGACAAGGATGCCCTTCGGGTAGCCTTCATCGAACAGGAGGCAGTTTCCCGTGCTGCGCGCGCCTGCCGCAAGATCGGCATACAGGCGCACACGGGCATTTTTCAGACGAAAAGAGACTGACTTCTCGTCGATGAGCGCGCCGGGAGCGTTGTTGGGGAAGAAGCCGTTTTCGATACCGGCTTCGGTGTAGTGGCCGTAGAGGGAGTTGCCTTCATCTTCCACGGCATCGACGATGTGGTAGCAGGGGCCGATGATACAGGGAGGGAGCGACGCGGAGGGCGTCGTCGTGGAAGTATCAGCGTACTCCTGGAAGACCATCACCATGGGTCTTGTATAAGCCATAGCCAGTCACCTGTATATTTCTGGAGTTGTTTTTTTGCGTAAAACGCCTTGCAGAAATATTGGTGACGGGTGGGGGTGGGGTTCAGGAAGGTTCAGGGGCAGGAGTGGTCCTGGCATCTTCCTCCGCCTGAAGTCGGGGGAGGATGTCAATTTGAAAGTTCTTGATTATTGCCAGCGGATACTTTTAAATGTTTTGACATCCGACAAAGCGTTGGGTATGTTGAATACAACACACCCAGAACGCCTAGATTTCTTCGGAAAAACCGCGCACCAGTCTGGGTTTTTTTATGTCCTCTGTTCCGTTTGCAAAACCGCCTCTTGATTTTGCATCTCAGTTCAAAAGACTTTCTGATCGTTGTCTCGATTCTGATAAATCTGAGCTTGGCGAGCTTATGCTGACGACAAGCTACTATCGACTAAAAAGCTATCTACAGCCTTTTCTTGGAGGGGCTCAGGCTTCTTTTTCTGTGGCAGATCTCAAAAGGCTTATGCAGTTTGATCATGACTTACGAGTCCTGATTCTTGACTCCCTTGAGAAAGTAGAAATCTATTTCCGTTCTGCCATAAATGAGCATATGAATGCGGTCACATGCGATGCCTTCTGGTATCTTAATTCTGACCACTTTATGAATGTAAGTGTCCATAAGGCTCTTTTGAAGACCGTTAAGGAAGAAACTGAGCGAAGCAGAGATAGCTTTATAAAAGAGTACACGAAGACGTACACACTGCCTGTAACTTCATTGAGTGCCCATCACGATAGCTCGTTTCTTCATAGTCCTCCTTCATGGATGGTTATAGAGATATGCTCATTTGGATTCTTTTCCAAGCTTTTCAAGCTGCTGAAACCTCCTTATCGAAAAGGAATAGCTCCAGCCTTTCAGCTGGATGAAAAACTGGTTGCCTCTTGGTTCCATAGCTTTTCCGTTACTCGTAATATTTGCGCACACCACGCGCGTTTATGGAACAAGGTGCTCGGAGTTCGGCCTATTGTGCCAAAGCATGACAAATTTTTTGATTTGTCTAATCATTCCAATAAGGTGTCCATGATCCTTCTGATGCTCATTCGTCAGTTGGAAATTATAGACGGAAAGGATTCCGAACAGGCAGAAAAAATTAGAACATTCATTGTAAATTCATCGAGATTTCAGCAGGATGGGATGGGCTTTGCCCATGAAAAGATGAACAGATTAGTTTGATATTTGAAAATCTTTGGCAATCCTGCTGATGGCCCATGACAGGAGAAAGTGGTGATATGAGCCAGGCTAGCGAAGTCATCCACATACGCATCACTGCTGCGCAGAAGGCACTCATCGACAACGCCGCCAGGCTGCTTGGCAAGTCACGTACGGCCTTCATCCTGGATCTGGCCGTACGACATGCCGAGGGCGTTCTGGCGGAAAAGACGCATTTCCAGCTTTCCCAGGAGCAGTGGGATGCCTTCACGCAAGCGCTGGACGCACCAGTACAGCCTGATCCCGCTCTCGTTCGCTTGCTGAATACGCCTGCACCTTGGGAGAAATAGCGTGAAAATATCCGCGCCTTGCCATCTGGAAGAGCAGCACAATCTGGAGCCGTTCAGTTGCGGCGAGGACGGAACGGATTATTCTTCACACAAGCGTCAAAAGAGCAGGTCTGGAGACGGAAGTTTCCATGCCTGCTCTTTTTAAACCTAATGAGCCTCGCCGTTAACACAAGAGCCACCAGCGTGCAGCGCTAAGCTTGGCTTAAACTGGAAAGGACGTCAAACGGCTCTCAGTGCCTCCATCACCTGCCCGATCATATCTTTGACCTTCTGCCGGCAGACTCCTCCCACGGAGGCGGCTTTGATAAGGTCCGCGTCCGTGATGTCCCGACCTTTTCCGTTCACCATGGAGCAGTGTTCGCCGTTGATGCCGGGGCAGGGGGTGAGGTCGTAGGCAGGTGAGAGGTTCCAGCGCTGTTCGGCATCGAGGCAGAACGAGAAGTTTTTGGAATGGTCGTCCCGATTGCCTGCCTTCACGTTGAAGATCATGAGCCGTACCATACGCTCCACATCGCGTTTGGTCTGCGTGAGGTTGGCCGTCAGACGGATGAGATTTTCGTAGTCGAGACTGGGGATGCGGTGCGAGGCATGCAGGAGGCCGCAGGCCGTGTGCGTATGTATCTTCAGTCCGTCGCGACGGTCGAAGCGTCGGATACCGAAATATCCCTCGCCGTTCCTCGAAGGAAAGAGCCTTGTTTCCGGCATGTCCAGTCCAGCCAGACGCGCCGCCAGTGAGTGCTGGTACTCCACGAGGCCTGCGTCTGGCCGGTCTTCCAGAGCACGGAATTTGATGATCCACGGCTGGAGTGTGCCATCTTCGTCCGGTATCGAGAGCATGATCTTGGGCCGTGCGCCCGCGAGCGATCCGTTCAGCCGCAGCAGGTCATCGAGATACTCTCCACGGTACTCGCGTTCCTTGAGAATATGCCGCGATTCCTCGGCCAGAGTGTCCAGGTCGAACGAAGTATCCTCCTTGTCTGGTGAGGCGTCCGGTTCGTACTCGAGCGCCCCCAGGGCGTTGCTTCCCACAAGCGTCAGACGTTCCAGCGGGCTGACCTGTGCAAGCGAGCGTCCTTTTTTTGCCAGTAAGCGATCAAGCAGGAGCAAGCCCCAGCCGTCGGGAAGGCTGTCGTTGAAGACTCCGAAAAGGCCGTCGAAGGTCTGCTTGTCGTCGAAGAACGCTCCAGGACGGAGTGGCAGCATATAGGGGGAGAGCGGGATGCCGCGCTCTAAAAAATCCGGATGGTACTCGAAAAGAATGCCCCTCTCTGCCTGCGCAAGAATGCCGACAGGAAGACGCGAACCAAGATGGTTGAGGAAGACACGGACTCTCACAGGATCTTCCTGGCGTTGGCCTTTTTTCTGCTTCTCTGGCGGGGGCGCGGTGGTTCTTCAAAGAGAGAAACAGTCCGCAGCGGGCGGAAGAGAGCGGAGAATTCCTTCAACTCGCCGAGGATGAATGCCAGTTCAAGAAAGGCACGAAGAGACACCTCACCTGTCGTTTCGAAGCGCCTCAGGCTTCCGAGACTTACGCCGGAACGCTCTGCAAGGTCTGCCTGTGTGATATTCAGTTCCAGTCGGCGGGCTCTGGCTCTGGCGGCAAGTTCGCGCTGGACATCGTAGGGCGTCTGGAGTGCCGGATGGATATGCATTTCATACCTCAAATAATAATATTTGAGTAATAAAATACATTTTAACGGTATAAACGTCAATATTTTATTGATAATTAAAGCGCTTCCCCCGGCGTTTTTTCAAAAAATGGAAGCAGCAGGAGACGCTTTGATTCGTCGCTTGGCTTTTTTATTCCCGGCCTAAGATCTTCGTCGCAATACCACGCAGCACTTCATTCTTCGTTTCCTGCGTCCACTTGTACTGGATGGAATAGCTGAAATTCATCTGGGCGTGGAAGATCGTGTCGTCATCTTCCATCTTGGTCACTTCAGACAGGCTGATGGAATCGACCATGTGGATGCCCAGCAGCTTCGGCATATGGGTACGGCACATGAGCATCAGGCTGAAGATGTGCTGGGCTATGATCTCGACCTCGGCCTTCGTCTTGCTGACCACCTGGATATTGATGGAGCTCGTGACGAGGTTCGAGCCGGTTTTGAGATGTGTCGGCAGATTGACGTGGGCCAGGTCGCCGACGACGGTGGGCCCTGCCCCTTGCATGCCGCGCGAGACGACGACAAGAGGCTTTTTGCCGTAGACTTCCGAGTCTTTGTTCAGGGCGACGTCGAAGGCGACGCCCGATTGGTCGAAGTCGTCCCGGACGTAGCGGTAGGGATAATCTTCAGGCAGCTCCTCGAAGGTGATCTTGAGGATCTGGAGGAAAAGCTCCACCACATGGAGCGGTGTGTCATACGGGATGATGGGATTGCCGATGGGCCTGATCGTCATACGTCACCTTCCGTCCACCGGTCTGACCGGCTCTTGACCCGGCTTGCGCCACTTGGTGAGCTTGTATTCCTCGCTGCCGTAGGTCACCGCGGCAGCCGACGCTATCTGGGCTATGACGTCGCCGCGCATGGCCACGATATGCGGTTCCACATCGTATATCTTGAAGACTTCCTGGGTCTCCTCGAAAATGATGAGGGCCTGGTCTTCCAGGATGGGAGCGCCCAGGATGATGATCTGTTCCTTGGTGCCGTTGGGGTTTTCCGTATTGCCCAAGGGCGTCGCGATACGGTAGCCCGGCCCGAAGTCGACCAGCGTCCAGAAATCCCCAAGATATTCCCAGTTCTTAAGGAATCCTGTCCCGTGGCAGACAGGGCAGTTCGTGAGCAGCCGTTCACCGGTCACCAGGTTCGTGCATTTCGTGCAGCGTTCGCCGCCCGCGACCTTGTAGATGGAAGCATGCTGCCCGTTGTACATGCGGGCTGTCTTGATGAGGTCCTTGAGGATCTTTTTCGAGTAGCCCTTGAGGTAGTTGTAATTCGTGTGGTGGCCGTAATTGAACGGTACGGCTTCACGCTCAGGGCCGAACGTGACGCTGCCGGAAGCATCGTGCTTCGTGTCCGCGCCAAAATCGAGGCTCGCCTGCACGCCGTCACGGAAAATGGGAGAGACGTCCGCAGGCATCTTCGACTCGCTCTTCTGTGGTTCGTTCTTCTGCGACGCGTGCTTTTCCAGCTTGGTTTTGCCGGTTAGAACAGGTGCGCTTTGCGTATCGTCAGCCATTGATCACACCGGCGCCTAGTTACGGAAGCGGTATTCGTTGATGGCCATGTAGGGGGAGAAGCTGCCGCCCCAGGCTTTTTCCTGGTTGATGTACATCTTGAACTCGCGCAGCTTCTGGTCGAAGAGGCCTTTGTAATACTGCGCGAGCTGGTTGTACTGCGGGAACTTGTCGTCGATGCCCGCGTTGAGCCCCTGGGCGTTGTAGGTGACCTGGTTGCGGAGCTGGCGTTCCGCCTCGCCATTGGCAAGATGATGCAGGACACCGTAGAGCATGACGGTGTCCGAAGGGAAATCCTCAAGTGTGTAGCCCGTCACCGGGGCCACGATGTTGAAGTCGCCCACGGTGAGCTTCATGGCCAGTTCGACAAGCTTTTTGACGGACTGGTACTCGCCCTCAAGGAGCACGTTGTATTCCGGCGTGTCTTTGGCGTAGGTGCGGATGTCTTCAACAGACAGCATGAGGATTCCCCGTCGGGCTACTTGTTCTCGGACTTTGCGGCTTCGGGCTTGGGTGTTTCGGGCTTGGGTGCTTCAGGCTTTGCGGTCTCGGCCTTGGGTGCCTGGGCCTTGTCAGTGCCCTTGGCGGCCTGCGCCGGCTTGGGAGCGCCGCTTTCCTTGGGCGCGGTCTCCTTAAGGATGCCTTTCTTCAGAAGCTTTTCCACGGCCAGCGTTTCTTCGGACGTCTTCGGCACATCGGGGAACTTGGCACCGGGAAGGATGCGGAAGCGTCCGATCACGACGGGGGCACTGGAGATATTGACGATCATCGGTATTCCCTTTGCTTTTTTGCGTTGGGAAACGCCGGCGGGTGGAGAGTGCCGGCGTTTCTGTGGAGGGGCGGCTACTCGAGGGTGATTTTGACCACGCCCCTGGTGTTGCCGATACCAAGGCCGGGGGCTTCGTAAGTGTGGAAGTGGATCAGGTCCGCTTCGGTCTTCATGAACAGGGTGGCATCCTGCAGGAAGAAGAACTTGATGAAGAACTCCGGCTGCGTGAAGAAGAACAGCTCGTTTTCCTTCACCAGGTTGTCCTTGATGGTGGTGACCACCGGCAGGCCCAGGAAGGTGTCTTCACCTTCGACACCGCGGTTGAAGCGGGCTTCCTGGGGAGCGAAGCCGATGTCCTCGGTCTTCAGCTTCAAGCTGTCGATGTAGGTGTTCTTGTGCATCAGCACCTTGCCCAGGGGCAGGCGCAGGCGGGTCATGGCCTTCATGCCTTCGGCGAAGGCGTCCTTGAAGGTGTTGGCGGCCGTCGAGGTGGTGACGGTGACCTTCTGGCCGGCGGCGTTGTCCTCGACGATCTCGTTGAGGGTATCGATGAACTTGCTGTCCTCTTCCTCCTGGATCATCTTGACCTGGTTTTCCTTCAGCCAGTCGGTGATGGGCATGCGGATGGTCATCAGCTCGAACTTGGACTTGGTGATGCGCTCGGCCTCGATCTTGCCGAAGGGGATGCGGAAGCGCTTGCCGTTGAAGTAACGGCGTTCGCCCGTACCCTTGAACGGCACGAAGGTGGCCTGGGAGGCATCAGGTTCGATTTCACAGATGATGGAGGGCTGGTCGTCCGTGCTGACACCGTCGGGTTCCACGATGGGATCCAGCTCGTCGGAGGTCACGGTGCGTGATTCGAACAGGCGGCGCAGGATGCCGTCTTCGTACAGCTTCTGGCGGATATACAGCGAGGAGTTCTCCATGGCCTCCTTGATCTGGCCATTGAAGACCTTGTCGCAGAACGAGCTGTTGATCAGCTCGGTGCTCACTTTGGTGGTCTCGATATTCATGGTGTTGCTCCTTTGGCCTAGCGGGCCTCGTGCCACATGACACGCATCAGGCCGGAGGTGGCGTCGTATTGCAGGACACGGCCCAGCACTTTTTCACCGGCGGAGGCCTTGGCGAACTTGCCGTCCTTGGCGGTAAGCGCATCGTTGGCGGCGTAGGTGTCGGCGGCGTAGTGGGCGTTGTCCACCTCGATGACGATCTGGTGCATCAGACCGGTGTAGGTGCCGCGCACTTTTTCATGGCCGATGACGAAGGCGCACATGGGGTCGGTGGCCTGGGCTGCGGCGGTGAAGCTGGCGGGCTTGATCTTGCCGTCGGTGACGGTGACGATCATGCCGTCGGAGATAACGGCGCCGGTGTCCGCCTTCAGGACTTCGTCGATGGCGGCGTTGGAAGGCCAGCCTTTGCGAACGTTATACATGTCGATATCCTTGTCTGTTTTGTTGTGTATCGGTTTCCTGGGCGCATCAGCTCAGCAGGAAATTCGTCAGAGCGTCGCCGTCGGTGATCGCCGAACCGCCGAGGCTCCCGTAGTCGCCCTGGTAGCCCGCGGTCTTCTCGTTGGCTTCCTGTTCCTCGATGGCCATGGCGACTTTTTCAAAAGCGTCGGCAAGACCCATCAGGGCGTCGGCTGTGGTATTTGTCTGCGTACTCATTTACTCACCTGTAAGATTGCCTTTCAGGATTCCATAGATGGAACCATCCAGGGAACGCTTGATGCATCTGGTGACGGTCCGCGTCCCTAGCGACGATCACCGAAAAAGATGAGGAAATCCCTGACTTTTTCGGGATCGAGTTCGATCTGTTCCGCCGTTTTTTCCACAGAAGCCGGCAGTGAGACCGCTACGGAGCGCATTTCTTTGGCCAGATCCCGGAGAGCCTCTGACATGGATGCCGTGGTATGCTCATCGGTTGTCATGGTGCAGCAGGCTCCGCAGGTTGGCGATGTTGATGACCGGTTTCGGGACGCGCTCGGTCACGGGAGCGGCCGTGATGTCCCCGGCAAGTTTCCGCAGGGGAGTCGCGGCGTCACGCAACAGGCTTGCCACCTTCTTCCTTAGATCCGGGGACAGAGGCATCAGCGTACTCCGTTGGCCATATAGGCCATCACGTTGTCATAAGCCTGGCCGGCAATCTTGGGCAGATCGACATTTCCTGCCTCATCGATATAGCTGTCGGCGATGGGGGCTTCGGCAGGCAGTCCAAGGGCGGTGGCCGCATCGATGACACCGGCGTCGGGCATGTAATCGCCTTCACCATCGTAAGTGCCTTCACCATCGTAAGTGCCTTCACCATCGTGGTCACCTTCGTCGTAGTCGCCCTCGGCGGCCAGAGCGTCCGCGGCTTCAGCGATGGATTTGATGGCTTTGGCATTGGTACTCGCGGCACTTGCCGCTTCAGTAAGGGCATCGACCACGGTGTTTTGACCGGGAGCTTCAGGCTCATCCGGGGCATCTTCCGTCAAGGCTTCGCCAGCTTCCGCATTGCCGGCCTCAGGACCCGTTACAACGTCGCCTCCAGCTTCGGGCGCATCACCTGAAGCGGCCATGACGGCGTTCAGCACCTCGGGTGGGAGGCTTTCCGGGGACCCGGCCAGGATGGACTGAAGTTCTTCGGGGGACTCCAGACCGGCGAATTTGGCCAGGGTCGTGAAGTAGGCTTCGTCGTAGATAGCGGCGGTCTTGTTCATCAGCTCCGCCTCATTAACAGCGGACAGAGCATCCACCGTCGTTGCATAAGCATTTTGTTCGACCTGCTGGAGAGCGGCGACCTTGTTCATCTGCTCCATGCAGGAAGCCGCGAAGAGCTCGCCGAAGATTTGGGCTTCCTTCTTCAGCGCGGCGTTATGTTCGTTAACGAATTCGTCCGTCACGGCCTTGAGGGCCTCTTTGGCGTCGACGACCTGGCCGGCGGCATCTCCTGCCTGGGTTTCGGCTTCCTTGGTTTGGTTTTCGGCTTCCCTGGTCTGTTCGGCAGCAGCCACTTTTTCTGCCGTGGGCGCGGTGGAAGCTGGTTCGGTTACCGGCGCGGCCTGGGGTACGGCATCACCGGAAGTCGGGACGGGCTCGCCAGCCGTTTTTTGCTGGGCCTTTTCGAACTTCCTGAGAAGATCAGCGAGTTTGGGTGTATTTCGGGCAGCCACAGGGCTTTTCCTCCGGTATATTTTCGTGAATGGCAGCCTGGCCAGCCAGGCAAGCTGCCTAAATATTGGGCGCAGTCTGAAAAGCCTTTCAGGATCGATAGAGGAAAGAAGCCGGTCACGAAAAAAGAAGCAGTTTGTGGTATAAGGACATGTCAGTGTCCGCGCAGGCTGCCAGCTCGCGAACGGGCGGTAAAGGAGACTTGCCCAAAGGAAAGCAATGACTAAATGAGACGTGATGTCCCTGAAACCTCAAACATCACGGAGAGTGGAACATGAGCTGGTACAACCCCAATACCTGGTCGCCCGATGGAAAAGCGGTGTTCGTCAATATCCTGATCGGTGTCGTTATCACCGGCCTCGAGCTGCTGCGTCAGTGGCAGGAAGAGCGGGGGGATTTTGACGGAGATGACGGAGATCTGTGGCGGTAGGTGCAGACACTGAAAAAGGGCGGCATACCTGGTGGGTATGCCGCCCTGCTTTTTGGGGGAAATTTTTTAGCTCCGATCCGGGAGCATGACACAAAGCTCCTGTGATGGGCAGATATATGTCATCTTTTGCAGTTAACTTGACATAAGGAGTATCATGAATAAATGCTAATGTCAGAAATTGTAAGAACTATGATGTAAGGAGCGAGCAAGATGAACAGAGCCGGCAGTTTTGTTTCCAACCTGTCAGGTGACCTGGCGTACAGATCGTACTGCCCGGCGAACCTTCCGCCGACTCCCGGCATACAGGTCGACACGCATATGACTTCGGAGCTGCTCAACGCCTCCAGGAAGCTCGCGGAGCTGGATTCACTGTCCCGATATGTTCCGGACACAGCCTTGTTCCTGTCCATGTACGTGAGGAAGGAGGCGCTGATCTCTTCACAGATAGAAGGCACGCAATGTACGCTTGAGGACATCCTCGCACCAGACGCGGAGATGAACGCCGACCTGGATGTCTCGGAAGTGCTCAGCTATGTCAAGGCCGTGAATTTTGCCATCGCGGAACTGGAAAAGCTGCCGCTGTGCAACAGGCTGCTCCGCAACACGCACGCCGTGCTGCTCAACAACGCCAGAGGCGAGGACAAGAATCCAGGTGAATTTCGAACGTCCCAGAACTGGATAGGTGCCTCCGGATGCTCACTGCGTGACGCCCGCTATGTTCCGCCCAATGTCCAGGACATGGTTTCCGGTATGTCGGCACTTGAAAAGTTCATCAACGAGGAGGACGGCATCGACCCTCTGATCAAAACGGCCCTCGTCCACTACCAGTTCGAGACGATACATCCTTTTCTTGATGGCAATGGAAGAGTCGGGCGCTTGCTGATCCTGCTGTGTCTCATGGAGTGGGGCCTCCTGCACAGCCCGGTTCTCTACGTTTCGTATTTTCTCAAGAAGAACCAGTGGGAGTATTACGATCGCCTTGCCGGTGTGCGGAATAGCGGCGACTTCGAGCAATGGGTGCTATTTTTTCTTGAAGCTGTGCACAGGGGCGCGGCTGACGCGATAGAGAATATCAAGAAGCTGCGCGACCTGAAAAAGCACGGAGAGGAAAAGATCGCACGCCTGTCACGCAGGAACGACACAGTATCAAGACTGTTTGTCCATCTCCACAGCTGTCCCATGATAACGCTTCCTTCAGCGGCGGAAAGTCTTGGTGTCAGCAGAGGAAGCGTCAGCAGCGCCGTATCCAGGCTCGTCAGTCTTGGAATCTTGAGTGAAGTCACAAACAAGGCCAGGAACAGGATATTCGCCTATACGGACTACCTCGATATCCTTCGTGAAGGAACATAGGCACAAACTGCGACCATTCTGAATGGGTGAAAATCGGTTTGGAAACAAAAATCACTTCTGGCACATATTGGCGCCAGAAGTGATTTTTGTTCAGGAGATCCGCGGCATCCTGCCCATCAGAATTTCGTAGTGCGCATGGCTTTTTGTTCAGGCAAGAAGCCAGCCTAGTACATTCGTTTTTTGTATACCTTCGTAATCCATCTCGCCGAACAGTGAATCGAGTGTGAGCAGATATTTCGGATAATTGTCCCTTATCTTCTGTAATGGCGCGAGTTCACGACGAAGCACATTCTCATCAAGAGTCGTTTCAGATACCTGATAGTATTCAAGTTTGCCGTCCTTCATCGCCACGAAATCAACTTCACCATCAGGTCCAAGCTGCCCGACATACACTTCGAACCCTCGCCGTCTGAGTTCGAGATACACGATGTTTTCAAGAATATGCCCGATGTCGGAGTCTCTTCCTTTCGCCAGCGTATTGCGCATTCCGACATCAGCCACATAATATTTGTTCATCGTGGAAAGGAATTCTTTGCCTTTGATATTGTAACGTCGTGCTTCATAAAACATCAGGCTGTCAGTAAGTCCACGCAAATAATGGTCAACAGTCTTCGTATCTATTTTGCGCATGTTTGACGTCATGGTGTTGGCTATCTTGGATGGAGAAGTACGGTTTCCTATATTATGCATCATGAATTTTGTTATCGATTCAAGCATGTTCACATCTGCGATTCGATATCGCTTCACGATGTCGTTGAGAAGAATACCTTCATATATGGCTTGCATGTATTTTCGGGCGTCCATCACGGCTGATTGATAACGAAGTGTATAGGGAAATGATCCAATCGTCAGATATAATTCAAACTTTTCTTGTATTGAAAGGCCACTATGCTCGCCATCAAGGCCTTCGCAAAATTCCTTGAAGGAAAGCGGCAACATGGAAATCTCTATATAACGGCCTGTAAGCAATGTCGCCAGTTCGCCGGACATGATATACGCATTCGACCCTGTGAGGTACAGGTCACAATTTTTCTTGATGAAAAGACTGTCTACAGCCTTCTGATACTGGGAGACGTGCTGTATTTCATCAAGGAAGATGTAGTTCATTTTATCCGGGAGGAGGCGGTCGATAATGTACTTGTACAGCGCTCTGTATTCGTGCAGATCTTCGTATTCGATATCTTCGAAATTGATGCTGATGATTTGCTCCGGTGCGACACCATTTTTCAGCAGGTGCTGCTGGAAAATCTCAAAGAGGGTGGACTTGCCGCAGCGCCTGATGCCTGACACGACCTTGATGATCTGCTGATCTTTCCACCGAATGAGCCAGTCCAGATATTCGGGGCGCTTGATGTGTTCCATATTCGGCCTCCTTGCAGGTGAAATTTTAGGTCACTCCCCTGCAAAAAACAATAAAATTGGAATGCATCCCAATTTTCTTCAAAAATATGAGAAAAATTGGAATGCATTCCGTATTGTCCTCAGTCCTGAGGCAGGCAGGCCGACAGGCCCGAGAAGTCGGCATCGACGATGTATGACTCGGGCTGTGGTGTCTTCAGGAACATGGCCATGTACCACGGAAGGTAAGTCACCTTTCCGTCAGTGGAGACATTGTCCATACAGAACACGATCGCTTCTTCAAACTTCCATTCGCTGACGCTGAGGATGTTATCCAGGGCCGTGTGCCGTCGGTAATCCTTGCCCGACTTGATCTCCACAGGAAGGCATTTCCGGCCGGGCTGAAGGACGAAGTCCAGCTCTCCATATTTCTGTTTGTTGAAGTACCACAGCTTGAAGCCGTTGGCGACGAAGATCTGGGCAAAGACATTTTCAAGAATGCTTCCCATGTTGATGCTCAGGTCTCCATTCAGGATGCTGAACTGGATACCGTCCATCCCTGCGGCGCAAAGCAATCCGGTATCGGCCATGAAGAGCTTGAACAGTGTCCGCTGTTCGTTGAGTCGCAAGGGAATGGACGGCGCGGAGACGTTGTAGCAGGGGAGGGCCACGCCCGCATCGCGCAGCCAGACAAAGCTGTCTTCGTACCGGGCATAGCGTGCTGCTTTGTTGATGGATGCCAACATGAAACGCCGGTTTTTGTCGTCCAGCTGTGAAGGTATGCTGTCGAAGATGTCCTGGACCTTTGTTTTGTCTCGCCCGGCGTACTTTGCGATATCGAGCCGGTACAGACTGAGGATGTCACGCTGCTGCGAGACGACTTTTTGTATGTCGTGGCTGGATACGAATTCCTGGACGACCGCCGGCATGCCTCCGGTCAGGACATAGAGCCTGAACAGGCGGCACATGGCCTCGTGCACACCGGAGGAGACCGGCTTTCTCTCCTCGAAGGAGCTGCGGACATGGTCGAGCACGTCTTCAGGTATGCCGTTGGCCAGGGCGAATTCCTCCAGGTCCATCGGAAACATCCTGTGGATCTCTTCGAAACCGACCGGATAGGAATATGTCTCGCCGCTGTTCACTCCAAGGAGCGAGCCGGACTCGATGTAATCGAAGCGTCCGTCCTCAACAAGGAACTTGATGGCCGTCCTGGCGTCAGGACATTCCTGGATCTCGTCGAAGAAGATCAACGTCTTTCCCGGGATCAGTGATGTCCCCAGCAGCGCCGTGATGCCCATGATGACGCTTTCAACGTCACGGCCCGCCTTGAAGATCTCTTTCGCCTTCGGCAGCTCGATGAAATTCAGCTCGACAAAGCATTCGTACTGTTCCTTGCCGAAGCGGCGAATCAGGGATGTTTTGCCGATCTGGCGTGCGCCGGTGACGAGCATCGCTTTTTTGTTCTTGTTATCCTTCCATTTCAATAGGTTATTGTAAAAATTACGCGCGAGCACAGGCGCCTCCGGGGTGTTTTGTAACGTTTTTCGTATTTTATGACCCGGATTTTGTAACGTTTTTCGCGTCAGTACAAGCCGTTTTTGCGACGTTTTTCATCAAAAATTTCTTATGAAAAAGACCGCCGGATTTTTCCGGCGGTCTTTGCTGTTATGAAATCAGGACCACTCTGGCGGTCTTACCCAGCGCGCCGTAAAGCCTCGCCCTTCAGGGCGGGGATATAAGGCGCACCTTAACTGGAATTTTTGCCTTTAATTGGGCGTTCGTTGAGCTTCGATATACTGCCGCAGGACAGAGATAGGCGCTCCTCCGCAGCTTCCAGCAAAATAACTTGGCGACCAAAGCGAGCCGCCCCAGAGTTTTTTCTGGATCGAAGGATAGCCTTTCTTGCGAATCAGCCTGCTGGATACGCCTTTCAGGCTGTTGACCAAAGACGAAATGGCTACTTTGGGTGGATAGACGACAAGCAGATGAACATGATCGTCTTCCCCGTCAAATTCAATAAGTTCCGCCTCAAAATCATGGCAAACACTGGCAAATATTTCCTTCAAGTCGTCAAGAATGGCCTTTGTGAAGACGCCATAGCGATACTTTGTAACAAAGACCAAATGGGCATGAAGAAGGAAAACACAGTGTCTTCCAGTACGAATGTTGTTGACTTTTTTCATAGACCAACTATAATTCGGCTATGGAAAGATTGCAAGCCTACAAGTTCCAGCTCCGCCCCAAAACCGGGCAGGAAAGCCTCATGCGGCGCTTTGCCGGATGTTGCCGTTTTGTTTGGAACAAGGCGCTTGCATTGGAAAAGGAAACCTATGAAAACGAAGAGAAGCGTCTGGGGAGGTTCTTGCTCTGCGAAGCCCTTCGGGATTGGAAGAAGGAAAACGCTACTTCTTTTCTTTCTGAAGCCCATTCTCAAATTCTGCAGCAAGTCTTGAAAGACCTCGATAGAGCCTACAAAAACTTCTTTGAGAAGCGTGCCGGGTTCCCACGTTTCAAGAAGAAAGGTCTTCACGATGCCTTTCGCTATCCGCAGGGCTTCAAGCTGGACGAAAGCAACAGCCGCATATTCCTTCCCAAAATCGGGTGGATACGCTACCGCAACAGCCGCAAAATAGAGGGAACGCCGAAACAGGTGACAGTCTCTCTTTCCGCTGGAAAGTGGTACGTCTCCATTCAGACGGAACGGGAAGTTCCAGAACCTGTGCATCCTTCGCAAAGTGTCGTCGGCATAGATATGGGCATTGCCCGTTTTGCAACGCTCTCCGATGGTTCTTGCATCAAACCGCTGCACAGTTTTCGAAAGCATGAAAAGAAGCTGGCAAAGCTGCAGCGGAAGTTGGCAAAACGAGTGAAGTTTTCCGCCAACTGGCAGAAGCTCAAAGCCAAAATCCAGCGCCTGCACCGTACAATAGCCAATGTACGCAACGATTTTCTGCACAAGACAACCACGATAATCAGCAAAAACCACGCTCTTGTTGTGATTGAAGATTTGAAGGTGCGGAATATGTCGCGGTCGGCGTCAGGCACGGTGGAAGCTCCGGGAAGAAACGTGCGAGCCAAGGCCGGATTAAACAAGTCCATATTGGATCAGGGATGGTTCGAGTTTCGGCGGCAGCTTGAGTACAAGTTGAAATGGCTGGGTGGAAAGCTGGTTGTCATACCTCCGCAGTATACCAGTCAGACATGCAGTCATTGTGGGTGCGTAGACAGAGCAAACAGACCAACGCAGGCGAAATTCAAATGTACGGCCTGCGGATTTGAATGTAACGCCGACCATAATGCGGCGTTGAACATTCTGGCGGCCGGGCAGGCCGTGACAGCCTGTGGAGCGGGAAGGGCTCAAGCGCCCGCGTCGAAGCAGGAACCCGCCTGTGGCGCGGCTCGTTAGAGCCGCTACCGATAGGAATCCCCCGACTTTAGGCGGGGGAGGATGTCAACAAAAATTGACCAGTCCCAGCACATAGTTCAATACGTTCAGGTAGTTGGTTATTTTCAATATGTTTTCTTTTGAGACGTGACATGGAATGACAATTGTTCACGAGATCAATGGATGACCTGTGATAAGGAATCACAGCTTTTATATGCTTGTGTGGAGCAAATTCTTTCAAAGCCCTGACTCCTGCAATCATATCACTATCACCACTAAAAAGTAGAGCTTTATCAAAAGTGTCCCTTGATGCCTCAAGGAGCATGGTTACAGCTATATTTATATCTGTTTCTTTTTCTTCAAAAGTTTTATATGATAATCTACAATCTGCACGACATTTTTTTACAACAGGCTTGAATTTTCCAAGGATTATTTTTACACCTTGCATTTCAAGAGCCCTAATGTACATCTTATGTCTGTTCATTTTTTCTTGATTCCACGGTGTCAGTGCTGAAAAGTAGAAAACATTAACAAGTTGTTCCCTGCTTTGAATAACAAACGCATTTGCAAGGTTCCAATAATTTATCCATTTGAATCGATCGCATCCATTCTCACATAGCGAATGGTACATATTGAAACCATCTATGAAGGCTGCGACTCTGTCCATAAAATTCCTCTCAAAAAAAAAACCGGCTCCGCAGGGAGCCGGGGCTCGCCCGGCGCCAGCCGAAGCGAGGTGGTTGAATAGAATTTATGTGCAGTAGCGTTTGTTGTCAATGATTCTTTGCCACTGAAATCCACGCTCTTACGCCTACGCCTGCCGCGCCACAGGCGGCACGATGCGCCGCCCGAACCTCGGCATCCGGAGCAGTTGCGAACCAAGCAGTCCGCTACCGACCGTGGTCAGTACCGGATGCTCCTTCACGAAGCGCCCGGCCTTGAGCGCCATGCCGCCCATGCCGGGCTGCTCGGCCTTCACATCGGCCATGTCGCCGTAGCGCCACTTGTTGTACATGTAGTCCAGCGCCAGCGCCGGAGGCAGGGCGAGGCCGGCCACCGTACCGAATCGGGGCATGCTGGCCGCCGTCTTCTTGAATTTCCAGCTCTCGACCATGGTCGTCATGGGGATCTCTTCGCAGGACTCCGTGGTCACCTTCTCGTCGTCCCTGTTTTCTCGCAGGGAGAAAGCACCGACGGAGGCGACGCCAAGCAGGGAAGCGGCCATGACTTTGCCGAGCAGCGTGGGCTCGCCCAGGGCGGCGGTGACGGCGCCGAGAGCGAGCGCGGAACCGGCGACTGTCGGCAGATCCACCATACGGGAGGCAGCCTCTTGCGTTGCCGTGTTGCGGACGAAGTAGGGTGCCGTGACGGCCACATTGCCGTGTTTGTCCCTGACAGTCATAGGGGCGAAGTTTTCTGCGCGCGGGTCGAAGTCCTTGCGGATGCGTTCCGCCAATGTACGCCCGTAGTGGATCTGCTCTTCCAGGGGCCGGCCGAAAGCTTCGCCGATCTTTTCCAGGGCCCCTTCCGGTGCCATGCGTGAGAGCATCCGGATACGCATTTCGGCCACAGGGCGCATGACCTTGATGACCAGGGTGCGCCTGATGGATGAACCGGCATCCTCAGGGCATGGGGCGAAGACTTTGTGCAGGAGCGTGTCCACCAGCGCCGGACGTTCGCACAGTTCGGAGAGGGCGTCCGGCAGCAGGGAGAACATGCGCCCCATTTCTTCATGTGACGGGCAGTGGCCCATAACACGACTGCCGGCAAGCCAGGCGGCGTCGCCAAGGCTGATCGGAGCCCCAAGATGGTGCAGGGCCGTAAGGAACGTGGCCGGGCCCACACCCATGGACGACAGGCGCTCATACGGCATTTCGGGATATTCCATGTTATGGAACCCGTTTCGGGCAATATGGACCACGGCCCGGATGGAGGCGTCGCTTTGGGCGTCGGGTTTGCTATCGTTACCGGCAGTCCCTTCGGTATCTGAAACCCTTTCGGCATCTGAAGCCCTTTCGGTATCAGGCACGTCACCGGGCTTGTCCGGCTTGGTATCGGCTACTACACCCTCGACTTTTTTGATGATGTCCGAGACCTTTTTGAGTGCCGCGAGCTTCTGGGAAATATCCTCGGCACGCTCGCCCAGTTCGGCTGAAGAGGTGAAAGAGTCACCCGGCTCGCACGAGCCGCGCAGCGAGGCCCGTTTGTCCAGTGTGTGGGCCGTGGGGTCGGCCGGTTTGGCCACGATGGAGATATCGAAGAATTTGGGGTCCGGGTTGAGCGCGTAGACCTGGCGCCCGTCAGGAAGGATCTTCTTCATGTTGAACCGGAGGTGGTCGCAGTAGTCACGCCTGGTGGGAGCTTTGTTGCCGCAGATGGAGCAGACGTCGTATTTCACCGTGCAGCCCATGGAAACGTAGAGCGGCTCGCCGTTCGAGATCTTGCGGACCGTACCGGTCGCATCAGGCTTGCTCTTGTCGATGCGCAGGATGAGCTCCACGCGATGCATCTCGTCATTGTACCAGGAGAACACCGGCTTGCCGATGCCTTTGGCCGGGTCCTTGTTCACATGCTGCAGGAAGACGTTGGCGTTGTCGACGAAGAGCTGGTGGGTATTCTTCAGGTCCTCTTCCGTGAAAGCGTCCCCGTTGTTGTTGCAGCCGTAGTATTCTTTAGCCGACACGCCGATGACCCAGAGCCAGGAATAGCGGTCATCCTGGGGGATGGTATCCCAAAACTCCTGGATTTCGGTGGACACCGTTTGGGACGCCGTTTTGGACGCCGTTTTGACGAGGGACGGGACAAGGCGCGGGTCGATGAGGCTGACGCGGGATTCGCCGGTTTCGGGGACTTCGTGCCCGAGGTCGATGATTTTGTACATGTATGGTGGCTCCAGTTTGCACCCGGATGGCTACGGATCGCCTGGTTCCGGCAGGAGGTTGCAGTGATACTGGGAAAGATTGGGGAGTTGGTGGAGCGTGGTTTATAATGCGCAGAGCCTCCATGAACGGGGAGAGGTCTCAAACCACAAAGGAATTTAGTGCTGCTCGATAGACAGCTTGACGGAGTGTAATACAGCGTATTACACTGTATCAAAATACGGAGGATGCCATGTCTTCAGTCGTCTCTATCAGGACGGACTCTGATCTGCTCAGCCAGTTCACCACCCTCGCAGAGGCTACTGGCCGTACCCGCAGCTTCCTGATCAATCAGGCTATGCGTGAATTTGTTGAACGGGAATCCTGGCAGGTTGCCGCTATCCAGAAGGCCGTACAGGAAGCCGATGCCGGCGATTTTGCCACGTCTGATGAGGTAGCCGCCATGAATGCAAAGTGGAACTATCATGCGGATTAGATGGCTCCGGGCCGCCCTGCGTGACCTCGATTCCGAAATGAACTACGTTGCCGAACGGGACCGCGAGGCCGCTGTTCACATGTACGCTCTTATTCGCGAGAAGACTTCGCTCCTTGCCCGGCTTCCCGAACTTGGCCGCCCCGGTCGCGTTTTCGGCACCAGAGAGCTGGTGCTGGAACAGCATCCTTATATCATTCCATACCGTGTGAAAAACGGCGTGGTGGAAATACTCCGCATATTTCATACCAGCCGCAGGCAGCCTGCCAGTTGGTAGACCGGATATATAAAGGTCGCCACCACGCCGGACAACGAAAAGCAGTTTGGAGCGGTATCGAGTCCTTCCTCGCCTACTCACCACCAACCAGATCATAGGCCTTGTTCGTCAACCACGGAACAAGACCGTGTGAAAAGCCAGCCTGACCAAGGTATGTACCAAACGCCGGGACATAAATTCGAGCAGCCTGCAGGGCGGCGGCCCTTCCTTTGAGCTTGTTTATCGCACGCAAAGCTCTGATTGATGCCTGGGCTTCCTCAGCCAGGTTTGCTGCTGTAGCCACCTGTGTAGCTGTGTCCACAGCACCAAGCACTTTTCGTGTTGTTTCATTATCTGACGCACGCTGTCCCAATGTCGTCCCTATATTAATAAGGGGAGAAAGGTTATTAACACCTGTCGTCAAAAATGCGTGTCCTAATCGAATGCCCCTATGTTTCCTCGGAGCAAGTGGGCTCGTAGCATGACCCATTTCATGAGCAAAAGCATATCCTGATTTATCAGCATACACTGTATGATCATCTGGACTGTAGCGAGGGCCACGAGAAGAAAAAGGGGACTCGGAAAGGTCAGATACCCTAATTTTTCTATTTCCACCCATCATCCTAGTGAGCTGGTCAGCCTCATGGGTTGTCAATTTACCGCTGTCTTCCCGCAGCAGAGGTGCGACCTTCCTCGATGAAGCCTCTAAGGTTGCCATCCCTCCAAGCCCAGCGGCCAAATGGCCGAGACCAACAGTGTCCTTTGTCTTATCTTCTTGTTGCTGGAGATAAGCCCCAATTTTTGTGATCATAAAACTCCTTATACTATTCTTAAGTAATTTGGACACATGTCTGATTGCCATTAGAAATACGCGTCCCTCAACCCAAGCTCACCGGCCAACCTCTTTTTGTACGACTTGTAGCGCAGCTCGGGAAAGAACCAGGACTCTTTCAGGGCGCGTTTTTTGTCGATGATCCTGCGCCTGTCTTCGTCCGTAAGCCTGTCGCGGGCGGCTGCGAACGCCTTGCGGAATTTTTCCGCTTTTGGGCCGTAAGCCAGCACAACGTCCATATCCTGGCCGTTCACTTTGCCGGTGAACGTCTTCTTCTCGTCTCGCCTCAGACTGGCTTTGTTCATTATCAGGTTGGGGTATTTCCGTGGCAGTCTGTCCAAAGCGCGGCGGTATGCCGCTTCTCGCTTGTAAGGGACGAAGACATCCACGTCACTGTTGCCGGGAACGTTGATGCCGAGCGCCTCCGAGCCGACCATGCGGGCGTTGCGTCCGAACATGCGACGAAAGCGGGCATCAGTCCTGGCCACGTCGTTCTCCGCGGCTGTTTTTCCAAGGCCGGCACGCTCCATAAGCTTGTTTTTCAAAGCGGCGATCCTGTCTGTGACTCCGTACGCGCGCAAGGGGAGGGCGCTCCTGCCCCGGAAGCGTATGCCGGGATACTTCGTACGGAAGTCGTCTAGGACTTCGTCCGGCACAAAGATCTCCGCATTGTTGCGCAGGCTGAGCGCCCTTCCTGTCGTATACTCTTCAGGAATGCTGTTCAGGCGCTCTCCTCTGGCCACACTTCGTGGAGAGAGACGCTTCACCACCACGGCATCGCCGTAGTTTGGCAGCCAGCCACCTCGCGAGAGGAAGACCTTGTCCGTGTTCTTTACTCCCTGCATGTGAGCGTAGGCCTCACGGGCTGTCATCCTGCTGCGGATGGGGATGGGCAGAGGTTCGACGGAGACTTCCGTGTCGGGCGACGTCCTGGCCAGATGGCGAAGGGCCATGATGCGTCTGTCGCCATCGAGCATGTGTCTGAGGTTATCTAAGGAGGTGGTGTGAGTGTAGTTATCTGGCATGAGTGGCATCCGCGCTGTTTGTGAAGTGACGGCTATCGGTAGGGGATAGCAATCGGGGAAATATTGCGCGGTTTGCCTTGGGAGGTTTCAGGAGGGAGGGGACGGGGGGAGGCTGGACTCGCAAGTTGGAATATTATAAAGATGTGTAAGATATACTCTTTATCTAACGCGCCTTACCTTGGGTGCTGATGTATGCAGGCGATAGTGAGACTCCATTGTGGTACTATATGGTTGTGAAGAGCTTTTTCGATCTGGGAGGATTCGTGAAAAATTCTGTTAAAATATGTTTTTCTGGGTTTTGGCCAGGGTTTGATATAAATCAGAATATATTTACAGATATTTTATCTTCAAGATATACTGTTGAGATTGATGATAAAAAACCTGATTTTTTGTTTTGTTCAAGTTTTTCTGAAGAACATTTTAAATATAAATGCGTAAAGATATACTATACAGGAGAAAATATTACTCCAGATTTCAATCTGTATGATTATGCCATTGGGTTTGATAGGATAAATTTTGATGACAGGTATTTTAGGCTTCCATTATACAGATTATACCAGAGAAAAGAAGATGGTCGTCCAGCTGATGAGATATTCTGGCAGAGTGAACTGGTACGCAAAACAAAATTTTGCAATTTTTTATACTCCAATGATTTCTGTGCCAGTGAAAAGCGGATACAGCTGCTGGAGGCCATCGAGACCTACAAGCGCGTGGAGTGCGGCGGTAAGATACGCAACAACATCGGTGGCCGCGTTGGGGATAAAGACAGTTGGCTACGGGATTTCAAATTTTCCATTGCCTGTGAGAATTCCTCAAAGCCTGGTTACGTTACGGAAAAGATTTTCGAGGCCTTACGGGCGCACACCATTCCTGTGTACTGGGGGGATACACAAATAGCCCAGGATTTCAATCCCAGGCGTTTCATCAATTGCCATGATTTTGAGAATTTTGAGGCTGTAGTGGCCGAGATCAGGCGTCTGGATGAAGACTCGGAGGCCTGCTTGGCCATGCTGAAGGAGCCCTGGTTTACTGATGGTGTCCCGCCGTTACTCCAGGATGATACGGCCCTGAAGGATTTTCTGTACCACATCATCGAGCAGGGGCCGACAGCTTCCAAGCGAGCCATCCGCGATGGCTTTACAAGGCACTATTGGGAAAACAGAAGGATGGCGGGTATCCTGCGTCCGTGTATCCGTTTAGGCTGCAAGCTGGAGAAATTTTTTAGGCACAGGAAATGACCTATCTTGCATGCAAGAAAAGCGTTTTTTGCTTTGTATGGCGTCACCGCTACAGGTGGCGCCATCTTTCTTTGAACATCCGCCAGCGATACCGTGCGGCTTTGCGGCCTTTGCGCAGTGCGTCCAGAGGCAGCATGCACAAGGGATAGAGCACATTGGCACAGCGGAACCAGAACGGGAAGGCATGTTTTTTGAGCAGGAACATGCGTCCGGCGGCGTAGCTGGCGATCTTTGCATCAGACGGCACATGCATATCCGGCGAGGGATGGAAGACCCTGATGGACGGACAGCGCCAGACAGGAGCGCGCTTGTGCGCTTCCAGCAGATAGTCCGTATCCTCACCACAACCGTAGGGCAGGCCTGTGCCGGGGCCAAGGCGGGGATCGAAGCGGAGATCTTTTACGACTTCGGCCCGGAAGAATTGGAGATAGGTCTCCCCGTTTTTGAACGTCCCGATTTGACTCACGGGAGCATCCTTGCCGCAAGAAGGAGAAACTGGGGATGCGTCAATACTTTTACCCATTACAGCTCCGGCCTCAGGATGACGCTGAAAGGCCTCTACTACTTGAGCTAGTGTATCAGTGGCATACCAGCAGTCATCGTCAGGAAAAACGATATAATCCCCCTTGGCCAAAGGGAGGATGGCATTACGTGCTTGGGAGACACCCTTATCCGGGGCAGAAATCACTTGGAGCGGTAAATCCGTAAATTCTGCGTACACGTCAACTAAAAAGTCAGGGGGATTCTGGTCCGCGATGATAATCTGTAGGCAGGTATGCTTCTGCTGACGGAGGGAGAAAAGGAGTCTTTCAAGCTCCGTACGGCGCCTGACTGTGGCGATTAGGAGGGAGAGCAGGGGAGAAGCTTTCATGATATACGGCTATCGGCATATTCGATTTTATAGATAAGGTTGTACTTCCGTTATGGGCGCTGGCTTCCGCCATTTGAAAAGGGCTTTTCGCAGGATTTGCATATAATTTTCCGTATAGAGCGGATCGAGCAGGACTGCACGCAGCCACGCTCGGGCCGCATCTACCTTCCTTCCCGGCAACTTGGCGAGCAGGACGGCGGAATGGAAGAGAAAGGCGGAGCGTGCGCGGCGTTGCACCAATTCCGACACTGTCGTGTCATGGATATGGCGCTCCAAAAAAATGGCTTCATCCTTCAGGAACCTGTCCGTATCGCCTACCGCACTTCCGCCTCGCTGACGGTAATAATGGATGATATGCGGCACATGTTGGACACGACAGGACTTGAGTAAGCGTATGAGCCAGTCCCTGTCCTCACAGATACGCAATGTCCTGTCGAAGTAGAGCCCGGCGGCCTTTTCTTTTTTGAAAAGCAGGGCACCAAACTGGAGAAAATTAGCGATCAGGAGATTTTGCCAGAAAATATCCGTTTGGTTCCAGGCTTTCAGCGGACTGGGGCGGGGTGCCCCACTTTTGTCTTCAAAACGAAGAAAATCACCCCAGACAAAGTCAGGAGCATCAGGCCGGGTAAAAGGCGTGTGGAGGAGTTCCAAAGCCTGAGGATGCCAGATGTCATCGCCATCCAAAAAGGCAATCAATGCCCCCCGGGCTTCGTCTAGGCCGCGATTACGAGCAGCGGAGACTCCGGCATTGGCCTGCCGGATCAAACGGAAACGGGGATCGTCAGGGATACAGGCTGCAGGATTATCTGTTGAGCCATCGTCTACGATGATGCACTCCCAGTCCGGAAACGTCTGTGCCTGTACGCTGCGTAATGTGGAGCCAAGCCAGGGGCTCACATTGTAGGCAGGGATGATGGATATTGGAGGCATGGCCGTTCCTCACAGTCTACGATGAGCGTGGTAAAACGGATTTTCCGTGTTTCCTGAGCCAGAAAAATCCCGTGAACATTCCCCAAAGATGGCATACTTCACCAGCAATGGTAATGACGCAGTTCTGCCATGCATAGGTTCCCTGTATGGAGCAGCGGATGCTTGTGGCAATGGCCTTCCCCAGGCGATACGGAATTTTCAGGCAAAGTCGGAAGAACTCTTTTGCACCATGCCAGTTATAGATAATTGGTGTGGATTTTCCAGACAGATAGGCGATCTTCAGCAGTGTTTTGATAGTATACCGGGAAGACTTGGCAAGATGCGCGACCTGCATATCCGCCGCATAGCGGATTCGTCCACCGTGCTTTCTGATCTCTATTTGCAGGACCGTTTCTTCTCCGTAGGGGATGACGGTTCCTTTGACCCCAAAACGGGGATCAAAGCCGCCTGCCCGGCGGATAGCTTCACATTTGAGAGCCATATTGCTCCCAATGGCAAAATCTTTGGCATTCAGATAGCCGTCAGCATCTGCTGCGGGAGCGTAGGATTCATATTCATCACAAAACCAGGACGGCAGGGGCTGCAGACGCCAAGGGACAACCTTTCCGGCAATGACTTCGCACCCGCCGCGAGTAATGGCGCGAAGCAAGGCTTCGACATAGCCGGGAAAAGGTTTAGCATCATCATCAAGATAGGCGATCCAGGGCGTTTCACAATGCTGCCATGCCGCATTTCGCGCATGGCTCAATCCTGCTTTTTTCTCAACGCAATATATGAAATGCGGAAATTGTTTCGCCATTTCAGCCATGCGTTGCGGCGTATCATCTGTCGAGTTGTTATCAATGATGAGCAGAGAAAATGTTTCTGCGGACACCGACTGATGCAGAAGAGCTTCGCAGACTTGTTGGAGAATCGCTCCCCGGTTACAGGTAGGTATTGCTATAGTGACCTGCGGTTTTGATAACATATATTTCTCCCCATACCAAGCGTGCGTAAAGATGATTCTAAATCGATTGAGCCTATGGACATAAGAGCGTGTTTGGAAACTTCAGCTTTTATAGTTACAAGAAGGCATGTGGACAAAA
>ERZ779890.1256-NODE-1256-length-26551-cov-39.101034_pt1 | contig 26551 bp, 25 predicted proteins | sample MGYA00511553_ERZ779890 | MGnify/ENA primary metagenome ERZ779890 (study PRJEB29588, sample SAMEA2152064) | human gut metagenome | biome: human gut; feature: human-associated habitat; material: faeces | place: Denmark | collected 2008/2010 ... | reverse complement strand
GGGCATGAAGGCCGGCGAGGAGAAGGACATCGACATCACCTTCCCCGAGAACTATACCCCCGAGCTGGCCGGTAAGCCCGTGGTGTTCCATGTGAAGGTCAACGAGGTCAAGCACAAGGAGGTCCCCGCCATCGACGACGAGTTCGCCAAGGACGTGTCCGAATTCGACACCCTGGAGGAGCTGAAGGCCAATACCCGCAAGAAGCTGACGGACGACCGCGAGGCCGCCGCCCAGCGTGCCTTTGAGGACGCCCTGATGCAGAAGGTGGCCGACGGCATCCAGGCCGACATCCCCGATGAGATGGTGAACGTTCAGGCCCAGCAGATGATGGAGAATTTCCAGCAGCAGCTGGCCGCCCAGGGCATCCCCTTTGACCAGTATCTGAAGATGACCAACACCACCGAGGACGATTTCAAGAAGCAGGCCCATGACCCCGCCGTGCAGCAGGTCCGCATGGATCTGGCCGTGGCCGCCCTGGTGAAGGCCGAGAACCTGGAGGCCACCGCCCAGGAGATCGAGGATGAGCTCAAGACCATGGCCGACAAGTACGGCATGGATCTGGACACCATCAAGAAGTATCTGCCCGAGGCCGACGTCCGTGAGCAGGTCCTGCGCAGCAAGGCCATCAAGGCTGTGGCCGACGCCGCTGTGGCCGTGGCTCCCGTGGTGGAGGAGTCCCAGGAAGAAGCCAAGCAGGAAGAGGAAAAGAAGGACGCGGAATAATTATCCGGCGTTCCCTGCTTGAGATACCACGCGGGCGGGTATAATTGGGTAGAGTTTCATCTATTTGTACAGGAGGTATTTTCTATGAGTTTAGTCCCTTATGTTGTGGAGCAGACCAACCGGGGTGAGCGTTCTTATGACATCTTTTCCCGGCTGCTGAACGACCGCATCATCTTCCTGGGCGAAGAGGTCAATGATACCACCGCCAGCCTGGTGGTGGCCCAGCTGCTGTATCTGGAGGCCCAGGACCCCGACAAGGATATCCAGATGTACATCAACAGCCCCGGCGGTTCCGTTACCGCGGGTATGGCCATCTACGATACCATGCAGTATATCAAGTGCGACGTGTCCACCATCTGCATCGGCATGGCTGCCAGCATGGGCGCATTCCTGCTGTCCTCCGGCGCACGGGGAAAGCGCATCGCCCTGCCCAATGCGGAGATTATGATCCACCAGCCCTCTGCCGGGACCCAGGGTAAGGTCACGGATATGGAGATCGACGTGGAGCATTTCCTGAAGCTGAAAAAGCGCCTGAACCAGATTCTGGCCGACAACACCGGCAAGGATCCCGAACAGGTGAAGCAGGACTCCGAGCGGGATCACTGGATGCTGGCCGAGGAGGCCCGGGAATACGGCCTGGTGGACAAGGTCATTTACAAGAGGTAACCAATGGCAGACGATAAGAAATCCCTGCGGTGCTCCTTCTGCGGCAAGGCGGAGAATCAGGTGCACCGCATGATCCAGGGCCCCGGCGTGCGCATCTGCGACGAGTGCGTCCAGCTGTGCATGTCCATTCTGGACGACGGGTATCAGCCCGGCCCCGAGGCCGGGTACGAGACCCCGGACCAGTTGCCCACTCCCCGGGAGATCAAGGCGGTACTGGATCAGTACGTCATCGGTCAGGACGCCGCCAAGGTGGCCCTGTCCGTGGCGGTCTACAACCACTATAAGCGCATTTTCTTCGGCGGCGGCGAGGATGTGGAGCTGCAAAAGAGCAACATCCTGATGATCGGGCCCACGGGCTCCGGCAAGACCCTGTTTGCCCAGACCTTGGCCCGGGTGCTGAAGGTCCCCTTCGCCATCGCCGATGCCACCACCCTCACCGAGGCCGGTTATGTGGGCGACGACGTGGAAAACATTCTGCTGCGGCTTCTGCAGGCGGCGGATTTCGACGTGGAGCTGGCGGAGCACGGCATCATCTATGTGGACGAGATCGACAAGATCGCCCGTAAGAGCGAAAACACCTCCATTACCCGGGACGTGTCCGGCGAGGGCGTGCAGCAGGCGCTGCTGAAAATCCTGGAGGGCACCGTGGCCAACGTTCCGCCCCAGGGCGGCCGGAAGCATCCCCACCAGGAGTTCATCCAGGTGGACACCCACAACATTCTGTTCATCTGCGGCGGTGCGTTCGACGGGCTGGAGAAGATCATCGAGCAGCGCACCGACCGCAAGGGCATCGGCTTCGACGCCGTTGTGGAGAGTAAGGCAGAGCGCCAGACCGGGCAGCTGCTGAAGGAGGTCCAGCCCCATGATCTGCTGAAGTTCGGCATTATCCCCGAGCTGGTGGGCCGTTTGCCGGTGATCGCCGCTCTGGACGGCCTGAACCGGGAGGATCTGGTCCGTATCCTGACGGAGCCGAAAAACGCCCTGGTCAAGCAGTATCAGAAGCTGTTTTCCTATGACGATGTGAAGCTGGTGTTCGAGCCGGATGCTCTGGAGGCCGTGGCCGACAAGGCCATCGAGCGCAACATCGGTGCCCGTGGCCTGCGGGCTGTCATGGAGGGAGTTCTGACCCCCATCATGTACGATATTCCCTCGGACCACACCATCGAACAGGTGACCATCACCGCCGGTGCCGTCAAGGACGGTGCGGAGCCGGTGATCCTGCGTGACCCCAACCACCACCGGTCCCACAAGGACAGCGACGCGCCGGCGTCCTGAAACAACCAACAAGGGGGAGAGACGCTTGCGCCTCTCCCCTCTTGCCCTATTGTACTTTCCCTATCGCAAAGGAGATACCCTTATGACCACACAAAATATGCCCGTGCTGGCTCTGCGGGGGCTGACCGCCTTCCCGGGCCAGACGCTGAGCTTCGACGCGGAGCGCGAGATATCCATCCTGGCACTGGAGAACGCCATGGAGGGCGACCGGGAGCTGCTGCTGGTGACCCAGCGGGAGATCGGCGTCCAGGAGCCTCAGGAGGAGGATCTGTACGCCATCGGCACCGTGTGCCGTATCTTCCAAATCGTCAAGACCTCGGATACCGGCGTGCGGGTCATCGCCGGGGGACTGCACCGGGCGGCCATCCGCCGCCTGTGGCAGACAAAGCCCTTCCTCCAGGCCAACGTGGACCTGCTGGAGGACGAGGGTTGGCGGGCCACGGACCGCACCGAGGCCCTGACCCGGCGGACCTACGCCCTGTTTGGCCGGTATCAGGAGTTGGTGGGGAATCTGTCCGATCAGCTGGTGGCCTCGGTGCTGGATATCCGGGACCCCGGCGAGCTGGCGGACACCATCGCCGCCAACATCAACCTCCGGCACCAGGACCGCCAGCGGGTGCTGGAGGAGCTGCACCCCGTCCGGCGGCTGATGATCATGAACGAGATCCTGCTCCACGAGGTTGACATCGCCGCCCTGGAGTCGGATATTGACCAGAAGGTCCGCCAGCGGGTGGGCCAGGTCCAGCGGGACATGGTCCTGCGGGAGCAGCTCCATGTATTGCAGCACGAGCTGGGCGAGGACGGCGACGACGAGCTGTACGAGTACGAGGAGCGGATCGGCCGCTGCCGTGCCTCGGACGAGGTTCGGGAGAAGCTCATGAAGGAGCTGCACCGCCTGTCCAAGCAGCCCTTCGGCAGCGCCGAGGGTGCGGTGATCCGGAACTATCTGGACGTGTGCCTGGACGTGCCCTGGGGCGTGGAGACCCACGACCGGGCTGATGTGGAGCAGGCCCGGAAAATTCTGGACCGTGACCACTACGGCCTGGAGAAGGTGAAGGAGCGCATCCTGGAGTTCATCGCCGTGCGGCAGCTGAACCCCCAGGCCAAGGGAAAAATTCTGTGCCTGGTGGGCCCTCCCGGCGTGGGAAAGACCTCCATCGCCCTGTCGGTGGCCAAAGCCATGCACCGGAAGCTGTCCCGGCTGAGCCTGGGCGGCGTCCGGGATGAAGCGGATATCCGCGGCCACCGGAAAACCTACATAGGGGCCATGCCCGGCCGCATCATTGACGCCGTCATCCGCAGCGGGTCCATGAATCCCCTGCTGGTGCTGGACGAGATCGACAAGCTGGCCAGCGATATGCGGGGCGACCCGGCGTCAGCCCTGCTGGAGGTGCTGGACAGTGAGCAGAATCATGCCTTCCGGGATCACTTCCTGGAGGTGCCGGTGGACCTGAGCCGGGTGATGTTCATCACCACCGCCAACACCCTGGACACCATCCCCCGTCCCCTGCTGGACCGGATGGAGGTCATCGAGCTGAGCAGCTATACCGACGAGGAAAAGCTGCAGATCGCCAAGCAGCACCTGCTGCCCAAGCAGCTGAAGGAGCACGGCCTGAAAAAGGCCCAGCTGCGCATCAGCGACGACGCCATCCGCCGGGTCATCGCGGCCTATACCAGGGAATCCGGCGTCCGGGTGCTGGAGCGGCAGCTGGGCAAGCTCTGCCGTAAGGCTGCTATGCAGCTGGTAGACGGCGACGTGAAGCGTGTGGACATCACCGACAAGAATCTCCGGGACCTGCTGGGCGTGGAGCAATACACCGACTCCGTTCACAGCGACCGGGACCAGGTGGGCGTGGTCAATGGCCTGGCCTGGACCCAGGTAGGCGGCGAGATCCTGGAGGTAGAAGCCCAGGCCCTGGACGGCAGCGGCAAGCTGGAGCTGACCGGCAACCTGGGCACCGTGATGCAGGAATCCGCCAAGGCGGCGCTGACGTGTCTGCGCAGCCGGTGGGAGGAGCTGGGCCTGACCCGGGACTTCTATAAGACCAAGGACATCCATGTCCACTTCCCGGAGGGAGCCGTGCCCAAGGACGGCCCATCGGCGGGCATCGCCATCACCACCGCTATGCTGTCGGCGCTGTCCGGGCGGCCGGTTCGCGGCAGCGTAGCCATGACCGGCGAGGTGACCCTCCGGGGCCGGGTGCTGGCCATTGGCGGTCTGAAGGAGAAAACCATGGCCGCCCTGCGCAGCGGCGTACATACGGTCATCATCCCCCGGGACAATGTCAAGGATCTGGAGGAGATCGACCAGACAGTCCGGGCCGGACTGCACTTCGTCCCCGTGGACACCGTGGACCAGGTGTTTGAAGCGGCTCTGGCCGCACCTCGGGGCGAGCACGCCGCACCCCGGCACCGTGCGTCGCCGGAGGCCCCTGCGGCGCTTCCGGTGTAAAGGAGGAACACTTGCCATGCCTATCAACTATAACAAGGCGGAATTTATCCGCTCGGCGGTCCGTCCCGATGCCTTTATCCGGGACGGGCGGCCCCAGGTAACCTTTGCCGGACGCTCCAATGTGGGCAAGTCCTCCGTCATCAACCGCCTGCTGAACCGGAAGAATTTTGCCCGGGTGGGGGCCACCCCCGGCAAAACCACCCAGGTGAACTACTTTCTCATCGACAACCGCGTCTATCTGACGGACCTGCCCGGCTACGGCTACGCCAAGGTCAGCAAGGAGGAGCGGGAACGCTGGGGACGGCTGATGGAGTCGTATTTCCAGGCGCCCGGGCTCATCACCCTGGGGGTCCTGATCGTGGACGCCCGGCACAAGCCCACGGCGGACGATGTCACCATGTTTCAGTGGTTCCGGGGCACCGGCTGCCCGGTAGTGGTGGTGGCCAACAAGCTGGACAAGCTGAAGAAAAGTGAAATATACCCCAACCTGCAGGTGATCCGGGACACTCTGGAGCTTTCAGAGCAGGACTGCCTGGTGCCGTTCTCCGCCGAAAAGGGCACCGGCAAAACGGAGCTGCTGTCGGCCATCTCTCAGCGGCTGGGCGTGTGAGCAGAGAGGAGCAGGTGCATGAGATTGCGGTAAGTTGCGGCAAATGAAAAATTTGACGCAGGAGGTCATATCATGACAGCATTTCATATCCGTCCCTATGAGCACTACTGCACGGAGGAAATACTCCCCCTGTATGAGGCAGTGGGCTGGACCAACTATACCCAGCGGCCGGACATGCTGCGGGACGCCTTTGCCGGGTCCAGGGATGTGCTGGCAGCCTACGACGGCACACAGCTGGTGGGAATTTTACGCGCTGTAGGCGACGGCGCGTCCATTCTGTATGTGCAGGATATCCTGGTGCAGCCCCGTTGGCAGCGCCGAGGCGTCGGCTCCGCCCTGATGCAGGCGCTGCTGGCCCGTTGGCCGCAGATATACCAGACGATGCTCTGCACCGACGACACCCCCAAGACCGTGAGCTTCTATGAGTCCCTGGGATTTACGGACCTGCGGGCCCTGGGGGCCCGGGGATTCATGCGGATACATCGGGAGTAGTCCCCTCCCCCGCCGGCAAAACCTAACCTTTGGTTAATAGCAATTTTTGTAAGTCCACTGTACAATGAATGTACAGTGGACTTATTATATCGAGGAGGAAAGACCATGCAAAAATTCAGTCTTTTCCTGCTGCTGTGCGGTCTGGTGCTGTGCCTGGCGGCCTGCGGGCCCAAGGAGACCACCCCGGATGATGATATCGCCGGCGATGACTGGCGCACCTGGGGCACCATCCAGGACACCGGTACCCTGACCCGTGGCGGCGATAGCACCGATGTGTGCATCTGCGTGAGCGACGATGGAGCCAAGCTCTATTACGACCTTCCGGAGCAGGAGCTCTATGGCAGCGTAGTGTTCCCGGAGTCCATCGACGGAGCCGCCGGCTGCTATCAGGACACGGATTTCACCGACCTGGACGGCGACGGCAACAGCGACATGCAGATGACCTTTAACGTAGACGGCCAGTACCAGACGTATGTGTGGTACTGGAACGCGGTCAACGGCCAGTTTATGGACACGCTGGCGGAGTAAGGAGGTCACTATGAAGAAGCTATCCCGGCTGGCAGTCATGCTGGCGCTGGTGCTGGCCCTGACGGCGTGCAGCGGCGGCGCAGATACGCCGTCCCCCGACGAGCAGACGGAGGGGCAGCATCCGGTGACGGATACCGCAGAGCTGGAGGGCCAGTGGACGTCCCCCTCGGGGAATATTCTGTCCTTTTCGGCAGACCAGGGCCGCTATACCTACCAGACCTTCACCGGCCGCACGGGGCAGGGTCCCTATGACGCCGCTGCTGATGTGCCTACCATCGACTTTGACGGCTTCCTGTACGATTTTATTCTCCGGGACGACGGGGTGCTGCTGCCCAATCAGAACGGCAGCGGCGGCGACGCGGAGAGCATCGACCACTTCACCTTCCGCCGCAGCAGCGATGCCCGGATAGACCTGTGGGAGCTCTCAGACCTGAGCGGCGTGTGGCAGAACGCTCTGGGTGAGACCCTGGTCATCGACGCAGACCGCATGGCGTATCTGAGCTACACCAGACTATCCATGGGCAGCGGCACCATCGGGGACGACCAGGACGGCAAGGGACCGTATCTGGCCATGAACGGACGCATTTATCTGTCCCCCGGCCTGGATAAGGACCGGTTCACCCTGCTGGGCCAGGATGCGGACGGCCGCTTCTCCGGCGTGTTCTACCCCTACGGCCAGGCAGCGGCCTATACCGGCCTGCCGGGGGCCAGCTTTGAGACCGATGAGGACGGCTATTGCCGCTGGTACAGCGACGGTCACGACGCCTTTTACATTACCGGAAGCTACACCCTGGCAGAGGACGGGCTGGCCTATCGCGACGACGGCCCGGTGTATGCCGACGGGTTCGACCCCATCCCCTACGATCCCGCCGAGGACTGGGGCGATAGCTGGATGAGCAATTGGGGATAAAGCCTATGAAACAGAGCAAATGCCCCCTGTGTGGGGAGCGATTGAAAAAGGGAAGCACCACCTGCCGTTGCGGCTATCGGGAGACGCTGGCGGAGCAGGAGCTTCTGCGGCGGCTGGCGGTATGGAGCCGGGTCCAGACCCTAGGCACGGTGCTGCTGGTGCCGGGCTTCCTTGTGGGAGCCGTTGTGTGGTGGCGGTCAGGCGACATCCGCTGGGGGCTTACGGCCCTGTTCGTGCTCCTGTTCTCCGGGGCCGGGTGTATCTTCTGGGGCCAGAGCCGCCAGCGAAAGCTGGTCTGGGAGCAGATGGGCGGCTACTTCCGTACGGAAACGGAGAACGCCTTTGGCCTGCCCCTGAACGTGCCGGAGCTGGTGATTGATGAGGCACACATCCGCCGGGACGACATGATTCCCCCGCCCTGGGAAAGGTGTCAGGTGAAGAATTACCGCCAGGGCATCCACCGGGGCGTCCGGTTCGGTGCGGCCAACGTGGAGCTGACCCATGAGTTCCAGGAGCACGTGGGCCGGGACGTCAGCGACAGCATGTCCCGCAGCGTCCGCCAGTTCGGCGGCGTATGGCTGGTGTGCGAAACGGCGCACTGCGCCCCTGCCGGCGGATATTTGTACCGGCGGCAGGATGCGGCATATGACCGGGACGGTCTGGGTCTGCTGCCCCTGCTGGAAAAGCTGGGGCGTCCGGCAGCCGTGCGCTGGGACGGAAACCGGCTGGTGCTGGCCCTGGAGTCCAATCTGCCGGTGATGGACCTGCCGGAGGGCAACCTGGCCGTCAGGGATCTGAACGGCCTGCGATACGCATTCCGGCTATCGCTGCGGTATTTGCAGGGGATCATCGAGGCCCTGTGCCGGTGCGAAGTCCTGTTTGGGGCAGAAAGAGAGGAGCAAGCACATGGATAACAGCACACAGAATATTCAAAAGGGCCGCGCCCTGGCGGGCTTCGGCAAGGTTTTCTCCGGCATCGGCGTGGTCATTCTTGTGGCCGGAGTGATTCTCAGCGCCACGCCCGCCATCGCCGCAGGCGTCATCATTGCCGTCATCGGCGGCGTTATGGGCGCGTCAGGCGGGAAAAAGCTCCAGGGTGCGGCCCAGGGTGGATTGGCCCAGGACGCGCTGCGCGCAGTATTTCAGGAAGCGGAATACCTGCCCCGGCAGCATATTTCCCAGGAAACACTCCAGGCTTCCGGTCTGCCCCTGCCTCAGGCGGAGCGTATGAGCGGCAGCGGTCTGGTCCGGGCCAGGTACCATGGTCGGCCACTGGAGATCAGCAATCTGGAGCTGCTGGACCTGCAGCCTTATCAGAACCCCGCCACCCAAAACTGGGAAAACAACGAGGTGCCGGTTTTCCACGGACGCTGGATGGCGGCGCAGCTGGGCCGCACCCTCCCCTGCGACCTGCAGGCCGCCCCCAAGGGAAAGCTGGCACGGCTGCTGGGCCGGGACGGTTTTTCCTCGGAAGATCCGGAATTTGACAAGCGGTTCAGCGTTCAATGCGGCGATCCTGCTGCGGCGCAGGCTCTGCTGTCTCCCCAGGTCATGGACCAGCTGCTGCACCTGGGCAAGGTGTATCTTAGCGTCAAGGCCGACGGACGGGTATTCGCGGCTATCCAGACGGACGAGCCGCTGTTTGACGCCGGAAAGGGCCGGGCGGATCAGATGAAGGAGCGCTTTGCGGGCCAGCTGCGGGACTTTACGGACCTGCTGGACGCTATGAAGGGGTGATCGACATGCCATTTTGGGGAGCCGCTGTGCTGTTTATCCTGGCGGCAGCCGGGTTTTTCGTAGGACGGGCCTGCCTGCGCCGTGGGCCGCGCATCGTCTGCATGATCGTATGCGGCATTGCAGCTGCTGCCAGCGCTGCATACATGCTGCTGACTCTGATCCTGGTAGGCGGCATACAGTAAAAGACAATGCTGCGATGCAGCATCGGGGAATTAACGGGCACAGCAGACAGCGCTGTGCCCGTTATTGCACAATTGCCCTTCGTGTGTTAGGATAGGGGCAAAATATAGCATCCTGCTATGCGGTGCTGCACGTCTTACAGTTCCTTCTTAATGGAGCGGATGGCCCCCTTTTCCAGGCGGCTCACCTGGGCCTGAGAGATACCGATCTCCGCCGAAACCTCCATCTGGGTCTTTCCCTGGCCAAAGCGCAGCATGAGAATGCTCCGCTCCCGGGGCGTCAGGTGACCAATGGCGTCCTTCAGGGCAATGTGCTGGATCCAGCCCTCATCGGTGCAGCGGCGATCGCTGACCTGGTCCATAACGCACACGGTGTCGCCGCCCTCGGAGTAAATGGGCTCGTACAGGGACACCGGGTCCACAATGGCGTCCATGGCCAACACCACCTCCTCCCGGGGGATATCCAGCTCCCGGGCCAGCTGCTCCACGGTTGGCTCCCGTTGGCTCTGGCGCAGCAGCCGCTCCCGGGCCTGAAGCACCTTATACGCCGTGTCCCGCAGACTGCGGGATACCCGCACGGCGCTGTTGTCCCGGAGATAGCGGCGGATCTCTCCCACGATCATGGGAACACCATAGGTGGAGAAGCGTACCGGCTGGGTAATATCAAAGTTGTCGATGGCCTTGATCAGGCCGATGCACCCCACCTGGAACAGGTCGTCCATGTTCTCCCCCCTGCTGGTGAACCGCTGTAGCACCGACAGCACCAGCCTCAGGTTGCCGCGGATCAGCCGCTCCCGGGCGTCCATGTCCCCCTGCTTGGTGCGCCGCAGAAGCTCCGTCATCTCATCGTTTTTCAAGACCTCCAGCTTGGCGGTGTTGATGCCGCAGATCTCCACTTTTCCCTGCATTCCCCTACTGCCTCCGTCACTTGGATAAAAACAGTATTCCCGGGGAAAGGTCCCTTATACGGCGGGGCAGAATCCCTCCATCTTCGACCGAATACGCCCGCAGAAATTTTATTGAGATTTTTCAAAAAAAAGCTTGCATTTTCTGTGAGATCGTGGTATTATAAGAAAGTCGTCGAGAGACATGCGCCGTTAGCTCAGCTGGATAGAGCGTCTGGCTACGGACCAGAAGGCCGGGGGTTCGAATCCCTCACGGCGTGCCAAAACCGGGAAACTGTAGTGGTTTCCCGGTTTTGTTTTCATCATTTTAAGAGAGAACGGCACAGCCAACGCTGTGCCGTTCTCTCTTATCCTGCAATACTCTCTTGTTGACAGATATCTTTATCTCAGATGAGCACCGCCCGGTGGAACACCTTTTTCCCCTTGCGGATGATCAGGCCGTCGCCGGTAAATTCCTGGCAGCCGAAGGATGCGTCGATGGAATCCACCTTCTTGTCCCCCACGGTGATGCCGCCCTGCTGCACCAGCCGCCGGGCCTCGCCCTTGCTGGCGCACAGACCGCACCGGACCAGCAGATTCAGCACGTTGATCTCGCCGCTGCCCAGGTCGTCGCCGGTGAGCTCGGTGGTGGGCATATCCTGAGCGTTGGCACCGCCGCCAAACAGTGCCCGGGCAGCCTGACGGGCCTTTTCAGCCTCCTCCTCGCCGTGAACCAGCTTCGTCAGCTCATAGGCCAGGATATCCTTGGCCTCGTTGAGCTTTGCGCCCTCCCACTCGGCCATCTCATTGATCTGCTCCAGGGGCAGGAACGTCAGCATCCGGATGCACTTGAGCACGTCGGCGTCGCCCACATTGCGCCAGTACTGATAGAATTCGAAGGGGCTGGTCTTGTTGGGATCCAGCCACACGGCGTTGCCGGCGGACTTGCCCATCTTGTTGCCCTGAGAATCCGTCAGCAGGGTAATGGTCATGGCGTGGGCGTCCTTGCCCAGCTTCCGGCGAATCAGCTCCGTGCCGCCCAGCATATTGCTCCACTGGTCGTTGCCGCCGAACTGCATATTGCAGCCGTTGTGCTGGAACATATAGTAGAAGTCGTAGCTCTGCATGATCATATAGTTGAATTCCAGGAAGCTCAGGCCCTTCTCCATGCGCTGCTTATAGCACTCGGCCCGCAGCATATTGTTGACGGAGAAGCAGGCGCCCACCTCCCGCAGCAGGTCCACGTAGTTCAGCTTCAGCAGCCAGTCGGCGTTGTTGAGCATGATGGCCTTGCCCTCGCCGAAGTCGATGAACCGCTCCATCTGCCGCTTGAAGCAGGCGGCGTTGTGGTCGATGTCCTCCTTGGTGAGCATCTTGCGCATGTCCGTGCGGCCGGAGGGGTCGCCGATCATGGTGGTGCCGCCGCCGATGAGGGCGATGGGCTTGTTGCCCGCCATTTGCAGGCGCTTCATCAGGGTCAGGGCCATGAAATGTCCAGCCGTCAGGGAGTCCGCCGTGCAGTCAAAACCAATGTAGAACGTGGCCTTGCCGTTGTTGATCATCTCGCGGATCTCATCCTCGTTGGTGACCTGAGCGATCAGGCCGCGGGCCACCAGTTCTTCATAAATTCCCATGTTTTCTGATTCCTTTCCGATATTTTTGGCTTCCAGGGGGCAAGAAAAACGCCCCCTGTCGTGTTGACAGAGGGCGACGTAAATCGCGGTACCACCTCAGCTTCGCCGCCGCCTCACGGCATGCGGCCTCATCGGGTGCAGCAACACCCTATCGCTGTAACGGGCGAACCCGACACATTCCTAATAGGAGAGACCGTTCAGAAGGCTGCTCCGGGATGTATTCTCCTGCCGCCGCCTCTCCCCTTCTCACCGTCCAGGGGTTCTCTTTGCAGGCGTCATCGGCCGGATACTTCTTCCCTTCATCGCTGTTGCATATGAAGTTGCTTTGTATTATACCGTTCCTTCTCCCCGTTGTCAACGGGTCAGGCCAAGGTTTTTTTGAATTTGTCCGCCTGGTCCAGCAGCTCCCCGGCGCTCTCCAGCATGGTGGCGGATATGGACGCTCCGCCGGTAAGGCGGGCCAGCTCCTGCTGCCGCTGTGCTCTGTCCAGCTGCACCACCCGGGTAAAGGTGCGTCCGTCCTGCTCCCCCTTCTCCACAGAAAAGTGCGTATCCGCCATAGCGGCCAGCTGGGGCAGATGCGTCACGCACAGCACCTGCTTGGTGCGGCTGATCCGGGCCATTTTCTCCGCCACCTTCTGGGCAGCTCGTCCGGACACACCGGTATCCACCTCATCAAATACCATGGTGCCCACCTGATCCTGCTCCGACAGCACGTTTTTCATGGCCAGCATGATCCGGGCCAGCTCACCGCCGGAGGCGATCTTGTGGATAGGCCGCAGCTCCTCGCCCACGTTGGCGGACATCAGGAAGCGCACCTGATCGGCGCCGTTTTCCGCCAGGGCCTGCTCCGTAAAGCAGATGGCAAAGCAGATCTTCCCCATATCCAGCTGCCGCAGCTCCGTGAGAATCTGCTCCTCCAGCCGTCCGGCAGCCTCATGTCGGGCCTGTGACAGGGCTTCCGCCGCCTGACGGGCGGCCTTTTCCGCCTTCTTCAGCTGCTTTTCCAGATGCAGCAGGGTGTCCCCCGCGTCCTGTATGTCGTCCAGCTCCCGGCGGCAGCGGGTCTGATACTCCAGCATCTCCTCCACTGTGGGGCCGTACTTCTTTTTCAGGCGGTACAGCTGATCCAGCCGTCCCTCCACCCGGTCCAGTTCCTGGGGCGAAAAGTCGAAATCCTCCCGCTTGTCCCGGATGGTATCCGCCAGGTCGTATATTTCACTGTACGCAGCCTCCAGCCGGTCGTACAGCTCTCCCAGCTCGGGGTCCAGCCCCCGTACCGATGCCAGGGATTCCTGGGCCTGACGCACCAGATTGGCCGCGCCATCACTGCCGTCGTCGCCGTTGAGGCAGAAATCCGCCCCGGATACAGCGGAAATGAATTTTTCCGCATTGTGCAGCAGTGTCCGGCGGCTTTGCAGCTCCTGCTCCTCGCCGGGACGCAGCTTGGCCCGCTCCAGCTCCTGGAGCTGATAGGTCAGGGTGTCCACCCGGCGGGCCTTCTCTGCCTCGTCCATTTCCAGAGCCTGCATCTGGCGGCGCAAGGCGGCCATGGCCTGGTATTTTTCGCGGTATTCCGTCAGCAGGCCCTCCGTCCGGCCGAAGCTGTCCAGATACAGCAGGTGCTGCTCCTCGTCCAGCAGCTGCTGTCCGTCGTGCTGGCCGTGGATGTTCAGCAGGCGGCTGCCCAGGGTACGGAGTTGGGTCACCGTGACGGGGCGGCCGTTGACCCGGCAGACGTTTTTGCCGTCGCCGTGAATCTCCCGCTGCAGCAGCAGCTCCCCCTCCCAGGAAATGCCCAGGTCCTCCCCCAGCCGGGGCGGAACATCCGCAAAGCACGCGCTGACAAAGGCCATATCCGCCCCGGTACGGATCAGGTCCCGGGACGTCCGCTGGCCCAGCACGGTGCTGATGGAGTCGATGACAATGGACTTACCGGCGCCGGTTTCGCCCGTCAGGGCGTTGAAGCCGGGCCGGAACGCAATGTCCGCGCACTCGATGATGGCGATATTCTCAATGTGGAGCAATTGCAGCATCTGCGTATCCCTCCGCTGTCCTGCGCAATTTTCTGGCTGTCAGCGCAGCATTTCCTTGATTTCTTCCGTAAAATCCACGGCGCTTTCCGTGTCCCGCATGATCAGCAGAGCCGTGTCATCGCCAGCCAGGGACCCCACCAGATACGGCACGTCCATACCGTCCACAGCAGATCCCGCGGCATTGGCCAGACCCGGCAGAGTCTTGATGACCACGATATTCTGGGCGTTGTCCACCGTCAGGACGCTCTCCCGGAAAATGGTGCGCAGCTTGTCGGCAAAATTCAGCTTGGTGCGGTGGGCGGAAACGGCATAGCGGTATTTTCCCTGCCCGGCTGGCTCCTTGATCAGGTGCAGCTCCTTGATGTCCCGGGAAATCGTGGCCTGGGTACTCTTGATCCCCTTGGCCTGGAGCCGCTCCAGCAGCTGCTCCTGGGTTTCGATAATCTCCTCGCTGATGATCTGGAGGAGTTGGTTCTGGCGGTCGTTTTTCATTTTTTAGAAGCCTCCGTTCCCATTTTTTTGTCCAGTATTTCGCAAAAGCTCTTTTTGGAGAGACGAACCAGCTTTGTGGTGTATTTTGAGGTGCTCACCCGCACCTGGTCTCCGTTTTTCAAAGAAAACGCTTTGCCGCCGTCTACGGAAAGATAGACGAATTTCCGGTTGGCATCCGCAGCTTCCACGGTGATCACATGGTCCGGTGACAGCACGTAGGAGGACGAGCGGGTGGAATGGGGACATATCGGGGTCAGCAGCAGGTTTTTGGCGGTGGGCTCCACAATGGGGCCTCCGGCGGCCATAGAATATCCGGTGGAGCCGGTAGGAGTGGACACGATGATGCCATCGCCGCCTACCCGGGTCAGGCGTCCCTCCTCCGTGAAGATATCCAGCCGCACCACCCGGGCGATGGACCCCTTTGAGATCACCGCGTCATTCAGGGCGATGTTGCTGTACACCTGCCGTCCTTCCCGCAGCACCGACGCATCCAGCATCATCCGGGATTCTACGGTAAATCGGCCCTCGGCCAGATCCCGCAGCCGGTCCAGCTCGTTGACCTCCAGCTCCGACATAAAGCCCAGACTTCCCAGGTTCACCCCCAGCACCGGCACGCTGTGCAACGCCACGGTCCGGGCCAGATGCAGAATGGTACCGTCGCCGCCGAAGGCGATCAGCAGGTCAGCCGACCGGATCTCCTGCTGCAAGAGCCGCATGGGGATCCCCAGCTCCTCGCCATACCCCTCCCGCTGGAAGGGCAGGCACACAGAGGTCTGCATCCCCAGACTCTCCAGCATATCCCGGGACTGCTTGCAGACCTTCAGTTCACTGTCCCGGTACGGATTGGGACAAAGTATCACGCGTTTTGGTTTCATGCCGCTCACCTCAGTCCTTCAATTGGCTGTGAGACGCCTCCACGATCTCCGGCAGGGAAAAGACGCCGGGTGTCCCCTGTCCGTGGCGCAGATAGCCCAGATATTCGATGTTTCCCTCGGGTCCCCGTATGGGCGAGTATGTAATTCCAAGCACTGTAAAGTTACTTTCCTTTGCATGCTCCAGAAAGGCCTCCAGCACCTCCAGGTGCACCGCCGGGTCCCGGACCACGCCTTTTTTGCCGACCTTTTCCCGGCCCGCCTCGAACTGGGGCTTCACCAGGCACACGGCCTCTCCCTCCGGGGACAGCAATCCGTCCAGCGCCGGCAGGATCAGCCGCAGGGAGATAAACGACACGTCCACCGACGCAAAGTCCAGTTCCTCTGGGATCTGCTCATGGGTAAGATAGCGGGCGTTGGTGCGTTCCATGCACACCACCCGCGGGTCTCCCCGGAGCTTCCAGTCCAGTTGGCCGTAGCCCACATCCACAGCGTAGACCTTTGTGGCCCCGTTTTGCAGCATGCAGTCCGTGAAGCCGCCGGTAGATGCGCCGATATCGGCGCAGACCTTGCCGTCCAGGGTCAGGGGAAACGTCTGCATGGCCTTTTCCAGCTTCAGGCCGCCCCGGCTGACATAGGGCAAAGCATGGCCCCGCACCTGGATGGCGGCGGTATTGGACACCGCCGTGCCAGGCTTGTCCACCCGCTGACCGTCAACAAACACACTGCCGGCCATGATAACGGCCTGGGCCTTCTGGCGGCTTTCCAGCAAGCCCTGCTCCACCAGCAGCACATCCAATCTCGTCTTATTGCTCATGCAGCATCTCCTCCACGCTGTGGGCTACGCTCCGGGCGTCCAGACCGAAGGCTTTGTATAACTGGTCCACCGTACCCTGGGGGGCAAACCGGCCGCCCAGATTCTTCAGCGTCAGACAGTGGGGCTCCATCCGCTCCTGGGCCAGGATAGCGGCTATGCGCTGACCCACGCAGCCTGTGGCCATGCAGTCCTCCAGCACCAGCAGCCGCTCCGTACCGGAGAGAGCATCCTTTACCTGCTTACTGTCCAGCGGGCAGATCTGATTCAGCTTCACCACCCGGACACGGATTCCCTTCTGCGCCAGAAGCTCCGCCGCATCCAGAGCCTGGTTCACCAGAATGCCATAGGTCAGGATGGCGGCATCATCGCCCTCACGCAGACACACAAACGTTCCGTCGCCGCCGTCATCCTGATAGCGGCCCTGGCCGCCCCGGGGATACCGCACCGCCACGGGGCCGTCCAATTCCTCCACCGCACGCCGCAGCATCCGCCGCAGCTCCGCAAAGCTGGCAGGACACAGCACCGTCATCCCCGGCACCTGGGACAGGTACATGGGGTCAAAGCAGCCATGGTGGGTCTCGCCGTCGGCTCCCACCAGCCCCGCCCGGTCCACGCCCAGCACCACATGGAGATGATTCAGCGCCACATCGTGCAGCAGCATATCATATCCCCGCTGCAAAAAGCTGGAATACACCGCAAACACCGGCACCATGCCCTGCTGGGCCATACCGGCGCACATGGCCACCGCATGGCCCTCGGCGATCCCCACGTCGAAAAAGCGCCGGGGCAGCGTTCTGGAAAAATCCGTCAAGCCTGTGCCCTCTACCATGGCGGCAGTGACGGCACAGATCCGTTCATCCTCCCGGGCCAGGGACAGAAGCTCCTGTCCGAATACATGAGAAAAGTTCTCCCCTGACGGTTTCAGGGCTCTTCCGGTTTTTACGTCAAAGGGAGCCACGCCATGGAACTGTCCGGGCTCCTTCTGGGCAAAGGGATAGCCCTTTCCCTTGACGGTATGCACATGCAGCAGCACCGGCCGGCGCATATCCCGGGCCAGCACCAGCATTTGGGTCAGCGTCTCCACGTCGTGGCCGTCCACCGGCCCCATATAGGTAAAGCCCATGTTCTCAAACACCGTGCTGCCGGGCAGCAGGGAATTTTTCAGAGCCGTTTTTACCTCGTGACTCATGGCATAGACCCGCTTACCGGTCTGACTGCCGGTAAGCATCTGGCGATAGCGGCGCTTGAACTCGTAGTATCCCGGCGTACTGCGCAGCCGGGACAAATGCCGGGACAGCCCCCCCACATTGGGTGCAATGGACATGCCATTGTCGTTGAGGATCACGATCAGCGGCTCGCCGCTGGCTCCGGCGTCGTTGAGCCCCTCAAAGCTCAGTCCGCCGCCCATGGCGCCGTCGCCGATCAGGGCCAGGACGCTGTAATCCTTTCCCTGGAGCGTGCGGGCCCGGGCCATACCCAGAGCCACCGACACCGAGTTGGAGGCGTGTCCGGCAATGAACGCATCGTGAACGCTCTCCCATGGCTTGGGGAAGCCGGACAGGCCGCCGAACTGCCGCAGGGTATCAAACAGCTCCCGCCGTCCGGTCAGCGCCTTGTGCACATAGCACTGGTGCCCCACGTCGAACACCAGCCGGTCAACGGCGGTGTCAAACACCCGGTGAATGGCTACCGTCAGCTCCACCACCCCCAGGTTGGAGGCCAGGTGTCCGCCGGTTTTGGATACCTCATCCAGGAGAAACCCCCGCAGCTCACTGCAAAGCTGGCGGGCCTGATTCTCGTTGAGCCCCTTCACATCGGCGGGGCTGTCTATGCGGTCTAAAATCAAGTATATCGCTCCATTTCAGCGTGAGAGATGCAGGGCGTGCATGATGCGGGCCACCCGGTACACCACGCTGGTGCACTGGTTGATGGCCACGGTCTTTCCCAGGGCCTTGCCGCCGATGGTAATGCCGGAAATCAGCGCTGTGGCTCCGATGGAGATCAGCACCGACGAGGTGCTGAAGTCCCGCTGCAGATGCGTGACGATCACCGCCGCCGTGGAACCGCTGACGATGCCGCATATATCGCCCACCACGTCGTTGCACACGGACGACACCTGGTTGGCATTTTGCAGCAGACGGATGGCTTCCCGTGCGCCCTTTTCCTTGTGGGCAGCCATGGAGTGGAAGGGCTTGGGGTCTGCCGCCGTAACGGCCACGCCGATCATGTCGAACACGATGCCCAGGCCGATGAACACGGCCAACACCAGCGCCGCCACGATATAGCCGGTCCCCTCCAAAGCGGTGGAGGAGAAAAAGCTCAGCAGGGCCGACAGCACCACAGCCAGCAGAAACACCCGCAGAGCCCAGCCCCGGCCGCTTTTCTTTTTCCCGCCGTTTTTGTCCTTGCTCCTGTCGCGTTCGCTCAAGAGTAGATCCCTCGCTTTGTTGTTATAGTACACTGAACAGGGCAACGCCGAAGGTTAATCTTACGGCTTAGGTACGGGTTGGATTTCCCCGCAGCGCGCCTTCCGTCGCCGGTCAGGCGGTTTCCCGTTAGGCGCTGCGCCATGGTGTTGCCGGCCATGGGACCCGATTGCCACTTAGTCCGCACTGCAATCCCTCCGATGTCCCGTGAGGACAGCCTAGGTGATTTCCACAGCGGTCAGACCGTCTCTTAGCCTCTTTTGCAGCCAGGGTTTCAAGGGAATCAACACAGCCTCCCTGGCCGGGGAGACCGGTGCTTCCACTTCCCTATCCACCGTGCCCACGCAAGGCAGGCTACTCTGCACACAGCGTTACGGCAGTGAAGCCGGGTAGCACCGCATTGCAGGTTCATCATCTGCCTCGTACACAGGTCGCTTGACCACAGAGGGAGTACGCCTGTGCACAACAGCAGGTCTCCACGGTAACAGGGTCGGGTCCTCCATGCCATTGGAGGGCGCCCTACCACCGCAGACGCGGGGGCTCCCACGTCTCCCCCCAGCACCCACCCCAAACTGGGCGTAAGCAGCAGGCACCAGGGACTTCACAGTTGTGCCCTTTAAAGGATTTTTAGGCCCTTCTTACAAGACGGCAGATCCGACTAGGATACTGCGCCGCTGTTCAGTAATTAAGTATTTTAGCACACTTTTTCCAAATATTCAAGCATTTTATGCAATATATTCCGTATAAAATGCGGCAGGGACCGCCGCAAAACGGTCCCTGCCGGGAAAAATCACAGAATGATGCAGATCAGACCTCCGCTTCCCTCGTTGATGATGCGCTCCAGCGCCTCCCGCATTTTTTTCTGGGAATCCGTGGGCATCCGGCGCAGCTTTGCCTGCAGGTCGTCGCCCACGATCTCATTGAAGCTGCGGCCGAAAATGTTGGACTGCCAGAGCTTGCTGGTGTCTCCCTCAAACTCCTGGAGCAGGTAATTCACCATGTCCTCGGACTGCTTTTCATTGCCTACGATCGGCGATACCGTGGTGGCAATATCGGCGCGTATCATGTGAACAGAGGGCGCGCTGGCCTTCATGCGGACGCTGTATCGTCCGCCCTGGCGGACGATCTCCGGGTCCTCCAGGTTCAGGTCCTCCACGCTGGGCATTACGATGCCATAGCCGGTGTCCAGCGCCGCCTGCATGGCCGGTGCCATCCGGTCATACTCCTTCCGGACAGCGGCCAGGCTGGTCAGCAGCTGCATCAGATCGCCGTCATCGGTGACGGTGAGGCCGGATTGCCGGCTGAGCGTCTCATAAAACAGCCCCCGCGGCAGGTCCAGGTCTGCCGCGGCGATGCCCACGCCCAAATTCAGGCTGCGGACAGATGAGGCGGAAATGTCCCCCTCCCCCTGGAGAGCAGACAGGCAATCCCGCAGCTGGCGCACATGGGCCAGGTCTGCCGTCTCCCGGCGCACCGCCTGATAAATGCCGGTTTTGATGGGATGGTCCGGCGGCAGGGCCTCCACCCAGGTGGGCAGGAACAGATCCAGCTCCCGCAGTGGAAACTCATACAGCAGCCCCCGCAGCAGCTCGGTGATCTCCGGCTCCCCCAGCTCCAGACAGTTCACCGGCAGACACCGGATGTCGTACTGGCGCTGGATATCAGCGGCGATAGACTGAGCCCGGGGACTCTGTGGCTGGGCGGAATTCAGCAGCACCACAAAGGGTTTTCCCAGCTCCTGCAGCTCCCGAATCACCCGCTCCTCGGCCTCCAGATAATCCTCCCGTGGGATCTCCGTGACGCTGCCGTCGGTTGTGACCACAATGCCCACGGTGGAGTGGTCGCAGATGACCTTCCTGGTGCCAAGCTCCGCCGCCTCAGTCATGGGGATCTCGTGGTCAAACCAGGGGGTCATGACCATCCGAGGCGACAGATCCTCATACTGTCCCACAGCGCCGGGCACCATGTAGCCTACGCAGTCAATAAGCCGCACGGAGAACGTGACCCCCTCCTCCATGCAGACCTCCACCGCCTCCTCCGGAACAAATTTGGGTTCCGCCGTCATGATGGTGCGGCCGGAGCCGCTTTGCGGCAGTTCATCCCGCGCCCGGTCCCGGCGGTAGCTATCGTCGATATTGGGCAGCACCTGGGTCTCCATAAACCGTTTGATAAAGGTGGATTTTCCGGTGCGTACCGGACCCACCACGCCGATATAGATACTGCTGCCGGTGCGGGTCGCCATATCCTGATAAATGGATGCGGACTGATTCATGGTCCATTCCTCCTGCTCCATAACATCTTGTCTGGTGTACTACTGTATGCACCGGTGGCGTTGGATAGACGGGAATATTTTGTCAAAAAGCTCAACAAACTGTTGATTATCAGTCAGCGTCTATGTTAGAATACAGGTCAGATAGATCGTTAAAAAGCCAACAAAGGGGAATGTGGATATGGAACAGTCCGGTACGGACCGTCGGGTGCGAAAAACGAAAAGTCAGCTGCGTCTGGCGCTGATGGAGCTGCTGGTGGAAAAAAGCGCAAAGAACATCTCTGTGCGGGAGCTGGCGGAGCGGGCGGATATCAACCGCGGCACCTTTTACATCCACTATCGGGACGTTGGCGACCTTTTGCAGCGCCTGGAGGATGAAATGGCCGACCGGCTGGCGGACCTGTGCAAGAGCCACAGGCCCGAGGACTCCGCACCGGGTCAGTTTCCCTTTCTGCGGGATCTGTACCGGTTCATCCGGGACAATGCAGATCTGTGCCGGGTGCTGTTGGGTCCCAACGGGGACATTGCCTATACCGACCGCATCTGCCGCATTCTGCGGGACAACTTTCTTTTTGATTTCCTGTCTCTGTTCTATCCGGGAGACCGGCAGCGGCTCAACAGCTTCTGTTCGTTTATCGTGTCAGGCAACCTGAACCTGGCGCTGGCCTGGCTGCGGGAGGGTGGGCAGGAATCACCGGATGAAATGGCCCAACTGGCAGGCGGCATCATCATGGGCGGCGTCAGCGCCCTGAAGCCCTGAAAGAAGCGCGTCCTCCGGCTATAAGCCGGAGGACATTTTTTTCGCGCAGGATCAGTGCTTTTTCGCCTTAGCCAGCCGGAAGCCGAAGAAAATGCCGCACACACCGCCCACAATGTGGGTCAGATGGGACACGTTGTCCGTCCTGGTAAGGCCGTCGGCGATCTCGCTGCCTAAGTAAAGGGCCACCACCAGCAGCATGGTCAGAGGAATGCCGCCCTTCTTCATCTCCGTAAAGGACGAGAGAACGATCATCATAAACACCACGCCGCTGGCGCCAAGCAGAGCGGAGTGGGGAAACAGCAGGAACTGCACCAGCCCCGTGGCAAAGGCGGTGACCGCGATCGTTGCCAGCAGATTCCGGCTGCCGTATTTTTCCTCCAGCCCCGGCCCTACCAGCAGCAGAAGCAGCATGTTGCTCATATAGTGGCTATAGCCCGAGTGGCCCAGAACATGGGTAAAAAACCGCACATACGTCAGTGGGTCCGTCAGGGGCGCCCGGTAGACGCAGAACAGCCGGGCCGTGGAGGCTCCGCCGGTGGCGGAGTCCAGCACCAGCACCAGCAGGCTGAGGATGGCAAAGCTCAGCACCACCGGTGCGTTGAATCGGATGGCAAATCGTTTCACGAAAAAACCTCTTTCCAAATGTTCTGACTTCGATTATAATGGATGCATGGACTTTTGTAAACAAGGAGGCGCGTTTCGTGAAAAAACCGCTGAAGATCGTGCTGCTGGTGCTGGCGGCTGTGCTGCTGGTGGTCATCAGCTATCTGGCGTATGTGCTCATTGACTATCATCGGCTGGGGGATATGGACCTGGAGGTAGACCGTCAGGTGTCCCAGCCTGCTCAGACCGGATGTGAATACCATCTGCTGTCCTACAACATTGGCTTCGGCGCATATGAGCCGGACTACGGCTTTTTCATGGACGGCGGAACGGAATCCTGGGCCTGGTCCCAGGAGCGCCTGACGGCCAACGTAGGGAACATCGGAGCCTTCCTGGCCCAGCAGGACGCAGACTTCTATCTCATCCAGGAGGTGGACCGGAACTCCACCCGCAGCTACCATGTGGACGAGGCCGCCATGCTGCGGTCCGTGCTGCCGGAGTATGACGAGACCTGGGCCCAGAACTATGATTCCCCCTTCCTGATGTACCCCCTGCGCCACCCCCACGGGGCGTCGGTGTCGGGGCTGATGACCCTGTCCTCTCTGACGGTGGACAGCGCCCGGCGGGTGGAGCTGCCCATCGAAAACAGCCTCATGAAGCTGGTGGACCTGGACCGGTGCTACAGCGTACACCGCATCCCGGTGGCAGACGGCGGCGAGCTGGTGCTGTATAACCTGCACCTGTCGGCCTACACCTCCGACGGCACCATCGCCATGGAGCAGCTGAAGCTGCTGCTGGACGACATGCAGCGGGAGTATGCCGCAGGCAACTGGTGCGTGGCCGGCGGCGACTTCAACAAGGACCTGCTGGGTGACTCCGCCGCCTACTTCGGCGAGGCGGACCAGGAATACACCTGGGCCCAGCCCATTCCGGAGGACACCTTCAACGGGTACAATATCTCCCTGGTGGCCCCTCTGGACCCGCAGAATCCCGTGCCCAGCTGCCGCAATGCCGACGGTCCCTATCACCAGGGGCAGTATGTGCTGACGGTGGACGGCTTCCTGGTGTCCGACAACGTGACGGTAACGGACAGCGGCGTTGTGAACCTGGCCTTTGCCTACTCCGACCACAACCCCGTGGAAATGCGCTTCGTGCTGGAGAAATAAGATGGGCAAGTATGAAGGCTCATGGAGCGGCATGCGCCGATATCTGGAGCATGATATGCTGGCACCCTGTCTCTATGGCCGGGTGCGTTACGGCTGCACTGCCTATGTGGGGATGGACGGCTCCCGGATATTTGAAATATGCATCGACGGAAGGCCAGTAAAGCACTTTTCTCTGGAGACCGTCAACACCTGGTTCCTGGATAACGGCTATCGGCCCGGTCCCCGGCCTGTGGGCCTGGGGGAATACTGGGACGGCCTGTGGATGCTGCTGGACGAGGTGCCCCGTTCCCGCCGGACGGCGTACACCGATGATGAGTTCTGCGATGCGTTAGCCGCCTACCGAACACAGGGCATTGCGGCCAGCCTTCACTCAGAAGACCCCCTGGTCCAGATGCTGGCGATTCTGGATCGCCGGGTGGGCAAGCGAACCCTGTCCGCTCTGCGGGACACTGTTTCCCAACAGCCGGAGTGGCTCCAGAACTTTTACCGGCTGCGGATGGATGCCGAGGATTTCCAGCACAAATTGTCAAAAAAAAGTGTCGCCCCTTTTTGACAAGCCAAAAAAGCAGTGCTACGGCGCAGTGCCGCGGCACTGCTTTTCTTCATATCACGCCTTTCGCCCCCAGCGGGCCATATAGCGGAACGCGGCAGGCCAGAGTGCACCGGCGAACAGCACCATAATGCCATAGCGCACGGCCCCGGCCACACCGGGACTGTGCAGCAGCGCCAGCAAGGGTGCCTTCAGCCCTGCCCGGATGCCCATCAGCAGCGCAAGGCCCAGCACCACCTTCAGAAGCTGCACCCACCACACGGCCCGGGTGTCGAACCGGATATACCGCCGGTCCAGCCACCAGGAAATGCCGAAGCCCACCGTGGCCCCCAGCAGCTTCCAGCCGTTTTCCCGGCCGGAGGTCAGGTTGGCCGCGTCCACGTCCGCCGGGAAGGGATAGACATACGCAAACACCAGATACGCAATGCCCACCAGCAGCATCCCGGCAATCAGCCCCGCCATCAGGCTGGGCTTGCGGTCGGCCTGGCGGATCAGGGGATACAGGGTCAGCACCATCACCCCGGCCACGGCGAAGGACACCCCCACATCCAGGGGCGTATGCACCCCCAGATAGAGACGGGAAAACGACACCGCCAGCAGCACCGCCACGCAGGTCCACCGGACCCAGGGCCGCCGGGTGGACCGGGCGATGCCGCCGAAGGTAGCCACGGCATTCTGGGTGTGGCCGCTGGGGAAGGAATAGCCCGTGGCCTGCGCCCGGGCACTCTCCACAATGGTGAAATCCGGGTCCCGGACCCAGGGCCGGGGAATGCGGGACAGCAGCTTCAGAAACTGATTCACCACCGTGCCGAAAAAGCCCATCAGCAGCAGGTAATACCCCTCCTCCTTGCTGACGCACCAAAAGATCAGGATCGCCGCCACCATGAACACGGTCTCCTCACCCAGATGGGTGACTGCTGAGAACACCGCGTCCCAGAACGGGGTCCGCAGGCGCTCCAGCGCATATAGCAAATTCATTGCCGTCCCTCCTTTTGGCGTTATTGTACCGTATTTTCCGTCCCGGCGCAAGAGGGAGCCGCGCCGCATATACTGTGGCAGAGGAGGGAGATACATGAGACGGGGAAATTGCGGCGCGGTCATCGGCGTGTGCGCACTGGGCCTGGGGCTGGGGATCCTGATCGCCGCCATCTTCCCGGTTGGTGCGCTGATGTTCCTGGTGGCGTTTCTGCTGATCGCCTGCGGGATCGTATGCTTAAAGGACGGGAGGTAACAACCATGAAGATCGTGATCTGGAAAGCGCCCCGGTGTCTGCGGGGCCTGCTGCGGCGGATGTTCGGCATCCGGGAATAACCCGGCGTTCTCCCGCATAGCCTTGGGACAGTGAAAACAAGGAGAGGACGGGAAACGCATGGAATTGGAGCTGAAATTTACGGAAGTCACCGGCTGTGAGCCGGTAGGCGACCTGGTGACTACCCAGGAGGAGTCCATGGAGACCGCTATCCCGGAATACTGCCCGGATATGGCCCGGATCGTGGACACGGTGGGTCAGCTGCGGCTGCGGGAAAAGCACCTGACCGGTCAGCAGCTCACCGTAAGCGGCAGCGTGGTGCTGACGGTGCTGTACACCTCGGAGGAGAGCGCGGGCCTGCGGAGCCTGTCCATGGAGGTGCCGTTTTCCTGCCAGGTGGAGGATAAACGGCTCATGGGCTGCACCGCCGTGTGCGTTGCCGGGCGGCTGCTGCTGGCCGAGGCCCGGGCCGTCACGGCCCGGAAGCTGTATCTGCGTGTGATGCCGGAATTCACCGTGTCCGGCTATGCCAACCGGAGGCAGCGGCTGTGCTGCGGCGTCGGAGAGGACCCGGCCCTGCGGGTGCGGCGGCAGGAGACGGAGCTGGAGCTGCTGACGGCGGTGGAAGAACGGGAATTTTCCTTCACTCAGGAGGCCGTGCCGGAGGGCCCGCCGCCGGAGGACGTACTGATGGAGCAGGCCGCCGCCCGGGTGGAGGAATGCCGGCGGGTAGGCAGCCGTCTGGTGGTAAAGGGTCAGGCAGAGGTGTGCATTCTGTACCGCGGAGACAACCAGGAGCTGGCGGCCTATCGGACCGCGCTGCCCTTCTCCCAGCTGCTGGACGGCCTGGACCTGCCGGAGGATACGGACGTGGAAGCCCGTATTCCGTGGGTCCACAGCGAGGCCCGGGTGCTCCGGACGGAAAATGGCCCCGCGTTCGGCATCACCGTCACGGTATGCGCGGCGCTGTTTGTCAGGCGCAGGCAGCAGATCAGCTGTATCGAGGACCTGTACAGTCTGCGGCAGGTGGCCCGGGTGCAGCGGCAGGAGACAGCCCTGCCGGTGTCCTGGCGGCGGGAGACCCCCACCCAGGAGGCGGTGCAGCAGCTGGAGTTCGGCCAGGGCCGGCCCTTTGCGTATCTGACGGCGGCAGACTGCGGCGGCGCCCAGCGAAAGGACGAGATCGGCGCGGAAGCGGTCGGAGCGGTATTCGGCATGCA
>ERZ779890.1237-NODE-1237-length-26703-cov-6.610665_pt1 | contig 26703 bp, 28 predicted proteins | sample MGYA00511553_ERZ779890 | MGnify/ENA primary metagenome ERZ779890 (study PRJEB29588, sample SAMEA2152064) | human gut metagenome | biome: human gut; feature: human-associated habitat; material: faeces | place: Denmark | collected 2008/2010 ... | reverse complement strand
TAAAATATTATCTTTTCTTCTTGTTAATCTATAAATAATATCTTTATTACTTATTCTTTTTTCAACCATATTATCCCCTCGTTTGACTGGATATTATAGCACTAATCAAAGAAAAAAGCAAATTATAGCATAAAAAAAGAGTGGACTCTTAAAGTCCACTTCTATTCTATAACTATTTGAAACTTAGTAGCAGTTACTCCCATCACACCAGCATAACCATCTTGCCCTTTGTTTTTTTCATTATCATATTGATAAGGATAATTGTTAATTTTATATTTTGCTTTTTTGTATGGTCTAATATTATTAGGGGTATAATAGTAAACTTCTACACAATCGATTATATTGCCATTACCAGCATAGCCATTTATCTTATCTTTTATGTTATAATCAGTAACATAAGGAAGCCATCTTCCTTTAACTATTACATTTCCATTGCTATCTTTAATTTCTTTTATATGCACTCTATACTTAATACTTCCTTCATCTACTCTAATAGCAAGTCCAATTATAGGGCTATTCTCCCAACCAGCATAATCTTCTAGATTTTTAACTTCTTTTAACCAACCATGTTTCTGAGTTTTAACTCTATAATAAACATTAACTTCATTTGATGTATTTTCATTATTAATTTTGTTAGCCTCATCAGCAATATATTGCATTTTGCTTCTTAGATAATCTCCAGGGCAAGTAGTATTAGTAAACATACTATGCCAAGTTAAGTTCTTTCCTGGTACTAATTTTCCTAAATTTCTTCTCTTAGCAATATCTGCTGCTAATTTAATAAGTGCATTTAAAGTAATGTCGTTAACATACCATGAATTATCATTATCTGATGTTTCAATAGTTACTGACTTACAATTGCTATCCCAATTACTATTAGTCCAAGCAGTATCCTCTTCATCAACATAATTAGCAATACTTCCATCATAACCAACACCATAGTGAGAACTACCATATCTGCCTTTTGCTTGAAATATTCTACCACATTGTTTTGCAGTTAATCTTCCAGCCATGTGATGAATAGTAATTGCTTCAATACTTCTACCACTTCTGCCTTTAGTATAATTTCCCTCATCTGCAGGTACTACTATTTGTGTTAAATTAGATTTACTCATTAATAATCACCTCTTTTTTAAACTCTTCTCTTTTTATTAATTTATTTTCCCATTTTTTATATGCGTCAAGATAAATTTCATCTTTTTCACCATTATAAGTTAATTCATAATACATACCATCAGTAATGTTAGTGCTTAATAAAGCCTTTGAGTTTTTCAAAGTTTTACACATCCAAACAACATATACATCTTTGATACCAATCTTTTTATTATCAGTTATTTCTGCTTTATTGTTAAAATAGTCAATAACAATATTTTTGCATATAACTTCAAATTCATAACTATCTTTCATCTACTTCATCCCCCTTACCATTGCTTAACTCTAATTCCATTTCTTCTGTAATTTTAATTTCTTCCATACTAATTACCTTCTTTCTTTAACAAATCATTTATATTTTTTCCAAGATCATATGCTCCACCAGTAAGCAAACCTGCTACCATAATCGAAGCATTAAAATCTTTGGTCATTATGTAATTGATAATTGCTACTATTATACCTATTAATAAGTTTTGCACTGGTATTAATTTATTGTTAAATTTAGGATGCTTTTTAGCAATTAAACCACACACATAAGTAACCAAAATTGTTACTAAAGTCATAATTGTTGTATTATCCATCTTTATCACCTCCTACTTCATTCCTAATTTTACAAATATAAATGCTATAATACCACCTATTAAAGCCGATACTACAAATCCCCAAATAGAATCTAATTTCTTGCTAGGTTTAGCCTCAATTGCTAACACTCTATTATCTATTTGTGTCATATTTTCTCTCATTGCTTTCATTTCTGTGGCTATTGCCTGGACTGACAATGCCAAACTATGTATATCATCGACTTTTGGCTCCAGCTTGTCTAGTCTTTTAGTATTAGATTTACTTCTTTGTTCTGTTTCTACTAATCTTTCTAATTCTTCTTTTTCCATCACTCAACCTCTTTCGTTTCCTTTTAGTTTCATGTTATCGCCGCCTTTATTTTAATTTTTTTGCTTGTATGCTTGTTGCATATTTGCCAAAGCCATTATTCATTTCAAAAGATTGGTTTCTATAACCGTTAACTATCAATTGAAAGTAATATTTTTTGCTAGGTTCTAATTCTACTATACAAGTTTTCAATGGAAGAGACCAATAATTATTACCTACACCAAAGCCCTGAAATAAAACTCTTCCTTCGGAGCTAATCAAGCTTCTGTTGCTGTCACTTTCTTTTAATGAATACTCTATAAGTCCATTTAAAGCACCGGCAGTATAGCCACTTATTTCTAATAACTTAGTGTTTTTTATAACAATTCTATTATTACTTATATCTGCTACAATGTCTCCATAACTAATTGGCTCTTCCCAACCTGTAACTATAGTTTCACTATCAAATATTTTATATGCAAAGTTAGTATGCATACTAGCAAAGCCAAAACTTAAATAATTGCTCAATGTTTCGGCTTTACCATTATTATCTTTTATTGCTATATCATTAGCACTAATTTTTTTATTTAATCCAAATAAATTCTTTAATACTTGCATAATATTGCTTACCAACATATTCAATCTCTCTATTTCCATTTTCCTATAGCTAAAATATGTATTTTGACATCAGTAAGTGTTGTTTGTTCCACACTTGCTATCGGAATTAATTCTTTACCAGTAGCATTTGTTGTAGTTGCATTGCCTTCAATACCCATCAACCATGCTAGCCAAGCATGTTGTAAAGTTATTTGCACAATTGGTGGTTCTTTAAATTCTTGTGGAAAATCAGGAGGTACCTTTAAACCTACTCTTTTTAGGCTGCCCATTGTAACATAAATAGTTTTTGTATCAAAATATTCTTGCAATACAACCATCGTTCCATCAGCCCATTTAACCCAACTTCCATTTTCATTACTTCCACTGTCAACAATTACAGACTTATCTAATATTCTCGCCTTGTTATTACTATCTTTTATTGCTATATCTTCTGCAGATATTTTGGTATTATTTCCAAATAAATTTTTTAGTACTTTCATTAAAGTTCACATTATTTAATTCTAATCCATATAAAGCAAGTTATGTAAGGTTGCAAATTGTTATGTGGTTTATCTCCGCCAGTAATGGCGGTACTGCACATCACCGCAGCCCAAGTTTTATTTGTTGTTGATGGTTGAACACTAGCAATAGGATAATTTCCATAGGCGCCACTTGCATTCGGATAATAAATATCATGATCGTGTTCTGGCAATTCACTAATATCCAATGAATGTGTTTTTTCTCCACCTGTTTGCTTAACAGTTTTGAAGTCATTATCATTTTCATCTACACACACCAAAGTTTTGCCTTTCCCAAACAATTCCCAAGTACCGCCAAACCTTATAGATGGGTTTTCATTTCTTGTAGTTAGAAACAAATCTCCAACTTCATAAAAAGCATTTGGATAGAACTTGTCTTTACCATCTGATAATGTACCACCTTTACAAGCCATAACTTGCTCCTTTGGAGTTAGTTAAATAATACTCCCTCCAATCTGTAGAGAGATTGTTGTTTTTGTTAGTAAACAACCCCCCCCCTCATTAACCTATGGTTTACTTTTTTCATTTTATCAAATCCTTTCTTTTATTCATCCCATGTTTCCTCTGCTGTGAAGAAAAGCACTGGATAATCATTTAAATAAGCACTGCCATATACATAAACTTTGTTATCACCAACAAAAATAGTTTCTCTACCTTTTTCCAAAGATACAACTTCTTTAGCAATAACGAACTTATCTTCAAATGATATTTCAAATTGATATTCTTCCTCATAATTAAAAGAAGATCCCAGTGATAGATTGGTTATTTTGAATGTATTATCAGTAATAGTGGGAGTTATACTTCCACCATCAATCCAATCAGTTTCGCCTGATTTCCTATATTTAAAACTACCACTAAGAGTATTAGTGATAGTATCAGTAAATGAGCCATTATAATAAGCGCCATTACAATTTAGAATGGCCTCATTTGAAGTACCCTCTGGTCTTGTTATTGATATAGTATTTATGTGTAATTTGATATAATCAATCATATCTAACTCAACATCTGAAGAACTAGAATATCCTCTACTATCAGTAGCAGATACAGTTACTTTGTTCGAGCCAATGCTATCAAAAGTATTCTCTTGTAAGTTTGAAGTTTGACCATCATTCAAATTAATAGAATAACTTTTGATAGTTGAACTCTTTTTAGCAGTAGCATTTATAGTCACTTTTGGTTTAGATATATACTTAATAAACTTAGTATTACTACCAGTTATATTTGTAACACTTGTATTAGTATCAACTATAGTAGCGGTTACATCAGGCTTACACACACTTTCTTTAGCATACAAGTTAAAACTTGTGAATTGTGTATCGCCTATTTGTGTGCTTCCATTATATGTTGTACAATAAATAGTTCCCTTTATTTCTTTAACATTAGGTATTAAAGCATATATTTGGTCTTCTATTTCACTTGTTTGAAATTGTACTGTCGTTTCGCTTGTCTTTGTAGCAATAGTGCCAGTTAAAGTACCTATTTTATAAGTCAATGTATTAGTAAATGATGATGCTTTTTTGTCAATACTGATGATGGCATTATCACCAATATAAGGGCTACTGCAAGCGACACCGCTGGCTCTTGGTATCCTAGGTAAGTCCGCGCTACCATATGCTGTATTGCTCCAACCCCAGTTTGGAAAACTAATTGAAGCAGCACAACTAATACTCTTTGTTCCATCATTGTTGTGATATACCCAACCTTCAGTAGAAACAGATACGCTTTCTCCTACACCAGTTGGTCTAGTACATCCGGCGCTTTGATAATCAGCACCAGTTCCGCTTACACCAATACTACCTTGTTGGTCTAATATATAACTAGCTTTATTATAATAGCTTCTGGCTTCATAAACTACATAAGTTCTATTATTTGCTATATCTTGTTCTGTGTACCTTGCATATATTCTTACATATAAACTGCCGCCGGATGTACCTATATAGGCTTCACCTAAACATTGAAAACTTGTTGTTAATGTTGCCATATGTTACACCTCCAAATCTTTCAAATCTTCAATTAATTCTTTCAAGTGGAATATTTTCGTCCCCTTTTCACCGTTTTTAGTAGATTTAATGAATTTCAAATATCCTATTTGAGCAGTGCCAGTAACAATAAGTTTTTCTATACCAGAGCCTTTATTGTTGAAGATTGCATTTAATTTTTCGTAATTATATACTTTTATACCCCGGTTATCAAGCAATGAATTGTTTGCATCACTAGATGTACCTACAGATAAACCTTTAGTGCTAAAACTAAAATTCATATCAGTAATCTTGCCTTCAAGTGTTTGAATAGAGCCATTTTGAGTATCTAATGTTTTTTGTACATTTTTCATAGATATATCAAAATTGTTTACTGTTTGAGTAACCTCTGATTGTTGTTCTTGCAAAATACCTATACTTCTACCTTGTTCATCAACAAGTGAAGTTGTATTTGTCATAGTAGTATCTAACTTATCAACATCATTTTTTATTTCGGTAACAGTTCCGCTTAATATAGTAAGATTTTCTCCCACCTGATTTGCTTTAGTATCATCAGTATATTTAGTAGCAATTATCCAATCATTTTCTTCAAATGTTTCATCCTTTGATTTAGTGGTTTGGCATCTATATAATTCTTCATCTTTAATCCATAAATCTCCGCAATCATAAGGTGTTGTTGGCTCAACCACAAAAACTCTTCTCTTACTATCAGCGGTATCTTTAGCACTATTTGCTATTGCAAGAGCTTGAGTAACATCATTGTCGGTAATTTTTATCCAACTATAAACATCATTATCAAGTGAGTATCTATAGGCATAACCAGTATCTTTATCATAATAAAGGTCTCCTAAGTGATTATTTTTTTCATTATCAGTAGTCCAATCTTTAGCAGGTTCATTACCATCAGTAGGAACTCCAGAATAAAACCAGGTAGTAATGTTTCCATCTACCTGGTCTTGAAGTTCTTTTAAGTTCTTACCTGTTGCAATCACAAAGCTATTTAACTCATTTTCTACTTTATTAAGTCCGTTTTTTTGTAATTCATAGTTTTCTTTTAATGTCAAAATATCATTGAGGTTATACTTTCTTTCTAAGTCTTCTGGTGTTCGTAACTTATTTATATCTCTTTTATTTATCATTTTGTATACACCCTACCATTTCTTACTTTGAATCCTAGTTCTTCTAACTCTTTGGTCTTCTCTTCAATAGATATGTTTTTAGAGTTGATAGTATTAATTATATCCTTATCATAACTAGTAAATCCGATAGTCTTTAGTATTACTTTTTTATCATAGGAAGAACAATCAATATTATTAACATATTTAACTATTTGGTTGTCGTATTGCTTAAAACTACTATATTCCATTTTAATAAGCATTGCTTTTTGAGGAATACTAAGATTTAAACTATTAATATACTTAATCACTTTATTTTTTCTAGAATTAGGTACAGTCTTGCCATTTGTATAATAATCACTCTCAAATGTTTCAGAATTAAATTTTATGTATTCTTTAATTGGTATGTTTGATTGTACCAAAACATTTAAAACTTTATCACTTGAATAATAATTACCATATAAATATGCTAATTGTTCATTAGTCAAATCACTATCTATCAAGAATTTAGTTATACTAGCCTTTTTGGTATCTTTATCAGTATTATCAATACTTTCTTTAAATGTATAATAATCTCCTATATCTCCTATTTCAGAATATTCATATGCTTTTTGATATGTATTAGAAAGTTCTAATCCTAATACATCCTTTTTGGCGATGTTATAAGAATAATTAACTATATCTTTAACAACATTTGCCTTATCCGAATCGGGCATACTTGAATAAGATGCATTATTAATTAGTTTTTTGATATTATCTTCTATTATTTCACCAGATATTTTTTGATATTCAACTCTATCTTTACCTGTCATCATAATCTTTTCGCCTTTTTGATTTATATAGTAAGGGGCTACTCTAGGCATAACATCTGTCTCTCCGGTTTCTTTGTACAGCCTATATATTTCCTCAGCAGATTCACTTATATTTTCTGTGCTAACATTGGCAGGATTTAAAAATACATTAAAGATATTATTCTTTCCACCATATTTTTGTATTTCTCTGCCCATAGTATCTACTGCAGGATTTAAAGTTTTACTTACAAAAGGTATTTTTGCTTTTATGCTATTTACCGCACTTTGAATTGGTTTTCCATATTCAAATGAAGTTCTTTGAGTACCATCTACTAAATCTGCTATTTGCTTAGAAAAAGTAGGAACTGCTCTAGCAGGTAATTCTAATATTTCATTAATAATTCCGGATACAACACCATCATTATCATTAAGAACATCATTTATACTTTGTAAAAATGATTGTTCTAGCAAAATGCTTCCAGCACTATCTAAAGAGCCAACTATACCTTCTAATAATGCTTTAGAGTCACCACTTTTAGAATTAACTACATTAGCAGTTATTGATAGTGGAGCAGCCAAAGGTTGAGCCCAATCATAAGTAAATGATTTACCACCAATTTTAATTGAATAAGAATTAATTCCTAAAGTATTTTTTAAGAAATTGGCAGTGTCTTTATCATCATCGCTATCACCACTTGTTATTCCAGCCTTCGCAAGTGCAATACCAAGTATATATAACATAGTACCAGCAGTAGCTTTACCTAAACTTTGAACAAATTCATGTTGCATAGTGGCAGTATATTGCCCATTCGCAAGTGATCTTTTTAAATTAATACCTTTATTTATAGTACTAATCAAACCAGCAGGTGAATAATCAACAATTGCCTTTGTTAAATTAGCTGGTGTTTTGGCAAAAGGTATTAACACATCGCCAAGGCCATAACCATTAACATTTAATTTATTTAGTCCTTTTCTTACGCCCAAAACAAATCTAGTATAGTTATTATTATCATTCCAAGTTCTAGATAAAGCCTCTTGATGTGCTATATCTATCATTTCTTGTGTGATTTCGGTAGTATTGTTTAATACTAATTGGTTTTGTAATGAATTTTCAAAAGCCGCTTCACTAAATACTCTATCACCGACATCCATAACATAATTTAATAAAGACTCTGTTCTATTTAGAGTCCTTCCCATTAAATTCTTTTCACTAAATGATTTACCATCTGATATTTCAAATCTATTACCTTCCATATCTTTAGTGTTAATTCCTTTTTTATAGTCGTTAGTAGCCTCATAGGCTCCTTTTTTAATACCTTTAAGCATTGCTTTTACATTAGTAGTGCCGGTTGTTCTTACGCCAGTTTTCTTAGCGATTAACTTATCAGCATAACTAGAGAATAAATCGCCAAAAGAATTAACTGGCATTATTAAAGCATTACCAGCAACATTTCTTACTTGAGTTTTAGGATTAAACAACATAGATATTCTCATCCAAGATCTAATTTTTGCACCTTTTTCAGGTGGTAGTTTATCGGTCATTAATTTTTGTATTTCTGCAAGTTTAACTCTTTTATCATAGCCATCTTCCATATTTTGTACTTCTTGCATTGTATCCATGATAAACTTTACCTCATCAGGCTTTAAGTCAAAGTCTTTTCTATATTTATCTATCCATTCTTTAGATTTATTCTTAACCATTTTGTCATAAGCTTCAGATAATTCAGATTGAGCATATTTTACCATACCTTCAGGTGTCATTCTTTCCATAATATTAAATGCCTGTACTGTTTGACCAGCAATTGTTCCGATTTCTCTCATTTTTTTAGCAACTTCTACCATACTATCATAATCACCATTATCAGCATATTGTTTTAGTAAAATCCAACCTTCTGCTACATCTGTAGCATTTGCATTCTTACTATCTTGTTTTACCCATCTTAATGTTTCTGAACTGCCACCATCATTTATTTTTTTGAAAGCCTTTTCCAAACTTTCTTTATTAGTTACTTTGTCATAATATCTAACATCTTCTTTTGAAAGTATTTCAGCCTTTTGCTCTACATTTAGCATATTAACTTTATCTTTAATGTTTTTAGCAAAATGGCTATTGCCATCATTAACTTTATTTACACTTCCTCTTTTAAGTAATATTGGTGTAGTGTTAGCATCTTCATCAGTTAATTTTGATATTTCATTTGGATTTAAAATCTTGCTTTTTTTAGAACTACTTTCTATATCTTCACTAACAGGTAACTTAATATCAGACATTTTAGTTTTTGTTCCCGATGATGGAAAGTTTTCTTTTAGATAATCATTCCACTCTTTAGTGCTTTGAGAATATTTAGTAGGCAAGATGTCATAAACTTTTGCATATTGTCCTTGTGTAGGATCTATCCAAGCAACATCATTGATATTTACTTCTTTCGAATAAACTTTACCATTACTAGAATAACTTTCTGCTTCCATTTTAGATGGAGATACAAAAACGCCCTGCTTTATAGGGTATGAAGAATACACCATAATTTTTCCACTATCAATAGCATTTTCTATATCTTGTCTTGATAAATCAGGATTATATTCATCATAATTTGACCAATCACTATCATTAATTGTTTCTTCTAATGTTTTTATATCTTCTACATTTCTTATCCAAGTATGATAATCATCATTTACTGGATTATTGCTTTTTATAATATCTAATTGTTTTTGTTTATACTTTTCCAAATAAAAAGAACTATTTTCTAGTTCTTGTCCTTTGGTATTTCTTCCCAATTTTCCTCTGCTATAAATATTTTCAGATACATTTTGCGAAGAAATTGTATTATTTTCTTGAGCATCTTGTTCAACCTCATTTAAAGAATACCATTTGTTTTTGTTTTTGTCAATTGTATTATCAGTTAATAAAGATATAGGTGGTGTTTTGAGTCTAGTTTCGTAGTTCATTTTTCTTCTATTTGATGTATCTCTTGCTTCTTTTTCACCAAAGTTATTTTGATAATTTTCAAATCCAATAGCAGAAGTAGTTCCTTGTGTAAACTTTTCAATTTTTTGTATTCTATGTTGAATCTCGTGTATTAATGTATCTAATACTGCATCATTTCCCTTAGATATTAATTCATTATTCAATGATATAGTATTTGTTATATTATTAATTCTACCTTTTTTTATGTATTTTTTTCCATTTTCATCAGTTCTTATGCCAAAATCAGTAAATTTAACTTTATTATTTTTTAAATTAGGATACATTTCATATAAATCATTATGTTCTAATATTTCCTTCAATTGATATGTATTATTTTTTTCTAATTTCTTAATAATTTTGGCCTCGTCATCACTAAGCTCAAATTTCCAATCACCTTTGCTGTCTTGAAACCATCCAGTCCTTCTACGAATTTGCTCATTTTCAATATTATTTTTCTTATATATTAATGCTTTATTATAATTGTCATTTAAAAATTGATTATAACTATCATTTTTTATAGCATTTCTAGCACCTTTTATTCCTGTCATCATATATTCAGTTTTCTTAAGGTTACTCTTATTACTATAATAAGCACCTTCCCACATAGTTTTTAACTTTTCAACAAAACTTACATACTCATTAGCACCAGTGCCCTTAATTTTTTCTGCTAATTTTCTAATATTATTTAGTATTTTCTTAAATATATTAGGCTTCTTTTCTACTACCGACTGAATAAACTCTCTATTACCGAATAGTTCTCCGCATACATCTGCTACAATTTCGTCTGATACATCATTAGTTTTATATCTTTCTTTTAGTGATTCTAATGATTTTTCAAACTCAGGATCTTGTTTAGCATAATCAAGTATTAATTCCTTCATTTCTTTTGTTGCTATGTCATGAGTTATTTCATGAACAACCAAAAATTCAACATAATTATCAGCATTAGGATTTAATTCAATTATAGTTTTACCATTTTCTTTTGTAATTAATCCATTAACAGGTACACCTTGTTCATTAGTTATATTAGGATTGAATCTTATTATATAATTCCTATCTTTTATTATATTCTCTAGCAACTTAATAGTATTGTTCGATCTAGCAGTATTGTTTAAATACATACTTGCAGTTCTTCTTAATTCATTTATATTTGCATTAGAGCTTTTAACATATTGATAATTGCCTATTGGAATACTATAATTAGCATTATTAACACTAGTCACATCTACACTTCTTAGTTTTTGAAGAGCATTTCCAATTGAAGCATATTGTTGTCTAGTTAAATCTTTAGTTGTAGTAAAACTCATGTCTGGTCTTACTTCACTTACATAATTCATAGCAGTAGGCACTTTTATACCAACTTCATTTAACATTGTTTTAATGTAACTACCTTTATAACTTTCAATACTAGGATCTCCTAATTTAAAGCCTTTAATATCATTTAATATTTCAGGGTTTATTTTAGCCATATCAACCTTTATATCACTAGTAGGTATATTTATATTAGAACTATTAAAATCGTTCACAGTTGGCAAAATAGCCTTATCAGAGTTATTAATATTACTTTGTTGATTATATACTGGCAAATTAATGCCACTTTGACTTGATTTTTCTTGATTAACTATATCTTGTACTGTTGGTAAGTTTGCCTCTTCTTTTATGGAAGTACTTGTGTCAGTATTTTGATTTTGAATAGCACTTAATTGATTCTTAAGTTCGTTCAATTCTATTTCTTGTTCATTAGTCAATTTATTTTGTTCTTTTAATGTTTCATATTCACTAATTTGTGAAGTTATCGTATCTACATTAGCATTAACATTTGAATTATTATTAATATTACTATTAATATTAGAAATAATTGTGTCTATTTTATTAATGGTTTCTTTGTTTGTAGTGTTTTTCTTTGTTTCTTCTAACTCTTCTTTAAATGTCTTATATAGATATACATCTTTATTCTCTACATTTGTGTCTTTGCCAGTAGCAGTACCTATAATTCCACCTGTAACACCACCTATAGCAGCAGAATATAAAGCATCAGAAAGTACATCACCATCTAAGAAAACAGAAGCATAATCTTTAATATTAGTATTTTTATCTAAAATAAGCAATTTACTAATATTATCTAAATATTCTTGAACAAATTCTTCGGTAGCCTCACTGCCTGCATTTGCTAAAATATTTGCAATTTTAGGCTTCTTTGTTATATTAGTAAATGTTTTCTTTAATAATTCTTCATAATCACCATTTTTTCCTCCGGTTAAGCCTTTAGTTGCACTACCGAGTATCTTACCAACACCATATTCAAGTCCAACGTTAACCAAACCATACATTGCAGCACTACTAGTATCATAACCATCTGAAACTGCTTGATTGGTACTGTCCACAAACATTTTTCCAAAATACATAGTAGAACCAACACCAGGTAAAGCTTGATTAATCAATGTTGATCCTGCTATTTTACCACTTTCATATAAAACATCACCGGCAAATCTACCTATACCAGTTTTATAATTTTCTTTAACCTTTTGGTGTTTCATTTGATTAAATGTAGGCAAATATTCTAAGTCACCATTTTCATTTTTTATTAATCCACCATTATAATCAAAAAGGCTTCCTATACCGCCTGTAAGTCTTCCTATAGATTTATCATACCAGCCAATATCATCTTCTGCAATTCTTTGTTTATCGTAATTATATTTAGCATAACCGACTTCATTTGATTGCTCTTCTAATTGTTTCATCTGATTTTTATATTCATTTGATTTTTTTATTTCTTGATACTTATTTTCTATGCTTTTATTTTGCCCCAATTTATCTTGACCAGCAATTACTTCAAATCTTTTGTTTTTAGTAATTTCAGTCTGTTCTTGAATAGGTAAAATATTTCTTTGTGTTGAAAAAGGAGTTACTGTAGTTTGAACTCCCTTTTCATAAGTGTTTTTTTGTATATCTTTTTGAATATTATTTCTTTTTGATAATTGATCATTATATTCTTGTTTATAATATGAACTATTCAATTCTAGTCTATCTCTTATACTAGAATTACTTTTTGATTTTCCAAGTAATCTCTCTCGAATACTACTCATATAATCACCACCTTATAGGCCAAACCAAGTTAATATTTTATCTGCATCTTTTTTAGTAATAGATTTATTTTTTAAACCTGCAGATATTTTGCTTTCTAATTCAGATTCAGAAATACCATTTCTTATAGTATTAGAAGTAAATATATTAGAATTAGACCAGTTATTAGCTTTTTTGCTAGATAATGCTGGACAACTATTATATTTACTCTTTATTAAATTATTATTTGATGACGAACTGCTAGAAGAACTACTATTGCCACCATCATTAAGGCTTCCACCATCTGACAAAGAACTTCCACCACTGCTATAACTAGCATTTATACTAGCCCATTTTTGAGCATTAGCAATAGCATCTTGTTCTCTTTGGTATGCCATTTGTTGTTCCCATCTTTGTTGTTCTAATCTTTGTTGTTCCTTTTGAAAAGCCATATTCTCATTGTATTGTCTAATTTTCTCAGCAGTTTCATTTTCATAATTAATTTGACTTTCAACATCTTTATATCTATTGTAATAATTATTATTAATTGTATTATTCCAATTCAATCTGTTATTTTCCTGCTCTGTTTTATAATTAAATCCTTCTAATGCAATATTTAATTTATCTTGTAATGCTTTTAAAGCATTTTGGGCTAGTGTTTCATCATTAGATAATTGTGCTTGTTTAATTGCATTATCAAATTCTATTCCAGCATCTTGCATACTCTTTCTAGCAGTACCAAGTCTATTTTGATAAGTATTATACATATCAACTTTTGAGCTTTCAGCATAACCACTATTAGATAGTCCGTTGTTTACAACATTTTCTCTACTAACACCATATTTATCAACTTCTTTTTGGTAATCAATATAAGATGCTTTAGCCTCATTTTGATATGCTTGTTCAGATTTTTTTCTTTGTTGTTCGATTAAATCTTTCTGATATTCAAGATTTTTATTTGCTACATCTTTTTGAGTGTTCTCCCATCTATCAACCATATCCTGTTGTTCTTTAGTAAAGTTATTTCTTTCATTTATTAAATTATCATAAGTTTCATTATATTTATTTAATTCACTTTGTTTTTCATTTTCGACATTTTTGAACCTTTTGTCATCGTAATTAACATCATAAATTGCCATATTTTATCACCTCTTTACATATCCACCTACAAATGACTCTAATGTATAATTATTTAAACCAAATGGTTTAGTAGAACTGAATTTCATTTGTAATCGTTTCCATTTCTTCTTTTTAATTCTATAAACTATGTATCCCTTAACATTGTCATAAGTATTAACTTCTTCAAAGTCGTTATTATCAGTTTTAACCTCTATTTTTATACTTTCACCTTTTACCTCAGCAGTACCGCCTCTTTTATTAGTTGTTTTTTGATATTCTGGATATTTGAAATCATCATGCTTAGTAGTCCAATAAGAACTTATTTCGCCATTAGTTTTGGTTAACTTATAAATCTTATTGTTACCACATAAATAAAGCACTCCATTTTTAACTGAAGTGCAAGTAATATTGCAAGATAACTCCCAATAATACCATTCATATTCAACATTTATATTTTGATATTTTTGTCTACTATCTGCTAAATAAATTTTGTTATCTATAATTACTAAAAGATAACCCTCCCACTCTTCTAACATCATATTTTTATAATTTGATTCTTTTAGTAATTTACCATCAACCATACTAGATCTATGTGCTAGTAATTGTTCTGAAGTAATATTTCCACTAATTGCTTCCATACCTCTATCAGAAAAGAAAACTATATCATCATTAAAGTTAATTCCAGTAGAGACACAACCTGTTGTTATGCTTGAATGTGCCGATGGATATATTTTCCCATATGTGCTATCAACAACTGGATTATGATAAAAGACTGTAGTGTTTGCCTGTGATGGTTCTTTTAACACCCATAAAGCATTGTTACTAGGTATTAGTGCCTTTACCTTTGCTAAATCCATTCCCTCGTTATAATAATCTAAATCGCTAATATATCTAGGATCTTCCAATGAACTATGGAAAATAGCATTAGGATAATCTTGATTTCCGCTAAAAAATACTCTGTTATCAAATACTGCTAGCATAGTACACTTGTTAATTCTATCTCTATATCCTTGAATAGTCTTTCTGAATAATATTTCAACATTGTGTTGACCATCAGTAGTAGGTTTAGCAGGAGCAGTATTAAAAGTAATACTTCCTTCTGTAACATTTACTGTTAAGTCTTTGCCTTGAACATAAGTAAGTGTGTCTAGTCCTATAGTTACTTTAGCAGTTACTACATAATCACTATCTATGTTTTCGGTATCTAGTTTAAACTTTGTCGTTACACCATCACCTATTCTTAGATTCTTTCTAAGTCCAGTAAGTAAATTTACATCTTGATATGTTGTTCCCTCCCCAGTAGGATCTCCTATGGTAGTAGTTGGTATAGTGCCTTCTACTTCTTTTATTTCAGTTCCATTGTATTCAAGATAATTTAAACCATCTTTTATATAAAATATATTATTAAATATAAAAGCCTGACTTCTAATCAAATTCATACCACTAAATATTTCGGTACCATTATCATAAAGTTTAGTTCCTGAATGGACTATTTTATGAGTAGTATTGCCTATATCATAAAAAAAGAGACCTAATATGGTATTATTGTATTCTTCTACTAATTCCATATCAGGTCTTGTTTCTATTCCAGCACTATTATTTTTGTAATTTTTCCACATATTTAAGCTATCAGGACTTCTAGATAAATTAGTATCACTATTACTGAAATCAACACCTGCAAAGTTATCTACTTTTCTAGTAACTAATGCTCCACTAGGAACACCACCAGAACTACTATAAGAACTCATAAGTATCATCTCCTTCTAGATAAATACTACCAGTATGAAATCTTGGATCTAATCTTTGTAACATTTGTTCATACCTATTTGAATAAACTTGTCCATAACTAGCTGATATATCAGATTTAAGTAAATCACCAGCCACACCATAAGGCATTATTTCAAGTACATCTGTTGATAAATCAAAAGTAAACTCACTATCTTTTGTATCAGCAGTTATTTGTTTAGGATACTTGTAATAATATATTTTAGCAATACCATCACCATAGAAATTAATAGTATTACCTATAATATCATTTTCAACTCCCCTAACAATGTTAATTTGAAATAAATCCTTTGCTATCTCAGAAAAGTCAATCTCATCACCTTTAGTTACTTCTAACTCTTCTTTAGCAGGTATTTTTTTTATTCTGGCAATTTCATTTTGAATCTGATTTATAACATCATTTATTTTGTTTGCTATATCAGGATCATCAGTTAATAATTCACTTTTATCATTGATTTCCTCAATTAATCTCAATACTTTTTTCTTCATTTCTAGTAACGTCATTATCATCACTCCTATATACATCCTTCATGGCAATTAAATCTTTTTCTATTTCATCCAATGTAGCCATTTCATATGGTGGGATTATGTAACCTTGTTGTTCATCCCAAATCAAAATCACTCCAGTTGCTAATTTTTGCTTTATAGTACTTATTTCTTCAGTAGTGATTATTTCTTCTTTTCCTAAAACTATCATTTTAATTTTTCTCTCATCATGTATTTCGGTTACAAGTTCTAAATCTTTCAAAGTCTGATGTACCTTTTTATCTTCAGTCCATTCATCAAATGTTAAAGATTTATTAACCTTTCTTCCAAAATACTGTTTTAAACTTGGTTTCAATGTATAATATTCAACTTTCATATTTCCTCCTATTGGTCGTGAGGAATGGAATTGCACCATTCTTAACACTAGTCACACGATAAAAGAGAGATTACTCTCTCTTTGATTTTAAAGACTTGTTTTAATACACACAATTTCTTTTGGTCTTACTAAAAGACCACCATACACATATAAACCTTTTTGAGCAGTTTCAAATCCATCTTGAACTTCGTAATTAACGACTTTCTCGATTTGTTCTGCAAATGCAACAGCCTTTTTAGTTCTTAAGAAGTTAAGAACTTTTCCATAACCAGTAATTTCATAATAAGAACTTAAACTTGATTTAGCTGGAGAAATAACCTCTGTATAAACATAAGCACTTGCTTCTCCACTTCTTGTATAATAAGTTTTACCTTCAACAATATCTGTATCAGTTGTAACCGCATATGTTGGATCTAATTTAGGTAAAAGATTTTCAATAGTAATTAAAGCATTACCATATTTACCTACGATACCTCTCTTAGCCATCTCAACATTGTTAGTATATAACTCTGTTAAGCTTTGTCTGATTTTACTGAAGAATCCTGGATCATTTTCTGAATATAATTCAGTGTTTTGAGGAACATTATTTCTATATAATTTAACAAATCCATCTTCCAGTTTTTCAATAGCATTTGATTTAGTAGCAGATGTACCATCAATTACTTCAACAGTACCAGCATTAACACCATCATTAACTAGTTTAGCAACATATTTGTCTCCTTCTTCAGAAAGTGCAATTGCTCCTTCTTCGCAGATTGCTTCTAATGCTCCTGGAACAGTTTGTGCTTTATCAACATGATCTATTCCAACATTGAAATAATACATTTGATCCATTTCGAATTCTTTTTTAGTTACACTTGCTTTATCTCTCTTAATTGAAACTCCTGGTGTATATTTTCTTACTAAAGGTTTATCTGCATTTAAAATTATTACTTTTCTTGCATTATGTGTATCTTTTTCATATTTGAAATCACTATGATTTCTCAATGAAGTTATAGTCTTTAGGGCTCTTTCGTACCCTTGATGCCAAATTGTTTGTCTTGCATCGTTCATTTTCTATCACTCCCTTATTTCCATTTTCTTTGAGAAGCCATTACTTTTTCCCAGACACCTGGTTTTTCCCATTCTTCAGGAGTAAGTGCTTTTACTTCATCTGGTGTATAAAAGTCCTTCTCTTCTTTTGAAATGGTATTTTTCATGCTTCCTATTTTTTCAGTCTTTGGTTTAGACTGATGAGTAACATTATACATTTCGTATATTGTTTTAATAGGTGTTTTTGAAGTAAATTGACTAGCAAATTCTTTAAATTCAGAATTATTTAGAATTTCTTCTTTTACACCCAATTCTGCTAACTCTTTAACTTGTTTTTGATGAGTTAGTTCATCTGCAAGAGTATTAAATATAACTTTCTCTCTAGGTGTCATTTTATCAACACCAATAGTAGCTAGTCTATTTGCTTCTTCTTGCATTTCTTCAAACCCTAAATCAATGATTTTAGAAGCCTCTGCTTTACCTAAAATCTTTTCATCTTCTTCAGAATATTTAGGTTTTGAATAAGCAGGTATATCAATTCCTTGTTCTTTGTAGAATTCTCTCATTCTTTGATTAGATTCAGAGATATCTTTAGTTCCAAGACCTGCCTTTAATATACTGTCAGTTTCTTCATATTTGGCTAATTTATCAGAATATTGCTTTTCCATCTTCCTTTTTTCTCTTTCGATTTTCTTCGGAAGTAAAGTATTTACTCTATCATTAACCATCTTTTCTACTTCTTCTGCAGTATAAGTTTTAGCTTCTTGTTTTTCTTCCTCTTGAGAAGCGGTATCAGTTAACTCTATACCTTCCTCATTTTCTTCTACTGATTGAGCTTCAGTGTTTTCAGTTACATCTGTAACAGGTGTTTGAACATCATATTCTTCGTTCATTTTCTTTCCTCCTATTTTTTTAAGTGTTTGACTTCACTATTCCATCTTCTTTTAAAGTCTTGCAATGCTTGGACTATTTTTTACTCAACTACATACCAATCTTCTTCTAATAAATCAGATTGACTAGCCAACCACATTTGATGAGTGCCATCAGCACATCTCATTTGTAAATATGGTCTACATTTAAATAAAGTTCCTTCTTGATATCCAAATGCTTCTGCAGTTTGTTTATTGCAAGGTATACCTTCTGGATAGCCTTTTTGTCTAACAACAAACATTCCTTTTCCATTCCAGTTCTTTCTTGCGACTTTTTTACCTTCTTTCAACTTTTCTAATGCTTCACTAAATGTCATATTTCCTCCATATAAAAAGCAATAACTATCTAGTAGCCATTGCTTGATTAATTAATTGATTTCCATATTGCCCTATACCTGTTATATCTTGCTGATTAGCAATAAAATTATTGGCTTGCATTTTTAATTGCTGAGCCTGTGTCTGAATGTCTGCTATTCTTTGCTGAGATTCTTTCATTTTCTTTATTGCTTCTTCTAACTTAGATTTAGGCATCGAACTGTCATCATCTAGTAGACTTACATATACTTCTAGTTCTGCTAGTTTTTCAGCAGTAAAGTATCCTGCCTTTAACATATTTTCCAATGATAACTCTTGTGCATATTTATCGTAAGGACTCTTAGGTGTAATGTCTATCTTTACATTTGCTTGCAGTTCTTGCAATACACTATAAGGTACCTTAACTGGTCTGGAACTTACTTCACCAGTAGTCGGATTAGATTCTTCATAGTCTATTACTAAGCCATCTGTAGCATATGTTTTCCACATATCTAACCATATTCTTGCCAATCCTTCTAAAGTTGCTTTTAGTGATATTGTTTGTTCGGTTACAGGCATTTGCGATGCTCTTTGAACTGCAAGTATTGCTTTGCCGCTTGCACTTTCCGGATTAACATCACCAGTAGCGATATCACCGGCACCTGCTAATTCTCTAGTAGTAGATATTAACTCATTCATTACCTTTTCGACATCTGCACTCATCTGTGCTGGTTGAAGAACTCCAATTGCTTTTTTAACATCATCTACAGTTTGGCCATTAACTTTAATAGTACCTCCGACTTTGTCTATTGCATTAGGGTTTTGAACTTTAGATACATCAACAACCTTTTGTGGATAAGCAGTAGTTTTGGCAGATATTAATCTTCTCATTATGGTTTTGTTAATCTCTAACTGATTAGGTATTAAATATCTAACCTCGCCTTCTCCCCTAGCATATCCCTCTTTTTCTTCCCAAAGCATATGCTCTAACGGATAAAGGGTTAGTCCAGTGTCCTTGTCTTCTCTAATATCACAATATCTTGTTGCTTGACTAAAATGGACTGTACCATTTTCTTTATATAGCTTAGTGATGATAGTCACCATATCATCTTTTTCTTCTCTAGAATCTTCTCCAGCCTCTTCAAAAGTATCATTATCACCAACTATATACTTTAGTTTGTCCTCTGACACTCCTGATAACCTAGCCATTTCAATAGTATTAATAACTGGTTTTCTATGTTTGATTAAAATATATGGTTGGTTTTGTATATCTGAATCATTTTCATTACCATAATACACATCGTTTTTTGACAATATTTCAACTATTGGCAAATTTGTTTCTTCATCATAATCTACATAAATAGGACATTCATCATTAATAGCAGAATGTTTACTTATGGCTCTAGTCTTATAGTCCATATTGTTTTTTTCCCATGTTTTAGCAGCTAATTTATTAAGAAGTTCGCAAGTTTTATTTGCCACTTCTTTAAACTCTTTATTCTCAAAGTTTTCTGCACTATATACAGCCATAAACTCATTCTCGTTTATAACACATATTTTATATTTAACTATAGGTTTAATTATATTTAACTGGATAGGCTCTATTCCACTAATCTTTAATCCAGCCCACTGATTGCCATTGTACATTCTATAATTCTTATCAGTATCTGAATATAGATTCTTTAGTCGATTATAGTTTCTACCTTTTTCATATAATTCCCATATATCAGTTTCTTTTAATTCATTTAAATCCATCTTGACACCTCCTAACTAGGTATATCTTTCTGTCCTAGTCCTGTTCCATCATAGTTATCAATATTAGCCATCATAGTATCATAGGCATCTTGTTTCTTCTTTTGTTCAAAAGTTTCTATTTCATTTCTAACTATCTTAATGGGATTAATTTCTGGTATTTTTATTTCTTCATTGTTCTTTAACTTTTGGCCATTTCTAAGTCCTAAAGTATAAGATAAAATTATAAAAATACCAAATAAAAAAAGTAATGCTATTGTTTCCATTACTTATCACCTTTTTTTGTTTTCTTTTTAGGTTTAGTTTCTTCTAATACTTCCTCTATCGCTTCAGTTATTATCTTATTAGTTTCTTTCTCTCCAATTAATTCATTGCAAGTTTCTCTTAACTTTCTTAACATTTTCTTTTTCATTATACGATCACTATCTCCTCTCCATAATCAGCCTCTAGTGGCTCTTCTGACTTGAAATTGAATGCTTGGCTTACTTCTATCGGCTCAACATCAAATATTACTTGTGTCCTTGAATAATAGGCTATAGCAAGCCCCATAACCAAATCATCATGGGCTCCTTGTTGTGCTTCTGGCCTTCCCTTTTCATTTCTGGCAAAAGTTAGCATCTCTTCAAGTGTTAATTTATCATTTATTAGTTCAATAGATTCACGAACTATTTTAACTAGTTCTGCTATTATAACAGGTCTTGTTAATGAAGTGGTCTTGAATCCATAAGACTTGTCCATTATACCTGTATATCTATCTTCTTTCTCCCTTACGAACATATTAGAATAACCTAACCTTACTAGTTCTTTATTAGGAAAACTACTAAAGTTACTTTCAATACACATAAGAGCAGGTGTTACTACGCCAGTTTTTAAGTTTTTATTAGCATAATACCAACCTAAGCAATACATTTGCCTTACATATAGATCCTCATCCATTTGATGTCTTAGCCTTGCAACTTGTTTGCCAGTCTTTGCATTAAGTACATGCCCAGTAAACCAGTCAGAGCCATCACCAGCAGTATCACCACCTATGCAATATTTGTATAGGCTAGGCTTTTCATAAATAGAAATAAACCCTTTTTTGTCATTTACCCAGTGAATATTTGATATCTTCTTTCCAACAGGTAGAGTATCATTATAGTCATATTCAAAATAGCCGGTCTTTATAGGCTGCGGCAACTCCTCTATTCTATTAATAACAATCTCTTTATCGAAAACACAAGTCCCACTACTGATAAATGCTTCATGAGGATTGATGGGATATTCTTGTTTAAATTGCTCAACATCTCCCCCACAATTGTTTTTAATGCACCATCTTCTCCATGAAAGTTGTTCTAATGATAAATCATATATTGTTTTAAGTTTTATTTCTTCTTCGGTAAGTTCAAATCCAGTATATGGCATTTTATAGTCATCTAGTTCATTCCATCCTACAAAAACAGGTATGAAATCGCTTTCACCTCTTACTGCCATATCCCAAAGTTCTTTAAAATATTCAAAACCATTAGCAGTAGATTCAATAACAATCATAGTATTTGGTAAATTAGGAACAGCTTGAAATAATCCTACAGTGGTTTCTTTTGCATTGTTACCCCAAAATGCCAACTCGGATATATGCAAATAATTGAATGTATCTGATCTTCCTACACCACTAGAACCTGCTGTCATACATTTTATTTTACTTTTTAATCCTGTTCCATCATAGTTATCAAAGATTAATTCTTTGGCATTACTTCTTTTTAATACTGGTTTCATTTCTTCAGGTAAATTATCATACATTCTTTTACTCATATTGAACAAGTTTGTTGTTGCTTCTTCTTTATGAGTAATAATACCTGCATTAACATTAAATTTAGTTGCTGTATTTTTAAAAATGATACTTTCAGTCAAAGTACTGAAACCAATCTGTCTAGCTTTTAATACAATAATTCTTATTGGCTTCTTTTTTTGAGCCTGTTGCTTTATTGCATCATATAACTTTTGTTGGCCTTGATTAATCTTTAAATCAATTATTTTACCTGACTTATCTCTAATTTTAATGAATTGCTCTATGTATTTTTTTGTATTAATACTCATCTTCTTCACTTACTTTTTTTAGAGCTTGTTCATAACTTAAAGATACATTTCCTCTAATATTTGTTGTATATTCTCCACTCATTTTATTAAGTGTATCCAAAGCTTTAAGTCTAGTGTCTAATTTTGTAGGGCATTTTATTGTATTTACTTTATCTTCATTAATATCAGTCATTAATGGTACATCTTCTAATATTTCACCATTTACAACTTTTGATAACCATATCATTCGTTCTTTAGCACTCATAATAGCCTTATCTTCTAATTCTTTCAATAGTTCCTTATACCTTTCCTGAACCTTTGCAGAATTAAATAAAGTACTTGCATGCTCATCTATTGCTTTATCGCTGTATTTAGATTTATAAACATCTTTATAAGCTTGCCTTTGACTCATACCCTTAATTATGTTTTGAATAAATTTTTCTTGTCTCATATTTAAAGCCATCTTCATCACTTCCTATTTTTATACAAGTTTGCCTTCTTGTTTTTCTTTTTACCTCTTTTCGGTGTTTCTTCTTTGCAAAACAAATAATCACTACAAGTTTTGCAAGTATTATTCTTCATACACTTTTTATAATTCATACTAATCAACCCTTTTTTACATAATAAAAAGACACTTTAAGTGTCCATATTCTGATTACATACGAAGAAAATAGTTATTAATACAAGGGGGGTTGTATATACAAATAAATTAAAGGAGTTTGTATGTAATCTCGTATTAGTAAGTACTATACTAATAATATAAAGGTATTTATAGGTGTTTTGTTGGCCATACTCAACCTAACTCTCTTGAAAGTAATCACTAATCTTGTACTTTGATTTTTATAGTGATATTAAAAGCAAATTAACCTTAACTTTCAACCCGCGCTTTTTATATATTATCAGTATACTACCTACTAATAGGTAGTGTGAGGTATAATATGTGAACTATATATTATCACAATATCATTGTATACCTAGATTTGTCCGATTTTGTCCGAACTTTCATTTTTATATAATTTTTTCTTCATTTCTGAAATATAATCATATACTTGTGTTTTACTATAACCAACTAATTTATGAAATTTATACACAGATCTATGCTCTATCCATCTGTAAATGTATATCTTATCATATACATCCCCCTCTTCTTTCATTTTGATTAACTTCTTCTTAAGCTCATAATTTAGCATATCTCGTGTGTTTCTACTTTGGTTAATCAAATTATCTACTTCATCTATTTCGCTTGTGTAGTTAATTAAATTAGTGTCTGGTGAAGTATTTATGGTTACCATAACTTCTTTGGGCTTAACCGCTCCTGGCATTACAGATAATATTAATTTGCTTTTCTTTTCTAATGCTTCGTTATAGTTCCTTTCTGCTCTTTTGAATTGCTTTAACAATTCGTTGTATTCTATATACATTACTACACCCCTTTTATTATCTTTTGCATTTCATCTTCGGTGTATTGTTTGTTAACATAATTTTTTCCTAGTGATTTTTCTTTCTTATATACTTCTGTTAATAAAAATTGTCTATTATCTTTAGAAATTATCTTGTTTTTATGATCATTATATTTTGAAAGTAATTCCATATCATTTTTTATTTTTCTTCTTTCTTGTCTCAAAGACTTAATTTCTTTTAGCATTCTATAACACCAAAGAACATTTATTTTATTATTTTCTATATAATGAAGTAAATCTTGTGTTTTACTATCAACTACGCTTAGTTTATCACCTAGCGAATTATTATAATCATCTATTTTATCTAATTTTGCTACTATTTCTTTTATCTCTTCTACTACATTCATTTACTTCCCCTTTCTATAACCATGTTCCCCCTGATATTGTTAATCATTCCTAATCATATTTCTTTTTAATAAACATACAGCTTTTTTTAATTCGCAACCATGAGTTAGTCGTTTACAATATTTTTCACTAGTTTCTACTATTTCTATTATCTTTACTAGATCATAATCATTTTTATTTTCTACTACTGCATAATCTCCTACAGATGGTTTTAATTGCATATGAGATATATCCCAGTAAAAAATAGCACCATTGTTTAATTTTCCTAATATTAACTTCATTGTTTACCTCCTATTATTTCTTTATATTTTTGTAAAATTTCTATAAGAATTATTCTTCTTATATATGCTTTTTGTGAAGATGACTTTAAATCCTCTTTCTCATCTTCATATATTAAGAAATATAATTTTTCTTGATTTTCTGCTATTACTGTTTCTTGTTGTTGTATTTTATCTTCTAGCCATTTTATAAACTCCTTTTGTTGATTTAACAATATGGTTTCTCTATCTTGAACTTCTTTTCTGTGTCCACTTGCTATATCTCTACATAATGTTATATCTTCAAGTTGCTCTTCTAATTCATAAATTTTTTTATTCAACTCAAAGCATCTATTTTTGTATTTAATACTTCTTTCCTGTACTTTTCTTAAGCCTTTGTTTACTGCTTCAACTTCTTCTTTTAATTGTTGATTTTCAATTGATAGATTAATAATTAAATTGTAAAGTATTATCGCATAGTGTAAATCTTCACCATCTAAACTATAATTTCTAGTCCTTTTTTCTAATAATTTAATTGCTTTATATTCTTCACTATTTTCTTTATAAATTATTTTTCTTTCCATCATTTTCCTCCATATATACATTTTTCATAGATACCGATTGAGTTAGTCATTACTGAGCCACCCTTTTCTATACAATTATTTTTTTGGATATTCAATACAAATATTGTTATAACTAATACTATGATTATAATTATTGTTTCTAATAAATACTTATTCATTCTTTCTCCTCCAATTCTTCATCTATGTCTCTTATTTGTTTAGCAAAATACTTGGTATAGAAATTATCTCCAAATTGTTTGGCAAGTTTATATCTTTCTAAAAAAGATTGTCTTATTTTCAATAATTCTCTTCTTCTATGTGCTTCCATTATTTTTCCTCTAATTTTTGCATCTTATCTAAAATATCTATTGAGACTTCAACCTCAACACTTTCATTATCAAAACAAGTCCATTCAGATTTTATATGTTACCAATCGGCTATGCTGCCGTCTTCAAATTCGAGATGGGGCGTGTCCCATGTGCCGTCAAAGCGCAGCGCATCAAGCTTGCTCTCGTCGACCTCGATGCCGAGACCGGGACCTTCGGGGATGCGGATATAGCCGTCCTCGATCTTGAACGGGGTCTTGAGAATGCCGACGCCGAGATCGGCATGGTCGGGCATACCGGGGTGCTCCTGAGCGAGCAGGTTCGGCACGCAGGCGTCGAGCTGCATGCAGGCGGCGAGGGAGATGGGGCCGAGGGGATTGTGCGGCGCGATCTGCATATAGTAGGTCTCGGCCATAGCCGCGATCTTGCGCGCCTCAAATATGCCGCCGCAGTGGCAGAGGTCGGGCTGGACGACGGAGACGGCCTGCTTCTCAATAAGCTCGCGGAAGCCGAACTTCGTGAAGAGACGTTCACCTGCGGCGATGGGTATCGTTGTGCTGCGCGACACACGCACCATTTCGTCCACATTTTCGGGCAGCACCGGCTCCTCGACGAAGAGCGGATAATACGGCTCGAGCGCCTTGAGCAGGCGGATGGACATCGCGGGACTCACGCGGCCGTGGAAGTCGATCGCGATATCGACCTTTTTGCCGACGCGCTCACGCACAGCGGCGAAGCGCTCAACGACCTTGTCGACCATTTCCATATTGTCGATGGGCCTGATCGGCGGGATGATGGAATATTTCATAACGGTGAAGCCGTCGGCGAGACGCTTGTCCGTTATCTTCAGCATGTC
>ERZ779890.1235-NODE-1235-length-26785-cov-6.411859_pt1 | contig 26785 bp, 28 predicted proteins | sample MGYA00511553_ERZ779890 | MGnify/ENA primary metagenome ERZ779890 (study PRJEB29588, sample SAMEA2152064) | human gut metagenome | biome: human gut; feature: human-associated habitat; material: faeces | place: Denmark | collected 2008/2010 ... | reverse complement strand
CCGCAGATGAATTGTTAGATGGAAAAGAAGGAAAAGCAACAGAAACAAAGCTGGAACGAGGGGCAAAGCTGATCAGGGAACTGCTTGCTGATAAAAAAGAAATTTCAATCAGAGAATTAGACGAAAAAGCAAAGGAGCAGGGAATATCCGGGCGAACAATGCGTGATGTGAGAAGCCGGATGAAGAATGAACTGGAATACCGGGTAAATGAAAAGCAGGAGAACAGTATTCGATTAAAAGAGTGATGGAATGGCAGAATGATTAAAATTGAAGAATAAACAAAGCAGAATGGACCTAACATGGTTTATGTTATTGTATTTAATACTACATTTTAATACAATAGAAATTGACAAATGTAGCATTAAAGTATATACTTAATTTTGGGAGGTAAGATTCTTTGGACACTTATACAGTAAAAGAAGTTGCAAAAATGATGAATACATCTGAAGAAACTGTTAGAAGGTGGATTCGATCAGGAAAATTAAAGGCTAATATGAATTCACGAAAAAAAGGGAGTGTTATTACTGATGCAATGTTGAGAGAATTTACAAAGAATACACCTAAATATGCTGCTGCATTGACGACTCCGATAGGAGGAATCGTTGCTGCCTCGACGTTGCTGCTAGGAACTCTCGTAGCTAAGAATGTTGAAAAAGGTGAAGCAATAAAAAATTCCACTATTGATTCGGAGGAAATTAAAAAGATATTAAAAGAGAATCTTGCAACGGTTAAGATAAATATAAAAAATAAAAAGAAGGCTATTGCCCAGCTTGAACAAGAAATAGTCGATGAAGAAACAAAGATAAAAAGTCTGGAATATTTATTAAAAAATATTGAGAATGCAAAGGGGGATATAAATGAGTGATCTTAATAAGAAAATAACAGAATTATTGTCTGATTCATGCAAAGCTGCGCCAGATATGACGCATAGTCTTAAAATTATTGGAGACGGGGATATGAAAGAGGGAATGAAAACCATCGCAGAGTTTTTTGAAGAAAATGGGATGAAAAAAGGTGCTTTATTCGGCACAGCAGGAACTCTTACTGTTATCGGATTAATAGTTGGAGTAAAAAAGATTTATTCAATGAAAAAAGCTCATAAAGAAAAAGGTGAGAAAATTCTTAGTGGATTACAGCAGGGAATAGCGAATGAATCAACTGAAAGCATTGAAAATTATGATAGTATAAGAGAAGTCAATGAAGAAGGGAATATTTAGGCAAACGATGCGTGATATGAGAAACCAGAGAATAGTATTTGGTTAAAAGACTAATGGGTGGCAGAATCATTGGAGCAAATGTAGATTTTTATAGATACCTTATCTGCCACCTGCCGTCTGCCAGTATATGAAATTCTGAGAAAAGATTGCGAACTGCTTGCAAATTGCAATCAAACGAAATATAATGAAGAAAAAAGAGGAGGCGATATCTATGGCAAGAACAGCAAATGTATTTGCACGTGTTGAGCCTGAAGTGAAAGAACAGGCAGAACAGGTGCTTGATCGACTTGGTATTCCAATGTCCAATGCAGTAGGAATGTTTCTGAGACAGATTGTACTCCAGAGAGGAATTCCTTTTGAGATGAAACTTCCAGCTTATGAGGAGCCTGTGGCATATGGCTCTCTGACAAAGGAACAGTTCAATGCAGAAATAGAAAAAGGCATGGAAGATATTAAGGCTGGCAGAGTGTATTCAGCAGATGAAGTTGAAGCAGAAATGAAACGGGAATTTGGTATATGAAATATAAAGTGATGTATACAGCAGGAGCAAAGAAAGATCTGCGAAATATTTTCAGATATATTTCAGAGGAACTGTTAGCTCCAGAGAATGCTGCAGGACAGACAGAGCGGATTATGACGGCAATTCGGAAGCTGGATACTATGCCGAACAGAAATCGGCTCTATGAGGAAGAACCGTGGCACAGCAGAGGACTTCGATTCTTTCCGGTGGATAATTATCTGGTATTTTACAAAACAGATGATGAAACTGAAACGGTATATGTAGTGCGAATTATGTATGGTGGACGTGATGTTCATAAACAGTTAAGTCAAACAGAAGACGTTTCAGTAAATTAAAACAGAATATGGAACTAAAACACGAGCAGTTAGTCTATGAAAAATAGGTTAGCTGCTTTTTTCATGCAAAAAAGGAGGTGCCGTGTATGGGATATGCACGTAAAGATGTAGAGAAAACAAAGAAAATAGCAAAGAAATTTGTACGCTATCAAGAGGGTGCAGAGCTTTATAGCATTGGACTGACGAAATTGAATAATACGGAGTGAAAGCCGTTACTGCGATTGGGCAGTTACAAGCCCGAATTACCGTACTCATGTAAGTTCCTCTCAGATTCCATGAAATGCCCGGTATTCCCGGTACATTTCAATCATATTTTTTTTTGCATTTTTCAAATAAGAAGTATCATCGCTGATTCGTCCAAGAAGAAAATATCCCTGATAGATAGAAAGCATGCGCTGAGAAAGAATTTTTGCATGATCTGGAGACAATCCGGAGCATAACAATACTTCCTGAAAAATCTGCTCAAATTTTTTCAGTCCTTCCATAAATACAGATGCAACTGCAGGCTTGCTAAGTGCTGTTTCCATGCCCATCACCGCATACGGGCAGCCTGCAAATGTTTGTCCATTTGTCCTTTCAGATAAAAAATCAAAGATTTCTTCAATAAAACTTTCCCAGTCATTTCCCTGAGAACTATTTTGAAATTGTTCCAGTAAGATTTTTTGATAGTATTCCGTTACCGCTGTTGCCAGGTCATCCTTGCTTTTGAAATAAAAATAAAAAGATCCTTTTGGAAGGTCTGTTTGTTTGAGAATTTCGCTGATTCCAGTAGCAGAATACCCATTTTTCCAAAATAATTCAGCAGCACACTCGATCAGGCGTTGTCTGGATTCTTCACCCTTTTTCAATTCGCATTTCCTCCTTCAGTCTGGAAAACAGATGTGTAAGTGCAAACATAAGCGTTTCATAATGCATGTAATCTAAAGTATTCCTGTCCGCAAGAATTTGAAGACTTGCCGGGAACTCGTCATCAGCTTCCCAGAAACGGATGATAATCGGCAAAAAAGGAAAAAGATTTAATTTAAAAGCAACATCTCCTTTTTCCAGTTCCTTTCCGGAAAGTGATATACAGGCATTACGCAATTCAATGGTTTTTCCGTTAAAAAAGTCAGCGGTATTCTGAAAAAATCCTCTGTTCGGTGAGAGATTTCCTGTTCGGACAGAGGAAAGGCTGTTTATATTTACAAATTCATGTGACAGATGACATCTATCCTTTGAATAACATAAAACATCATAAATAGTCATTGCTTCATTATGATTGGCTTCATGAACTATTTCAAAATCATTATCTGACCACTGAACACTTCCCGTTTTTCGGTTAATACGATAGGTACGATTAATAAAAGTAATATATAACCAGTCAGAATTGTAATCTAATGAATATTTATGTATCATTGTAGCCTGATCATATTGCAGGAAAACATGTGCCATTGAAATTTTTGTTTTATCATAATTATTGAGAGCTTTCGTTATATATTTCTCCAAGAATATTTTTGTTGTAGCTATTTACAAAATAGACTAATCGGTCTATAAAGTCAATACATTTTGCGTAACAAATAAAAATTAATGATCATGAAAAGTAAATGACTAAGACTTCCCATACCTTCTGATGACAGATGACAGAATCCCGGCAGTCAACTACTGCAAAACAGTATATAACAGTTGACAACAGTATTACACTGTTATATACTGTTTGCAACAGGAGGGACATATGAAGATTATAATCAATAATACATCGATGGTACCAATTTATGAGCAGATCATGGAGCAGATCAAGGCGCAGATCATCTCCGGAGAGTTAAAAGAAAATGATATATTGCCGTCCGTGAGAACAATGGCAAAGGAACTGAAGATCAGTGCACTTACTGTGAAGAAAGCATATGACAATCTGGAAGCAGAGGGCATGACAGTCACAGTTCATGGGAAAGGAACGTATGTAGCGGCTTCGAATACACAGCTGATGGAAGAAGAGCGCAGGAAAGAGGTTGAGGCGGATCTGGAAGCAGCAATTCAGAAGGGAAGGCGCTGCGGAATGAAGGAGGAAGAGATCCGTTCGTTGTTTGAACTCATCATGGAGGATGAATGATTATGTTGGAGATTAAAGGAGTAAAGAAAAGCTACGGTGAATTTCAGTTAGACTGTTCGTTAAATGTAGAAAAAGGAAGAATCACCGGTCTGGTTGGAGAGAACGGAGCCGGTAAGAGTACTTTGTTCAAGGCAGTGCTCGGACTCATTTCTTATGATGCCGGTGAGATAAAGATCCTGGGAAAAATACCGGAAGAGTTAAGTGAAAAAGAGAAAGAAGAGCTGGGAGTTGTCCTGGCAGAAACCGGATTCAGTGGATACTTGAAAGGGAAAGATGTTGAGGCAGTCCTTGCCAAATTGTATCCAAAGTTTGAAGCAGAAAAATTTCATCAGATGTGTGAAGAATATCAGATTCCGTTGGATAAATTTATAAAAGAGTACTCAACAGGAATGAAAGCAAAGCTGAATCTGATCATTGCATTGACACATCAGGCAGAATTCCTGATGCTGGATGAGCCGACAGCAGGGCTTGATGTCGGAGCGAGGGAAAGGATGCTGGATATTTTAAGAGAGTATATGGAAGAAGAACCGGAGAGAAGTATCCTGATCAGTTCACATATTTCTTCGGACTTAGAACATCTGTGTGATGACATTTATGTGATACATAAAGGAAAGATCATACTTCATGAAGCGATGGATACGATTCTTGAAAAATATGCAGTGTTGAAGGTCAGTGAGGAACAATATCAGGCAGTGGATAAAAGGTATCTTTTGAAAGAGAAAAAAGAGTTTTTTGGAGTTGCCTGTCTGACGAACAAGAAGCAGTATTATATAGAAAATTATCCGGAAATCGTAGTAGAGAGCGGATCACTCGATCAGGTGATCCTGATGTTGACAGGGGGCGAAAGATGATGAAAGGAATCAGAGGGCTTTTGGAAAAGGATTTTCGATTGTTTTTTCGACAGGGTGGTAATCTTTTTTTGGTGTTAGTGTTTGTAGCATTGTTTTTTATACTTACAGGAAAAAAGGCAGCTGCTTTCATTGCAATGTATATCCCATCTGTTCTGGCGATATATTCAGGTAATACGATCAGTTATGATGAAAATGGCCATGGTTACACATATTTATTTTCTTTACCCGTAAATAAAAAAATATATGTCAGAGAAAAATATATTTTTTCTTTTATCATGACAGCATGTGGATGGTGCATTGGAATGATCTGTGCAGGAATTATGGTACTCATAAATCCTGAAGAGGTGTTTGATCTGGAAATGCTGGCAATGGAGTTGATCACATTTTTTGTGTTTCAGGCAATTGCGGGAATTATGATCGCGATCAGGATAAGGTTCGAAGGAGAGAAAGGGCGAATTGTGCTGCCAATCGCAATTTTAATTATTTTTGCAATTTGTTATACAATTGGATTTTTTGTGAAGGCTAACTTGGGATTAAAAGAAAGTATTCTGCATATGATAGGGGGAATAGGGGATCTTGAAATTGCGATTGCCCTCATTGTGTTAAGTCTGCTTATATGGTTTGCTTCGTATAAGTATAGTATGAGCGCCATGAAGAAGAAAGAGTTTTAAGATAGGCGTGGAAAAAATGATCCATTAAAAATAATGATTATAAAGATGTAATAGCTACCAAAAATATGAGAAAAACTTTGTGAAAAAATAGTCTTGTGTTTCGTAAGAGTCCCTTGTAAAATAGCGGACAAGGATGAAAAGAAAAGGAGATTTTTATGGGAACCAATGAAAAAGATATGACTGCCGGATCTCCCGGAAAACTGATCATAACTTTTGCCATACCAATGATGCTTGGAAATATTTTTCAGCAGTTTTATACAATGGCAGACACCATGATCGTCGGACAAGTGGTAGGAGTTAAGGCACTGGCGGCAGTAGGTGCCGGAGATTGGCTGGTATGGCTGGTGTTGGGGATCATGACAGGTATCACACAGGGTTTTTCTATTCTTGTATCTCAGTATTATGGAGCAAGAGAAAAGGAAAATCTGAAATGTGCAGTAGCGAAAAGCTATATCATGACAGCATTACTGTCTGTGGTCGTACTCGCAGTAAGTGAAGGTACAGTTTATCATGTTCTTTTATTTTTACAGACACCGGATAATGTCATTGATCTGACAATGCTATATTTGCGGCTGATCTTTGCAGGAATCCCGATCATAGCTGCTTATAATATATTTGCAGCGATCCTTCGGGCACTTGGAAACAGCAGATCACCGTTGATCGCAATGACAGTGGCAGCAGTGATCAATGTGGGACTGGATCTGTTGTTTGTGGCGGTTTTTGGCTGGGGTGTAGCCGGAGCAGCAGTGGCGACCGTTATCGCACAGGGATTTTCAGCCTTGTACTGTTTGATCGTATTACGTAAAATCCCGGATATCCGCCTGGAAAAGAAGGATTTTTACAGGCAGCCTTCTATGAGTTTGCGGCTTTTGGAACTGGCGGTTCCTCTTGCGATACAGAATGTGATCATCTCCGTGGGAGGACTTGTGGTACAGTATGTGATCAATGGATTTGGTTTTCTGTTTGTGGCGGGATTTACGGCATCGAACAAGCTGTATGGGGTTTTGGAGATGGCTGCCGTTTCATATGGATATGCTATTACAACCTATGTGGGCCAGAATCTTGGTGCAAAAAAATACCAGAGGATTCGAAAAGGCGTGCGCAGCGGCACTTATATGGCAGTGCTCACTTCGGCTTTCATTTCCGGCATGATGGTACTGTTTGGACGTAATGTACTGTCCCTGTTTGTATCCGGTGAACCGGATCAGACCCGACAGGTATTGGATATAGCATATAAGTATTTGTTTATCATGGCTGTCTTTTTGTGGGTGCTGTATCTGCTGTATGTGTATCGTTCCGCTATCCAGGGCCTGGGTAATACTTTGATTCCGCTTGCCAGCGGCATTGCAGAATTTATCATGCGTGTCAGTGTTGCGCTGCTGCTGCCAAAACTGATCGGTGAAGATGGAATATACTATGCAGAGATCTGTGCATGGAGCAGTGCAGCTGTTTTATTATTCATAAGTTATATGATCATTATACGGAAATATAAAGAAGTCACCGTTCATACATAATGTTATTTACTTAAGAGATTTATAATAATACAGGCAGAAAATATCCGGGTTTCACTATGAAATGTTCAGATATTTTATATTTGACAAAAAACTATTTATATAAAAAGAAAAGTATGATATTATAATATTTATTCATTGCAACTATGAAAATTGAATAGTCAGAAGGGTGTACAAAGTACTTAATAAGGAATCTGGTGAAATGCCAGAACAGCCACCGCTACTGTGACAGGGACGAAAACCAAAATATCACTGGAGAGATCCGGGAAGATGGTAAGTAGGAAGAACTGGAGTCAGGAGACTTGCCTTTTTGACAGAAGAATTCTGATTCGGATGGGATACAGAAGGAATAAGCTCTGCCTGAGGTGGAGGTTTGTTTTTTGTGCTGATATGATGCTGGATCATATCAGCTTTTTTTATTTTAACCGAATAAACAGATGAAAAATGAGGAGAAATGAAAATGGGAAAAGTAATTGCAAAGCGTTTTATATTTATGATTCCGGTAGTTCTGGCGGTTACATTTATTATTTTCATGCTGAGTTTTATATCGGCAGGTGATGCGGCCAGAGCTCTGGCGGAGAAAAAATACGAGCATCCGTCACCGGAGCAGGTAGAAGAAGTACGGCATGAGGAAGGACTGGATCAGCCGGTGCTGGTACAATACGGGAAATGGCTGGATCAGGCACTTCATGGCGATTTTGGAAAATCATATTCTACCAGAAAACCGGCTTTTGAGGAATTAAAAAGATATTTTCCACAGACATTTAAACTGGCAGTTACTTCGTTTTTATTGTTGATGATCGTATCAGTCCCTCTTGGAATTTTGTCGGCAATTTATGAAAACAGAGTTCTGGATAAAGTCATTCGCATTTTGTCGTCCCTCAGTGTATCTATGCCGTCTTTCTGGATCGGTCTGATGCTGCTCTATATATTTGGAGTAAAGCTAAAAGTGATTTCCGTGATCGGAGGAGATGCCGGAGGCATCCCGATTCTTGCGGCATTTGCCATGGATATCAGTTTCTTTGGAATTATGACGAGATTGATCCGTACCAATATGATACAGGTGCTGAAGCAGGATTACATACGTGCCAGCAGAGCTAAGGGATTGTCATCTGTAAATGTAATTTTGCGTCATGGTCTGAAAAATATTCTGATTCCTGTGCTTACACGTCTGGTATCAATTGTGATCGGTTTTTTCTGTGGCTCAGCTGTGATAGAAAGTATTTTTTCAATTCAGGGAATCGGAAATCTGGCATTGAAATCCGTGATCTCAAAAGACACTCCGGTGCTGCAATGTTTTATCTTTATTCTGGCTGTTGGCATTGTAGTATTAAATTTTCTTGTGGATATCGCCTATTCTGCGATTGACCGGCGAATCCAGTTAAAGTAAAGGAGAGATCATAGAATGGGAAGCAGAAGAAAGCAGAAAACAGAAAAAAGCATGATCCAGAATCTGTACTGGAAACAGGTATTCCGGTCACCGAAAACAAAAATAGGATTGATGGTGGTCATAATTTTTGCATTGGCAGCTATTTTTGCACCTGTACTGGCGCCGCATGATCCACTGCTTGTGGATGTTTCGATAAAATTAAAGAATCCGTCGGCGGCATATCCTTTAGGTACTGATCAGCTGGGACGATGTATTTTATCAAGACTTCTCTGGGGCAGCCGGTATTCACTGAGCTATAGCTTTACGGTGCTTCTGATCACTGTATGTGTCGGGGTGCCGATCGGACTGTTTGCCGGATATGTAGGTGGAAAAATCGATTCCATAATTATGAGGATCATTGATGTATTTATGGCTATGCCGGTCTTTATTGTGGCACTTGCCATTGCAGGAACCGTAGGAGCCAGCGGCGCTCATCTGATTCTGTCCTTATCGGTCGTATCCTGGGCAGAATATGCAAGGCTTGCCCGAGCATTGACACTTCAGGAAAAAAATAAAAATTATATGACCGCACTAAAAGCCGGCGGCTGCGGCCACGCAAGGATCATATTCAGGCATGTATTGAGAAATATCCTGCCATCTGTGATCGCACTGGCAACAATGGAAATCGGTTCGATCATTCTGTCAATTGCCGGTTTTTCCTTTATCGGCCTTGGTGTGCAGGCACCGACACCGGAATGGGGGATCATGCTCAGTGACAGTAGAAGTTATATTCAGACTTATCCAAGACTGATGTTTTATCCGGGCATACTGATCATGATCATTGTTCTGGCATTTAATTATCTGGGGGAGGGAATACAGAATGGAACAGCCCAAGAATGATGTCCTAAAGGTAAAAAGACTACATGTGGAGTTTCAGACATCTCACGGAATGGTTCATGCAGTAAAAGATGTCAGCCTGGAAGTAAAACGCGGAAGGATCCATGCTCTGGTGGGAGAAAGTGGAAGCGGCAAGTCAGTTACCTCTCTGACGATCATGAATCTGCTTGCAGGAAATGGAAAGGTGATATCCGGAGATGTGACACTGAACGAAAAGAGTCTTCTGAAGTTATCAGGAAAAGAAAAACGACAGTTATACGGAGACAGGATCGGAATGATCTTTCAGGATCCGACTGCTGCTCTTGATCCGCTTTTTACAGTTGAACAACTGCTTCTGGAAGGACTGAGAAAACATCGCAGAATGAGCAAAAAACAGGCAAGGGAAGCAGCGGTGGAAAGTCTGCGGATGATGAATCTGCGTGATCCGGAAGAACTGATGAAGAAAAAACCTTACGAATTGTCTGGTGGCATGTGCCAACGTGTTATGATCGCCATTGCCATGTCCATGAAACCGGATTATCTGATCGCAGATGAGCCAACGACAGCCTTGGATGTAACCGTACAGAAGCAGATCCTGGAAGAAATCTATCAGCTATCCAGGAAAGAAAATCTGGGCGTGTTATTTATTACGCATGATCTGGGTGTGGTGGCAGAGATCGCAGATGATGTTTCGATCATGAAAGACGGCGAAATAGTGGAAAACGGAACGGTTGAAGAGATCTTTTATCATCCGCAGCATTCATATACAAAAAAACTGTTGGATGCAGTTTTATAGGGGAAAAGTATGAGTACGTTACTAAAGACAGAACATTTAAAAAAATATTATGGCAAGAAAAAAATTGTGAAGGCAGTGGATGATGTAAGTCTGGAAATCCATGCAGGATCATCCATGGCTCTGATCGGTGAAAGTGGAAGTGGTAAAACTACATTCGGAAAGCTGATCGCCGGCCTGGAGAAACCTACAGATGGAAAAGTCTGGTTTCAGGGACAGGAAATGCAGGATTTGTCTGAAAAGCAGTTTCGTCCATATCGCAAGAATCTTCAGATGGTCTTTCAAAGCAGCAGCGGGGTATTTGATCCTGGTTATACCATTGGAGAAAATATTCTGGAAATTTTGAAATTACATGAAAAACTGCAAGAGGGTGAGTATGAAGAGCGAGTAAAGGAGGCTTTGATCCAGACGGGGCTTGATCCGGATATCCGCAACCGTTATGTTGGACAGATTTCAGGAGGTCAGTGTCAGAGAGCTAATATTGCGAGAGCATTGGTATTAAGACCGGAACTTGTGATCTGCGATGAACCGGTATCCAGTCTGGATTATTCCATACGAAAGCAGATCCTGCATCTGTTAAATGAGCTGCAGGAAAAATATGAGATGACTTATTTACTGATCACTCACGATCTGTCCAACGTTCCATATCTCTGCAAAGAGGTGGCTATTATGTATCAGGGACGCGTGGTCGAGTTTATCGATCATACGGACAGCTTAAAGGAGACTGCCGTACATCCTTATACAAAAGATCTGTTTGATTCTATTCCAGTAAAAGAACCGAAAATGCGAAGAATCGGATCGCAGGAAAAGAAAATATTTTCAGATACCATTCCGGAACAGGGCTGCCCATACCAGAACCGGTGCAGAAGATGTACAAATATATGCAGAGAGCATATACCGGAATTGACAGAAATTGAAACAGGACATTTTGCGGCATGTCATATGCTGTAAAATATAAAACAAACAAAGGAGAGGAAGAAATGAAGAAAAGACGTGTAGCAAAATTGATAGCATTGAGCATGGTGGCGGCAACTTTACTGACAGGTGTCAATGTACAGGCAAAAGAGGAAAAAGTAGTTACGGCAATGACATCCATTGATCTGACTCCTGAACTTTGTGACCCTATAAAAAGTGGTCCGGACTTTCGTCTTTATGAAATGATCTATGATCCACTGGTGCGTTATGGAGAAAATGGAGAAATTAAACCGGCATTGGCAGAATCTTGGGATATCAGCAAAGATGGCACAACCTATACGTTTCATTTAAGAAAAGATGTGAAATTCTCAGACGGTACAGTGTTTAATGCAGACAATGTGATGTGGAATTATAACAGATGGGTGGAACAGGATGTGACCGGTAACTTTTCAGCCAAACTGGAAAATGTTACAAAGGTAGATGATTATACTGTAGAATTTAAGTTCGCAGAACCATGCTATACCCTGCTGATCGAATTCAGCTATCCAAGACCATTCCGTTTCACCTGTGAAAGTGCACTGGATGAAGACGGAGAATTTTGTCAGGAAGTGGGTACCGGAATGTGGATGATCGACAGTTATGAAAGCGGTCAGGAGGTTGTCCTGGTACCAAATCCTAATTATTACGGTGAGAAACCAAATATTGATAAAGTAGTTCTGAAACAGGTGGTAGACGGTGATGCCAGAGTGATGGCACTTCAGAGTGGAGAGGCAGATCTGAATCTTCAGGATATTCCATCCGAAAGCTTCAGTATTATCCAGGCAGATAAAAATTTATCGACAGAACAGCAGGTTTCCACACTTTCTTACTATTTGATCGAAAATTATGATACACCGGCGCTTCAGGATGTAAACGTACGTCAGGCACTGAATTATGCAACAAATAAAGAAAGCATTGTAAATGATCTGCTGGATGGTTACGGCAATCCTGCAACCGGACTTATGTCTCCGACAGTTCCTTATGTAACAGAAGAAAACAGCAAGGGCTATCCATATGATCCGGATAAAGCAAAGGAACTGTTAAAGGAAGCAGGATATGAGGATACAGATGGAGATGGTATTGTAGAAAAAGACGGAGAACCACTGAGCCTCAGACTGGTATTCCAGACTGAAGAATATGCTTCATGGAAATCTCTTTGTGAATTCCTGAAATCTGAATATGAGAAGGTCGGTGTAGGTATTGAACTGGTAGAAAAAGAATCCGCAGCTTACTATGATGAGATCTGGAACACCAGAGATTACGATCTGTGCATTTACCGCAGCTATGAAGATTCCTGGATGCCTCATGGATTCCTGAAATCAATGTTCTATGCGGAAGATGGAGCAAAGGCAGTAAACTGGTACGATGAGGAGCTGAACAAAGATCTCGGAGAAGTATTAAAGACACAGGATGAAGAAAAGCGGACGGAATTATACGATAAGATCCTCACACGTATCAATGATCAGGCAGTAACAGTGCCGCTGTATTATCCGAACCGTGATTATATCTATAACAATACCAGACTGACCAATGTAGAGCTTGCACCGACTGCCTATGAAGGCATTAACTGGGCAACACTGGATGTAGTGGAGTAAAAAATGTTTGAAAAGATCGAGAATAAATGGACAGAAGATTCCGGTGATTATGATGATATGATCCAAAAACAATTGAGTAACAAAAGAACGGTATCTTACTGGACAAAAGAATTGAAAAGACTTCTTGGACCTGAGCCCCTTCGTATTTTAGAAGTGGGCTGCGGCCCGGGTTTTATGAGCATCATAGCAGCGCGTCTGGGACATGATGTAAAAGCGATCGATGGTTCATCAGGAATGGTAGAAAAAGCCAGAAGGAATATGCGGCAGTATCATCAGCAGGTGGAAATCTGTGAGGAAGATGGTGTAACTTTGCCATTGGAACAGGAACAAAGCTATGATGTGATACTTTCCAGAGATGCGGTGTGGACATTATATGATCCGGAAAAAGCTTTCAGACGCTGGAAGGCTGTATTAAAACCAGGTGGAAGGATCATTTATTTTGATGGGGACTATCGGACCGTCGAACCCACATTAAAAAATAAGATCCATATGAAAATTGCTGATTTTCTTATTTATGTTACAGAAAGAAAAACATATGGATCTGACGTGAAGGAAAACAGCGGAATTTATGAAAAGCTGCCATTTACATCGCAGAAGCGTCCGGAAGCGGACTTTCAGATATTAAAAAAGGTACGCTTTGCCAGGATCCAGATCAGAGAGAACCGCTGGCTAAACAGACCATGGACGATGGATTTCTGGAAATACGGATATCAGGGAAAAAAATTTATTGTAGTAGCCACAAAGAAGGAGAAGTGACATGCAAAACGATAAGATCAAAGAGTACTGGGAAGGAGAAGCTGGCATTTACAGCGAAGGGATCAAGGCAGAATTGAAAAGTGAAACAGCAGAAAACTGGAAGAATCTGATTCTGGAGTATGCGCCGGAAAAAGAACATCTGGAAGTACTGGACGTAGGCTGCGGGCCGGGATTTTTTGAAATTATGCTGGGAAAAGAAGGACATCATGTGACCGGGATCGATATTACTGAAAATATGATCCATGAAGCAAAGGAAAATGTAAAGGCAGCAGGTTTATCCGCAGATCTGATGACTATGGACTGCCACAATCTGAATTTCCCGGATGAGACATTTGATATGGTTATCTGCAGAAATATCACATGGACGCTGGACGATCCACAGAAGGCTTACAAGGAGTGGCTGCGTGTACTGAAAAAAGGCGGACGTCTTTTGGTATCGGACGCCTGCTGGTATCTGCATCTTTATGATGAAGAAAAGAAAAAGATTTACGAGGCACATGATGCTGCTATGTGGGAAAAATATGGAAGAGGTATCCATGCTCATGAAGATGCGGAAACAGGGAAAGAGCTCAGCAGTAAGCTGTTTATGAGTGATAAAAAGCGTCCGGTATGGGATCTGGATTACATGATGGAGATCGGCTTTTCCAAAGTGTTTGCCCTGAAGGACATCAGTGATATTTCCAGAACTTCCATGGAACGTGAGCTGAATAAGCTGACACCTCAGTTTTTAGTGGGTGGAGAAAAATAAGCGGACCGGCGTTAAATAAAACGCTGGACCCGCTCCATTGTGGTTTTTAGAATAAAGATATCCGTCAGTACATCACCGGTTTCCAGAGAATGGTTGGCGTTTTGGGTGAGAAAGAGAGGTACATCTTTCTGCGCTGCCAGTTCCCGGATGGAATTGGTTTCGGCCCAGGGATCTGCGGTGCCGTGGAAGGCGATGCTTCCGGCAAGTGGGAAGGAAAAGGTCTCTGCAAGAGGCGTGAACAGGATGCTTTTTACAGTCAGATCGTGTCGGGAAGCATAGGCTGAGGAGATGACTGTACCAATGCTTTTGGAAATAAACAGAATGCTGCCATAGGAATTCCAGTCGATGCTGCCTAAGGAGCGTTCTGTTTGTTCCAGGGCAAGGTCAAAGGCCTGTTTCATTTTTTCAGGATCTCCTTTGACATTTTCCGGGAGGGTGCCATAGGATACAGTGCGGATTTTGTAACCGTGTTTGCTGGCAAGGCGGCTGGTATAGTACAGAAGCGGCTTGTCGGCAGTGTATCCGATGCCCGGAAAAACAACAGCTAATTTCGGGGCATTTTTATCTGCTCCGGCTGTATGAGCGGAAACTTTTGTATAGAGCATTTGCAGCTGAAGCTTTTCCTGAAGTTCCTTTAAGGTAATGGAGATCGTACAGGAATCGGATGGAAGATAATCATAATCAGTAACAACGCCGTCCTCTTCCATGGAATAAACAATGTGTGAGGAACCCATGAGCTCCATGTCTTCTTCAATATCTGAAAGTAATTCTTCGTATGATTTCATTTTAATTCAAACCTTCTTATTTAAAAAATCGTTTATTTTTACAGATTCTTCTATTATACTGGATTCATTGAATGACAGCAAGAGGTTACTGTTCACTGGCAATGTCCTGCGAGGTGTTTTTGTGAGAGAAGTTAAACCTTGCTTTTATCCTGCCTGCACGATATACTAATATAATACATATCTGATTAATGGAGGGTTTTACAAATGAAAATTGCAGCAACATACGACAACGGAAATATTTTCCAGCATTTTGGAAAAACGGAGTTTTTCAAGGTGTACGAGGTAGAGGATAACAAGGTTATTTCCAGTGAAGTGATCAGCTCCAATGGCACCGGACATGGTGCACTTGCCGGACTTCTTGCAGAGCAGGGAATCAGCGTTCTGATCTGTGGAGGAATCGGCGGCGGAGCACAGAGTGCACTTGCTGAGGCTGGCATTGAGTTATGTTCCGGAGCACAGGGAGATGCAGACACAGCTGTGGATGCTTATCTGAAGGGCGAGCTGGTATCCACAGGTGTGAATTGTGATCATCACCATCATGAGGATGGACATTCCTGCGGAAGCCATGAGGATGGACACTCCTGCGGCGGTCATGAAGACGGACATTCCTGCGGAGGATGTGGCGGCGGATGTGGTTCCCAGCCATCTATCACAGGTCCTAATGTCGGAAAAACCTGCCGTACACATTACAGAGGAACCTTTAATGACGGAACACAGTTCGATTCTTCCTATGACCGTGGCGAGCCACTGGAATTCATCTGCGGAGCAGGACAGATGATTAAAGGCTTTGATGCGGCAGTTGCAAACATGGAGGTTGGCCAGGTGGTAGATGTTCATCTGATGCCTGAGGAAGCTTACGGTATGCCGAATCCGGATGCGATTTTTACACTTGAGATCGAACAGCTTCCGGGTGCTGAGGATCTTACTGTAGGACAGCAGGTATACCTCTCCAATCAGTATGGTCAGCCGTTCCCGGTTAAAGTTAACGCAAAAGATGAAAAAACCATTACTTTCGATGCTAATCATGAGATGGCAGGTAAAGAGCTGAATTTCAGAATTGAATTAGTAGAAGTGAAATAAGAAGGAACAGTGGGAGGTGCTGTATGGGAGCATATGGCATCTCCTTTTTTGCCTGAAGGGAGGAAGCTTTCCTGATGAGGATCTCTATGATACCATTTGGATTACTGTCCGGTTTTATGGATAGCAAAGAAATCCGGATCACAGAGCTGGGTGAAGATGGATTTCGATTTCGGCTGGCAGAGGAATGCCCGGAATCGGAGCAGTTTCTGATCTATTTTTATGATATGAAAAAAGCCGGGTACAGGAGAGTGGAGATCCGGAAGTTTGGGATGAGTGCAGCAGAGGATCAATGCCTGCAGGATCAACAGCCAGTTGAAAAGAAAACCGGAAAATATTTTTACAGGGAATATTCTGTGAGAGTGGAACAGAAGGATTATGTACAGGAGGTTCGGCGGCTGGCCGGAGAGTACAACAGATATATCCGTCTGAAGCTGGATGGAGACGATGGAGAGCTGGCGAAATCACTGACCGGTTATCCTGCGGAGCTGGATGAGATGCACTGCAGGAGTCTGGAGGAACAGAAGAAGCGGTGGTTTTTCAGAGAAAATGAAAAGGCTTCCGGAAATCCACAGGATACAATGGGTGCAGAAGAATTAAGGCTTTTGGATAATGCAGAGTTTGCCCTGGAATTAAACTGCACTTCCCTGTATGAAGAATATCTGTGCCAGCCGCTGCAGGCTTTTCTGGCGTCTTACTGGCAGAAGAATTATCTCACTCACAGTTATTTTGCAGGCCGGATACCGGACAGATTTTATATTGGAAATCAGTTCTGCCATAATCTGTTTCCGACAGAAGAGCAGCTTTTTTCTATCATGGATAAAGTGTATTTGGAGGGCTCGGAGATCACACTGGTATTTTCTTATATCCGGGAATTTATGCTTTCGTCTGTGGGAAAGCTTCTGGAAAAGGTGGATAACTGGTGCTGTATTCATGGGGTGAATGTGGAAATCGTAGTCAATGACTGGGCCATGATGGAAATGCTCTGTGGAAAAACATCCCGCCTGCATCCTGTTCTGGGCACATTGCTCAATAAACGAAAAAAGGATCCGCGAATGAAATATAAATCCGGTGATACCTTATTATTTCAGCAAAACAGCCTGAATGCGGGGTTTTATCGGGATTTTCTGGCTGAAGAATTCCATATCCACAGATACGAATGGGAGTCCTGCGGATATCCACAGGAGCTTCCGCCGGGAAAAAACAGTCTGCATTTGCCTTTTTATCAGACAAACACTTCGCAGTACTGTCCATTGTATGCTTTGTGCACCACCGGAGATCGCGGTACACAGCAGCTTGCGGAGCACTGTCCGAAATTTTGTGAAAAATACGCACTGCTTTATCCGGAACATTTACACATGGTAGGGCGGTATAACTCCCTGTTTGGTGTGGATAAAACACTTCCGGAGTCAACGGAAATGTGGAAAAATATAAAAGGCACAAAGCCGGATCGCATTGTTGTTAATATATGACAGGTGATGAGCAGGCTGCGAAGGTGGAGCACGAATATCTGTTTGACAAGAATACATTGCGGAAAAAAGGAACAGGACATGGAGAACCGTATGAAAATAACAGCCGGGTTAGGCTCCATAGATGAATATGAACGTTTTGTGCAGGCAGGAGCAGATGAATTTTTCTGTGGCTATGTACCATTTTCCTGGGCGGAAAAATATGGCACAGTAATGCCGTTAAATCGCAGGGAGGTTCTCTGTTGTAATGTTCAGCTTGGAGCATACAGTGAGCTGGAAATTCTTTCCCGGATGGTAAAAAAATATAAAAAGCCGGTGCATCTCACCTTCAATTCCCTGTATTATCTTCCGGAACAGTATCCGGAGATCGGAGATATCATAGAAAAGTGCATGGGAATTGGATTTCGAAGCTATATCATTGCAGATCCGGCGCTTCTTGTTTATCTGAAAAACAGGGGGATTTCCTGTGAGATCCATCTCAGTGGAGAGACGGGGGAAGTGAACAGTGAAATGCTGAAGATGTTCCGGCGCTTTCCTCTGAAGAGATTGATCTTTCATCGGAAAAACACGTTCCGGGATATGCAGTCTGTTATTGCATCTCAGAGAGAAGTGGAAAAACAGGCTGGGATCCGACCGGAGGCGGGAATGCAGTTCGAGGCCTTTGTGCTGAATGAAATGTGCCAGTTTACGGGAGCATTCTGTAATTCTCTTCACTGTGATGAGATGGGATATCTTTGCAGGGTGTCCTATTGGCTTGGAACTGTACGGAATGGTGATGCTGTTCCGGAAAAAATAATGGCTCTTCAGGAGCAGGCGTGGGATCAGGAACCGGATCTGAAAGCATATGATGAATCCGGATATCTTTGTGGTGAGACAGGCTGTGGACTGTGTGCACTGTATCAGCTGAAGCAGGCAGGGATCACGCATCTGAAGCTGGTTGGCAGGGGAAACTATGTGGATCACATGGAAAAAGATATCCGGAATTTGCGAAAAGCGTTGGAAATCCTGGACGCTGCAGAAAATGAGAGGGAATTTAAATGTACGTTAAAACGGATAGTGTTTCCGGCGGGGTGTAGCGAAAGATGTTATTATCAGTAACAAAAAGAGAAGCTTTTTGGGGTTAGGATAAATGATAAATGGGATGAAACCAGAATCAGGAAAGGACATGGTGCATATATGCTGAGACAGTTTTTTAAATATATTTTTCAAAGCATTGCAGGTATGATCGGAATATCGGTTTATATTCTGGCGGATACATTTTTTATATCAGTTCATTCAGGTGCAGATGGCCTGGCAGTTCTGAATCTGATCCTTCCGGTGTATGGATTGGTATATGCTATCGGGGCAATGATCGGTATCGGTTCTGCTACCCGATTCGGGATCAACAGAGCTAAGGGTGAGAATACGGATCATTATTTTCTGCAGTCTGTTTTCTGGAGCGTTCTGTGCAGTGTGCCATTTATTATCACAGGTATTGTTGCACCGGAGAAATTTCTTCACCTTCTTGGCGCAGATGCAGGTCTGACTGCCCTTGGAAAAAGCTATCTCCGCATCATGCTGATCACTACGCCGCTGTTTATGGCCAATTATACGTTTACTGCTTTTGCAAGAAATGACCAGGGAACCTCCACTGCCATGGCAGGGGCGATTTCCGCAAGTCTTTTCAATATTGTGTTTGACTATATTTTTATGTTTCCAATGAAACTGGGGCTTGCCGGAGCGGCGCTGGCAACGGCCATCAGTCCTGCCATTACAATGGCGATCTGCACAACCCATTACCTTGGGAAAAAGAATCACGTAGGTTTCCGGTGGGTACGGCCTTCCATCCGCCATCTGATCTCATGCTGTCAGCTTGGGATTTCGGCCTTTGTCGGAGAGCTTTCCTCAGCGATTATTACGATCATTTTTAACATGCTTCTTCTTGGGATCGCAGGAAATGTAAGCGTGGCAGCCTACGGAGTAGTGGCTAATCTTTCCCTTGTGGCAATGTCTATTTTTAACGGACTGGCGCAGGGTGCACAGCCGCTTATCAGCAAAAGCTACGGAGAAGGACAGCGTGACCATGTAAAAAGCCTGCTTCGCTGGAGTCTGGTTTCCTGTGCAGTGCTGGAAGCGGTGACGATCCTGGTGGTGTGGGGCTTTACAGACAATCTGGTCGCTGTTTTTAACAGTGAAAATAACCAGCAGCTTCTGGATTATGCGCATGTGGGCCTGCGGATTTACTTCCTGGGATTCCTGTTTGCGGGGATCAATATTATGCTGGTGGCGTATTTTTCGGCGGTGGATCGTGCAGTTCCGGCGATCGTGGGATCGCTTATGCGTGGTGTTATCGCTATTGCTGCAAGTGCGGTGATCTTGTCCGGATTATTTGGGATCAATGGCGTGTGGAGTTCCTTTCTGAGTTCAGAGATCATTACATTTGCTGTGATCCTGATACTGGCGAGATCCGGGCGGAAAAAGAATGTATTTTCAGGAGAAAGGATATAAAATGAATTTCGAGCGTGTAAAAAGAGAAGAAGCAGATACAGTTCTGAAGCTGTACCGTTCATTGCTGGGGACGCCCTATTGTGTGTGGACAGAGGAGTATCCTTCAGAAAAAGAAGTGGAATTTGATCTTTCCAGAGATGCGCTGTTCTGTATGCGGGACGATACGGGAAATATCGCAGGTGTGATCTCCATTGATGATGATCCAAATGTGGAATGTCTCACATGCTGGTCAGAAACCATGGTGCCGTCAGCGGAGGTCTCCCGGGTGGGAGTATGTCAGGAATTCCAGAATCAGGGGATTGCCGGGAAACTTCTTAAGGGTGTGATGGAAGAACTGAAGAAGCGGGGCTATAAAGCTGTACATCTTCTTGTTGCGAAGGACAATGTAAAAGCACTCCGTTCTTATGATAAGCTGAATTTTGAGAACGTGGGAGAGTGTGAACTCTGGGGACATATGTACTGGTGTTATGAGAAAGCATTATAAAAAGTATTATAAAAAATGAAAAACAGGTATCTTTTTGCCGGGCGGTAGATCGACCACCAATGTCAGATCGATAAGTGGTGGTCAATATACAGTCAGCAGAGAAGATACCTGTTTTTTGTTTGAAAGCAGATCAGATCCTCCGGCAGCTGTCCCTTTCGATCAGCTGGTGAGGTACAATGATCTTTGTGGCCGGAAGGCTCGGATTTTCGATATGACTGATCATCTGCGTGGCTGCTTCCATTCCAAGCTGCCCGGAGTTAATATCAATGGAGGTCAGCTGAGGCGAAGTCAGTCTGGCAAAAAGTGAGTTGTTAAAGGAAAGAATGGACAGATCCTCCGGTATGGAGATATCTGCTTCCATACAGATCCTTTCCAGAGAAAGCGCCAGAATATCATCACTGACAAGCACAGCTGTAGGACGATCCTCGCTTAAAAGCAGCTTTCGAAGCTCCTGAAACTCATCCTGGGAAGCTGCCGAAACCTCTATACAGTATTCAGGCTGTACGGTTAATCCGTGACTGATCAGCGCAGTCATGTAGCCGGTTTTGCGGTCTGCGGAAAAGACCAGGGAATTATCTACACCCAGATAAGCGATCTTCCGGTGGCCCAGAGCATAAAGATACTCCGTTGCCTCCTGTCCGGCCAGAAGGTTGTCATTATCGATATAGATCGTATGATTGGTGTATTGTGCCGGTTTTCCGATCAGGATATAGAGAAGTCCTTCACTGAAAAGAAAATCAATAACAGGATCATTCACACGGGAATAAAGAACAATAAATCCGTCAACCTTACCGCTTCTGGACATGGAACGTACTGCGTTAAGGATCTCTTCTTCATTCTGACCGGTAACAATGGTGCTGATATACTGATGTGCGTTACAGTAGTGGCTGATCCCCCGGATCGTCTCAAGGTAAAAGGAATTCTCGTATGTCTCCTTTGGGGATGGAGGCAGGATGATACCGATGGAGCGGGAAATCTGTGCTGCCAGGTTGCTGGCCTGGAAATTCGGCTCATAGCCAAGCTCCACCATGGCTCTGCGTACACGTTCCTTGGTTTCTTCACTGATAGATGGATTATTTTTGCAGGTTCTGGAAACGGTGGACGGGGACACCCCGGCCAGAGCTGCCACATCTTTGATGGTTACTGCCATAAATTTGCCTCCTCACGGATATGCCGGATCAAAGCGGAAGTATGCCTCTGATCCGGCTTTTTTTATCTCAGTCTGATAGAGATATTGTAGTTCATAACAAGGATACTGTCAAACATATTGCACGGAAAATTGCATGAAATTGCGTAAAAACAGATGCACAGAAAATCAGGTAGTGAGATGCAGACAGATTCTGTTTGACATAATGAAAAACTGCACAAAATCAGGATGTAAAAATTGTAAGAAAGGTAGAAAAGACAAAAACGCATTGCACTTCATGCAAAATGGACGTATAATTTACGCAAACGGTTGCGTAGATTATATGAATATGCATCCGTGAGAGGATAATAGATAAGATGCTCTGAGATGCAGGGCTCAACATAAGGAGAGAAAAGATATGGATAAAAGAGCAGCCGGCATTCTGATGCCGATCACAAGCCTGCCGTCAGAGTACGGCATCGGATGTTTTTCAAAGAGTGCCTATGATTTTGTGGACTGGCTGAAGGAAGCGGGACAGAGCTACTGGCAGATCCTTCCACTGGGACCTACCAGTTACGGAGATTCTCCGTACCAGTCCTTCTCCACTTTTGCGGGAAATCCGTATTTTATCAGCCTGAAGGCACTGGTGGAGGAAGGCGTCCTTACAAAGGAGGACTGTGATAAGGTCAGCTGGGGAAGAAGAGCAGACAGCGTAGACTATGAAAAAATCTACAAAGGCCGTTACAAGCTTCTCCGCAAAGCTTACGAAAACAGCAACATCAGCGAGAATCCGGATTATCAGAAATTTGTTGCAGAAAACAGCTGGTGGCTTTCCGACTATGCACTTTTTATGGCAGTAAAGGATCAGTTCGGCGGTGTTGAGTGGACAAAATGGGCAGAGGATATCCGCCTTCGCTGGGCAAATGCCATGGACTACTATCGCAGAGAATTATATTTTGATATTGAATTCCAGCAGTATATGCAGTTCAAATTCTATGAGCAGTGGATGAAACTGAAAAAATATGCCAACGAAAAAGGCATTCAGATCATCGGAGATATCCCGATCTATGTAGCTATGGACAGTGCAGATACCTGGGCTCATCCGGAACTTTTCCAGCTGGATGAGGAGAATGTGCCGGTGGCTGTAGCCGGATGCCCGCCGGACGGTTTTTCCGCAACAGGACAGCTTTGGGGAAATCCACTGTACCGCTGGGATTACCACAGAAATACAGGATATCAGTGGTGGATTTCCAGACTGAGCTCCGTATTCCGCCTTTATGACGTGGTAAGGATCGATCATTTCCGTGGCTTTGACGAGTATTTTTCCATTCCATACGGTGCAGAAAATGCCATTGGCGGTCACTGGGAAAAAGGTCCCGGGATCGATCTGTTCCGTAAAGTGGAGCAGGCCCTTGGCTGGAAGCAAGTTATTGCGGAGGATCTTGGCTATGTGACAGATTCTGTGCGTCAGCTTGTCCATGACAGTGGATTCCCGGGAATGAAGGTCCTGGAGTTTGCGTTTGATTCCAGAGATTCCGGTTGTGCCAACGATTATCTTCCACACAACTATCCGGAGAACAGTGTGGCATACACAGGAACCCATGATAATGAGACCATCGCCGGATGGTGGAAGAGCATTATGGCAAAAGAGCGTAAGCTTGCCAGGGATTATCTCTGTGATAACTATACACCGGATAAAGAGCTGCATAAATGCTTTATCAGCCTGGTTATGAGAAGCAGTGCAAAGCTCTGTGTGATCCCTATGCAGGATTATATGGGCCTGGATAACAGCTGCAGAATGAACCAGCCTTCCACAGTAGGAAAGAACTGGAAGTGGAGGATCCGCAAAAGGGAGCTGACTGTGAAGCTTCAGAAAGAGATCCAAGGTATTGCACTTCGCTACGGACGTATGAACTGGTCTGATTAAAAGAGAGATCCAAGAGACATATTCCATTTAAACGGGACGTGAAAGAAAGTAGAAAGATTTTAGATAGAATCGTGATTTTTTATGTGATATAATGCTGTTTCGTGGAGGCAGCTGTCAGTAAAAGGTAAGGCTGACAGCTGCCTTATTGTATTTTCAGATCTGCGGTAAATGATAAAGTGATACATTTATATATGCAGAAGATCAGAAGAGAGTGTCTGATCTGTAGCAGTGGATAATCCTGAATAACGGAAGATTTTTTACAATAAGGGGAGAATTATGACAGGAAAAACACACGCAGCAGTGGGACTTGGAACGGTACTGGCCGTAACGCAGCCGTCCACAGTTCACGGGATGATACTTGCAGCAGGAACGGGAATGCTTGGAGCACTGATCAGCGATATTGATGTGGGAACCTCCAAATCCCATAAGGATGCGGACCGGATCACACTGATCGCGGTACTGCTTGTAGCAGCAGAGATCGCATTGAATTATTTTTATGATTTTTCTATCTGGGAAAAGATCCGCAATAACCAGTCTATGGCGCCGGTTGCCATGGGAGTTATTATTTTTATTGCAGTCTGCGCCTTTGGAAAAAATCAGCCGCACCGGTCATTTATGCATTCGATCATGGCTATGGCCATTTTAAGTGCAGCCATATCCATGGTGTCCGTGAAGCTGGTCCTTTATTTTGTGGTTGGATTCGCATCACATCTGGTGCTGGACTGCTTTAACCGGAAACGGGTACGGATCCTGTATCCGCTGCCGGGAGGCATTGCGCTGGATTTCTGTAAGGCAGGAGGCTTTGTGGATTCCCTGCTTTTTAAGCTTGGATCTGTAGCTGTGATCTTTGAGATCGTATATCTGGCTGTGCAGATGGGAGAGAACTGGAAGCTTTTTCGAATGTAGAGGATGTTTTATTTACCGATTACGGATAATTTTATATGGGGCAGATATTGCAGGAACTGAAGGTTAGAGCGTGTTTGAAAAATCATTCCCGTAATCTGCACGCCCCACTTTGCGGTATATTTTACCCGAATTCAGTTGCCGTAGCCCGCTACGGCGCCCTCATCCGGACAAAATCTCCCACAAATTGTGACGCACATCTTGCAGAAAGCCTTTTTCAAACACGCTCTAAGCCAAAAAAGGAGCAGATTTTCCAAATACGGAAGATCTGCTCCTTTTAACCGAATCAAGGGAGTCCCCTGTTTCAATTACGAATATCCGCCTGACGGTTTATAAGTGTGATCATTTATTCTTCCTGATCCTGCAGGCGCATGCTGTGTAAAGTACGTCTGTGGAAGAGTTCAGTGCTGTCTCACAGGAATCCTGGATCACGCCTACGATGAAACCGACACCAACTACCTGCATGGCAACATCATTGGGGATTCCGAAAAGGCTGCAGGCCATCGGGATCAGAAGAAGAGAACCAACGGCAACTCCGATTCCGACAGCAACTCCGATTCCAACAGCAACTCCGGAGCCGACAGCAACTCCGATTCCCTGGTATCCGTCCTATCCGGATCCAGAACCAACAGATCCGCAGCCTCCACAAATCGACACGGATGTCCCGATCGATACGGATCACTCAAATGACAATAATGTCCCAACCGACAACAATGTCCCAACCGATAGCAATGTCCCAACCGATAGCAATACCGATTCCGGCAGCCATCTTTTGTTCTGACTCTATTATCTACAAAAGAAATAAAAAATATTAAGATATTAGGAAATTATAGGATTATAATATTTAACATCAAAAACAGGATTGAGTTTATTCTGCTCAATCCTGTTTTTGCCATATTCCCTTTTTCTTTAAAGTTTATTATATGAATCCGCAGGAATAAAAAAGCTGATTTCTATTTGCAGTAATTCACTTGCCTGCTATAACAGGGAGTCTTATTGCCTTGTGATAGACGAGCTGGATTCTGGTATTTATGAGTATTTACTGGGAGAATGCCTGGAAGTTATGCAGGATAAAGCTAAGGGACAATTGATTTTTACATCACATAACTTACGCCCATTGGAGATCCTTGAAAACGATTCTTTGCTTTATACGACTGTGAACCCCGAGAATTGCTATATAAAATCTAGTTATATTAAAAATACGCAAAATACCCGGTTATCTTATTTGCGGACGATCAAGCTTGGCGGGCAAAAAGAAAAACTCTACAATGAAACAAATATATATGAGATGGAGCTTGCTATGAGGCGGGCAAGAAGGCAGTACTGACCAATGGATTTATAAAAAAATCGCAGAAGACACCAAAGGCAGAAAAAGAACTGGCAAAGAAGTATAAAGCAGATTATGAACGGAGGTATGGCAATGAGTAGCTATAAAGATTATAAAAAAAGAGCATTGCAGAATCCAGAGGTAAAGGCAGAATATGATGCATTGCAACCGGAATATGATATTATTCAGGCAATGATTGATGCCCGATTACAACAAAACCTCACTCAAAAAGATTTATCTGCCAGAACCGGAATTACGCAGGCTGATATCAGCCGCATCGAAAATGGTACACGAAATCCAAGCTTAAGTATGGTCAAAAAACTTGCACATGGGCTTGGTATGCAATTAAAACTTGAATTTATACAGACTCCTGCTAAGTAATAACTTAACTATTGCATTTTAAAATAATCTACAAATTTAAAGATTTTTCTAAGATTTCTATGCTATACTCATCCTTATAAATCTCAGGAGACATTATTATGCGTATTTTATTGATCGAAGATGATCTGAATTTTTGCGAAACCCTGCGTTTTCAGTTGGAGCAGGAAGCTTATGAGGTGGATGTATGCCACGACGGAAGAGACGGTCTTGACCTCTTCTTACAGGACGCGCACGACATTGTCCTGCTCGACCGCATGCTCCCGACTATGAATGGTCTGCTCGTGCTGCAAAAAGCTAGACAGGCCGGAATTTCCACGCCTGTCATACTGATCACCGCCCTCGGCGAACTTTATGACCGGATCGAAGGGCTGGATGCTGGTGCAGACGATTACATTGTAAAACCATTCGCCTTCGAAGAACTGACCGCCCGCATCCGCTCCCTCGGCAGACGCAGCGGCAAATGGGAAGATGACAATTTACTTACCATCTGCGACATCAGTTATGACTGCAACGCGAGACTGCTAAGTGGACCTACTG
>ERZ779890.1230-NODE-1230-length-26853-cov-12.808269_pt1 | contig 26853 bp, 20 predicted proteins | sample MGYA00511553_ERZ779890 | MGnify/ENA primary metagenome ERZ779890 (study PRJEB29588, sample SAMEA2152064) | human gut metagenome | biome: human gut; feature: human-associated habitat; material: faeces | place: Denmark | collected 2008/2010 ... | reverse complement strand
TATTGTACCTTGAAAACTTCAAACAGAAGAATAAAAAGTCCTTGTTATTGATGAGATGACAAGGCACCTCTAATCAATGCGAAAGCAAAGAGAATGAGTTAACGAGATCTAGGAACGCAAAGTTCTTAGTAAGCTGAAAAAGTCAAGCTACTAAGGGCATACGGCGGATGCCTAGGCGCCATCAGCCGATGAAGGACGCGGTAAGCTGCGAAAAGCTACGGGGAACTGCAAGCAAGTATTGATCCGTAGATGTCCGAATGGGGAAACCCACCTGCCGTCATGGGCAGGTATCCGAAAGGAAGGGAACCCGGGGAACTGAAACATCTAAGTACCCGGAGGAAGAGAAATCAAACGAGATGCCCACAGTAGCGGCGAGCGAAGAGGGCAGAGGGCAAACCGGGGAGCTACGGCTCTCCGGGGTTGAGGACTGCATTTAGTCTCAATGGTTTATCCGAACTACCTGGAAAGGTAGGCAACACAGTGTAAAAGCCACGTAGGTTAAAGACCGGAGAGATGAGCAGTATCCAGAGTACCACGAGGCACGAGGAATCTTGTGGGAAGCCGGGGGGACCACCCTCCAACCCTAAACACTGAATGGCGACCGATAGCGCATAGTACCGTGAGGGAAAGGTGAAAAGAACCCCGGGAGGGGAGTGAAAGAGAACCTGAAACCGTATGTCTACAAGCAGTCGGAGCGAAAGCGACGGCGTGCCTATTGAAGAATGAACCAACGAGTTACGTGCACTAGCGAGGTTAAGTGGAAGACACGGAGCCGAAGCGAAAGCGAGTCTTAAGAGGGCGGATAGTTAGTGTACGTAGACCCGAAACCGCAGTGATCTACCCATGTCCAGGTTGAAGCGCAGGTAAAATTGCGTGGAGGACCGAACCTGTGAGCGTTGAAAAGCTTTAGGATGAGATGTGGGTAGAGGTGAAATTCCAATCGAACGCGGAGATAGCTGGTTCTCCCCGAAATAGCTTTAGGGCTAGCCTCAAGTAGTAAGTATAGGCGGTAGAGCACTGATCGGGCTAGGGGCCATAAAGGTTACCGAACCCTGTCAAACTCCGAATGGTTATACTGTAGAGCTTGGGAGTCAGACTACGAGTGATAAGATCCGTGGTCAAAAGGGAAACAGCCCAGACCACCAGCTAAGGTCCCCAATGTCGTACTAAGTGGAAAAGGATGTGGGGTCTCTAAAACAACCAGGATGTTGGCTTAGAAGCAGCCACCATTTAAAGAGTGCGTAATAGCTCACTGGTCGAGAGACCCTGCGCCGAAGATTACCGGGGCTAAAGTACGAAACCGAAGCTGTGGCTACGACTTAGGTCGTGGGGTAGGGGAGCGTTCTGTGAGGGCTGAAGTTGTTCTGTAAGGAACGGTGGACTTCACAGAAGTGAGAATGTTGGTATGAGTAGCGAAAAGAATGGTGAGAATCCATTCCACCGAAAGCATAAGGATTCCTGGGCAACGATCGTCGTCCCAGGGTAAGTCGGGACCTAATCCGAGGCATGGAGCGTAGGAGATGGACAACTGGCAGATATTCCAGTACCGGTAATGATTGTTTGAGCGATGGAGTGACACAGGAGGGCAGGCAGGCAGGAGATTGGTTGTTCCTGTACAAGCGTGTAGGATGGGACGTAGGCAAATCCGCGTCCTGTGAGTCTGAGGCGTGATGTGGAGGTTCCGGAAATGGAACTGAAGCTGCTGACCCCACACTGTCGAGAAAAGCTTCTAGTTAGAGAATTACCGCCCGTACCGTAAACCGACACAGGTATGCGGGGAGAGAATCCTAAGGTGCGCGGGAGAACCCTCGTTAAGGAACTCGGCAAAATGTACCCGTAACTTCGGGATAAGGGTAGCCGCTGTTGTGAAGTCTGAACAGACGGAGCATGAGGCGGTCGCAGAGAAGAGGCCCAAGCGACTGTTTACCACAAACACAGGTGCCTGCTAAAGAGAAATCTGACGTATAGGTGCTGACACCTGCCCAGTGCCGGAAGGTTAAGGAAGGATGTCCGGAGCAATCCAAAGCATTCGACCGAAGCCCCGGTGAACGGCGGCCGTAACTATAACGGTCCTAAGGTAGCGAAATTCCTTGTCGGGTAAGTTCCGACCCGCACGAAAGGTGTAACGACTTGGGCACTGTCTCAACGAGGGACCCGGTGAAATTGAAGTACCTGTGAAGATGCAGGTTACCCGCGACTGGACAGAAAGACCCCATGGAGCTTTACTGTAACCTGACATTGGGTTCTGATACATCACGTACAGGATAGGTGGGAGGCATGGAAGCGAGGACGCTAGTCTTCGTGGAGCCGCTGTTGGGATACCACCCTTGATGTATCGGAATTCTAACCGTAGGAGTAACGAAACTCGGGACAGTGTCAGGCGGGCAGTTTGACTGGGGCGGTCGCCTCCCAAAGAGTAACGGAGGCGCCCAAAGGTTCCCTCAGCGCGGCCGGAAATCGCGCGAAGAGTGTAAAGGCAGAAGGGAGCTTGACTGAGAGCCAAACACGGCGATCAGGTACGAAAGTAGGGCTTAGTGATCCGGTGGCATCCAAGTGGAAGGGCCATCGCTCAACGGATAAAAGCTACCCTGGGGATAACAGGCTAATCTCTCCCAAGAGTCCATATCGACGGGGAGGTTTGGCACCTCGATGTCGGCTCATCACATCCTGGGGCTGGAGCAGGTCCCAAGGGTTGGGCTGTTCGCCCATTAAAGTGGTACGTGAGCTGGGTTCAGAACGTCGTGAGACAGTTCGGTCCCTATCCATCGCGGGCGCAAGAGATTTGAAGGGGGCTGCTCCTAGTACGAGAGGACCGGAGTGGACGAACCAATGGTGTACCAATTATCTCGCCAGAGGTATAGTTGGGTAGCTACGTTCGGAAAGGATAAACGCTGAAAGCATCTAAGCGTGAAACCAGCCTTAAGATGAGATCTCTCATAGAGTAATCTAGTAAGACACCTTGGAGAAGACGAGGTTGATAGGTCGGGAGTGTAAGTACAGTAATGTATTCAGCGGACCGATACTAATATGTCGAGGGCTTGACTTGAAGCTAAGACCCGATTTGTCGCGAGCAAAGCGAAGCGAGAAATCGAAAAGGTCGTGCAAACATCGAAAACAGCGACTGAATAAGGAGCGGTTTTTGATGAAGAAGCCAGCTTAAACAAAACGTTAAAAAGAACTTAACGGTTCATTCTTCTGTTGAAGTTTTGAGGGTATAACCTCAAAAATAAATAATCCGGTGGTGATGGCTAAGGGGATCCACCTGTTCCCATCCCGAACACAGTAGTTAAGCCCTTATACGTCGAAAGTACTTGGCTGGAAGCGGCCTGGGAGGATAGATAGCTGCCGGTTAGAAAAAAAGAACCATACCAAAAGGTATGGTTCTTTTTTTCTATTTGTGTAATTATGCATACGAGCAGGCCGCAGGCCTGGCTGCCCAGCCGCCACGTCTAAAGGAGCTATGCGACGCATAGACGTGTAAACGGTGAGGTGTATCGATGAGCTGATGTAATCAGCTTGTCGATTGAGAAGCGACACCCGATTTGTCACGAGCGTTGCGACGTGAGAAATCGAAAAGGTGGAGCTTTCTCCGAAAATGCGACCGAATAGGGAGTATTTTTGGAGGGATAGATTCTACAATTATGGAATCAAGTCGGCGGCGGGAGCTTCTTAATGAAGTATTGCTGGTCGCGAGGAGTATATCGTTCCGGTCAGCAGCAATTTCTTAACGCAAATTTCGTGTGGAATCAAGACGAAGTGTCGCAAAACTCGCGCTATGCAAAGAGAGATTTTACTATAGTAGATAGCTTAGCGCTCAGACAATGCAACACTTCGATGATTCCAGACACTCATTTGCTAAAATTGCTATTCCCTACACGATATACCCCTCGCTCAATTCATCAGGATTTCTACCAAGCTTTTTATATTCGCGAGATATATATCGTTTCAGTCAGCAGCAATTTTCCTGTGCCCAAAGGGCACGACGCAAATTTCGCATGGAACCAGTACGAAACTGCGGTAAAATTTGTCAGAGAGTAACATTTTGTTACATACCCTTGTTTCTATGGTTCCAAATGCTCATTTGCTAAAATTGCTATTCCTTGCACGATATATCCATCGCTCAATTAACTTGCTTTATTATTAATTAGCATCGTCCTGCGTACTCGCTTCTTGGATGCGCTAATAAAGAATATATTCTCCTGCTCTGCGAGCCTCGAAATTTGTCAACTGTGAATAGACATTGAAGCAATATAAATCAGTATTAAAGTTTTCTGTTTTGCACTTATTTACACAACAATGTATAATTTTTAACAATTTGTCAGCGATTTTTAATAATACACTTGCTTTTAGTTACGTAATCATGATATAATTTTTTCGGACTTTTTAGAAAAAAATTATGGAGTGATTAATTAGATGAGAAAAAACAATTACTTATTTTTGGCGATACTGCTTGTTATCATGGCTGGCCTATTTTATATAAGCGGACAGCATCCTAACACTGTTGATCCTGAAACCTATAAGCCTGCCGTATATTCGACTATCGGCGCTTTGCTGCCTCCGGTTATCGCAATTGCTTTGGCCTTGATTACTAAGGAAGTATATTCTTCTTTGTTCGTAGGTATCGCAATCGGTGCACTGTTATATTCCAACGGTAATCTTGAGCTTGGTTTAAATACTATGCTTTACAATGAAAACGGCGGCATGATTACCAAGCTGTCGGATAGCGGTAACGTTGGTATTATGGTATTTTTGGTTATTCTTGGTATCATGGTAGCTCTTATGAACAAGGTTGGCGGCAGTGCTGCTTTCGGTCAGTGGGCTTCTAAAAATATCAAGAGCCGCGTTGGTGCGCAGCTCGCTACCATTGCACTGGGTGTACTTATTTTTGTCGATGACTATTTCAACTGTCTGACTGTTGGTTCCGTAATGCGTCCTGTTACCGACAGACATCAGGTTAGCCGTGCAAAGCTGGCATATCTTATTGACGCAACTGCTGCGCCGATTTGTATTATTGCGCCGGTTTCCAGCTGGGCTGCAGCTGTAACCTCATCAGTACCTAAAGGCTCTGATATTAACGGCTTTAACATGTTCCTGCAGACTATTCCGTATAACTTCTACGCAATTACTACCTTATCTATGATGATTCTTTTGACCATCATGAAATTTGATTTCGGCAGCATGAAGGTTCATGAGGATAACGCAAATAAGGGTGACCTGTTTACTACTGCTGCTCGTCCGTATGGTGATGATGATGACAATACCGATAAGCCTAATGGTGCGGTTATTGACCTTGTACTGCCTGTAATTGTACTTATTATCTGCTGCATTATCGGTATGATTTATAGCGGTGGCTTCTTCACAGGCGAAAGCTTTGTTGATGCTTTTGCAGGTGCTGACGCTCCTAAAGGCCTGGTACTCGGCAGCATGGCAACCTTCTTCTTTACCTTCTGCTTCTACATGGTGCGCAACGTAATGACCTTTAAGGAATTTACTGAGTGTATTCCTGCAGGCTTCAGAGCAATGGTTGCGCCGATTATGATTCTGACCATGGCTTGGACTCTGTCCGGTATGACCGGTCTTTTGGGTGCAAAGTTCTATGTGCATGATCTTGTTGCAAACTCTGCTGGTATCCTGAAAATGTTCCTGCCGACAATTATCTTTGTTGTTGCTATGTTCCTTGCGTTCTCTACCGGTACAAGCTGGGGTACTTTCTCTATTCTGATTCCTGTTGTTTGCAACGTTTTCGGTTCCGGAGATACCTATGAAATGCTGATTATTTCTATTGCTGCCTGCCTGAGCGGCGCGGTATGCGGTGACCACTGCTCGCCTATCAGCGATACAACGATTATGGCATCAGCTGGTGCGCATTCCGACCACGTTAACCACGTTTCCACACAGCTGCCCTATGCTTTGACTGCAGCTTCCGTGTCTGTTGCCGGCTATCTGATTGCCGGCGGTATTGCGTACTTTACGGAAAGCTCCTTAGCGCTGATTGCTTTGCCTATTACGCTGTGCTTATTATTTGTAACATTGCTGGTTATGCGTACTTATATGCGTAAACAGGCTGCTTAAACGAAATATTTTATGATCGAAAAGCTGATACAGAAATGTATCGGCTTTTTGTATGTTAAGCATTGCTTATCATAAGCGTTATATTATGCCTTATAACTATAACCGGGCATAGAAAATATCAATTTGCTATTGCCTAAATTTAGTATTATAATATCTATCACTAGCTAAAAGAAAGAGAAGGTATTGAAGATATGCGGACAAGCATGGACATGCTTAATGGTTCCTTATGGGATAAAATATTTAAATTTTCTATGCCGGTAGCTGCAACAGCTATCTTAGAGCAGTTTTTTACCGCTACAGACGTAGTAATTGCCGGCAACTTTGCTAACAGCGACAGAACAGCGGCAATGGCTGCCGTAGGAACAGATTTGCCGATTATCGGTATGATTATTTTTCTGTTCTTGGGCCTAGCTTTGGGCTCTAATGTTGTTATTGCGCAGTCTATCGGCAGACGTGATACGGAAGGCGTAAAGAAGGCGGTGCATACTGCTGTACTGCTTTCGCTGATTATCGGTATTGCGGTTGCTGTTTTTGCACAGTTTGCTGTTGTGCCGATTTTAGGTTTGCTGGAAATTCCGGCAGAAGTTTTACCTTCAGCTGTGATGTACCTCAGAATATATTTTTTAGGTATGCCGATTATTTTGCTGTACAATTTTGAAGCGGCTATTTTCCGCAGTATCGGTGAAACGCAAAAACCGTTGATGGCGCTTATTGCAGCCAGCCTGGTTAATATTGTGCTGGATTTATTCTTTGTCTGCGTATGCAAGCTGGATGTTACCGGTGTAGCGATTGCTACAGTGTTGGCTAACGCGGTTTCTGCTTTGATTCTGCTTCGCTTATTGCTGAAAACAGATTCTATAATTAAGTTGGAATGGAGTAAGCTGCACCTTGATATGCCTACGCTGAAAGAAATTGTAAGCATCGGCTTGCCTGCAGGCATCCAAGGCGCAGTTTTCAGCTTGGCGAATGTTGTTATTCAGGGGGCTATCAACAGCCTGGGAACAGAGGTCATTGCTGCCTCCAGTGCTTCACTGATTCTGGAGATGGTAGCGTTCAGTATTTTCAGCTCCTTTACACAGGCGTGCACAACCTTTGTCGGGCAGAATTATGGCGCCAGACAGATGGCACGTTGTCGCAAGATTTTACGCTTGTGCCTGCTGGAGGATGTTATCTGTACGGGCTTTTGTATGCTTATCGTATTTCTCTTTGGTGACAGGCTTATTGCGCTCATCAACGACGACAGCGAGGTTATCAGGCTTGGTTATATCAGGGCTTCTATTGTATTCTGTGCCTACATTTTCAGCCTTTCGTATGATGTTATGTCCGGTTATCTGCGTGGCTTCGGCATATCGTTTTTACCGTCACTGCTTACGATTTTAGGTGTCTGTGGTGTACGATTTTTATGGGTTGCCTTTGTTTTCCCGGTGTATCATGATTTCCGTACCTTAATGTATGTTTATCCTGTAAGCATGGGTTTGACCGCTGTGCTGATTTTTGCTGCGCTGATGTGGTGCAGACCGTCTAAAAGATTTGCATAAATAATTTAAGGCGCAATTTTTGCTGTAATATACTGTTGTAAGTGAATATATTGCTGATAAAAAGGAAATACTGCTCATTGTAATATGCCGGTGCAGAAATGTGCCGGCTTTTTTGTGCGCTAAAGCTAACTTTATTGTTTATCCGGTTGGAATTTCAGTATATTTTTGTTATAATGAGTAAAGAGGATTTAAAGGAGGAAGGGCCATGAAAATAGAATTTACAAAAATGCATGGTGCTGGTAATGATTATGTCTATGTAGACTGCACCAAGGAGATGCTGCCGAACCCGGGCGCTATTTCCGAATATGTAAGTCATAGACGCTTTGGTATTGGCAGTGACGGTCTTATCTGCGTTTGCAAATCTGACGTTGCTGATTTCAAAATGCGTATGTTCAATGCTGACTGCAGCGAAGGTAAGATGTGCGGTAACGGCGTGCGCTGCGTAGCTAAATTTGTGCATGACAAAGGTCTGACCGATAAAACTACTATTACGCTGGAAACACTTTCCGGTGTAAAGGAAATTGAAATGGTTGTCGAAAACGGTGAGGTTGTAGGTGCGAAGGTGGATATGGGCAAGCCTGTTTTCCGTGCTACCGAAATTCCGATGAACTGCGACCATTATATTTTTGTTGATCAGGCAATTGTTTTGAATGATAATCATGATGATGTAACCAAAGAGAAGGTTTTCTATAACGGTACGGCAATTTCTATGGGCAATCCGCACTTTGTTACCTTTGTGGATGATGTGGACAGCCTGAACCTGGAAGAGCTGGGACCGCAATTTGAACATCATAAGCTGTTCCCGGAAGGCGTGAATACGGAGTTTGTGCAGGTTCTGGACAAGAACACTGTCAAGTTCCGCGTTTGGGAGCGTGGCAGCGGCGAAACCTGGGCCTGTGGCACTGGTGCGAGCGCTGTTACCGTAGCTTGCATTATGCTGAATAAAGCAGGCAAGAAGGGCGAACCGCTCAATGTACATTGCAAAGGCGGTCTGCTCAAGGTTACGCATGAGCTGAACGACCATGTTACCCTGGAGGGCAATGCAGTCGCAGTATTTGACGGCGTAATTGATATTCCTGAGAGCGTTATCAACGAGTAAACAAATTGCTTGAACTACTGGCTGCAGGTATCGCAATGCTTGCAGCTAGTAATTTTTCAGGCGTTTGCTATAATTTTAAAATGATTTTAATAATGGGGGTTTTTCAATGGCATTTGTAAACGAAAACTATTGTAACTTAAAAGAAAGCTTTCTTTTTGCTGATATTGCGCACAAGGTAAGCGCATATGCTGAGGCACATCCAGACAAAAAGATTATCCGCCTGGGCATTGGTGACGTTACCCTGCCGCTGGCAAAATGTGTTGTTGATGCAATGGCGAAGGCTGTAGCTGAAATGGGCGTACAGTCTACCTTCCGCGGTTATGGTCCTGAACAGGGCTATGATTTCCTGCATGCAGCACTGGTAAAATATTATGCTTCCTTCGGCGTTACCCTGGAAAGCGATGAAATTTTCATCAGCGACGGTGCAAAGAGCGATTGCGCTAATATCACCGATATTTTCAGCAATGCAAACACTATCCTGATTCCTGACCCGGTATATCCTGTATATCTGGATACCAACATTATGTGCGGCCGTCACATTATTTATATGGAAGGCAAGCCGGAAAATGATTTCCTGCCGATGCCGGACGAAAATGTTAAGGCTGACGTAATTTATCTGTGCTCTCCGAACAACCCGACCGGCTCTGCTTATACCAAAGAGCAGCTGGAGCAATGGGTTGCTTATGCACTGAAAAACGATGCTGTTATTTTGTACGATGCTGCTTATGAAGCATATGTAACCGATCCGGCAATTCCGCGCAGCATTTTTGTTATCGAAGATGCTAAAAAATGTGCTATTGAGCTGTGCTCTCTGTCCAAGACTGCCGGCTTTACCGGTACCCGTTGCGGTTATACCGTTGTTCCTCATGCACTGGTTCGTAAAACCGAAAGCGGCAAGGAAATGGAACTGAACAAAATGTGGCTGCGTCGCCAGACCACTAAGTTCAATGGTGTTCCTTACATTATCCAACGCGGTGCAGAGGCTGTGTTTAGCGAAGAAGGCATTAAACAATGCCGCGAAAGCATTGCTTACTATCAGGAAAATGCACGTATTATCATGGAAGGCTTTGATAAGGTTGGCATTAAATATTATGGCGGCGTACATTCTCCGTACATCTGGCTGCAATGCCCGAACGGCATGAGCTCCTGGGAATTCTTTGACTTCCTGCTGGAAAAACTGCAGGTTGTAGGTACTCCTGGCGCAGGCTTCGGCAAAATGGGCGAAGGCTTCTTCCGTCTGACTGCTTTCGGCAGCCGTGAAAATACCATCGAAGCTATGGAACGTATTATTAACGGACTGAAAAAATAAGCTTAAGCATTTCAAGCCGTACTGTTTCTTGCGGGAGATAGTACGGCTTTTATGCAGTTATACTCATGTATACATTATATCTGTGCCGGAACGCTTGCTTTTTTGACAGTAATATAGTAAAGTATTACGTAACTTAGTAGATAATTTCACAATGAAAGGTGTGTTTTTGATGAACTTGAAGAAATTTTTGAAAGCTGCTCTGTGCGGCGCTATGGTTGTTGCAATGGCTGTTACCGCAGGCTGTGGCGGTGGCGATAAAAAAGCTGACAGCGGCAAAAAGGTATTGAAGGTTGGTATGGAATGCGCATACGCTCCGTACAACTGGTCCCAACCGTCTGCTGACGGCGGCGCTGTAAAAATCGCCGGCTCTAACGAATATGCTTACGGTTATGACGTTATGATTGCTAAAAAATTAGCTGATTCCATGGGCGCTGACCTGGAAATCCATAAAATCGAATGGGATGGCCTGGCTCCTGCAGTAGTAAGCGGCAAGATTGATGCTGCTATCGCCGGTATGTCCATTACATCCAAACGTAAAGAGTCCGTTGACTTCACCAAACCTTACTACTATGCAACTGTAGTAGCACTGGTTAAAAAGGATTCTCCGCAAGCTCAGGCTAAGAGCGTTGCCGACCTCAAAGGCTCTATTGCTACCTCTCAGCTGAATACCATCTGGTATGACCAGATTGACCAGGTTCCGGACGTTAAAAAGCTGCCTGCTATCGACAACGTTCCCGGCATGATTGTTGCTCTGAAATCCGGTAAATGCAACTTGATTGTAACCGATATCCCGACTGCTAAGGCTGCTGCTTTTGCTAACCCTGATCTGACCATGGTAACCTTCCCTGAAGACAAAGGCTTCAAAACATCCAAAGAGGATGTTGAAATCGGCATTGCTATTAAAAAAGGCAACAAGGAACTGGCAGACGCTATGAACAAGGTTCTGAGCGGTATGACCGAGGCTGACTTCAATAAGATTATGGATGAAGCTATTAAGAAACAGCCTTTGGCAAAATAAGCTGTATAAGAATGGAATAGCTGCGTTGCAATAACGAGTTACGCCATTTGCAAGGGGCGGCGGTTGTCGCCCTTTTTGTATTAAATTAAGGTGGTGTATGTAATGCCGGAAACATTTTTTGGCTGGGTAGTTTACCTGCTGCAGCAATATGGCTCTGTCCTGCTGAAGGGCGCGGTCGTTACTCTGCTGCTGGCAGTAGTAGGCACATTTATCGGTTGTATTATCGGCCTTATTGTCGGTGTTATCCAAACAATTCCTTTGGAGGATAATGACAGCAAGGTTAAGAGAACTTTGGTGCGCTGTTTGCAGCGCTTATTGGACGCTTACGTAGAGGTATTTCGCGGTACACCTATGATTGTACAGGCTATGGTTGTTTATTACGGTGCAATGAGTCTGTTTGATATCGATATGTCACCGCTGTTTGCCGGCTTTTTGGTTGTTTCTATCAATACCGGTGCATACATGGCAGAAACTGTGCGTGGCGGTATTGAATCTGTTGACCCGGGACAAAAGGAAGCAGCAATTGCTATCGGTATGGACCATATCCAGACTATGCGCTGCGTTATTCTGCCGCAGGCTCTGCGCAACGTTATGCCGCAGCTGGGCAACAACCTGATTATCAATATCAAGGATACCTCTGTATTGAACGTTATTTCCGTAACAGAGCTGTATTTTGCTTCCAAGTCTGCTGCAGGCGTGTACTACAAATACTTTGAAATTTTCTTCATTACCTGCGTAATTTACTTTATTATGACCTTTACTGCTTCCCGCCTGCTGCGCTGGTTGGAAAGCAAGATGGATGGCCCTAAGGATTATCAGCTGGTTACCTATGACCCGATGATGGATCCTTGCGGTGATATTCCTCTGCCTACTAAGAAGCCGAAAGGACGGTACTAAGCTATGGAAAAGGAACTTTTGTTATCAGTCCATGATTTAAAGAAAAGCTTTGGCGAGCGTGAAATTTTAAAGGGCATCAGCTTTGATGTCCGTCGCGGTGATGTTGTCTGCATCATCGGTCCTTCCGGCAGCGGCAAGTCTACGCTTATCCGCTGCGTGAACTATTTGGAGCATCCGACTGCCGGCACTATTGATTACCGTGGTACGGATGTAAATGAAGCTTTCAAAAAGCTCACTATGTATCGTACAAAGGTAGGTATGGTATTCCAATCCTTTAACCTGTTTAACAATATGACCGTTCTGGAAAACTGCATGGTCGGTCAGGTTAAGGTTCTTGGCAAAAGCAAGGAGGAAGCTCGCACAACTGCGCTGAAATATCTGAAGCATGTTGGTATGGATACTTATGTAAATGCGAAACCGCATCAGCTGAGCGGCGGTCAGAAGCAGCGTGTGGCAATCGCACGTGCGCTGGCGCTGGAGCCGGAGGTTCTTTTGATGGACGAGCCGACAAGCGCATTGGACCCGGAAATGGTTGGCGAGGTTCTGCGCGTTATCCGCGACCTAGCTAAGGAAGGCCTGACGATGGTTATCGTAACGCATGAGATGGCTTTTGCCCGTGACGTTTCTAACCGTGTTATCTTTATCGACCAAGGCGTAATTGCTGAGGAAGGCGAGCCGCAGGAGCTGTTTACGCATCCGAAGAATAAACGTACCCAGGATTTCTTAAGCAGATTTGCTAACGCTTAAGCTAATTTTATAACGTAGCTTTGCTCTCTGCTTCAAGGTATACCTTGAAGCAGGGAGCTTTTGTTTTGCGATGAGCTTTTATCATAACTGAGAGATGCGAGAAGAAATTATAAGTCAACGCAGGAATTTTGTTTATTGCTGTAGAAATTCTATTAAGGCGAGGAATATCTCTGCTTAGAAAGAGTTAAAGGTAGTGATAAAAATGATGAAGGTTTTGCGAAGTGTTTTGCTTTGCGCTTTACTGTTGACTACTCATACAGCATTTGCCGCTAAGGGCACTCTGTTATATATACCCATGGACAACAGACCGGTGTGCCTTGATTACACAGTGCAGACGATGCAGGCTGCAGGCTGGGATGTACAGCTGCCGCCGGCTGAATATATTGCCGGTGCTCAGTCAGCAGGGCAGCCGGAAAAGCTTTTTAAATGGCTGGAGGCTAAGGCCGGTGAATCGGTAGCCATTGTTGCTTCCTCCGATGCTTTGCTTTATGGCGGCCTGGTAGCATCGCGCACACATGAAATTTCGCCGGAGCTTCTGCAGCAGCGTGTCGAACGCTTGGTAGAGCTGAAAAAGCAGCATGGTGGGCAGAAGGTTTATGTTTTTACCACTATTATGCGTTCGCCTAAGGCCAGCAGTGCGCCGACAGAGCCTGCATATTATAAGGAATGGGGCCCTAAGATTTTCCGTTTGGGAGAGCTGGAGGACAAGCTGGAGCTTAAGCAGATTAAGCGTAAAGAGGTAAAAGAGCTGGCGGAACTGCGCAGCAGCATCCCCCGGGAAATACTTACTGATATGTTTACACGCCGCAGCAACAATATCCGCGCCACAGAGCTTTTGCTGCATGGTGTGGAAAGTGGCGATTTTGACTATATGCTTATCGGACGTGATGATACCGCTGCCTATTCTCAGGCACATAGGGAAGCACGCGAGATGGATATTTTGGTAAATGAGCTGCCGAAGGAGAAAATCCGGTTCTTCGCCGGCGCAGATCAGCTTGGCCTGCTGCTTTTGAGCCGTGCTGCCAACCGTCTGCAGTATGAGCTGCCTTTGGTAAATGTAACCTATGCTGCCGGCATGGGCGGTAAAACAGTGCCTACCTACGAGGATGATACTGTGGCCGTTAGTGCCAAGCAGCATATCTATGCGGCAGGTGCCTTCCCTGTATATTCGCGCAAAAATGCGGATTTGGTTTTGGCTGTCAACACTCCTGCCGATGGTGTGACGCATGAGGCGTCTGATGCAAGCAACAGCTACAAGGCATTGCCTGCTACCGTAAATTTCGTTAATAAGGTTGAACGCATTCTTAAGCATAATCATCCTGTGACTGTGGCAGACATCCGTTTTGGCAATGGTGCGGACAATGCTTTGGTCAAGAACTTGTTTGACAAACAGTTGGCATATCGTCTGGCTTCCTATGGCGGTTGGAATACCGCAGGCAACAGCTTGGGCTTTGCTCTGGCGCAGGGACTGCTGTATAAGCAGTTAACGCCGGAAGCAAGAGAAAATCTGCTTAATGTGCGTTATCTTGATGATTGGGCTTATCAGGCGAATGTGCGCATGCAAACCTACCAGCAGCTTATCTGGCCTAACTATTGGCCCAACAGCGGACTGAATGAGGAGCAGCGTACTGCGGCGGAAGAGTTTATTACCCGGGAAATCAACAAGGTAAGCAAGCCGTATATGGGCAATACTGCCGAAGAATATAAATTTACGCTGCCGTGGAGCAGAATGTTTGAAGTAAAGGTGGAGCGATAAAATGTCGATGAAGTATACGCTTCGCTTTGCGAAGCCTGACGATGCCGAAAAGCTGCTGGAAATTTACGCGCCCTTTGTCATCAGCAGCGACAGGACGCTCAGTGATGTATCATTTGAATATGAGGTACCGTCGGTAGAAGAATTTACAGAGCGAATCAAAAATATTTCTGCGCACTATCCTTATATAGTTTGTGAGCATGATGGCAGACTGTTGGGTTATGTTTATGCCCATCCTTATATGCAGCGTGCTGCCTATCAGTGGGGTGCCGCGGTAACGATTTATCTGGCACCTGAGGGTCAGGGACACGGATTGGGCAAGGTGATGTACACGGCGCTGGAAGCTTTACTGCGCCTGCAGGGAATAGTTGTGACCTATGCCTGCATTACTGCCAGCAATGAGCACAGCGTCAAAATGCATGAGGCGTGTGGCTATAAAATTATTGGTACCTTCAATAATACAGGCTTCAAGCACGGCCATTGGCTGGACATGGTGTTGATGGAGAAGGTTATTGCCGAACATCCCAAGCAGCCTGAGCTGATCAAGAAGATAGGCGAGCTGCCGCCGGAAACCGTGACAGCAGTTTTAAAAGAGGCTTCGGCAAGGCTGCAGTAATAGCTTAGCAGAAAGCAGTTTTTGTGTATCAGCGTAACAGTATTTAAAAAAGCTGTTGAAAAATGTTAGCAGAAAAAGAAAAAGCACTGTCAGCTCTATCTGATATAAGAATATCAGTGAGCAGACAGTGCTTTTGTGCTTTTATCAGTTCTTCCAGGGGATAGCCTTTCTCTCCAACCATTGCAGGAACAGGTTAAAGAGCAGGCCGAGCAAGGACAATACAATAACTCCGGCCATCAAGCGGTCGGTAATCATCAAATCGCCGTAATGCAGGATGAGGGCGCCGATGCCGACCTGGGCGGCAATCATCTCTGCTGCTACCAGCAGCAGTAGAGATGTGCCGGCAGCAAGGCGCAGACCTGCGAAAATCATAGGTAAGGCGTTAGGCAGAACAACACTTTTCATCGTTTTCCACCAGCTGGCGTTAAAGCTGACTGCGACCTTGATAAGCAGTGTATCAACATTTTTGACACCGCTGTAGGTGTTCATTGCTACCGGAAAAAAGACGCCGAGCGCAATAATCGTTACCTTCGACAGCTCGCCGATTCCCAGCCAAAGAATGAACAACGGCAGCAAAGCGATTTTAGGGATAGGATAAAGAGTGTTGACAACAGGATTACCGATTTTATCTGCGAGCGCCGAGGTACCGGTAACAAGACCGACTGCAAGGCCGATAAGGCTGCCGACAGCAAAACCGATTAAGATACGGTACATGCTGGCTGCCAGACTAACGCCGATTTCGCCGTCAGCAAGCATGGTAAGCAGGGCGCTGATAATCTGGCTAGGTGCCGGCAAAAACAGAGAAGAAACCAGGCCGCAGCGGCAGATAGCCTCCCAAAAGAGCAGCAGGATGATGATGGAAGCAACGCTTACCCAATGCGGATAGGTCTTTTGCCAATGCGTCATACGGTTGCGCACGATATATTCGTTAGCTGCGTCAGCAGCAGTTTTCTTTTCATGCATTGTCTTCCACCTCCATTAAGGCAGCACGCGCATCCTTGCTGATATGCTCCCAGATGATACGGACAAATTCCGCAATTTCGTCTGTGTGCTCAGTCTTAGCACGGTCGGCACGCGGAATATCAATCTGCAGTATTTTGCTGACCTTTCCGGGGCGACGCGAAAGCAGTACAACTCTGTCAGCAAGCATTACTGCCTCCTGAATATTATGTGTAACATATAGCGTGGTCAGACGCGTCTTTTCCCACAGCGTTACCAGCTCCTCCTGCATGATGGTGCGTGTTTGCGCATCCAAGGCAGAAAACGGCTCATCCATCAGCAGCAGGTCAGGCTCGATAGCTAAAGCACGGGCAATGCCAACGCGCTGACGCATACCGCCGCTTAATTGGTGCGGGAAGGATTTTTCAAAGCCCTTTAAGCCTACAAGCTCAATGTAATGCTTAATGCGAGCCTCCTTTTCGGCTGCTTTCATGCCTGCTGTTTCTAAACCGAAGGCGATATTATCATGCACATTACGCCAGGGGAAGAGGCCTGTTTCCTGAAAGACGATGCTCATACGAGGCTCATAGCCCGCGGCGACATCAGTAAATTTTACGTTACCGCTTGTGGGCTCCAAAAGCCCGGCAGTTATATTGAGCAAGGTTGATTTACCACAGCCGGACGGTCCTACCAATGCTACAAATTCTTCCTTATTAATGCTGAGGTTAATATCCTGCAAAACAGGAAGCAGCTTACCGCTGGTGGTGGTGAAATCCTTGCAGATATTTGCGATTTCTAATTTCATTTTCTACCATCCTCCAAAAAGACTGGCGCTAATATATCAGTCGCAGCGTTTTGGTGCTAAAGCATCGTCAACACATTTTGCAGCTGTTACATTTACGCCAGTCTTGCTTTAATACAATAGTTTATTTCTTCATTGCTTCATCCAGAAAGCTGGTGTTGGCAACATCCTTCGCGTCCAGTGTGCCGGAAATCATCTTGTTGTCGGTGTACCATTTAATCTGGGTTGCAATATCGCTGACGAGCAGTTTGCCGTCCTTATCAATATAGGGCAGGCCTGCTTTAATGTCTTCAGCCGGAGCCTTAACGTATTTGGCTACAATATTAACAACCTCTTCCAGCTTCTTGGCATCCTTCTTTTCTACTGCAGCTTCGTAGTAATAGTTGCAGGCCTTGTTGTAAGCACGCATGAAGCGTACAGCCGCATCCTTATTCTTCATAAAGTCAGGTGAGTAGAAAATAGCAGAGGTTTGGTAAGGAATAACGTCGCCAACCTGTACGACCAGTTTGCCGTAGCCTGCTTTTTGCACCTTGGTGATGTTGGGCTCGTTTAAGATACAGCCGTCAATCTGCTTGCTTTCCAGAGCAGCCATAACAGCACTGAGCTTGCTCAGTGGAACAATTTCCACATCATTGAGGCTCATGCCCTGGGTTTCCAGCATTCTGCCAAGCATATAATGGAAGGTAGAGCCCTTTTGTGTAATACCGATACGCTTGCCCTTCAAATCCTTCAGGCTTTTTACGCCGGCGTTGTAGTTGTCGGTGGTCACAAGCAGTGCAGAAGAGGAATAGCCTTTTTGTTCACGTCCTTTATCCGCAACAATGCCAAGCTTTTGTCCGTTGGCTGCCATGTTATAGAGGCTGGCCGTAATGCCGGTAGCGCCGACATCAACCTTAGAGGAAGCAGTGGATACGGCAATCGGATGAGCGGCATCAAACCATTGTGGTTCGATTTCAATACCTTCTTCAGCAAAGAAGCCCTTATCCATAGCGATAAATAAAGGAGCGCTGCTTGTCAGGCGCAGCATGCCAAGGCTTACCTTAGTCTTTTCTTTGGGTGTGTCTTTTTTTGAATCGTTACCGCCACAGCCTGCAGCTAATACTAATAGGCAAAGGCTGAGCAGAAGAGCAACAATTTTCTTCATTAATAAATCCTTCCCTTCTCCCAAAAAATCATAAAATACCGCTTTTATTCTACACTATTTAACAATAAAAAGCAGTAATATTAATGAAAAAATCGTTTTGAGAAATAAGAAAAAGCCTTTTTGTACGAAATGCAACAGAATTTGCCGATGTTTGTGGTACCTTTATGTAAAAAATCTGTGTTTTAACAGCTACTTATAACAAAAAAATGCTATAATATAATAGTACGTTTGAAGAAAGGACGTGAAGACGTGAAGATAAAATGGATGGTGCAAGGCCTGGCCTGCAGCAGCGTACTTTTCTGCAGCACTATTGCTGCAGCCGCTGACACGCTGTTGGCGCAGGTGCCGCTGCAGCTGACAGCAGAGCAGACTGTTACTGCCGAGCTTTGGGGTGACAGGCTGTCTAACGGCTACGCCAATGATCTGCTTGTTATGATTAAGGATAAGGACAAGAAGCTTTTGACGGCTCATGCACCTTCTATTAAGGGAGGATATAATTGCCAACTGCAGCCTATTAAGCTGTGGGCGGGCAAAAGCGCCAGACAGCAGCTGCTGGTGAGTGCTGCTCAAGGAGATTGGCATGCGCCAAGTGAATACCGTGTACTTTCCTTTGCCAATAAGAAAAATGTGCGTGAGGTCTTTGGAGCTGCCGAAAGCATGGGACTGGTAACGCAAGCCTTTGCCAAGGACGGCAAAATGCATGTATCCTTAATTGACGGGAACAAATCTGATTTAACCCCGGCAGCAGGCTGCGTGGTCGAAGACGGCAAGCTGGAGTATGGCGGCTTGCATTCTCTCGTAGCACACGATGTAGATAATGACGGCGCAGATGAATTGTTTGGCTGTCAACAGCTGCTGCAGAAAAAGCAGACTCTGGCAGATGTGGGCGCTATTTGGAAGCAGGACAAGAAGACTAAGGAATGGAAACAGTTTGCACTGACCATTATGACGCTTGCGCCTACGCCTAAGGATAATACCGTAAATGACGGCAAGGATTTTTCTGCAGGAACATTGTTGGTACGCAAAATGGTAGTTCCCGGCGGTGAAGCAACCTTCCCGGTTTTTGCCGGCAAGGATGTAGAGCTGCAAAATAAAATGAATAAGCTGCTGCAGGATGAGTGCAAAGATTATCTGGAGCATTTTTACAAGGGTGAGGCAGATATGGCATTTAAGGTGATGCGTGCTGACGAGCAGATTCTGAGCGTGCAGCTGATTAGCGGTAAAAACAGCTTTATCCACCATCAGCTGAACGTAAATCCAAAGACTGCCGAAAAAATCAGACTGGATGAAGTGCTTAATGTCAAGGATAAGGATTTGCTGCCGCTGCTTAATCTGCTGAATACCAATAAAAAGGTTGTATATAAGGACAGACTGCCGGATGAATGGTATATTGAAGGAGATAATCTGTTTTTGATGCAGCGTATTGATGGCGTAGACCAGGTATCGGGTTTTGCCATGGGCAATCTGCATAAATTTTTACTGAAAAAAGAGCTGTTGAACAGCAAAAGCTGACTGACCAGTCAGCAAAATTTGTGAGAAGAAGATAATTAAAGAAAATGCAAGAAAAAGCGGCGAAAACTGCTTAAATGACGTTTGCTTTTCTGAAAAATGTCCATTATAATAGTAGTATTCTGAAACTGGAGCAGGAATATTTTCAGGTAAAGGTGCTATCGACAATATAGCAGTCTAATTTGTCATTATATATATTGAGTAGTTTCAGAGTGAAGGTGAAGGAGGTTTTTTTATGTTAAGTTTTATTCGCTCCGGCCGTGCGAGAAAAGCAATGGCTGCGGCGCTGGCGGCAACCTTTGTACTGAGCGTTGCAGGCTGTGGTCAAAAACAGCAGCAGGGCGGCAATAAGGCAGCTTTAGTTAAAACCATGAAGGTTATTAAGCGTGACACTCCTCTGGTATATGATTATACAGGCTTTGTACAGGCTCAGCAGGAAATGGAGCTGAAGGCTCAGGTAAGCGGCCAGATTACAGCCAAGTATTTCAAGGGCGGTGACAATGTAAGTGCAGGCCAGACCTTGTATGCTATTGACCAGCGTACTTATCAGGCCAACGTGCTTAACGCGCAGGCAGGCCTGGCTAATGCCCGTGCGGCTTTGGCTAACGCAGCTCTGAATGCAGAGCGTTACAGCACACTGTATGCACAGAATGCAATTTCCAAGCAGGTTCTGGATAACGCTATTATGCAGCGTGACCAGGCACAGGCTTCTGTAAATGCGCAGGAAGCAATTCTGGAAAATGCTCAGATTAATATGACCGATACCAGTGTTTCCGCTCCGTTCAGCGGACGCATTGATACTACCGCGCTGGAGGTTGGTAACTATGTGACCGCAGGTCAGACTACTCTGGCAAAAATCAGCAACACTGACCCCGTATTCGTACAGTTCAGCATTGCTGAGCCGGAATATCTGAAGCTTTCCAGTGCTCATGATAACAGCGGCGCTGCTTCTCTTGACAACCTGACTGTTGTTCTGAGTGATGGCAGTACCTATGATTTGAAAGGCACCGTTGCAGAGGTTAACCGCGGTATCAATGACAACACCGGTACCATGACAGTCAAGGCTTTGTTCAGAAATCCTGCACATCGTCTGTTGCCCGGCATGTTTGCTCACGTACAGGCAACCGCAGGCACCAAAAAAGATGCTCTCTTGATTCCTATGCGTGCAGTTGTTGAATTAATGTACAAGAAATTTGTTTATGTTGTTGGCAGTGACAACAAGGTAACGATGAAGGAAGTTACTCTTGGTCCTTCCGTTGGCCGTTTCTATATGGTTGAAGGCGGTCTGACCGGCGATGAGACAATCGTAGTTGAAGGCACCGGTAAGATCAGACAGGGTGCTCAGGTTAACCCGCAGCCGATGACTGAGGCTGATCTGGATACTACTGTTGACAACAGTGCTACCACCGGCAAGAAGCAATAAGGAGGTTGGCTAGATGGCTCGTTTCTTTATTGATCGCCCTGTATTTGCGATAGTACTGGCGATTATTATTACCTTATTGGGTACGATTGCCGGCTTCAGCCTGCCTATCGCCCAATATCCTAACATTACCAAACCGCGTATCAGCGTAAATACCAACTATGTAGGTGCTAGTGCCGATATCGTTGAAAAGGCTGTAGCACAAACCATTGAGCAGAAGGTCAGCGGCGTAGAAAATATGCTGAATATGTCCTCTGTAAGTACCTCCAGTGGTGAGTACAAGCTCAATGTTGAGTTCAACCTGGAGAAAAACGCAGATATCGCTTCTGTAGAGGTTCAAAACCGTGTATCCCAGGCAACCAGCTCTCTGCCGAGCGAGGTTTCCGGCTACGGTGTAACCACTGCTAAGGAATCTGCCGAGACCATTATGTATTTTGGTCTTTACTCTCCGAAAAATACTTATGATGCTATGTTCCTGAGAACATATGCGGATGCGAACTTCCTTGATGCAGTAAAGCGTGTTAAGGGTGTATCTACCGTTGGCGAATATGGTCCGGAATATGCAGTCCGCATCTGGCTGAATCCTGAAAAAATGGCACAGCTGGGCGTAACCGTAACCGATGTTTCCAACGCTATCAAAACGCAAAACATTCAGGCAGCGGTTGGTTCTATCGGTAACCGTCCTACCGTTGACAAGCAGGAGCGTACCTATTCTGCAAGTGCTCAAGGTCGTCTGAATACGCCAGAGGAATTCGGTAACGTAATTATCCGTTCCAATAATGGCGATAACCTGAAGCTGAAGGATATCGCAACTATTAAAGAAGGGCCGCGTAATGACCTTATCGTCAGCAAGCTGAACGGCGGTGATTCCGTTGTATTCCCGGTATCCTTGACCTCCGATGCGAATGCTATCGAAACTGTTAAGAATATCCGCGAGGTATTAAAGGACGCAGAAAGCCGTTTCCCTGATGATATGAAGCTGGTCGTTATTCAGGATAACACCCAGTTTATTACCGAATCTCTGGAGAAGGTTGCTCATACATTTGTTGAAGCCTTGATTCTGGTTATTCTGGTAGTATTTATGTTCCTTGGCAGCTGGCGTGCAACCTTGATTCCTATTCTGGCTGTACCGGTATCCTTGGTTGGTACCTTTGCTTCCTTTGTAATTTTAGGTTTTACCATAAACACTTTGACTGCCTTTGCGATGATTCTGGCTATCGGCCTTGTTGTCGACGACGCTATCGTTGTAGTAGAAGCGGTTGAACATCATATTCAGGAAAACGGTATGTCTCCTAAGGAGGCAACCTACCGTGCTATGAACGAGGTTTCCGGCCCTGTTGTGGCTATTGCCTTCGTACTGTCTGCGGTATTTATTCCTGTAGCCTTCACCGGCGGTACTGTCGGTGAATTGTACAAGCAGTTTGCGATTACGATTTCTGTATCTATGATGCTTTCTGCTATCGTAGCTTTGTCCCTGACTCCTGCACTCTGCTCCCTGATTCTGGTCAAGAAGGAGGAGGCGCCGAAGGGCTTTATCGGCAAGGCTGTAAAAGCATTTGACGATTGGTTTGCAAGAACGTTGGCTAAATACGTGAAAAACGTTGAAGGCTGCATCCGTAAATCTAAACTGATTCTGACCTGTCTTGTTGTTGTTGTTATCTGCATCGGTTTCCTGGCCAAGGCAACGCCGACAGGCTTTGTACCGAACGAGGACCAGGGCATGACTGCTGTATCCATCGCTTTGCCTGAGGGTGCTTCCAGTAACCGTACGCAGCAGATTATGGCAGGACTTGCACAAAATATGAGAAAGCTCCCCGGCGTTAAAAACGTTATGGAGGTTAGCGGTATTGATATCCTGTCCATGGGCCAGAAGGCTAACGCCGGCCTGGCAGTAGTTACTATGGAGGACTACAGCAAGCGCAGCAACAGCGTACAGGATGTTATTCCGATGATTTTCGGCATGGGCGCAAAGATTCCTGATGCAACCGTTATGGCCTTCCAGCCGCCTTCTCTGCCCGGTGCTTCCAGTACCGGTACTCTGAGCCTTTATCTCATGAACCTTGGCGGTGAGGACGTTAACACTATGGGTGAGCGTGCTAACGAATTTTTGGCTGCTTGCCGCAAGCGTCCGGAAATCGGCATGCTGTACACTACTCTGAATACCAATACTCCTATGTATCAGTTTGAGGTTGACCGTGAAAAGGCACAATCCCTGAACGTGCCTGTATCTACTGTTTATTCCGCCTTGCAGGCCTTCTTAGGCGGTAACGAAATCAATGATATCAACAACTTCGGCCGTACCTGGAAGGTTGTTATGCAGGCTGATGAAAAATATCGTACCGGTGTAGAGGATATGCGTTACTTCTTTGTACGCAGCAATGACGGCAAGTCTATTCCGCTGAATACACTTGTAAAGCCTACTCCTAAGAACAGCTCTGTTGTTATGACACGCTTTAACGGTGCCAGTGCGATTAAGATTTCCGGCGACCCTGCCAGCGGTTATTCCTCCGGTCAGGCTATGGCTGCTATTGAAGAGGTTGCTAAGCAGGTTCTGCCTAATACCTATACTTACGAATGGACCGGTCAGAGCCTTGATGAGATTGAAGCAGGCAGCCGTTCCACTCAGATTTTCATTATCTCTCTGATTTTCGTATTCCTTTGTCTGGCAGCTCTGTATGAAAGCTGGACAATTCCTCTGGCAGTACTGCTGTCCGTACCTTCCGCAGTTTTCGGCTGCTTCCTGGTACAGTATGCACGCGGCTTGCAGAATGACGTTTATATGCAGATCGGTCTGATTACGCTGATTGGTCTGGCAGCAAAGAACGCTATTCTGATTGTCGAATATGCGAAGATGAATATGGAGCAGGGCATGGATGTTGTACATGCGGCTGTTGAGGCTGCTCATGTCCGTCTGCGTCCTATCCTGATGACATCCTTCGCCTTCATCTTAGGCTGTCTGCCTCTGGCTATTGCTACCGGCCCGGGTGCCGGTGCGCGTGTATCCATGGGTAACGCCGTAGTTGGTGGTATGACCATCGCTACTCTCTTTGGTATCTTCCTGATTCCTGTACTCTTTGTAGTTGTTGAACGCTTCTTCAGCCGCAAAAAGAAGGGGACTCCCGAAGACAATGTAACCGAACAGCTGTAATGCTGCTAAAAAACGCCGTTCAAACGAGCGGCGTTTTTAATTTTCGATAGCTGGTGTTAGGCAGTAAAATGCATAGTTTTAATTTTATACATAAATAATAGCATAGAAATTAATGGTTATTATGATTTAAAAAGCAAGCTCAAAGAGCTTGCTTTTTAAAGTTACATAAGTAAACTAATCCTTTTCAATAACAAAAATGCTTTTTAAATTTTAATAATAATAACAAATTTAAAACGAATATAATCTGTAAGTAAACTAAGACCGTCCGATTATTATGTGTGACATAAGCAACGGAATAACAGCAGAATTATTTTTATACTTAATTCAGCAAGGCAAAAAGGGGTGTTTGAAGTCAAATATCCGGAAGCATATTGCGGTAAATATTATATTTAAATTTATTTGGAAGGGGTGATTTATATGGGTTCCGTAACAACTAATCCGTGGCTGATTTCTATTATCAACATGACAATCGTTTTTGGTGTGCTCATTGCTTTAGGTGTACTTATGAGTATGATTCAGTTGGTTGACCCTACTAGAAATAAGCATTGAAGCAAATGATGCACTTTTTCCCTGTCTGATCTATTAAAAAATGCACTTATTTTCCCGATATGGGCCAAGAGGAGGATTATTCTATGTTTGAGGCATTTATCGTCGCTTTGGCTTCTGTTTGGGCAGACTCAGGTTTTTCTGCTCTGACAAGTGGCAACGTAATTATGATTGGCGTTGGTTTGGTTCTGCTTTATATGGCTATAGGCAAAGGTTTCGAGCCTTTGCTGTTGTCACCAATTGCCTTTGGCTGTATCCTGGCTAACATTCCTAAAAACGGTTTCGAACAGCCGGGTGTTATGTCCGTTATTATGTACGGTATTCACCATGAAGTATTCCCGCCGTTGATTTTCCTGGGCGTTGGCGCAATGACCGACTTCGGTCCGCTGATTGCCAATCCTAAGACCTTGCTTTTAGGTGCTGCTGCTCAGATTGGCGTATTTGTATCTTTGATGGGCGCTATGGCTTTGGGCTTTACTGTACAGGAAGCATCCGCTATCGGTATTATCGGCGGTGCTGACGGCCCGACAGCTATTTATCTGGCAGCTAAAATGGCTCCGCATCTTTTGGGTGCTATTGCCGTTGCAGCTTATTCCTACATGTCCCTGGTACCGCTGATTCAGCCGCCTGTAATGAAGCTGTTTACTACCGAAAGAGAACGTAAGATTGTTATGGAGCAGCTGCGTCCGGTAAGTAAATTTGAAAAGGTCGTTTTCCCGATTATGTGCACTATCGTTATTTCTCTGCTGCTGCCGCCGGTAACAGCTTTGATCGGTATGCTGATGCTTGGTAACCTGTTCAAAGAAGCAGGCTGCCTGGATCGTCTGTCCGATACTGCACAAAATGCTTTGATGAACACTGTAACCATCATGCTGGCTACCGGTACCGGTCTTACCATGAGTGCCGAAGCCTTCCTGAACTATCAGACTATCCTGATTATCTGCTTAGGTTTGGTTGCTTTTGCTGCAGGCACCTGGGGCGGTGTAATATTCGGTAAGATTATGTGCATGGTAGACGGTGGCAAGACTAACCCGTTGATTGGTTCCGCCGGTGTATCCGCAGTTCCTATGGCTGCCCGTGTATCTCAGATTGTCGGTCAAAAGGCTAACCCGGCAAACTTCTTATTAATGCATGCTATGGGTCCTAACGTAGCAGGCGTTATCGGTACTGCAGTTGCTGCAGGTACTATGCTGGCTATGATTGGCCCTGTTGCTAAATAAGCAGTTATTGTGATAACTCTCCCTAAAAAAGTAAAGCCCGTCCGGTTTTTACCGGATGGGTTTTGCTTTTGTTTAGCTTTAAATAGACGTACAGTCATTAGGCTGTGCCTGTTTGAAAGCAAAAAAATAACCAGTTCGCAGCTGGTTATTTTTTATTGCCAAAACTAAATTCGCAGTCGTTTCAGCATTCTCCCAATCTCTCTAAAGACAAATTGAAAACTGAGAGGATATTAAATTGTTGCTTTGCAGTATTTATTTTAGCAAACTCAAAACGACAATCTGTTGCACAGGCAACAAAAACGATTAATGAACTTTTGAAATAGTATAGAAGTTAAAGTGAAACGATTATGTAAATAAAGTAACTGTTTGACGGAAAACAGTGTGGCCTGTGCAACAGAAGATAAAAAAATATAACTTTATACTTATTAAAGTAAGATAAGCATCTTGCTTATAGAACTTAGTTCCCCTTTAATTATCTTAGGAAGAGGTGATAAACAGTGGGTCCTGTAACAACAAATCCGTGGCTGATTGCCATTATCAACATGACCATTGTCTTTGGAGTTCTAATCGGATTAGGCATGTTGATGAGTTTAATTCAGGTAGTCGATCCTACCAAAGCTAAATAAGATTTAGCTGAAAAAAGGTTTCAAAGCAGTGCTGCTGCTTTAAGCAGCTTCATAAGAAGAAATGACATTTTCTGATGTTCTGCTTGCGTTGCAAAGCAGACCACAGGTAGACTAGGGGAGGCTGTGGTGATACAGTTAAAATGAAAGTGTTGTAGCATTATTGTGGAGCTTATTTGCACTTATAACATCCCAATTAAGGGAAACAAGGAGGAAAAATTCACATGTTTGAGGCATTTTTTGTTGCTTTGTCTTCTGTATGGGCAGACTCCGGCTTCTCTGCACTGACAGGCGGTCATGTAATCATGATCTGCGTTGGTCTGCTTCTGCTTTATATGGCTATTGCTAAAGGTTTCGAGCCTTTGCTGCTGTCCCCGATCGCATTCGGTTGTATTCTGGCTAACATTCCTAAAAACGGTTTCGAAGAACCTGGTGTTATGTCCGTTATCATGT
>ERZ779890.1209-NODE-1209-length-27009-cov-9.196260_pt1 | contig 27009 bp, 25 predicted proteins | sample MGYA00511553_ERZ779890 | MGnify/ENA primary metagenome ERZ779890 (study PRJEB29588, sample SAMEA2152064) | human gut metagenome | biome: human gut; feature: human-associated habitat; material: faeces | place: Denmark | collected 2008/2010 ... | reverse complement strand
ACGGCAACCGGCCCCGGAAGCCTGCCGCGCCCGTCCAGCCCAGCGCCCGCAAGCTGGCGCTGAAAGTGTTGCTGGATGTACACGAAAACGGTGCCTATGCTGCCTTGAGCCTGAATAAGACCCTGCCTCGTGATTTGAAGCCCGAGGAGCGCCGCCTGACCACGCAACTGGTGTACGGCACGCTGGAAAACGAAGTGAAGATCGACCATGCTCTGAACCAGCTGACCGAGTATCCCGCCCGGGACGCGGTCACTCGGGACGCGCTGCGGCTGGGCGTTTACCAGATCATGTTTTTGGAGCGGGTTCCGGACAGCGCCGCCGTGGACGAATCCGTGAAGCTGGTCAAGACGATGGGCATGGAAGCCTCCGCAGGCTTTGTGAACGCGGTGCTGCGCAACCTGATCCGGGAAAAGGACGAGCTGTCCTGGCCGGATGCGGAAAAAGACCCGGAGAAATGGCTTCATGTGGAAAGCTCCGCGCCCCTGTGGCTGGTGAAAAAGCTCATCGAGGCCTACGGCTTCGATACGGCGAAGCAGATGCTGACCTACCGGGAAGCCAGCCATCCCACCACCGTCCGGCCCAATCTGCTCAAGCTGGACGACCATGGTTTTGAAGACCTGCTCCGTAAAAAAAATCTGTCCTTCCGGGCAGGCGTGGCTCCCCATGCCTATCTGCTGGAGGGCGTGACCGAGCCGGGCTTTGACCCGGATTATCAGGCGGGCCTTTATTCCATTCAGGGTCAGAGCAGCATGCTGGCCGCCGAAGCGGTGCAGGCCCGGCCCGGCATGAAAATTCTGGACGCCTGCGCGGCTCCCGGCGGCAAATCCGCTTATCTGTGCGAGACCATGCAGCTGACGGGCCGGGTCTATGCGTGGGAGCTGCACGAAAAGCGTGCCCTCCTGCTGGACGGCGTTCGCCGCCGTTTGGGGCTGGACAACCTGCGCACCGCCGTGAAGGACGCCTGCGAGTACCGGCTCGATATGGAAAAAACGCTGGACGCAGTGCTGCTGGACGCGCCCTGCTCCGGCACCGGCGTATTGAGCCAGAAGCCGGATATCAAGCTGCGCCTGAAGGAAAGCGACCTTCCCGCCATCGTGGAGACCCAGAAAAAGCTGCTGAACACGGTGTGCCGCTACGTTCGCCCCGGCGGTCTGCTGGTGTACTCCACCTGCTCTGTGCTGCCGGAGGAAAACAAGGCGCAGATCGAAGCCTTCCTGAAAGAGCATCCTGAATATACCACCGAACCCATGCCCCTGTCCTTCCCGGCGGAGCTGCGCCAGCAGCAGGACGCGCTGGGTCTGCAGCTGCTGGGCTTCCGAGATCAGGTGGAGGGCTTCTACATCGTCCGCCTGCGGAGGAACTACTGATGCCGGAAAAACGCATCCTGCTGGATATGACCCCCGGCGAGCTGGGAGCCTACTTCAAGGAGCTGGGCCAGCCCGCTTTCCGGGCTGGTCAGGTGTACAGCTGGCTCACCCGGAGCGTGCCCTTTTCGGAGATGAGCAACCTGCCCAAGGCCCTGCGGGAGCAGCTGATGGAAACCTGCGACGATCTGCCCATGGAGCTGTACGGCGTGTTCCCCTCCCAAAAGGACGACACGGTGAAGTTTCTGTTCCGCTGCCGGGACGACAACCTGATCGAGGGCGTGCTGATGCACTATCATTACGGCTATTCGCTGTGCATCTCCACGCAGGTGGGCTGTAAAATGGGCTGCGCGTTCTGCGCCAGCACCCTGAACGGCTGCGTCCGAAGCCTGTCCAGCGGGGAAATGCTCTCGGAGGTGCTGCTGGCCAACCGCTATCTGGGCGAAAAAGGCCGGGTGGGCCATATCGTCCTCATGGGCAGCGGCGAACCGCTGGATAATTACGACAACACCGTGCGGTTTCTGCGGGCGGTGAACGAGGAAAAGGGCCTGAACCTGAGCCTGCGCAACGTGTCGGTCAGTACCTGCGGTCTGGCGGATCAGATTCGCCGGCTGGCGGAGGAAAATCTGGGCATTACGCTGAGCCTGTCCCTGCACGCCCCCAACGACGAAATTCGGCGGCAGATCATGCCCGTCGCCCGGCGCTGGCCCCTTGGCGAGGTCATGGCCGCCGTGCGGGCATATGTGAAGAAGACGGGCCGCCGGGTGGTCTTTGAGTATGCGCTCATCGACCAGCTCAACAGCCGCCCGGAGCACGCCGTCGAACTGGCCGCGCTGCTTAGGGATCTGCAGTGCCATGTGAATCTGATCCCCCTGAACGATGTGGTGGAGAGTCCCTTTAAGCCCAGTCATCGGTTATCCGCCTTTCAAAAAAGGCTGGAGTCTCACGGCGTCACCGCCACGGTGCGCCGGAGCCTGGGCGGAGATATAGATGCGTCTTGCGGTCAGCTTCGGCGCAAGGCTATGGAAGAAAAGGAGGATGTCAGCGGAAAATGAGGATATGGAGTATATCGGACATTGGCCTTGTGCGGCATGAGAACCAGGATGCCTGCGGGACTATGCTGATAGAAGACTACACCGCCGCCGTTGTGTGCGACGGGATGGGCGGCACGGCGGGCGGCGCGGTGGCCAGCAGGCTGGCTGTGCAGACCTACCGTCAGCAGCTGGAGAAAAATCTCCGGCGCCATATGACCGCGCAGCAGCTTAGGGAGGTATCCGGCTATGCCATTGCCGCTGCCAACCGGGCTATTCGCCAGAAGGCTCTGGAGGAGCCCTCCGTTCACAGCATGGGCACGACGCTGGTGGCGGCTATCGTCTCCGGGGAGGATGTGCTCATCAGCAATGTGGGCGACAGCCGTGCCTACCTGTTGGGCAGCAGCGGCATTCAGCAGATATCCAAGGACCATTCCCTGGTGGGGTCCATGGTGGAGCAAGGCAACATGACCGAGCAGGAGGCCCGGCGGCACCCTAACCGCAACCTGATCACAAGGGCACTGGGGCCGGAGGAAAATGTCCGGGATGACGAATTTTCCTGCAAATGGAAACAGGGCGATTACCTGCTTCTGTGTACGGACGGACTGGTGAATACCGTCAGCGATCAGGAATTGCTTTTTGAGATCGTTCACACGGAGGACCCGGAACACTGTTTGAGGCGGCTGGTAGATATTTCCGTGAGCCGCGGCGCGCCGGATAATATAACGGCGATCCTGATGCAGAACATTTAAAGGAGATTTTGGAATATGGATAAATACATAGGAAAAATGCTGGATGGCCGTTACGAGATTATAGAGCTTATCGGCTCCGGCGGCATGGCCAACGTGTATAAGGCAGTCATGCGGGGACAGAACGGCCCTGTGCCCGCCGGGACTGTGGTGGCCGTCAAGGTGCTGCGGCGGGAGTATATGCACGACCCGGATCTTGTGCGCCGCTTTAAAAACGAATCCAAGGCCATCTCGCTGCTGAATCACCCCAATATCGTTAAGGTGTACGATGTCTCGGTCAACGACCATCTGCAGTATATTGTTATGGAATATGTGGACGGCATGACCCTGCGGGAGTATCTCAACGAGCGGGGCGGCAAGCTTTCCAGCCGGGAGACCGTGCACTTCATCTCCCAGATCCTCAAGGCGCTGGAGCATGCCCACGCCAACGGCGTCGTGCACCGGGATATCAAGCCCCAGAATATTATGCTGCTGGATAACGGCCAGCTGCGCATGATGGACTTCGGCATTGCCCGTATTTCCCGGGCAGATAACCAGATGCTGGCCGGTAAGGCAATGGGCAGCGTGCATTATATCAGCCCGGAGCAGGCAAAAGGAGACGAGACCGACCGCACCAGTGACATCTACTCTGTGGGCGTCATGATGTACGAGATGCTTTCCGGACATCTGCCCTTTGATGCCGATGACGTGGTGGAGGTTGCCATCAAGCAGATCTCGGACGAGCCCCGCTCGCTGCACGAACTGGCACCGGAAGTGCCCTATGCGCTGGTGGAGATCACCGAAAAGGCCATGGCAAAGCTCCCTCAGAACCGCTACCCTTCGGCACGGGCGATGCTGGAAGCACTGGACACCTATGTGCAGAACCCCTCCGTGCTGTTTGAATATCAGTATATTACAGAAGAAGCGCCCGAAAAGGTGGTGAAACGTACCATGAACCAGAACCGCGCGATCCGTCAGAACGAACAGCCCGCACCCCGCAAAAAAGGCAAGGGAAAACCGGGCAAAAAACGCCGCACTGTCTTTTTGCCGGCCTTGTTCGGCATCACCATTGCCTTTGCACTGGCCTGCATGGCACTGTGCTGGATGATTCTGAACGACTCCTCCAACCTGATGAACAGCAAGGCCGATGTCACCCTTGGGGATTATATCGGCATGACCAAAGAGCAGGCCATGGCTACGGATCAGATTGCATCCGGCCAGATCTCCCCGGAGTGGGAAGAAGAGTACAACAGCAACTACGCCGCCGGTTATATCTATAAGCAGTCGCCGGTGTCCGGCCGCACCGTCCGCGAGGGTCAGAGCGTGACTTTGACCGTTAGTCTTGGCACCCAGTATGTCACCGTGCCGGACCTGACCAACTATGTGCAGACCGATGCCGAACAGCAGCTCAAGGCACTGGGCGTTTCGGTGCTGGTCACGCAGGCTGTGGATACCTCGGTGGCCTCCGGTGCGGTCATCCGCACCGACCCTGCCGCCGGTACGCAGGTGGCGGCAGGCTCTACGGTCATCCTCTATATCAGTCGTCCGCAGGTGTCCACCACCACCAAGGTGCCCTCGCTTACCGGCATGAGCGTGGATGATGCCCGCACCCTGCTGGTGCAGAACCATCTGGGGCTTGGCAGCCAGAGTGAAGAATACAGCGACCAGCCCGCAGGTACGGTGCTCAGCCAGAACCCTGCGGCAGGTACTACCGCAAAACTGAACAGCCGCGTAAACGTTGTGGTCAGCGCGGGCGCTGCACCGGTACAGGAACCGGAGCAGCCGGGTGGCGATGGCACTACTTCCGGCACCACGGGCGAAGGTTCTACCGGCGGTGAGAGCACCGGCGGCAGCAGCGAGCCGAGCTCCAGCAGCAGCTCCACAGGCGGCGGTATTCTGGACTGGTGGTCCTCGCTGTTGGGCTGACGGAGGATATGCATGAACGGTTATATCGTAAAAGGCATTGGCGGCTTTTACTATGTAAAAACGCCGGATGGCATCGTGGAGTGCAAACCCCGCGGCATCTTCCGCAAGCAGAAGATCACCCCCGTGGCAGGGGATGAGGTGACGCTGGAGACCGAGAATGGCGCAGCGGTCATTGCGCAGATCGCGCCACGCAAAAACGTTTTTGTGCGCCCGCCGGTGGCAAATCTGGATGTGCTGTTCCTTGTGGCCAGCACCACCCAGCCTACCCCCAGCACGCTGGTTCTGGATAAGCTTTCGGCCATTGCGGTGGATAAGGGCGTACAGCCGGTGGTGGTGTGTACCAAAAGCGACCTTGCCGAGGCGGATTTTCTGGCAAACGCCTATGCAAAGTCCACTCTGCCGTTTATCCGCATCGACTACGAAAGCGGTGCAGGTCTGGACGAAGTAAAGCAGTGGATCAACAGCAGATTGTGCGCTTTCTGCGGCAACTCCGGTGTGGGTAAATCCACCCTGTTGAACGCATTGCTGCCGGACGCTGCCCGCGAGACCAGCGCCATCAGCCAGAAGTTGGGACGCGGCCGCCACACAACCCGTGAGGTGACCATCTTTGAAGCCTACGGCGGACGCATTGCCGACACGCCGGGCTTTGCCAGCCTGGAGGCGAATCGTGCCGGGTTCATCCCCAAGGAGAATCTGGAGCACGCCTTCCCGGAATTTGGCCCTTATCTGGGACAGTGCCAGTTTACCGGCTGCTCCCACCGCAGCGAAAAAGGCTGTGCTGTGCGGGCTGCGCTGGCAGAGGGCAAACTTTCCCAGACCCGGTACGACAGCTACTGCGCCATGTACGACGAGGTAAAGGATGTCAAGGACTGGCAGCGCCCGAAAGTGTAAAACGGAAGGAAGAATGAATGAGATGTCCCGTTGTGTGATCCTTTCCGCCTGCCCGGTGCAGCCGGAACTCAAACGCCTGTTGCGCAGTGATGATTTTATCATTGCCTGCGATGCGGGCTACCGCAACTGCGAACGGCTGGGCTGCAAGCCGGATATCATTGTAGGCGATTTTGATTCCGCTCCCTGTCCGCAGCAGAATGCGGACGATATCGTCGTTTTACCCCACGTCAAGGACGACACCGATACCGAGTATGCCGCAAAGCTCGCGGCGCAAAAGGGCTTTGACGAGGTGCTTTTGCTGGGCGCACTGGGCGGCAAGCGGGTGGAGCACACCCTTGCAAACCTGTGCACCGGCCTTGGGCTGGAGCAGCACGGCATCCGCGCTGCCTTGCAGGACGAGCGCTCCCGCATCACCTTTGTGCTGCCGGGCGAGAGCCGCCGCTATCCCAAGGAGGAGTTCTTCTACTTCTCCGCCTTCCCCATGGAGGGACGCGCCGAGGGCGTGTATGAAAAAGGCTCCTTCTATGAGTTAGAGGATGCCGTGCTCACAGCAGGCTATCCGCTGGGCGTGAGCAACGAATATGCCGAAGGATCGGACTGCATCACCATCAGCACACGGCAGGGCGCGCTTGTGGTGGTGGAGACCATCGCAGATTAAACCTCTTCCCGGAACATTTTTGCCCGTCAGACGCTATAATGGGGTAAACATGAGCGAAAGGCGGGGTGGAGATGCAGGTAGTGGTCATTCGCAGCCCGAAAGCGCTGTGCGGCATTCTGCGCAAGCTGTTCGGCATCCGCAAAGAGAACTGAATCCATAAAAGGCCGGTGTGTGGCAAAGCTGCTGCACACCGGCCTTTTACTGCCGGCATACCGCCGCCTGCTGCCGCATACACTCTTACGGAAACGGACAGGGAAAGGAGCACACTGCACATGGAACTGAAGATATTCCGGGACACGCTGCCGCAAGGCGGGGCAGGCTGTACCGTAAAAGCAGAACTTCCGCTGGAGACCGATATCCGCATCTCGGATGACCTGCCGCCGGTGGGTAAGCTGATCAAGTGCTTTGTCCGCCCGGTGGTGCTGCAGCGGCAGCTGCAGCCGGGCAGGCTTACCTTAGAGGGCTATCTGCGCTGCACGGTGTTTTACCAGAGCGAAGCAGAAAAAGGCCTGTGCCAGACCGAGCAAAAGCTGCCCTTCACCCGGCAGCTGGAACTGCCGGAGCTTACCTTTACGGCATGGACAGCCGTGGTGGAAGGGCAGACGGAGTACCTCAACACCCGCGCGGCAGACCCGCGCCGCATCGAGGTGCGGGGCGCCTATGGGCTGGTGGTCACGGTGCACACCCAGTGCAAGACCGAGGTGATCACCGCATTGGCAGATGGCGGCATCGAGCAGCAGCTGCGCACCCTGCAAGGCGTGCGCAGTGTGGCCGTGTTGGATAAGCTTGTTACCTTAGAGGGAGAGCTTGTCTTTGCAAAGCCCCCCGCGGCTGTACTGGATATTACCGGCAACGCCTGTGTGGCAGAGGTAAAGCTGCTTGCCGGTAAAGCTGTTGTCAAGGGGGAACTGCGGGTGCAGTGTGCATGGCGGGCAGAAGGGGACACTGCCCTGCAAAGTCAGGCGGCGGCACTGCCCTTCCAGCAGGTAATAGATTTAGAGGGCATCACCGAGGACTGCCACTGCCTGTGTGTGGCAGAGCCGGTGGGCTTTACCCTGTCGCAGGCAGAAAGCGCCGCCGCCCAGCTGACGGCGAATGTCATGCTGCACCTGCGGGCATGGCGCAGCTATCAGCTGCAAGTGGCAGTGGATGCTTTTTCCACCCGGTTTGAAACGGAACTCACACCGCAGCCACTCGTCACAGAGCAGTTGCTCTGCACCCTGAACGATACCGCCACCGCCACAGGCTCCGGACCTCTTCCGGATGCAGGGGCGCAGCTGCGGGCCTGTTTTGTGCACTACGGCCCCCAACAGACCGTCCAAAAAGGGGAGGGCTGGGTGCTTGCCGCCAAAGCAGTGGTAACTGCCCTTGCAGAGAACACCCTCGGCGAGCTGGAAAGCTACGAAAAAACCTTGGAGGTCGCTGTCCCGCTGCCCATCACGCCACCGGAGGGAACAGCGCTTGCGCCGGAATGCTGGCTGAGTACCGAGAACGTGCAATGCACCTGTGCAGGCGGCACACTGGAAGCTACGATTACAGTCCGGGCAGAGGGCACAATTTTAGGCTGTACCACCAACCCGGTCATCGGTAGCATCACCCTTGGTGACCCGCTGCCCGATACCGACCCCGAAATCGCCTTGCGTATCTACTACGCGCAGGCCGGAGAGGAGGTGTTTGCAGTGGCCCGGCGGTTCCATGTAGCTCCGGCGCAGATTCTTGCGGCGAATCAGCTGGAGGAGGAACTTGCCTGTCTGCCGCAGGCACAGCGGTTGCTGATCCCGGTCACCTGAGCGTAAGGCTGTAAATAATCGGAAAAAAGCACTCCATTCCCGGACGGTACGAGCTGCCGCGCCGGGAATGGAGCGCTTTTCGTTCGTGTTGCGCAGAAAAACAATGCAAAGAGTTACCGAAAAGACAGAAAAGAAAATTCACAAAATAAAACGTATTGTTGCTGTAAAATACGACGAGTATACGCCTAGTATCTTTAGAAAGAGATTAAAAATCAACATAAGCATCATACTGATATCGATTTCATTTCTGAAAAACATCTTAAAAATACGATTTGTATTTTATACTTTGCAGACCATCCATGGATGTGGTATACTGAAGTACAGTCTATAGAATCAGAGTGTTTTCTGCCCGGGTCAACCTGCGCTCTGTAAGTCACATTGGGCACAGCAGGCAGAAAACAAAATCATATCGCGGGAGAGTGGAATATTTGGAACTGGAACAGGCAAAAAAGCGTGTGAAAGAACTGCGCGCAATTATTGAGAAAAACAACCGGCTTTACTACGATCAGGATGCGCCGGAGCTGGAGGATTTTGAATACGATGCCCTGACGCGGGAGTTGAAGGAACTGGAAGCGCAGTTTCCCCAGCTGGTCACAGCAGCATCGCCCACCCAGAAGGTGGGTGGCACCGCCAGCAGCAAGCTGCCCAAGGTGACCCATGCCGTCAAGATGGAAAGTCTGCTGGATGCATTTTCCTTTGACGAGCTGCGGGACTTCGACCGCCGCGTCCGCGAGGCCGGAGTAGAGCCGGAGTATGTCGTAGAGATCAAGATCGATGGCCTTTCCTGCAGCTTGGAGTATGAGAATGGACAGCTCGTCCGCGCCTCCACCCGCGGTGACGGCGTGGTGGGCGAGGATGTTACCGCAAACGTGCGCGCCATCCGCAGCATCCCCAAGACCCTTAAAGATGCGCCGGAGTTTCTGGAGGTGCGCGGCGAGGTATATATGCCTCACGAAGCCTTTCAGCACCTGTGCGCCGAGCAGGAATTGCAGGGTGCAGCACCCTTTAAAAACCCCCGCAACGCAGCAGCCGGTTCTTTGCGGCAGAAGGACGCCCGCATCACCGGCAGCCGGGGGCTTTCCATCTTTGTGTTCAATGTGCAGCAGATCCGGGGCAAGACCTTGACCAAGCACTCCGAAAGTCTTGATTACCTCAAGAGCCTTGGCCTGCCGGTATCGCCGCGCTACCATGTGGTGCGCGATATCGAGGACGCCATTGCCGAGATTGAGAACATCGGGCAGAACCGCTCTAAACTGGATTTTGACATGGACGGTGCCGTTATCAAGGTGAACGATTTTGCGCAGCGGGAGCTGATGGGTTCCACCAACAAATTCCCGCGCTGGGCCATTGCCTTCAAATACCCGCCGGAGGTCAAGGAGACCACCCTGCGCAGCATCGAGGTGGCTGTGGGGCGCACCGGCGTGCTTACCCCCACCGCCTGCTTTGACCCGGTGTTTCTGGCAGGTACTACGGTAGCCCGCGCCACCCTCCACAACGAGGACTTCATCCGGCAGTTCGGGCTGTGCATCGGGGACACCATTCAGGTGCGCAAGGCGGGCGATATCATCCCGGAGGTCATCGGGGTCACCCATCATGCAGAGGGAGCTGAACCCTACACTATGCCCACGGTCTGTCCCTCCTGCGGTGCGCCGGTAGTGCATCTGGAGGACGAGGCTGCCCTGCGCTGCGTGAACCCGGAGTGTCCGGCACAAGCACTGCGCAATATCATCCATTTTGCCTCCCGGGATGCCATGGACATCGAAGGTCTGGGCGAGGCAGTAGCCACCCAATTGGTGGAAAAGGAACTGGTGCATTCCGCAGCAGATATCTACACGCTGACCCGGGAACAACTGCTGGAGCTGGACAAATTCAAGGAGAAAAGCGCGGACAATCTGTTACAGGCTATTACCGCCTCCAAGCAGAACAATCTGGATAAACTTTTGTTCGGTTTTGGCATCCGCAACATCGGCGATAAGGCAGCCGCGCTGCTGGCAGAACATTTCGGCACGCTGCAAGCCATCCGGGAAGCCACCGCTGAGCAGATCAGCGAGATCGACGGCTTTGGCGGCGTGATGGCGCAGAGTGTGGTGGAGTTCTTTGCCAAGGATGGCACCACCGATCTGGTGCATCGCCTTGCAGATGCCGGGGTCAATATGCAGTGGAAGGGCGAGCCGAAGGGAGATAAACTGGCGGGCAAAACGCTGGTGGTCACCGGTACGCTGGAGACCCTCTCCCGCAACGAAGCCGAGGCGCTGATCGTGAAAAACGGCGGCAAAGCCAGCGGCTCGGTCTCCAAAAAAACGGCCTATGTGGTGGCCGGTGCAGCGGCGGGCTCCAAGCTGACCAAGGCACAGGCGCTGGGCGTGCCGGTGCTGACCGAGCAGGAATTTCTTGCTATGCTGCAGGATGCTCCGGTAGAACAGGAAACGACTTAAAGCGCCCTTTTAAATGCCGGAATACAAGTAATTTCAAAAGCTTCTGCAATGCTGTTGCAGAGGCTTTTTTGTTTGCCCGTTCCCGGTTCCCGGTTCTAATGACGCACAAAGCGCATACAATGCTAGCACAAAGCTTTCGTGGAAGGAGAAACCAAAGTGGACGAGTATTATCAGGCTGTCAGAGCCCTTCCCGCTTGGCTTGCATCGCTGCTGGCACAGCTGCCCGTACAAACGGCAGTGCGCATACAGGAGCTGCGGCTGCGCACTGGCTGTGCGGTCACATTTACCGTACAGGGGCGGCAATGCTCTGCTTCGGCACTGCCGGGCTGCCCTCCAAAGCTGGCTGCAATAAGGCTGAATGCACTGCAAATAGAAGAGATATTTCACACCCTTTGCAATGGCTCGGTGCACACCCACGAAAGGGAGCTTGCTGAGGGCTACCTGACCACTGCTGTCGGCAACCGCGTGGGCGTGGCGGGGCAGTTCGTACAGCGGGAAGGGCAGTGCATCGCTCTGCAAAAGGTCACTTCGCTCAACCTGCGGATCGCACGCAGTTGTGTTATCCCTTTGCCGCCCGCGCTGGACAAGCTGCTGGAACAGCACTTTACCGGGCTGCTGGTGGTGGGAGAGCCCGGCAGCGGCAAGACCACCCTGTTGCGCACTATCGCCCGGACGCTGGCCGAGCGGCAGCGTCTGGTGGCAGTGATAGACGAGCGGGGCGAGCTTTTCCCGCCGGAAGGGCCGCTTCCGCCGCTGGAGCGCATTGGCGGGGTGGATAAAGCCCGCGCCGTCCAGATGGCGCTGCGTACGCTGGCACCACAGGTGATCCTGCTGGACGAGCTGGGCAGTCTGGAGGAAACGATGGCACTGGAGCAGGGCTTTTTCAGCGGGGTGGATTTTATTGCCAGTATCCACGCGCCGGATGCTGCACAGGCGCAGTGCCGCCCGCAGGTGCAGGCTTTGTTGCAGCGCGGGATGCTGCGGCAGCTGGTCATCCTTGCCGGGCGGGAGACACCGGGTTGCATCCGGGAAGTGTGCGCCGTATGAGCAGCCTTCTGCACGGGCTTGGCCTGATTTTGCTCCCACTGTGCGGCTGGCTGGCGGGGGATGCGGTACAGGCTCAGACAAGTCTGCACCTTGCTGCCTTGCAGGGCACCATCGCGTTATTACAGCGCATCCGGCAGGAGATACAGTACCGCCGGGCAGACCTGCAAAGCCTCTACCGGCAGCTTTGCCGCGAGGGCCTTTTGCCACAAAATCCCGGCGGTACATTGCAGCAGTTGCCTGCACCGTGGCAGCTTTCAGCAGAGGAGCGTGCCTGCTTTGCAGAGTGCTTTAGCGGAATCGGCCGCGCAGAGGCCGCACAGGAATGCGAGCGGCTGGGTTACTATACGGCGCGGTTTGAGGACTATTTACAGCAGGCACGCCGCACAGCACAGCGGCAGGCCGGTTTGCCGCACCGTCTGGGGTTGGCTGGCGGTATGATGCTGGCGCTACTCTTTTGGTAAAAGCTGTACGGAACAAAGGAGAAACGGATGGATATCGAACTTGTGTTCAAAATTGCGGCCATCGGCATCATCGTGGCAGTACTCAATCAGCTGCTCATCCGCTCCGGGCGGGAGGATCAGGCCATGATGACCACATTGGCGGGGCTTGTGGTAGTGCTTTCCATTCTCGTCAAGCAGATCAGCACCCTGTTTGCCACCATCCGGTCTCTGTTTGCGCTATGAGCGCGGCGGTTCCGGTGCTGACGGCGCTGCTGCTGACGGCCTTTGCGGGAGTTCTATTGCAGCGGTATTCCCCGGCATTTGCGTTGCTGCTTTCGCTGGGTGCTGCGGTGTGGCTGCTGCTCCGTCTGGCACAGCCGCTGCGCGGGGTACTGCAAGCAATGGTACAGCTGGGGCAGCGCACCAATGCGCAAGCCTTTTCCTGCCTTTTGCGCAGCGCGGGCATCCTGTTGCTGGCAGATTACGTCCGCACCCTCTGCGAGGAAGCGGGAGCAGATACTCTTGCATGGTGCGCCGGGCTGGCGGGGCGGTGTCTCGTACTGGCAGCAGTATGGCCGCTGCTGGAACAGATATTCCAGACGATCTGGGGGTTGGCGGGATGAAAAAATGCGGCCTTATCATTTGCGGGGCAACGCTGGGTTTTCTGTGCAACAAAACTGCCCTGAAAGCTGCGGCAGCAGAAGCTACACCGTGGCAAGCCTATCTCGACAAGGCACCTGTACAGGCCGAGCAGTTTGCGGCAGACCCGCTTGGCACCCTTGTGCGTTTGTTTGCCGCCGAACCGGTGCAATTGCTGCGGGATACGATGCAACAATATGCCGATGTTCTGCTGTTTTTGTCGCTGGCAGCTGGACTTGCATTTCTCTTGCAGGACACTGCCGACAGAGCCCTGCTGGAGCTGGCGGCTGCCGGCGGCTGCGGCGTTTTATTGTGGCAGGAACTGGACAAGCTTGCCGCTGCCCTGTGCACCCGGATGGCCGGGTGGAAAAGTTATCTGCTGGGCTTTTTGCCGGTATACAGCGGCGTGTTGGCAGCTGGCGGTGAATGGAACGCCGGAGCGGCTGCAAACGGCTTTCTGCTCACGGTGCTGTGTTTTATCGCACAGGCGGTCACCCTCTGGCTGCAGCCGCTGCTGCGCAGCTACCTTGCCATCAGCATGGCCTGCGGCATCAGTTCCCGCAAAAGCCTGTCCGAGGGCTGCACTCTGACCGGGCGGCTGCTGCGGCAGGCCATCGGCTGGGCAGGCAAAGCGTTCGCCGCCCTGATGAGCATTCAGCGCGTAGTCATGGTGCAGCTGGATCGTTCAGCCTCCCGTCTGGGACAGCTGCTGACCGGCAGTGTGCCCATTGTAGGGCAGGCGCTGAGCAACGCGGCAGATGCAGTGCTGGCCGGGATGCAGTTGCTCAAAAGCACCCTTGGCATTGCCGCATTGCTCAGCATTGGGGCAGAATTTGCGCCCTTGTATCTCGGGCTGCTGATACATCTGCTTTTTCTGTCCTGCTGCGGCTGGCTTGCCGGGATCGGCGGGCTGGAGTATTGCCATAAGCTGCTGCAATGCTTTGCCGAAGCCGTGCGCTGCATGGCGGCTGTTACGGCCTTGTTTTTTATGTTGTTTGTGGTGGGCATCGCACTGCTGATGCTGACAGGGGGTGGTTAGATGCAGGCATTTCAGCGGGCCGCGGCAGTATTCTGCATGGCGTGCATCGGGGCGGAGCTGGTCAGTTTTTTTGCTGGGCAAAGCTGGGCAGGCCGGTGCATAAAAGCCGCAGCCGGGTTATATATTTTAGCAGTCCTTCTTGCGCAGCTGCCACGGCTGCCGGGCAAGGTTTTGACCGCTTTTTCAGGGAGCACAGCTCCGGCGGCCACGTCCACTGCACAGCCGGATGCACTGGAAACGGAGATCCTGACTGAGACCAAGGCTCAACTGGAAGAGTATTGCACTGCACAGTGCCGACAGCAATTCGGGTTGGATATTCGTGTGACGGTCACGCTGGAAAAAGCCGGGCAGCAGGTCGTGGTAAAAAAGGTTGTTGCTGCCTTCCCGGCGGGCTGTACCGCCGCCCAAAAGCAGGCAGCGCTTAGCTTTTTGCAGCAGACACTGGGCACCGCTCCCACGGCAGCGGAGGGGAGCACACCGTGAAGAAGAATGAATTGCTTTCCGCTTTACGCTCTTTGCAAAACAACAAAAACCGCACCGCGCTGGCGGTGACGGTCGGCGTGATGGCAATGTTGCTGCTTTTGCTGTCGGAACTTTTACCCAGCGGCAACACGCAGAAAACCGCGGCATCTACTGTCCGGACTGCTGCCGTCAGCCAGTACCAGACCCAACTGGAGCAGCAGCTGGAAGAGCTTATCAGCCAATTGCAGGGGGCAGGACGCACCACGGTCATGGTCACCCTGACCACCGGAGAGGAGACTATCTATGCAGTAGATACCCAGACCGGAGATCTGCAACAGCAGGAGACGCACGTTCTTTTACAGGATGGGTCTGCGCTGGCCGAGACTACCTATCTGCCGCAGGTCTGCGGGGTCGCCGTGCTGTGTGAGGGCGGGGGAGATGTCCGGGTTGCAGCCCGCATTACTGAGCTGCTGCATTCGCTGTTGGATCTGCCCACGAACCGCATCTGCGTGGAGCAACGCAAGTGCTGAGCTGCTGCTTTGATCGAGCACCAAAACTATTTACCCAAAAACAAAGGAGGAAGCGTTTTATGAGAGCACTTTCCAGAAACACCCGCAGGGTCACCGCCCTGACACTGGCGGCGGCGCTGGTCATTGCCGTCTACTTAAACTGGCAGTATGCCCGGGCAGACATTACTCCGCAGACAGAGGACGACACCCTCATGGTCTCGGCAGAGCCAGTGGAGGCAGAAGCGGAGACTGCCATCACGGATGCGCTGCCCACAGAGGCGGAGGCCGCCTCCGGTGTCAATAAAAATTATGGCGAAGCACAGCTTGTCAGCGTAGCAAACGACAGCGGCACCCGCTTTTTTGAACAGGCTCGGCTCAAGCGGGAAAAGGCACACGACGAAGCGATGGATACCCTGCAAAAGAGCCTGAAGTCCTCCTCCCTGACAGCGGAGGAGAAAAAGGAGTACACCGCACAAATGGCGGCAGGGCTGGAGGATCTGAACGTAGAAAACGAGATCGAAACGCTGGTGCGCGCCAAGGGCTTTGCGGATTGCCTGTGCTTTTTGCAAGCAGGGCGGGCAGACCTGACCGTGATGACAGCGGGTGAGCCGCTCACCGCGGCGCAGGTGGCACAGATCCGGGATGTGGTGATGAACAAAAGCAGCGTGACCGCCCAGAATATCACGGTGGTGGAGGTAAAGTAAGCACTCTTTATCTATGCGGATATCCCGGCGGCGCAGGCGCAGCTTTTCTTGCAGGCAGAAAGCCGTATGCGCTGCCGGGATGCCATTCTATGCTGATTTCCATCTTCTTTTCCAAACAAGTATTGAAATTACCCCCGCATTGATGGTATAATAACTCTATCAAAAATGAATGCTGCGCGCCTTTATGCACTGTACAAGGGCGCGTTTGAACACAAAAGGCAGGCACGGCAGACCGGTTTCAGGGTTTTGAAACCGCTGCCGGAGCAGCCTTTGGATGGAGGACAGCACAATGGATTTACAGAACATGGATCTTCAGGGCGGCAGCCTTCAGATTTCGACCGAGGTCGTGGGTAAGATTGCCCGCTGCGCCGCACTGGAAGTGGACGGCGTTGCCGAGGTGTCCTGCGGCGTGCAGAATAAAAAGCTGAAAAGCCTGCTGGAATCTGCCAGTATCCAGCCGCCTGTGGTGGTTGAGATGCGGGACGGCACGGCCAGCATCACTCTGCACCTGATGATGCAGTTCGGCGCACGGATTCCCTCTGTGGCTGAAAAAGTACAGGAGAACGTCAAGTCTGCCGTGCAGAACATGACCAATGTGACGGTTAGCCGCGTGGATCTGGTCATTGCAGGCCTTGCCGAGGCTCAGTAACAAATTCAGCAAAAAATCATATCAGAAACGATCCTCCTCCCGGTACGCCCGGCGGGGAGGGTTTGTATTGCGAAAGGAACATTATGGAAAACATTCTGCCCCGTAGAGAAGCCCGTGAAAACGCCTTTTTGCTGGCATTTTCGCAGACCTTTGGTGACATTCCTCTGGCCGAGGCACTGTCCAATCACGCCGAGAACGATGAAGAGCATCCTGTGGATGCGTTCAGCCGCCTGCTGCTGAACGCCTACTACGATCATTCCGCAGAGGTGGATGACGAGATCCGCGCCCATCTGCGCAACTGGACAATGGAGCGTCTGCCCCGCGTCAGCCTGACCGTGCTGCGTCTGGCCGTGGCCGAGATGCTGTTCGGCGGCGAGAACAAGCCCGGCGTTGCCATCAATGAGGCTGTGGAGCTGACCAAGAAGTACGGCGCGGGCGAGGACTACCAATTTGTGAATGGCCTGCTGGGTGCTGTGGCACGCGACCACGGCCTGAGTGATGAAGCCGTCGCGGAGTCGGCTGAACAGTGAGCCGTTATACGCTCGGGGTCGATACAAGCAACTATGCAACCTCTCTGGCAGTTTTTGATACAGCCGGGGAGGTTGTTTGTGCAAAAAAGCGCTTTTTGCCGGTAAAAGCCGGGCAGCTTGGTCTCCGGCAAAGCGATGCACTGTTCCATCATACAGCAGCTCTGCCGGAGATGCTGCAGGAGCTGGCGCAGGAATTCGACCTGACAAAAATAGATGCCGTAGGTGTTTCGCAAAAGCCGCGCCCGGTAGAGGGCAGCTATATGCCCTGTTTTCTGGCTGGTGTCAGCGCGGCGACCGCCTTTGCGGCGGCACGGGACATTCCGCTGATCCACACTACCCATCAGCAGGGTCACGCTGCTGCGGCGCTGTATGCCGCAAAGGGTGAGGCACTGTTCTCCCAGAAGGTGCTTTTGTTCCATATCTCCGGCGGCACCACGGATCTTTTACTGTGCGATCAGGTGCGTGCTATCACCACCCTTGGCACCAGTACCGATCTGTACGCCGGTCAGGCGGTGGACCGCGTGGGCGTGCGGCTGGGCTTTGGCTTCCCCGCAGGGGCAGAGGTCTCCCGCCTTGCTGCGCAGTGCGCCGAGGAGATCCGGCCCAAGTCCAGCGTAAAGGGGCTGCAATGCAGCCTTTCTGGGCTGGAAAATCAGTGTAACGCCCTGCTTGCGGCCGGAAAAGCACCGGAATACGTTTGCAAGTACTGCTTGCTCTGCGTGGCAGATACCGTTGTCCGCATGACAAAGGCTGCACAGAAGGAATACCCCGGTCTGCCGGTGGTCTGCGCCGGTGGTGTGATGAGCAGCGATATCATCCGCACATGGGTGCAGCAGCGTTTGCCGCAGGTCTATTTTGTGCCAGGGCAGTATTCAAGTGATAATGCCATCGGCGTATCCATTCTTGCTGCGCGGGAGGCCGGTCTATGGCTGATGTGATCTCGGTATCCGATCTGAATCATTATGTCAAAACGCTGCTGGATGTCAACGATGGGTTGTTCGATCTGGCCCTGCGGGGTGAGATCGCAAATTTTGTGCAGAACGCCCGCAGCGGGCACTGCTACTTTTCTCTGCGGGACGATGCCTGCAGCGTAAAGGCGGTGATGTTCCGCACCGATGCCCGCCGTCTGGCGTTTCGCCCGGAGGAGGGGATGCGGGTCGTGGTACGCTGCCGCGCTACCCTCTACGAGCGGGACGGTGCGTTTCAGGTCTATGTAAACGAGATGTTTCCGGATGGTCTGGGCGCGGCACAGCTTGCGCTGGAGCAGCTGAAGGCCCGGTTGGAAAAGGAAGGCCTGTTTGACCCGGTATACAAAAAGCCGCTGCCTGCATACCCCGAATGTATTGGTGTCGTCACCAGCAAAACCGGAGCGGCGCTGCAGGATATCCGCAACGTGATCAGCCGCCGCTGGCCGTCCGTTCGGCTGCTGCTGTGCCCGGTAACGGTGCAGGGCTTTGAGGCTGCCCGGCAGATCGCCGCAGCCATCCGCACGCTGGATCAGAGCGGGAAGGTGGACGAGATCATCGTAGCCCGGGGCGGCGGCAGCAGGGAAGACCTGTGGGTGTTCAACGCTGAGGAGATCGCCCGGGCGGCATTTCGCTGCAAAACGCCACTGATCAGTGCCATCGGACACGAGATCGACTACACCATTCTGGACTTTGTAGCCGACCAGCGTGCTCCCACACCGTCCGCTGCCGCAGAGCTTGCGGTGCCGGATCGGGAGGAACAGCAGCGCATTTTTGAAAATATTGAAGAAAATATTCACAAAAATATACAAAAACGGCTTGCGTTGTGCTATAATGGTCTAGAGCAATACAACTTTTTGTTGGAGCAGAGCGCGCCGAGCAAAATCTTACAGCAGTATTCAAACCGTCTGCAACAGATACAGCAGGCTATCCGGACGCAGCAAAAAGCGCGTATGAATGACAAAAGCATGCAGCTTCAACATGCAGCTGCACTGGCTGCATCGCTGGATCCATATCGTGTGCTGGCCCGTGGCTATGCCCTTGTGACCGATACAAAAGGGAAGGTCTGCACCGTGGAGCAGCTGCAGCCGGAGCAGCCCATCTGTGTGCGCAGTCGGCAATATCAGGCACGATGCCGTGTGGAAACGGTGGAGGAGATCAATGAGAGCACCCAAGAGCTTTGAAGAAGGAATGGATCGGCTGAACGCGATCCTTGCACAGATGCAGCAGGAGGACACCTCGCTGGCAGATTCCGTCAAGCTGTATGCGGAAGCTGCCTCCCTGATGCAGTACTGCCATGCAACGTTGGAAAAGACGTCGCTGCAGATCGAGGAAATCAGTGCAAAGATCGCCGAGACCGTAGAAGCCCCGCAGGAGCAGGAGGAAGAATAATGGAATATAAGGCGCAATATCAGGAATATCTGCTGCAGGCTACGGCTGCGCTGGATGCTGCCAGCGCCCGTTTTCTGCCCGAGGAATCGGAAGTATGCAGAGCTGCCCGTTACAGCTTGCTGGGCGGTGGAAAGCGCATCCGCGCGATTCTGACGCTCAGTGTCTGCGATATGCTGGGCGGCGAGATGCAGGTTGCCGCACAGTTCGCGGCAGCTGTGGAGATGCTGCATTGCTACTCGTTGATCCATGATGATCTGCCTTGCATGGACAACGATGATCTGCGCCGGGGACGTCCCTCTTGCCATAAGGCCTTCAGCGAGTCCACGGCAATGCTGGCCGGTGACGTGCTGCTGACCGAGGCTTTTGAGGTGATTGCAAACGCCTCCGCTACGCCGCAGATCTGCGTGGCAGCCGCCCGTGCGCTGGGCGCGGGTGCAGGCAGCCGCGGCATGGTCTACGGGCAGGAGCTGGATCTGAAATATGAAGCACTAGCGGCCACCGAGGAGCAGCTGCGCCTTATTCACCGCAACAAGACTGGTGCACTGATCAATGCCGCCGTCCAGATGGGCGCTGCCGCAGCCGGTGCAACACCGCAGCAGTGCAAGATACTGGCCTCCTACGCATACGGGCTGGGGTTGGTGTTCCAGATCGTGGACGATGTGCTGGACGTTACCAGCACCCCGGAACAGCTGGGCAAACCCATCGGCAGCGACAGCGAAAACGGCAAGACCACTTTTGTTACCCTGTATGGAACCGACGGCGCAATGGTGCTGGCGCAAAAGCTGAACGAGCAGATCTGCAATGATCTGCAGCAGCATTTTGGTGCAAAGGCAGCTTTTTTGCAGCAGCTGGCTCAGCAGCTTCTGGTGCGCAAAAACTAAAGAAAAAGGAATACAGATATGCAGTTTATTCAAAATATCTTATCAGCCAATCAGATCTTGACCGCATCGCTTCTTAGCTGGTTCATTGCACAGGTGCTAAAGACCATCATCAACTTTATTCTGCTGGGTAAGTTCCAGTTAGAGCGGATGTGGGGCGATGGTGGTATGCCCAGCGCACACAGCGCGACCGTCTGCGCCATGGCTATTGTTACCGGACGCAGCGCCGGGGTCGCCTCGCCGATTTTTGCGGTGGCCTGTGTGGTGGCTATCATCACCATGCACGATGCCATGGGCGTCCGGCACGAGACTGGTGAACAGGCAAAGGTGCTGAACCAGATGATTGCCCAGTGGATCGATGTAAGCGAGAAAAACGCTCCCTTTTTGCAGAATATGCACCTGAAGGAAATGGTCGGCCACACGCCGCTGCAAGTCGTGGCGGGCGTACTGCTCGGCTCCCTGGTAGGCTTTCTGTTCCCGGTCGTGTAAAAGGCGGCAGAGACGCCCAAAGTACAAACACATAAAGGATGTGTGAATATGGAATCGTTGTTGCTGGATAAGATCGATCAGCCCAGCGATCTTAAAAAGCTGAATGCGCAGCAGGTGGAAAAACTTTGCGCAGAGATACGGCATTTTATGCTGGAAAATATCTCCAAGACAGGTGGCCATCTGGCCTCTAATCTTGGCACCGTAGAGCTGACCGTGGCGCTGCACCGTGTGCTGGAAACGCCCAAGGATAAGATCGTTTTTGATGTGGGGCATCAGTGCTACACCCACAAACTGCTTACCGGACGCCGGAAACAGTTTGACCATTTGCGGCAGCTGGATGGCATTTCCGGCTTTCCAAATCCTCACGAAAGTGTGCACGATGCCTTTATTGCCGGACACGGCAATACGGCGCTTTCACTCGCTATTGGTATGGCTTGGGCCAAAAAGATCAAGCATGAGCCCGGGCTTGTGGTGGCGGTGATCGGCGATGGCGCTTTTACCGGCGGCATGGTGTATGAGGGGATGAACAATATCGGCGGGCTGGACAACCTGCTCGTGATCTTGAACGATAACAAGATGTCCATCTCTAAAAATGTCGGTGCACTGGCACGATATCTGACCCATCTGCGCACAACTACGGCGTATTATGATGCCAAGGATAATGTACGCAGTTTTCTGGACGGTGTGCCATTGATTGGTACGCCGATGAAAAAATCGCTGATCGGCGCAAAAACGCTGGTACGCCGCGCTATGTACCACTCCACTATGTTTGAGGATATGGGCTTTGAATACATCGGCCCGGTGGATGGCCACAACGTGGAGGAGCTGGAACGCACCTTGCGCTCGATCTACCAGCGGCCGGGTCCCCATTTTTTGCATATTGTGACCAAAAAGGGTAAAGGTTATCAGCCGGCAGAGATGAACCCAGGAAACTATCACGGTGTATCTGCTTTTGACCCGGACGGAATGCCGGACCCGGAGGTTGCGCCGAAGGAATCCTTCTCCACTGTTTTCGGCAAACTGCTGGTGCAGGAGGGAACACAAAACCCGAAGCTCTGCGCGATCACCGCTGCCATGAAGTACGGTACCGGACTGCAATTCTTTGCCCATCGTCACCCGCAGCGCTTTTTTGATGTGGGCATGGCGGAGCAGCATGCTGTCACCTTTGCGGCCGGTCTTGCCAGTCAGGGAATGCTGCCGGTGGTGTGCATCTACTCCACCTTCCTGCAGCGCTCCTATGACCAGATCATCCACGATGTCAACCTGTTGAAGGAGAATGTGGTCTTTGCCATCGACCGCGCCGGCTTTGTCCCTGCAGACGGCGAGACCCATCAGGGCATCTATGATGCAGCCTTCCTCAGCCAGATCGGCATCCCGGTCTATGCACCCTCCAATTACGAGGAACTGCAATACTGGCTGCACTATTTGCTGCAGGACACGGTCTCCGGCCCTCGAGCCATCCGCTACCCCCGCGGCGGCGAGAGTGCAAAACTGGCGCAGTATCCCTGCACAAAGCGGGAATACGACTTTTTGTATGAAACGCCCGGGGCAGAGATTCTTCTGGTCAGCTATGCGGACGAACTGGAGGACATATTGGAGGCCGCCAATCAATTGAACGCTGCATCGCAGAATGCAGACGTTCTGAGGCTTGTAAAGCTATACCCCTTTACAGATAAACTTATCGATACTGTGTCGAAATATAAAATCGTACTGTTTGCAGAAGAATGTGTTGCAGCTGGTGGTATTGGTGAACATCTGGCATATGCTTTGCAGCAAAAAGGCTGGAACGGCCGCTTTTTACACTGCGCTGTCCACACGGCCTGCCTGCCGCACGCGACTGTTCCGCAGATCAAGCAGTGCACCGGTCTGGACGCTGCGGATCTTGTGCAGGCAGTCCGGTCTGCCCTCACGAAAGGAGAAAACGAGCTGTGAAAATTCGGTTGGATCAATATCTTGTGCAGAACGGCCTTGTGCAGAGCCGGGAGCGCGCCAAGGCTCTGATCATGGCCGGTGTGGTTTTTGTCAACCAGCAAAAGGTGGACAAGGCCGGCGAGATGATCAAGGAGGACGCTGTGGTCGAGGTTCGCGGCCACGATATCGGCTATGTCAGCCGCGGCGGCTTAAAGCTGGAAAAGGCCATGAAGTGCTTCCCGCTTACCCCCAACGGCAAGGTCTGCATGGACATCGGTGCATCTACCGGCGGCTTTACCGACTGTATGCTGCAAAATGGTGCCGTGAAGGTGTATGCCGTAGATGTTGGCTACGGTCAGCTGGCATGGAGCCTGCGGACGGATGCGCGCGTGGTGAATATGGAGCGCACGAACATCCGCTATGTCACGCCGGAGGATCTTGCAGAGCCCATTGAATTTTTCAGTGTGGATGTTTCCTTTATTTCTCTGCATCACATCTTCCCGGTGGCACAGCGCATCACCACCCCGGACGCCATGGGCGTCTGTCTGGTGAAGCCGCAGTTCGAGGCAGGCCGCGAGAAGGTAGGCAAAAACGGCGTGGTGCGTGACCCTGCCGTGCATCGTGAGGTGTTGCACAATGCCATGTCTTATGCTGCGGAAAACGGCTTTGTAGTGCGCGGGTTGGATTACAGCCCGGTCAAAGGGCCGGAAGGCAATATCGAGTACCTGATGTTTGTGCAGAAGAGCGACCAGCCCGCAGTGCTGGACGACGAAGCCGCCGCACAGGTGGTGGCAGCAAGCCACACCACGCTGGATCGCTGAGACTCAACTGTCAGCAAAGGAGAAACCGGTATGACGATCTACATTTCGCCCAATCCGGGCAAGACCTCTGCCAGTGAGATCGCGCTGCGTGCGGCGCAGATCCTGCTGACCCAAGGCGCTGCTGTACTGATGAGCGATGCTCTGCGGGAAAGCTGCAACACGGCAGGGGTCATTTACCTGCCGCTGGAGCGGTGTCTGAAGCGTGCTGACGTGATCCTGACCATTGGCGGGGACGGTACCATCTTGCACGAAGCGAATCTTTCGCTCCGGTACGCAAAGCCCATCCTCGGCATCAATCTGGGACGCTGCGGCTTTCTGGCTACCTGCGAGATCGGCGAAATGGAAACAAAGTTGGCCGCTGTGGCGCGGGGCGATTTCCAGCTGGACAACCGGATGCTTTTATACGCCCGGGTGCTTGGTCAGGACGGCTGGGAGGGGCACGCCCTCAATGATGTGGTCGTGACCAAGGGACGCCTGCAACAGGCCATCGACTTCAGCATTTACTGCGATGATATTCTGGTAGAGCACTACCGGGGCGATGGCGTTATCGTGGCGACCCCCACCGGCTCTACGGCCTACTCGCTGGCAGCCGGCGGCCCGATTCTGGATTCTCAGACCAAGGGCGTCGTGGTGACCCCCATCTGTCCCCACAGTCTGGCCAGTCCGGCCATGGTATTTGCGCAGGAGCGCAAGCTGAACGTCTGTGTGGGGCAGGTAGCAGACGATGAAGTGTTTATCAGCTGTGACGGCGGTATCGGTTACCCCCTCAAGGCGGGTGCCACCGCAGAGATCCGCCTGTCCGATCAGAACGTCAAGCTTATTACCTTTGGGCGGGCAGACCAGTTTCAGGCCATTGACCAGAAACTGCGCAAAAGACAATAACACGGGAGGCGATTTTTAAGATGGCACGCAGCCGCAAAGAAGATACAAAAACAAAAGCGGAACGTTTGCAGACGATCCTACGTCTTGTGCAGGAGCATCCCATCAGCCGACAGGAGGTGCTGCTGGAGCACCTGCGGAACGAAGGCTTTGAGGTAACGCAGGCCACCGTTTCCCGCGATATCCGGGAGCTGTGCCTTGTAAAGGCAGCCACCACCGAGGGCTACCGCTATGTTTCCAGCCGGAACGAAAGCTTCAATCCCAAGACCCAAGGGCGCTTTGAGACCATCTTCCACGAGTCCGTTCTGGGGGTAGATTACGCCGGACATGTTGTGTTGGTAAAATGCTATTCCGGCATGGCCAATGCTGCCTGCGAGGTTTTTGACGCTTTACAGTGGAAAAACGTTGTCGGTACTCTTTCCGGTGATGACACCTTTTTAATTGTTGCGCGCTCGGAGCGCGATGCTAAAACCATTTGTTCGGAGCTGACCCGTTATGTGGGGCAGAGATGACGGTAGGAGAACGAAGCCATGCTGAGCAGCCTGCAAATTGAAAATGTTGCCGTGATCCAGAAGGCAGAGGTGCACTTTGAACCGGGGCTGAATGTGCTGACCGGCGAGACCGGTGCGGGCAAATCCATCTTGATCGACTCCATCAATGCGATCCTTGGCAACCGCACCTCTAAGGACTTGGTGCGTACCGGGGCTGCAAAGGCGGTGATCCGCGCCGCCTTTGAGCAGGTGCCGCCTGCTGTGCTGGATAAGCTGGAGCAGTCCGGCTACGAGCGCTCCGAAGCACTGCTGCTCAGCCGTGAGATCACCGCCGAGGGCAAGAGCAGCTGCCGCATCAACGGAATGCCGGCTACGGCAGCCGTTCTGCGGGAGCTGTGCGGCGGTCTGATCAACATCAACGGCCAGCACGATTCGGTGGGTCTGCTCAACCCGGCGCATCATCTGGGCATTTTAGACGATTATGCGCAGAACCGCACTGTTTTTCAAGAGTACTATACCCTGTACCGGGAGCTGGTGCGGGTCAAGCGGGAGCTGGATGCCCTGATCACTGACGAGGCTGAAAAGCAGCGCAAGATCGACCTGTTGCAGTATCAGGTGCAGGAGATTGAGGATGCCGGGCTGACTGCCGGTGAGGAGCAGACGCTGGAAAACCGCCGGAAGGTGCTGTCCAATGCGTCTGCCATCCGGGACCGTCTGGCGCAAAGCTATGCGCTGCTTTCCGGCAGTGATGATGCCGCAGGCGCTGTGGATCTTCTGGGGGAAGCCTCCAACGCGGTGGATGCCGCTGCGCAGTTAGACCCTGCGCTTACAGCCGCCGCCGGGCAGCTGCTGGACTTATACTATAACGCCAAGGATGTGGCCGCAGATCTGATCGGGCGGCTGGACACCTACGACACCAACGATGCAGAACTGGACGAGGTGGAGCAGAGACTGGATCTTTTGTACCGTCTGAAGCGCAAGTATGGCAGCACAGTGGAGAATGTGATCGCTTTCGGGCAAAAGGCCCGGGAAGAGCTTGATAACATCCAGCATTCCCAGCAGCGCTATGATGCATTGCAGGCAGAAAAGCTACGTCTTTACACAAAAGCGCGGGAAAAAGCAGAGGTTCTGACCCAGACCCGACTGAAGGCCTTTGAGGACCTGAACACCCGCATTTCCGGCACGCTGGATTTTTTGAATATGCCGGGTGTGCGTATGACCTTGCGGCATACCCGCGGTCCGCTGGCCAGCCATGGACAGGACAGCGTTGAATTCTACATCTCAACAAACCCCGGTGAAGCACCCAAGCCGCTGGCTAAGATCGCATCCGGCGGCGAGCTGAGCCGTATCACTCTTGCAATCAAGAATGCAATGGCCGATAAGGACGCCGTGCCTACCGTGATCTACGATGAAATCGACAGCGGTGTGTCCGGCAAGGCCGCGGGACGCATCGGCGAGGTGCTGCGTCAGAGTGCGCAAGGGCATCAGATTCTGTGCATTACCCATACGGCGCAGATTGCAGCACTGGCTGATTGTCATCTGCTCATCCAGAAAAATGTGTCCAACGAGCGCACCTACACCGAGATCCATCCGTTGGATGAAAATGGCCGTGTAGAGGCCTTGGCGCGCCTCATCTCCGGCGACCACGTTACCGAGCTTTCCCGCGCCAATGCACGAGAGATGCTGCAGGAGCGCAAGCACGGCGGATGATGCAGCGGAATGCATTTTTGCAGAAAGGACAGCTCTTGACAAGACGGCGGTCTTGTGATAGAGTAGACAATGTTAATGGCGATGAAGGGAACAAGTACCCTGAAGTGTTCTGTCCAGAGAAGTCCCGGTTGGTGCAAGGGATCACAGAACAGCAGGGGAAATACCTCCCGGAGCTGCAGGCTGAATGCGTAAGGCTAGTAGGCTGTGCCGCGTGCGAGCGTTAAAGACGCAGGAGTGTCACTCTACTCTGGGGTGCGCACTCGTAAGGCCGCTTCCGTGAGGAAACGGCAAACAGAGGTGGTACCGCGAAGTTATCTCGCCCTCTGCCAAATTCATTTTTGGCAGAGGGCGTTTTTGTTTCCTCTGCCCCAAAAACAGGAGGTTTTTTCCATGACGCTGTACGAAGAACTGAAAGCCCGTGGTCTGGTAGCCCAGATCACCGATGAAGAGATCATTGACCTGATCAACAACGGCAAGGCTACTTTTTATATCGGCTTTGACTGCACTGCCGACAGCCTGACTGCCGGCCATTTTCTGGCGCTGACTCTGATGAAGCGCCTGCAGCTGGCAGGCAACAAGCCCATCGCCCTGATCGGCGGCGGCACTACTATGATCGGTGACCCCTCCGGCC